>WNFO01003100.1_pt1 | contig 13976 bp, 9 predicted proteins | sample 5400251 | NCBI WGS metagenome assembly WNFO01 (sample SAMN13153354, study PRJNA577476) | soil metagenome | isolation source: 100 cm saprolite under Madrone tree | place: USA:California | collected 2016-06-14 | reverse complement strand
CGCTGCCGCCCCCGGTCAGCGCGTCGGCCAGCGTCGATTTCGGATCGAGGCTTTCGCGGTGCTGGTCGAGCGTCGCCATTTCGATATTGGCGCCGAACCGGATGGTGCCGGTATCCGGCGGATTGGCGCCGGTCAGCATATCGATCAGCGTGGTCTTACCGGCGCCGTTCGGTCCGACGATGCCGATGCGGTCGCCACGCTGCACTCGAATCGAGAAGTCGTCGACGATTTGGCGGTCGCCATAGGTCCTGCCGATGTGCCTGGCTTCGATGATCAGCTTGCCGGATTTGTCCGCTTCTGATGCCGCGAGGTTGGCATTCCCCGCGGCACCGCGGTAATCGCGGCGCTGGTCGCGCAGCGCGTAGAGATTGCCGAGCCGCTTGACGTTGCGCTTGCGGCGGCCGGAGACGCCGTAGCGCAGCCAATGCTCTTCGTTGACGATTTTGCGGTCGAGCTTGTGCTGGTCGCGCTCTTCCTCGGCCAGCACTTCGTCGCGCCAGGCCTCGAACGCGCCAAAGCCGCGGTCGATCTGCCGGATCTGGCCGCGGTCGAGCCACGCGGTAGAGCGCGACAGATTGGACATGAAGCGGCGGTCATGGCTGATGATAACCAGCGCGCTGCGGCGGCTGGCGAGTTCGCCTTCCAGCCATTCGATGGTGGTGAGATCGAGATGGTTGGTGGGCTCGTCGAGCAGCAGGATATCGGGCGAGGGCGCCAGCACCCGAGCCAGCGCCGTCCGGCGCGCCTCACCGCCGGAGACGTTCGCGGGGTCTTCATCGCCGTGCAGCCCGAGCTGCTCCAGAACGTAGCGGGCCTGATAATGATCGTCGCCGGGGCCGAGGCCGGCTTCGACATAGGCCAGCGTCGTTGCGAACCCCGAAAAGTCCGGCTCCTGCGGCAGATAGCGGATGGTGGCGCCGGGCTGCACGAAGCGGCTGCCGCTGTCGGGTTCGACCAGGCCGGCGGCGATCTTCAGAAGCGTCGATTTGCCCGAACCGTTGCGGCCGATCAGGCACACGCGCTCGGATTGCGAGACCGACAGTTCGACGCCCGACAACAGCGGCGTGCCGCCAAAGGTCAGCTTGATGTCTTTCAACTGGATCAGCGGAGGCGCCATCGTTGCTCAATTCAATCTTGTTTTTGCTTCTGCTGGTCGGCCCGCTGGCGCTGGATGCGGCGGATGGTCTGATCGAGCGCGGACAGAAATGCCGAGCGGTCGCGCGGCGCGAACGATCGCGGGCCGCCTGTGACTTCACCCGAGGACCGTAAATCGGTCATCAGGTTGCGAACCGCAAGGGTCATTCCGATCGATTGCTCGGTAAAAGGCTTGCCGTTCGGTGCGATCACCTCGGCGCCTGCCTTGACGCAGCGACTCGCCAGCGGGATGTCGGAGGTGATGACGATATCGCCTTTTCCGGCGCGCTCCGCAATCCAGTCGTCGGCGGCGTCCATCTCGGAGCCCGCCGCGATGCGCTCGATCAAGGGATCCTCCGGCACCCGGATGAATTGGCCTGCGACCACGCTGACCGGCAACCCATGGCGGGCCGCGACACGGTAGATCTCGTCTTTGACCGGGCAGGCGTCGGCGTCGACATAGATGCGGGTGGTGTTCAAGAAGGGCGTCATCGGTTGGGATTTAGGCGGGGAACGCAACGGGTATTCCCGGATGCAGGCGTGGTACCCCATCGGAAGCGGAATTGCGAGGAAAACAGCGGATGGAACGCGCTTGCCACGGTATTTTGTTCGCGTACGATTATCGTCAGAAATACGCGCTAAATCCGAGGGAAACAGGCATGACCAGCCGCATCGAGCCGTACCGCGTCTTGGCCCATAACACCTCAAAACAATCCGAAAACAAGATCCATGACGACGCCGTGGCGCGTCGTTTCGGTTTCAGCGGCGGGCTCGTCCCCGGTGTCGATGTGATGGCCTACATGATCAACCTGCCGGTCTCGAGATGGGGCCGCGCCTTTCTCGAGCGCGGGTTGATCGAGGCCCGCTTCGTCAAGCCGGTCTATGACGGCGAGATGGCTGATGTCACCGGCGAGGAGAGCGATGGTGTGCTGGCGATCGAGGTCAAAAGCCGTGGACAGCTCTGTGCCACCGGCAGTGCTTCACTGCCCGCAGCCGCGCCTCCGGTCTCGATTTCGGATTTCACTGAAACCGCCGCCGCGGTGGCCGAGCGCAGGCCGGTCGATACGGCGTCCTATGAACTCGGCAAATGGCTCGGCACCCTGCCGCGCAGCTGGGCCGGCGAGGCGGCAAAAGAATATCTGACCGATGTGCGCGAGTGTGATCCGATTTACCTGACCGAAGGCCTTGGCCATCCCGGATTGCTGCAGCGGGTGATGAACATGGTGCTGGTCGACAATGCCATCCTGGGCGCGTGGATTCACGTCGGCAGCCGGATGCAGCTCTTGTCGGCGGCGAAAAGCGGTGACGAGGTGATGGCGCGCGCAAAAGTCACCGGCAATTACGAAAAGAAGGGCCACCGCTTCGTCGAGCTCGATGCGCTGGTCGTCGCCAACGGCCGCACCCCGCTGGCGCATTGCCAGCACATCGCGATCTACCAGCCAAGAGAACAGGCGGCGGCGTAGTTGCCGCGCAACGCGAACTTCAAGTTCGTCATGCCCGGCCTTGTGCTGCCTTGTGCCGGGCATCCACGTCTTTCTTGTGTGAACCAAGACGTGGATGGCCGGGACAAGCCCCGGCCATGACGAGGAAAGGACGTGCCGCTACTCGAACTTCAGCCGCGGTCGCAGAGCCTCACGCCACCTTCGCCTTGGCATCCTGGATCGCGCGCCAGACCCGCTCTGGCGTTAGCGGCATGTCGATATGCGCGATGCCGTATTCGGACAGCGCATCGATCGCCGCGTTGACGATGGTGGAGAGGCTGCCGGCGCAGCCGGCTTCGCCGCAGCCCTTGGTGCCCAGCGGATTGGACTTGGCGGGCACCGGATGATCGCCGACCGCCATCATCGGGATGTCTTCCGCGCGCGGCATCGCATAATCCATGAACGAGCCGGTGATCGGCTGGCCGCTTTCGTCGTAGCTGACGCATTCCATCAGTGCCTGGCCGATCCCCTGCGCGACGCCGCCATGCAACTGCCCGGCGACCAGCATCGGATTGACGATGGTTCCGAAATCATTGACGCCGGTGTAGCGGACGATCTGCACGATGCCGGTTTCGGGATCGATCTCGACCTCGGCGACGTGGCAGCCGTTGGGAAACGTCGACGGCACGGGCTCGGTGGTATGGTCGACATCGAGCGATGACGGCACGCCTTCCGGCATCTTGCCCTCGCGCAAGCGGCGCGCGAGCTCGATGATGTCGATGCTGCGATCGGTGCCGGCGATGGTGAAACGGCCATTGCCGAATTCGATGTCGGCTTCGGCGGCTTCCATCAGATGTGCCGCCGCGCGCTTGCCCTTCTCGATGATCAGTTTCGAGGCCTCGACGATCGCCATTCCGCTCGCGGTGATCGAGCGCGAGCCGCCGGTGCCGTTGCCGGTATGGACGATGTCGCTGTCACCCTGTTCCAGCTTGACGCTGTCGAAGGGGACGCCGAGCTGGTCACAGAGCACTTGCGCGAAGGGCGTCGCGTGGCCCTGGCCATAATCCAGCGTGCCGGTGATCAGCCGCACCGAACCGTCATCCTCGAACACGACCTTGCCGAGTTCGACGCCGGGAGGAGCGGTGACTTCGAGATAGGAGCCGATCGCGATGCCGCGGAGTTTTCCCTGTTTGCGGCTTTCTTTTTTGCGTTTGGCGAAACCGGCGTGATCGGAGATCTCCAGCGCCTTTTCAAAAACGCCCTGAAAATCGCCGCTGTCATAGGTGACGCCCGATGACGCCGCGAACGGCATTTGCGCGGGCTTGATGAAATTGCGCTTGCGCAGCGTCAGCCGGTTGATGCCCATCTCGTCGGCGGCGCGATCGATCAGCCGCTCCATGAAGTAGTTGGCCTCGGGGCGTCCGGCGCCGCGATAGGCGCCCATCAGCGTGGTGTTGGTAAGCACGGTCTTGATGTCGACGCTCATCAGCGGCGTGCGGTAGACGCTGGCGAGGTTCTTGCCGACGTTCAGGGATAACGGACTTGGCGCGACGCCGGTAATATAGGCGCCGAGATTGCCGTAGCCGGAAACCTTGACCGCGAGGAACTTGCCGTCGGCATCGAGCGCGAGCTCGCAGTGGATCTGCTGCGCGCGGCCGTGGCTGTCGGACAGAAAGCTGGTTGAGCGCTCGTCGGTCCATTTCACCGGACGGCCCAGCGCCTTCGCGGCATGCAGGATGCAGACATATTCGGGATAGTTGATGTTCTTCATGCCGAACGAGCCGCCGACATTGGCGGTCAAGAGGTGAACCTTCTCGTTCGGAACTTTCAGGATGTTTTTCGCGAGGTTTTGGCGGTTGCCGGCGACGCCCTGGGTCGGAACCTGAATCGTATAGCGCCCGCTCGCTCTGTCGTAAGAGGCCAGCGCCGCCCGCGGCTCCATGGCCACGACAGCCACGCGGGTGTTGGTGATATCGAGTTTCGTGACATGGGCCGCGCCGGCAAAGGCGGCCTCGACCTTGGCGGTGTCGCCGTAATGATAATCCAGCGCCACGTTGTTGGGGATGTGATCGTAGAGCTGCGGCGCGCCGGGCTTTGCTGCGTCCTTGGCGCTGGTCACGGCGGGCAGGGGATCGATATCGAGCACCACGGCCTCGCCGGCATCGCGCGCCTGCGCGAGGGTTTCGGCAACCACGAACGCCACGGGATCGCCGACATAGCGCACCTTGTCGGTCATCAGCGCGGTGCGGTTGGTCTGCAACAGCGGCGTGCCATCACGGCTCTTCAGCGGCAGGCCGCAGATATAGGGCCCATAATTCGCAGGTGCGAGGTCGGCCCCGGTCCAGACCCCGAGCACGCCCGGCATCGCCCTGGCGGCTATCGCGTCGATGCCGCGAATGATGCCGTGGGCGTGGCTGGAGCGCACGATCCAGGCATAGGCCTGGCGGGGCAGATTGAAGTCGTCGGTATATTTGCCCTTGCCGCGCACCAGCGTGTCGTCTTCCTTGCGGCGGACCGGCTGCCCGACACCGAATTTTTGCAGTGCGATAGCGTTCTCGAGCGAGGACGGAGACGTGTGATCTTGCATTGAAAAATACCCAAAATGCCTGATTTTGCGCGATTTCGCGGCTTGTTATCCAGATAACGCACCTATATCCGGGCGACAACGCCCGATTGGGCATGGTCCCATGTCGGCGGCTGTTGCGCGCCCCGGCGGCGCTGCTAAAGTTTCCGTGAACGGAAATTCCTCGTCGGCCGCGACTGGCCGCGGAAAGACATTTTTGATGAACGATGACACGCGGCTTGGCGACGGCCTTGGGCCGCGCGCAAGCCCGCAAGGATCGACTGCGGCGGGAAACGGCACGGAAGCGGGGCCGACATCGGGCTCCGGCGTTTACGCTGCGCTTGATTTGGGTACCAACAATTGCCGCCTGCTGATCGCCTGTCCGACCGACGACGGATTTCGCGTGGTTGATTCGTTCTCGCGGATCATCCGGCTCGGCGAAGGCATCTCGGCGACCGGCTCGATCAGCGACGCGGCGATCGAACGCGCCATCACCGCGCTCTGCATTTGCCGCGACAAGATCCAGTCCAGGAAGGCGAGACGCCTGCGGCTGATCGCAACGGAAGCCTGCCGCGCGGCGTCGAACGCCGCGGGTTTTCGGGATCGGGTTGCCGCGGAAACCGGCATCCGGCTTGAAGTGATCAATCGCGAGACCGAAGCGGCGCTGGCTGTGATCGGCTGCTCGCCGCTGCTCGATCCAAAAGGGCGGGGGGCGATCCTGTTCGACATCGGCGGGGGGTCGACCGAACTGGTTCGGGTCGAGCGTGACCCCGACGAGCAAAATACCGTGCCGCGCATCAAGGGGTGGATGTCGATACCGCTCGGCGTCGTCACCTTGGCCGAGCATTTCGGCGGCAGGGACGTCACGGCGCAATCCTATGCGCTGATGGTGCAGGAGGTCGCGCAGCACGTCGCGCCGTTCGCGGCCGAACACGGCGGCGATCTGGCGGATATGCATCTGCTCGGAACTTCGGGAACCGTGACCACGCTGGCCGGGGTGCATCTCAATCTGGCGCGGTACGACCGCCGCCGGATCGACGGGGTCTGGATGAGCGATGCGGATTTGACGGCGACCATCAAGCGCCTGCTTTGCATGAGCTATCCGGAACGCGCCGGCAACAATTGCATCAGCGTCGAGCGCGCCGACCTCGTGCTGGCGGGCTGCGCGATCCTCGATGCGATCCGCCAGGCGTTTCCGCTGCCGCGGCTGCGGGTCGCCGACCGCGGCCTGCGCGAGGGCATGCTGGTCGAGATGATGCGCGAGGATGGGGTTTTAAGCGGTTGCCGATAGGAGGTTCGGCCGGCGATGTGCTAGAGCCCTGGATCATGGCGAAAGATACCACCGGACGGCTGCGGGTCACCGTCAAGAGCGGCGGCCGGCTGAAACTGTCGTCAAAGCTCTGGCTGGAGCGGCAGCTCAACGATCCCTATGTGGCGCAGGCCAAGCGGGATGGCTTGCGCTCGCGCGCGGCCTACAAGCTGATCGAAATCGACGACAAGCATCACATTCTCAAGCGCGGCATCACGGTGGTCGATCTCGGCGCAGCACCCGGCGGCTGGAGCCAGATCGCGGCCAAGCGCGTCGGCGCCGCCGACGGCAAGGGCAAGGTTGTCGCCATCGATCTATTGGAGATGCCGGAAATTGCCGGCGTCAGCTTTGCGCAGCTTGATTTTCTCGCTGATGGCGCTCCGGAAAAACTGCTGGCGATGATCGGCGGCCGCGCCGATGTGGTGCTGTCCGATATGGCCGCCAACACCACGGGCCATCGCAAGACCGATCAACTGCGCATTCTGGGGCTGGTGGAAGGCGCCGCCGCGTTCGCCGCCGACGTGCTCAATCCCGGCGGCACCTTCGTCGCCAAAGTGTTTCAGAGCGGCGCAGATGCGGCGCTGATGACGCAGCTCAAGCACGATTTTGCGACCGTCAAGCACGTCAAGCCGGCGTCGAGCCGGAAGGATTCTTCCGAGCGCTACGTGCTGGCGATGGGGTTTCGGGGGTTCTCCGAATCGGCCTGAAGCGCAGTCCTTGCTCTCTTCCTGTCGTGGCCGGGCTCGTCCCGGCCACCCACGTCTTGCCTTGGTGCGCCATCAAGAAAGACGTGGATGCGCGGGTCCAGCCCGGGCATGAGCAAACTTGCAGCGCGCGTAAATCGGATGGGTTGCTGCCGGTCAATCCAAATTCACCTTGCTGCAGAGCCAGGCGGGAATTTTGAAATGCGGCCGGAAAATGATATTTGATAGGCGGGAAGCCCGCTTGAACTTCCTTTGGATCGTTTGCACGGTAGCGCGGTTCTAATCTCCTGCCCGTATTCACGGCGGAGCATCCGATGGGCGTCGAGACCGAACTAAAATTTCGCCTACCAGCGAGCAGGATCGAGATGCTCGCCCGGGGGCAAATCCGCGTTGGCAAAGTTGGCGAGCGCAACGACGCCAATCTGGTTTCGACTTACTTCGACACCGGGAAACACAAGCTAAAGCGGCATGGGCTTTCGCTTCGCATTCGGCAAACGGGCGACAAATATATCCAAACAATCAAGGGTGCTCCTGGCGCACAATTCGGTCGCGGCGAATGGGAAACCGAGGTCGAGGGCAATACACCCGATCTCAGCAAGATCGACGGAACCCCGCTGGAAGGCCTCGCGTCGAAAAGTCTTCGGCGAAAGCTCAAGCCGATCTTTGAAACTTCGGTTCATCGCACCACCGTGCCCGTCCGTACCAAGCGAAGCGAGATCGAACTTGCTGTCGATCGGGGCAAACTCGTCGTGGGGCGTCGCTCGAGCCCGATCGAAGAGCTGGAATTGGAACTGAAAAAGGGCCAGCCAGATGACCTGTTCCGCCTCGCAAGGACCGTTGAGCGGAAAACAGAGGCTGAACTATGTTTCAGAACAAAGTCTGAGCGGGGATACGACTTTGCCTTCGGTAAAAACGGCCACGTCGTCTACGCAGAGCCGATCGAGCTGAAGGAAAGCATGAAGGCTGGCGAGGCCTTCCGGGTTGTCGGCCGTTCGACGGTTCGGCACTTTGCCGCCAATGCGGACGCCGTACAAAACCTTGAACCGGAGGGCATCCATCAGATGAGAGTAGGGTTGCGCCGATTGCGGGCGGCGATCTCCCTGTTCTCCCGCGCGCTGCCGGGCGTTCGCCCTGAGAAGATAAAAACAGAACTGAAATGGCTGACGAACCAACTCGCGCCTGCGCGTGAGATCGACGTTTTCGTCAAGACGAAGATCAGCCGGGCAGCACGTGACGTCATTCCACGCCGGGGCGGCGAGGCGATCGACAAGGAGTTTGCCGCAAGGCGGATCGAGGCGCTTGAACGCGCCAGGGAAGCCGTCAAGTCGGAACGCTGCCGGGCTCTTCTTGTTGACGTGCTGGAATGGATCGAAGTGAGGCACAAGGGCACCAAGAAGGACGCAGGCATCCCGGTCAGGAGGTTCGTTGCGGATACACTTCACCGACGCGCCAAAAAGTTAATCAGGCAAGGGCGCGAACTCGACAAGCTGCCCTCGCCCGAAAGACATCAATTCCGGATCAGGATCAAGAAGATCAGATACGCGGTCGAATTTTTCGAAAGTCTTTTTTCCGGCAAGCGCGACCGTAAGCGAATCGCGCGTCTGTCCAAGCATTTGAGGAAAATTCAAGATGCTCTCGGTTCGCTGAACGATTTTATCGCGCATCAGAAACTGGCGGCGGACGTTGCCCTTAAGGCTCCTCCACAAAACCGGCGCGCCCGTGCGTTTGTTTCCGGTGTCGTGCTCGGGCGTGAAGCTGAGGCCGTCAAGCCGCTTCTGAAGGTCGCGATCAAGGAAGTGCGCAAACTACACAGGATAAATCCTTTCTAACGCCTGCGTTTTGTCAGGCCGCCGTCTCAGTAAACCAGAGCTGCGTCGACCTGACGGGTCTAGGCCTGACGGGTGCAGCATCGCATCAGCGGTCTCTGACGCCGCGACCGTTTCGAACAGCCGTTCGGCGAGGACCGCTCGACAGGGGGAGGCCAGCATCGATGAATGCGTGCCGTCGACCGGAACGATGGTTAGTTGGGGACATATATCAGACCAGCCGTTATCAGGACATTCGTTGATGTACTCCGCCGACCGGAACAGCGTGGCGGGATGATCGAGCCTGGAAGGCCTGAAATGATGCAATGCGCGCCTCCGAAGTTCACGATCATAATCGTTGGGTAACCCCACGCCTATCGAAGTCGGAACCCGCATCGTCCAATTGTACGGAACCCGCAGCATGGTCAGCGGTAAACGCGAGTAGAAGAAATACTTGGCCGAATACAGGATGGTGCCTGCACTCTGCCGTGGCCGAACCAGAATGTTCCGCATGGCAGAGCCCACGCGGTTCGCGACGGGCCCGGCCCGGCGTGTGTCAATCAGGCCGATCGCGCCGATGCGATACCCTGCCGCAATGAGGCGACATGCGACCTCCCAGGCTACGAAACCGCCGAATGAGTATCCAGCGAGATGGATCATTTCGCCCTTTGCCGAGCGAGGGATTTGCGCGATGGCAGCATCGACCACGGCATCAAAACGCGCCTTTGCCCTGAACATTGCCGACGAGGACGGATATTTGATGGTCACGAAGCGAAGCCGGTCCCTCAACTCGGTGCGCAGCATGGCTAGCGCCGGTTCATCGCCGCCGATACCTGGCATCAGGAAGACCAGGGGAACCTTCCCGACCGCGCGCCGCGAACCACCGGCGTGGCGCCGTGCGGCGAGCAGTTGATCAAGCGCGTCAATCAAGGCTTTCGGCGTCGTGCTTTGGTCCAGAATCTCCAACGGCACAGCCAGGTCGAGGGCTTTTTCGATCAGAAAGATCAACTCCATCGCCTTGAGGGAGTCGCCACCGGTCTCGCCCCATGCGTAACCCTGCTCGAAGGATGCTCGATCCAGCAATTTCGACCAGGCAATCTCGACCGCCTTCCTGACGCGATTACCTTCTGGAAGCCGGGCTTGCGGCGCCTTCGCCGGATTTGGGGCCGGTCGCGCCGGCGCGTCAGCGTCGTTGCAGTTCGTGAGCGTTGCGATGTCCGGCTTGAACCCTGGCAGCATGGGCATGGCGTCGATAATGTGAATTCGGTTGGGCACCATGTGCGCCGGCAATCGCCGAGCCATCATTGCCCGGATATCGTCGATCCGCGGCGGCCTCGCCAGATCGCGCGGAACCACGAAGACATCGAGGCTGACGGCATTGCCATCATCGGTTCGAACAACGACCGCGGCCTCAGCGACCTCTTCGCTAGCGCGCACGACCGACTCGATTTCCCCGGGATCGACGCGCTGACCCCGGATCTTGACCAGGCGGCTGGTGCGGCCAACGAGTTCGGCCAGGCCGTCGTCGCGCAGTCGCACAAGATCGCCGGTTTTCATGAAAGAAGGCGAAGCAGCGTCCTCGAGAATCTCGCGCTGCAAGTGTCCGTCCTGCCAATACCCGAGCGCGAGATGTCGGCTGCGGGCGATAAGTTCGCCAATTTCTCCGGAAGGTGAGGTCATTCCTGCCTCGTCGACCAGCGCCACCGATACGTCGGGGAGGAGACGACCGCACGGCATCCGCGATCCGTCGCCCGACCAATTCCGCGGAACAAACCACTGGAACAAGGTCGGTGCCTCGGTCGAACCATATCCAATCAGGATATGGCAGGCAGGCGGAGCGATTGCGCGAAAAAGCACGACGTCGCGTTCCCATACGATATCGCCGCCGAGACGGAGAATCCTGACGTGGCGGAACGCCGAGGCGGCCCCTTCCAGGTGGAAGAGGCTGTGCAGCAGAGCCGGCACCGCGTAGCAGATCGTGACACGTTCGTGATCCATGGCGCGCAGGATCCCGTCGAATCCAACCCGGCCGGGTTCGGCGATCACAAGCGTAGCGCCATTGAGCAAGGCCGAGAAAATATCCCTGATTCCCGCAATGGTTCCGGTTGAGCTGAGCAACACAAATCGGTCATCGGCATTCAGATGGCAGGCGTTGGTGAATTGTGCGACCCGATGCAGGATAGCGGACTGATTGTTGCAAATGCCTTTGGGTTGGCCAGAACTGCCGGACGTATAGAGAATGAAAGCCGCGCCATCCGCGGGCGCCATCTCGGGCTCCGCATCCGGTAGAACTCCGAGTGAACTGACGACGTCCAGCCATACCGCGTCTTTGAGGAGATCGTTTGGATCGGTACCGGGACCATCGAAAATGACAGCCTGAAGGCCGGCCTCGCGTGCGATGAGCGTGTTGCGCTCCACGGGGTGACCCTGATCGATCGGCACGATAGGTCGCCCGGCCCTCAGGCAGGCCAACGCGGCGATTGGAAAGAATGCCGAGTGCTCGAGCAGAACACCTACCGGACACCCGGGCGGCACGCGCGCGTCGATACTGACAGCCAATACCAGCGATGCCCGGTGGATCTCGCCGTAGGTGAAACAAATTTCACCGTCATCGACGGCGGTTTTTTCGGAATGGCGGCGCGCGATCCGATCGAAGCGTTCGCAGATCGGTCGCGAGATCCAGGCGGGTTCGAACGGGTCGAATGGCACCTCCGCCGGACCATCGTGATCGAGTGGCTCCGGGGAGGCCGTGAGCCATTGCAGATGAGGAGCCATCCTGTTCCGGTGTTCATTCGATCGAAGCGAAATCGTGCTGCACCCCAGGCGCTTCGGGCCGAAACCCGGTTAAGCTTAGTCGGTCCGGGTAGACTCAATCCGTCGTGGACCGCCGGTCCTGAAGAGTACGGGGAATGAATAGGGGTCTGCAATCGGCCGACTGGGGGATGGCCAAGCGTTCCACAGGGATGATCGGCCCGGGAACTTATCACCCCAGCCTTTGATCCCGCGCGTCGGCGGTCTCGGTGGCGGCGGTTTCCTCCGGTTCGGCATCGGCTTCCAGTGAGGGGATCACGACAACCCCGCGTCCCGATACCTGATGGCCGGCATCGGCGGGCATCTCGTAGAAGAAGTACGCCGAGATCGTCGAGATGATCGCCACCACGATGAACGCCGGCGCGAAATCGGCAGCGCTCAGCTCGCTGACATGGTGCACCAGCATGGTCGTCTCCACCGAGAACGCGCCGACGGCGACGCCGGCGGAAACTGCCAATTGCTGGTTGACGCTGACCAGCGTGGTGGCGCGGCTCATCTGCGCCGGTTCGACTTCGGCATAGGCCAGCGTGTTGATGGCGGTGAACTGCAGCGAGCGAAAGAAGCCGCCGACCACCAGCAGGATCATGATCAGCAGCAGCGGCGTTGCGACCGTGAACAGCGCGCAGGCGGCCAGAAAGATCGAACTCACCACCGCGTTGATGATCATGATGTTGCGGAAACCGAAGGTGCGGATGATGCGCGCCGCCAGCGTCTTCATGCCCATGGCGCCGACCGCCGACGCAAACGTCACCAGCCCCGAGCGCAGCGGCGACAGGCCGAATCCGACCTGCATCAACAGCGGCAGCAGAAACGGCAACGCGCCGATGCCGAGGCGGAACAGAAAGCCGCCGATGATGCTGGCGCGCATCGTCGGCAGCCGCAGCAGCGCGAAATCCAGCACCGGCGAAGCGGTTCGCCTGGCGTGGATCACATAGAGCGTCATCGAAATGGTGCCGATCGCGACCAGGGCGATGACAACCGTCCATGGCACCAGATTGAGGCCGGCGATCGAAAGTCCGAACGCGATGCCGCCAAGCCCGATCCCGGCCAGCACCAATCCATAGAGATCGAAGCGCTCGGGGTCCTCGCTGCGGATCGGGTCGATGTAGCGCAGCGCCATCACGATGCCGAGCAGCCCGATCGGGATGTTGATCAGGAAGATCCAGTGCCAGGTCAGGTAGGTCGTGATGAAGCCGCCGAGCGGCGGCCCGATCACCGGTCCGACCAGCGCCGGCACCGTAACCCAGGCCATCGCGTTGACCAGCGCGCTCTTGTCGATCGAGCGCAGCAGCACCAGCCGCCCCACCGGGGTCATCATCGCACCGCCAAAACCCTGCACGATGCGGGCGATCACAAAGTCGTTGACGGAGGAGGACAGCGCGCAGCCGATCGAGCCCACGATAAAGACCCCAATCGCGATCGAGAACACCATCCGCGCGCCAAAACGATCGGCGGTCCAGCCGCTCGCCGGAATAAATACCGCCAGCGACAGCAGATACGAGGTGATGGCGAGTTTCAGCGTCAGGGGGCTCGCGCCGATATCCGCCGCGATCGCCGGCAGCGAGGTCGCGATCACGGTCGAATCCATGTTCTCCATGAACAGGGCGGTGGCCACGATGAGTGGGATCAGGCGTTCTTTGTTCATCGAGAATCAGGGAGAGCGGCGGGAAAGAGGCGGGAGGAGGGCTGTAACACCGCATGGCCGCAGAGGCCAATGCGGAACGTCGCGCGACGTCTAAATCCTGCGTGACTCGCCAATGCAATCGGCGCCGCCATCGCGGCCGTGAGGCTCAACGATTCCAGTGTATCGCATTATGCGATCTCGTACTTGATTTACGAATCGCATTATGCGATAGTAAATGGGTGAAAGAGATCGAGTTTACGTCCGCCGCCATCCGCCAATGGCGCAAACTTACGGCGACTACGCGCGCGCAGATCGACCTCAAATTGAAGGCATTCGCTAAAGCCGGCGTCGGCGATGTGAAAGCGCTCAAAGGTGCTGCCGGAATGCGGTTGCGCTCCGGTGACTGGCGCGTCTTGTTCACGATCAAAGCCAATACCATCACAATCCACGCGGTCGGACACCGCCACGATATTTACGACTGAGAGGACACCATGGCAAAAGCCGGCACCGTAAAAAGCAATGTCCAGTTCATCCACACTCCCGGTGGCGACGATCTCGCCGTGCTGCCGCGCGTTGAGTATGATCGGCTGGTCGGTCTCGCCGCC
>WNFO01003099.1_pt1 | contig 13977 bp, 10 predicted proteins | sample 5400251 | NCBI WGS metagenome assembly WNFO01 (sample SAMN13153354, study PRJNA577476) | soil metagenome | isolation source: 100 cm saprolite under Madrone tree | place: USA:California | collected 2016-06-14 | reverse complement strand
CGCCGGTGACGCCGCCCAAACGCTGAATCTTTGCCAGTACGTGGTCGCCGTGCATGGCGTCTTGGATCCCGTCGCGCGGGATGAATACATCGCCGTCGAGTTGCGGCATCGGTGAATCCGGTACCACGAACCCATAGCCATCGTGGTGAAGCACCAGCCGTCCTTTTATTTCGTCGTGATCCGCGAGCCCCGAGCGTTGCGCCGGTCGCATCGCGTCCTGCGGCAGTTTTTGGCCGGGCCCCTCTCGTTCGGACTTGCGGCTCGGCAGTCGGTATCGTCCCCCGGGCAATTCCTCGATGGCGCCACGCTTCCTGAGCTTTGAAAGCATCTTGAACAGCGGCCGATTGTCGCCCTTTTTCAGATGGAGACCCTCCATGATCTCGCTCGCGGACGCGGGCTCGCTTCTAACTTGCAGAAAACGCAATATGTTATCGGGGCTGAGATGTGAGGGTCGTGGCATGGGTATCGCGCCAGACGGCAGGCGCAGGATTTCCACCGCAATTCTATTCAATTTTTTCGGTTTCTCAGGAACTTTTTTCTGGATTCCGGGATTATATAGGCAGGCCAACACACGACCGGCTAGTCGCCCTCCGTCTGACTGGCCGGGTTCCCCGAGAGGGGAAAGAAGGGAGGCGGGACGACCTGGCCCGCCTCCCCTTTCATTTTCGTTCCCTGCTCAGCCTTTTACGCAAACGACTTGGCGCAAAGTGTGCACGATTTCCACCAGATCGCTCTGCGCCGCCATCACCGCCTCGATCGGTTTGTATGCCGCCGGCGTTTCGTCGATGACCTCGGCGTCCTTGCGGCACTCCACGCCCGCGGTCATCCGCTTGTGGTCTTCCACGCTGAAGCGTCGTTTCGCTTCCGTGCGGGACATCGCGCGGCCCGCGCCGTGGCTGCAGCTCATGAAGCTTTCCAGATTTCCCTTGCCGCGAACGATGTACGAACGCGCTCCCATGCTTCCGGGAATGATTCCCATGTCGCCTTCGCGGGCGCGCACAGCGCCCTTGCGCGTCACCAGGATGTTCTGGCCGTAGTGCCGTTCGCGCGCCACGTAGTTGTGGTGACAGTTGATGGCTTTCAGCTCGGCGGCGAACGGCCGTACCTCGCCAGAATCGCGCACCGCCCCCACGATCTGCTCCATCATCAAGTGGCGGTTCCAGCGCGCGAAATCCTGCGCCCATTCCACGGCTTCGACGTAATCGTCGAAGTGCTCGGTGCCCTCGGAGAGATATGCCAGGTCCTTGTCCGGCAGGTTGATGAAAAGCTTCTGCATGTCCGCACGCGCGACCTCGATGAAGTAGCTCCCCATGCGGTTGCCGACGCCGCGCGAGCCGCTGTGCAGCATGAACCACACGTTTTCCGCTTCATCCAGGCACACTTCGATGAAGTGGTTGCCGGTGCCCAGCGTGCCGAGGTGATTCGAATGATTGCCGCGATCCAGCTTCGGATGCTTTTCCAGAATCGCGCCGTAACGCGGTTTGAGTGTCTGCCATACTTCGTTGTTGCGCGCAGGAATTTCCCGCCACGCCCCCGCATCTCCGCGTCCGCCATGATTTGTTCGCCCGTGTGGGACCGCCTTTTCGATCGCGCTTCGAATGCCCTTGAGATTGTCCGGAAGATCGCGCGCGTTCAGATCCGTAGGCACCGCCATCATCCCGCAGCCGATGTCCACGCCCACCGCAGCCGGGATGATCGCGCCCTTCGTCGGAATCACGCTGCCGACCGTGGCTCCGATGCCCCAGTGAACGTCCGGCATGGCTGCCACCCACTTAAAGATAAACGGCAACTGCGCCACGTTCAGGAGCTGCGTGCGCGCCTGGTCTTCGAGCTGCACGCCCTTGGTCCAGGCCTTGACCGGCACGCCGTTCTCGGTCGTCAGTACGTTGTAGTTCGTGTCGCCAGTCATGACAGCCTTCTGCCAATTTTATCGCGCGACGGTACTCAGGAACGGATAGTGGCTCGCGGCGCCCATGAAGAACAGCATCGGGAACGACAGCCAAAACGACGTGCGCGCGGTGAGATAGTTCCAGCGCATCAGACGCTCGGCTTCGGGCGGCATAGGCACGCCCCCCTCCGCGCTGGTACGCGCCCACGCGATGAGCCGCTTCTGCACGCGCCAGATGACTCCCCAGGTATTCAGCAGCATCAGCAACCCGAGCCCGCCGCCCACGCTGATGGCCAGGTGCGCGTTCGAAACGGTGGGCCCGCCATTCAAAGCCAGCGCGAGCCACGACGCTGCGATCACCACAATCGAAATTCCGATCACGCGCACCCAGGGACTATTGAGAATCCCTTTCGCCGGAAGCTGCAACGCGTAAATAAACACGTATGCGACGAGCCACACGAGAAACCACCAGCCAAACCACTTGCCAATCAGCGAACGGTCTCCCGCAAGTTTCGCATCCGCGGCCAGATGGATCGTGAAGTAGCGGATGCCCACGATCACCGTTACCAGCGCCGAGGAGCGGAACCAGCCCATGGCGCCGGGCATCAGCTCCGGATAGATTTTGATTCGTAGCTTGGGATCGCATTTTTTCATCGCCGGCGTCAGCACCAGATTGAAGAAGTAAAGCAAGCCTATCCAGATGATCCCGAAGACCAGGTGCAGCCAGCGGAGCGCCATCATTTCGTTGGCGTGCGGCGTATCGAGGAACGAGAAGTGCGGCAGCCACTCCGGAAAAGAAATCACCAGCAGAATGAAATTCATGGGGACACCTCGGACATCTTGCGCGTCTTGCGCAACTACCGTAGCGGATTGCGGACCAGCCCGTCAAATGCGCGAATGAGGCGCAATCTGATTCCCCAGAGATTATTCGCAAGGGGATTTGGACGGTTGTTGTCTCGTTCCTGGAAAGCCAATGGGCCGTGAACGGGCAGATAAAGTCATCATCCCTGTGCTGGTCCTTTCGCAAAACGATTCCCTGGCCTCAGCAATCGCCAGCCGGACTGCTCCCGTCCGTCTGCGCAACCTTGCCGAAATCGTCCCCTTGCTTACCGAGGGGAGTATCTTGTATACTCATCTCGGAAACCGATATGAGCAAACCAAACGACCTCGTTCAAGGCACCCTCGACCTGCTCCTCCTGAAAATCCTGGCGCTGGAACCCTTGCACGGGTGGGCCATCAGTCTTCGCCTGAAATCCATCTCCGGAGACGTGCTACAGGTCAGCGAAGGATCCCTCTACCCTGCATTGCACAAGTTGGAGCAGGAAGGCTGGATCGCGGCCGAGTGGAAGCAGACGGAGAATAACCGGCGGGCGAAGTTTTATTCGCTCACACGCCTGGGCAGAAAGCAACTCGAATCGGAGGCGGCGAACTGGCAGCGGCTGTCCTCGGCCATCTCGCGCGTCATCCAGTTTTCAGAGGGTTAGGAGAAGTTATGCGGATGGAACACTGGTGGTTCACGGCGCGGTTGCGGCTGAGGTCAATTCTGCGCGGCCGCCGCGTGGAGCGGGAGCTCGATGAGGAGCTCCAGTTCCACCTGGAGCACAAAATCGCGGAAGGCATCGCCAATGGGCTTTCTCCAAAAGAGGCGCGCTACGCGGCGATGCGCGCGATGGACGGACTGGAACAACGGAAAGAGGAAATGAGAGACCTGCGACGCATTCATTGGTTGACGGATTTCCTCGACGACGCGCGCTTCGCGATCCGGAGCCTGCACCGCACGTCCGGACTTACGGCGTTCGTGGTGATCACGCTCGCGCTGGGCATCGGGATGACCTCGGCGACTTTCAGTATGGTCGATGCGCTGATTTTTAGGCCTTACCCCGTGCCGCGTTCGAGCGACATCGTCACTCTGGCGAGCACTACACACGATAGTATCCTCGACGGTTTCTCCTATCGCGAATACCTGGACATCCGCGACAAAACGAAGAGCTACGACGGCGTCATCGCCAACGCAGGTATGGAGGCTGTTGGCTTCAGTGCCGAACCCGGAGCCACGCCACGGGTCCGGGGCGGGATGATGGTTTCTGGTAACTACTTCCACGTGCTCGGCGTGGAACCGCGGCTGGGGCGCGGTTTCCGGCAGGACGAAGACCAAGTGCCCGGTCGCAATGCCGTGGTGGTGCTCGGGCCGGACTTCTGGAAGCACGAATTCGCGAGCGACCCGGGCGTCCTCGGCAGGACGATTCGCCTGAACGGCACGGACTTCACGGTGATTGGCGTGGCTCCCGAAACCTTCTCGGGGATGCTAGTATTCGCGCATCCCGACTTTTACATGCCGCTGGCCATGGCGCGGGTGTTTTCAACCAACCTCCGGAAGAATTTTTTCGAGGACCGCGATGATCGCGAGTTGATAATAAAGGCGCGCCTGAAACCGGGCACCACGCTCCAGCAGGCGCGGAATGAACTCGCCGTGCTCGCGCAAAACTTCGAGAGCGAGTATCCCAAGGTCAATCGCAGCCGCGGTGCGGCGGTATACACCCAGTTCGAAACACGGACTCGAGAAGACCTTAATTGGAAATTCGGCGTCATCTTTGTGATCCTTGCGCTGGCGGTCCTGCTGGTGGCTTGCACCAACGTTGCGGGACTTCTTCTGAGCCGCGCTCGCGCGCGAACGCGCGAAATCGCCATACGGTTGGCGATTGGCGCCGGGCGTTTCCGGCTCATCCGGCTGCTCTTGACGGAAAGCCTGATTCTGGCGTCCTTGGCGGGATTGGCCGGGATCGCCATCGGGTACGGCGTCGTGCAGTGGTTTCAGAGTTTTCAGAATGTAATATTTATGACCGACTTACCATTCTCAATCCCGTTCCGGATAGATGCGCGCGTGCTCCTCGCAAGCCTCGCCTTGTCCGCCTTGAGCGCGCTCCTCTGCGGCTTGGCGCCCGCGCTGCAAAGCACGCGCGTGGACCTGGTGAATGGACTCAAGTCGGCCGACGTTGACGTGCCTGGTCGCAAGCGCCTGTGGGGCCGGAATATGCTGGTGGTCGCGCAGGTTTCCACGTCCCTGATGCTGCTGACCGCGGCTTTCCTGATGGTCCGGGGTTTCCAGCATACCTTGTTGGAGGGCACCGGTTTCGCGAAAGATCATTTGCTGATGACCGGCTTCGATCCGCGTCTGGTGCAGTACAACGCCGCTCAGACGCAACAGTTCTATAAGCTGCTGGCCGAGCGTGTGCGGCAAGCGCCCGGAGTTCAGAGCGAGGCTCTCACCCAGAACATTCCGCTCGGAACCGACGACTTTGACGGCATCGCCTTCGTGCCGGAAGGTCTTCAGATGCCGCGGGATCGCGAAAACTTCAACTCGACAATGGACACCGTTGATGAAGGATACTTCCAGACCATGGGGATTCCGATTCTGCGTGGCCGCGGCTTCCTGGCCTCCGATACCGCGGATGCCCCGCGTGTGGCCGTGGTGAATGAGCAGTTCGCGAAACACTATTGGCCGGGAGGCGATGCGGTGGGCAAGCGCATCCGCCTCGAGAGCCGCGCAGGGACGCTGGTGGAGATTGTAGGCATCGCACAAACCATCAAGTATCAAGGGTCCATCGAAAAGCCGATGGATTTCCTGTATATGCCGCTGGCCCAGCATCCTGTCCCGCGAATGGTCTTGATGTTGCGGTCGAGCGGCGATCCGCTGCAATTGATTCAGCCCGTGAAGGACGTTGTTCGTACCCTCGATCCGAACCTGCCGATGTTGCACATCATGTCTTACGAGGATTACTACCTGAACCAGGCCGTGGAAGGGCCACGAATTGCCATGAAGCTGGTCGGTGCCATGGGCGGGGTGGGCCTCGTGCTGGCCGTCGCCGGTTTGTACGGATTGGTGGCGTACAACGTCAGCCGCAGAACCCGCGAGATCGGCATTCGCATCGCCCTTGGCGCGGCAAGCTCGGACGTGCTGCGCCTGGTTATGGGCAAGGGCATGGTGCTGGTCGGGGTGGGAACGGTGATCGGGCTGGCGATGGGTTTCGCCCTCGAGCAGCTCATGAATTCCATGCTGTTCAATGCTGGCGGCATAGACATCCTGGCCTATATCATCGTCGTGCCGTCGCTGTTTCTGGTGACCATGCTGGCGGCCTACGTTCCCGCGCGAAGAGCATCCCAGATAGCGCCAACCCAGGCGCTGCGATACGAGTAGTGCAGCTAGTTCGTGAAAGCCAGATCCGCTGCGCACGCTTGCCGAAAGCACACCGGCGACTGGCCAATTCCGCCAAGTGCCCGATTAACCGTGCCCCCATCATCGGCGGGACTACTGGAGGCGGCGCCCATCCCGTCTCAAGTCATCGCATTCACGCCCACTTCCTGATTGGCATGCCGTTTGCCAGGGCCATCAACCCCATCTCCAAGACCAACTGGGAAGGAACCGGCGTTGAGCCGGATGTGAAAGCTCCCGCCCCCGACGCCCTCGCCACCCCAAAAAATCGCCGCCGAAAAACTCCGCTCGAAATAAACTCAGAGCTCCGACCGTAACCCTACTAGCAGCAAAAACTCCTTGACTCCCCATAGTCCCTTTGTTACGATACTAACCAGGTAAGAGTGTGGGATTTCTTCGATCGCGGCGGTCTTCTCTGCCGCTTTTTTTATTTCCAGCGCCCGAAGCAATTCTGATTCTCCTTGCTCAAGCGCGGCATCTACAGGCACGTTCCAGGGTCTTTGTAAAGCACCTAGGCCCGTTCATGTAATGAGCTTTCCTATCGGCCTCATCGTCGCGGGAGCGGTTTGCGATGTTTGATGCGAGCTTCAAAATCCGTCATGCGGCGAAGCATTGCTATACAACAAGCACACAGCAAAGGGCTTATTTATTGTGTCAAACCTGTGTATGAAGAACAGCGGAATCCGGTTTTTACACGATTTTGGTGCAGCGTAAGTCCCTTAGAATCAACACTTATAGAACGCCCGCAAGTGTTGATTCTAAACCACTTACACAAACACTAAGTCCTTTAGATGCAACACTTACAAAAACCAGGGGGAGGGCAGTTTTAATCGGATTGTCCTGTCGACTTTCAACCTTCAACTTTCAACTCTCAACGTTCTGAAAAGCGGATCAAGGACTTGCCGAGAGTAGCCGCAAGCCACCGGCGTTTAAGAGCGCCAGAAGCGTCAGCATTGCCACCAGGGAAACGGCAATGCCCAGTTTCCGATCCAGAGTGCGTACAAATCGTGCCGTAATCCGTTGCGTTCCCGGAGAGAGCGACAAAATCATCTGCGCGTTTGTCTCAGCGTGCTGTGGTGTCACCGCCTTGCCGTTCACCTCCACGCGCCACGCCGTATAGTTGAGCAGCCGCAGGCCCACTCGCAGCGGCTCGCTCGAAATCACCCGCAAGTCTTTCTCTTCCGCGGTCCATCGCGCAATACGAACCTCCGCTTTCGGCGCGCTTGCTTCGGAATCATCGGCTGGCAGAATCTGCACCCGCGGCGCTTTTTCCGGCAAGTTATAATGATCGTCTCCCGCCGGATCGTATTCGTCCGTACCTTCAAAACCCTGATCGTTTGCAATCGCTTCCTGCAAGACCGGGATGTCTTCGGAATCCCACCACGCGCCCCGAACGAGAAAAATAGCCGTTCCCCCAATAACCACAATCACGGCCGCGCCCCAGATCCACAACATGCGCCGGCGCGCCACCGCGGCCGCCAGGAAATAGGCATACGGCACCGCGAGGACCGCCATCCATCTCCAGGGAAACTGCACGAAGCGCAGCTTGGGAAGGTGCTCCCAAAAAACTGCACTGGGGTGAATCATCAGAATCGTCGCCGCCGCGGATAGTAGCAGCAGCACGCGCCACAATTTTCTTGTCTCTCTGGTTTCCGCTGCCTGAGCCGCTTTTCGGTGCGCCGCAATTCCCGCGATCCCCGTCATCACCACGAGCAGGATCGCCACACTCGAGGCGATCCAATTGAACACGTTATGTTCTGGATCGTTGACCATCGTGTAGAGAAAGTTGTCCGAGGGTTGCAAGCCTGACGAAAGCGCCTGCGCGATATTCACCCAGCGTTGCTCGTAGGCCGCGGGCAAAAGATAAAAACTCGTCAATCCAAAACCCAATGCCAATCCGCTGGCGCCGCGCCACAACGGCCGCAAAGATTTCTCCTCCACGGCCGCCCACGCAAAAATAATCGCCACGCTGTAGCTCGCGATTACCCCGGCCGGTGCATTCGAGAGCCACACCCCCGCGAACGCCACCGCAAAAAACCCCATCGCTCGCGGCAGGGAACGCCGGCGATTCTCCCGCAGTTCGCATAGTTGCAACGCCGTCAGTGCCACCAACGGCATCAGCGCGCACGCCAGCAATTCCGCAAAGTCACTGCGCATGTAAACGATCAACAGCGCATACGGATTTGCCGCATAACACGCCGCGCCAAAGAATGCCGCGCTCACAGGCAGAAATCGCCGCGCCAGCGCAAACGAACAAAGTCCCGCCACTGTCTGGGCGATGAGGATAAAAATTCCCGGGACGGCATTCCAGGGAAGCACAAAGCCCAGCGCCGCCCCCAGCATCCATGACACCGGTGGATAAAAAATAAACCGCGGCTCGCCAAACCCGTAATTCGCCCGCTCCGTCCACCGCGGAAAAAAGATCCCTTCTTTCCACTGCCCCGCGGCGTCCAGCCACGAAGCAGCGTGAAATCCGAAATCGTGCCCCGAGGCGTTTCCCAGCCAAAAAGATGGCGCGACCACCAGCAACGCCGTCGCCAGGGAAATGCCCAGCGCGAGCAGCCACCCGCGAAATCCCGCGGTTACATCGATTTTGTTTAGGTGTTCGGCGGAAGATGTCATGCAGTGTTTATGCCATTGTAACCGTGCTCGAAATAAGCCGTCGTTTCTCGTCCCGTCCTGTGCGGCCACGCGGCAGTTGAGCGATAATACACGCGCTCATGAGCGCCGCAAACATCGCACCCGCTCCCACCCCGATTATCGAAGCGCGCAAGCTGGAGAAATCTTACCCGCAGCCCGACGGCAGCCGCATCCAGGTTATCGCTCCCACGGATCTCGCCATCTATCCTGGCCAGGTCCTGGCGCTCCTCGGCCCTTCCGGTTGCGGCAAGTCCACTCTGCTTCGCATGTTGACCGGTCTATCTCCGGCCACCGCCGGCTCCGTCTACTGGCACGGCCATCCGGTCCGTGACGAATCGCCAAACGTTGCCATCGTCTTTCAAAGTTTCGCGCTCTTTCCTTGGCTTACCGTTCTTGAGAATGTTGAAGCACCGCTCGAGGCCCGCGGCATGCCTCCCATCGACCGCCGCAAGCGCTCCCTGCGGATCATCGACGCCGTCGGCCTCGACGGTTTCGAGACTGCCTACCCCAAGGAACTTTCCGGTGGCATGAAGCAACGTGTCGGCGTCGCCCGCGCCCTCGTCGTCGAGCCCGAAGTTCTCTTCATGGACGAGCCCTTCTCAGCGCTCGACGTCCTCACCGCGGAAACCCTCCGCGGTGAGCTCCTCGAGCTCTGGCTCGGCCACAAAATTCCCACGCGCGCGATTTTCATCGTCACTCACAATATCGAAGAAGCCGTCGTCCTCGCCGACCGTATCATCGTTCTCGGACGCAACCCCGCGCACATCCACGCGGACTTCAAAGTTGACGTTCCGCATCCGCGCGACCGCAAAGGCGCCCACTTCCTCGAGTTGGTCGATTCGATTTACCGCATTCTTACGCAGCCGGCTCACAAGGACAATACCGCTCCGTCTCGCACCTTTGGTCCCGGAACGCCCACGCGGGCGAAGACCATCATGCTGCCACATACCCGCCCCGGCGGCATGGCCGGCCTCTTGGAGATTCTCGCCGACCACGGTGGACGCGTTGATCTCCATCGTCTCGCCGATGAACTGAGTCTCGAGGTTGATGCACTCCTTCCGACTGTCGATACTGCTGTTCTCCTCGGAATGCTTCGCATCGAAGAAGGCGACGCCGTCATCACTCCGGAGGGCCAGGCATTTGCGCTAGCCGATATTCAGGCCCGTAAAGCAATCTTTCGCAAAGCCGCTCTCGCCACTGTTCCGCTGCTCCGCCAGATGGAGCAAGCGCTCAAGGCCAAATCCAACCGCACTCTCTCCGAGGAATTTTTCCGCGACCTGCTCGACGAGCATTTTGGTGAGGAAGAATCCCGCCGCCAGCTCGAAACCGCCATCCAGTGGGGCCGCTACGCTGAAATTTTCGATTACGACGCCGCCACCGGCAAGCTAACGCTGACCGAGGCCTGACGCCCCCGTGCCGGATCTCACTCCCTCGACTGCCCAGGCCACGCCGCTCCCTCCGACGGTGACGCGGCCCGCCGGCTCGCGCTGGAGCTGGGCTTTCCTGATCGACATCGCCGTTTTTTTATTTGTCTGCGCCGCGATTTTTGGCGTCTATGCCATCGGCCGATCCTGGCTCGGTCCCGTCCATGCCCACGTCGAGATTTCGCAGAATCCCAGCGTCCTCCCTCTCTACGCTCTGTATTCTCTCGCGCGCATCAGCGTCGCCTACGCACTGAGCCTGGTTTTTGCTCTCGCCTACGGCTATGTCGCCGCCAGCTCCCGGCGCGCCGAAATCATCATGGTTCCGCTGCTGGATATTCTCCAGTCCATTCCCGTGCTCAGCTTCCTGCCGGGCGTCATGCTCGCCATGGTCGCGATCTTTCCGCACAGCCAGTTCGGCGTCGAGCTCGGCTCCATCCTGCTCATCTTTACGGGCCAGGTCTGGAACATCGCTTTCAGTTTTTATTCCTCGCTCAAAACCGTTCCTCGCGAACTCCACGAAGCCGCGGTCATCTATCGTTTCAGCCGCTGGCAGCGCTTCGCCGAGCTCGACCTTCCCTTTTCCACCATCGGCCTCGTCTGGAATTCCATGATGTCCGTCGCCGGCGGCTGGTTTTTTCTCATGGCCTGCGAAATGTTCGTCCTCGGCAATCGCGACTTTCGCCTCCCCGGCCTTGGCTCTTTTCTTCAAACGGCCGCGAGTCATGGCAACACGCGCGCGATTCTTTGGGGCGTCGCCGCGATGGTCGCCGTCATCGTTCTCCTCGATCAACTCGTATGGCGGCCCATCATCGTTTGGGCGGACAAATTCAAGTTCGAACAGGTTGAAAGTTCCGGCGCTGCGCAAGCTACTTTGCTCAATCTCATCGGCCGCGCTTCCATCGTCCTCCGCTTGTACCGCCTCATCGTTCAGCCCGTTTTTAACTGGCTCACGCTTACCTTCACTCTTGGCGCCCGCCGCGCCGCCGAAACTTTTTCCGCCCCGAAACAGAACCTCCTGCGCCGCTGGATTGGCTATCTGCTCGCCGCAGGTGTTTTGGTCGGTTTGGGCTTTGCCGTTTTCCACGCGGTCCGCGAGTTGTCCGGTCTTCATCGCGAGGACTATGACGAGCTTCTGGAAAGCGCCGCGCTGACTTTTCTGCGTGTCAACACCGCGCTCATCCTCGGCGCGCTCTGGACCGTTCCCGCTGGCGTCGCCATCGGTTCGAATCCTCGCTTGGCCCGCGTTGCGCAGCCCCTCGTGCAGATGGCGGCTTCCATTCCCGCCACGGCGCTCTTTCCAATTATTCTTCTTTTCCTGCTGCGCCTCCGCGGCGGCCTCGAGATCGCCGCCATGCTCCTGATGCTCCTCGGCACGCAGTGGTACATTCTCTTCAACGTCATCGCCGGCGCCATGGCCATTCCCACGGACCTCAAGGAAGCCGCGCAAATCTACCGCTTCCGCTCCTGGGATCGCTGGCGCCACCTCATCCTGCCCGGCATTTTCCCGTACCTCGTCACCGGCATGGTGACAGCATCCGGCGGCGCCTGGAACGCCAGCATCGTCGCGGAATATTTTCATTTCCAGGGACGAATTGTTTCAACCGCCGGCCTCGGAAGCACCATTAGCAGCGCCAGCGACTCGGGCCGCTTCGACGTCCTGCTCGCTTCGACGCTCATCATGGCCGCCGTCGTCGTGCTCATCAACCGCCTGCTGTGGCGCCGCCTCTATCGCCTCGCCTCCTCCCGCTTTAAACTGGAGACGTAGTACAATCAAGCGAGCAAGAATCTCTTAGAACTTCCAAACTCAAATGCCTGAATCCAAATTCACCTCCGGCGCTTCCGCGTGGAGCGACGAGGAGTTTCTTCGCGCTTTCGAGGATCTATCGTTTCCCGCCGATCTCTTTCACCACCGGGAACACATCCACGTCGCCTGGCTCTACCTGAAATCTACCGACGCATCGCGCGCCGCAGAACGCATGTCGGAAGGTATTCGCCGGTTCGCGAATCACCATGGGGCGACGCAGAAATACCATCACACGCTTACGCTGGCTTGGATGCGCCTGGTTGCCGCCGCCTTGGTGGAAACACCGGAGGGATACACGTTCGAACGGTTCCTCATCGCCCATGCGCAACTGAAGGACACGAACCTTCTCGCTAAATATTATTCGAAAGAACTCCTGCAGACTGCCGCCGCCCGCGAAGCCTGGGTCGAACCCGACCTCCAGCCGCTCCCGGACTTAAGGATTTACCGCTGCTGCTGATTTCTTCTCCTCCGCTTTCGGCTCAGGGGTCTTCGGTTCCTGCGGTTTCTCGCCCCAGATATACTGCGCGAACCACTTTTCGTTTTCTTCCATCACCGCGCGTTGTTGTTTCGGTTTGGTGATGCCGTGTCCGAATCCCTTGTACACCACCATTTTCACCGGCACACCGCGGTCCTCCAGTGCCTGCCGCAGTTCGTAGGCGTTGGGGATCGGCACGCGGCGGTCATTCTCTCCGTGTTGGATCAGCGTCGGCGTCTTGGCCTTAGCGATGTAGCTGATCGGTGAAGTCTTCTTGTAAATTTCGGGATCGTCCCACGGCGTGGCATGCAGATATTGTGCCGTGAACGGCGTGATGTCCGTATTTGCGTAGTACGTCATCCAATCGGAAATTCCCGCGCCGACGGAGACCGCCTTGAAGCGGTCGCTCGACGCGGTGATGAACGCCGAAATGTACCCGCCCTGGCTCCAGCCCATCGATCCCATGCGCTCCTTGTCCACCCAACCCTTGGCGATCAGCGCATCCACTCCGGAAATGACATCGGCATAGTCGCCGACGCCAAGATTACGCACGTTCAGCGCGCGGAATTTTTCGCCGTAGCCCGCCGAGCCGCGGTAATTTGGCCGCAGCACCAGCGCCCCCTTGGCCACAAACCGCTCGATCGGATAGTAACGGTCCGCGCCGATGATTGGCTGATCCACTCCCGTCGGCCCCCCATGAATCACCACCAGCAGGGGATATTTTTTCTTCATACTGAAATCGGGTGGAGTGTAAAGCACTCCCTCAATCGTGGTGCCGTCCGCCGATTTCCACGAAATCACTTCGCGGTGCGCCAAAGCAAATCCCTTCAGCTGATCGCTCATCGCCGTCAGCTTCTCGTTTTTCCACGGCGCGATGCTGGACGTGTACACCTCCGCGTATTGATTCTCGAGCGCCGCGCGATACGCCACTTCCTTGCAATCGCGCGAAAGCGAAAACGAGAATGCCGCCAGGTGATCTGGAGCGCTTAATTTCTCGATCGCCTTCGTCTCCGGGTTCAGCCGGAAGAGATGCGCATAAGTCTTCTGTTCCGCTGCGAAATAGATTCCATCCGGTCCCCAGCCGATCAGCCCCGGATCTTCGTCGAACGCCTCCGTCACAACCTGCGGCGTCCCGCCCTCCGCGGCCACCACGGCGATCCGCGCGTTCGAGTAGTAGTAATACTTGGCGCCCGCCGCCGTTTCGAACGCAATCTTTTTCCCGTCGGGCGACCATTTCGGATTTGTATCCGGCCCGGCCGTGCTCACAATTTTCTTCACCACGCCGTCGCTCAGCATCACCACGTACAGGTCCGCTGTTTCCGAAGAAATCAGGTCCGCATCTCTCTGCGCACTAAACGCGATGCGCGTTCCGTCCGGCGACCATGAAAATTCCCCCACGCTGAATTTATCGCCGTCCGTCAGCCGCTTCGGTCACGACACAGGCGCGCCACCGCCGGGAACCTCCATGGTCCAAAGATGCATCATCTGGTAGTCAGCGTGAATCCCCGAATACTCGCCGTATTTTTCCTTGCGGTC
>WNFO01003668.1_pt1 | contig 13991 bp, 11 predicted proteins | sample 5400251 | NCBI WGS metagenome assembly WNFO01 (sample SAMN13153354, study PRJNA577476) | soil metagenome | isolation source: 100 cm saprolite under Madrone tree | place: USA:California | collected 2016-06-14 | reverse complement strand
ACCACATCCGACACACAGTAAACCAGGTGATTTTCCGGCAACCAGTCACGAAGGCTTGGCGGTAACAGCAAATCTTGTTCAGGAAGGTAGGTTTTGTAAGTCTTGGCCATGACTCACAAACTTGCACACACTTCTTTTGGTTTCAAGTGAATTCAACAAAACTTGAGATGAATTCTCGGACAAACTCCTAGGCTAAGTCAGGCTGTTTGGAAGTTCGGCGTCCTCCGTGCTGTCGTCGAACGAAAGCTTCGACGGTTGCCTTCTTCACCACACCTGACTTTTCCTGCCGTGTAGCCCATCGCTCGGCTTTGGCGCTGTCTTTGAAAACGCGATTGCCAGATGTTTCGCCGTCGCTGTACGTGATGACCACACGAAAATATTGGTGTCCTGCCTTGCTGCCTGCATCGTTCTTTTTGACCATGCTGAATTCTAGCAAAACGATGCCCGTGTTAGACTTCTCTCCCGTCTCTTCTGCGACTCCAATCGTCGGTGTCGCGATGTCCAGCGCAATCGGGTTCCGTGAATTCAGCGAAGACGATTACCGAAACTTATCCGAACGGTTTCAGACGGAGAATTAATAAAAGCAGGAAAGCGGCTTCGTATTTTGTGCGGAGATGTCGTTACACCGACGCCCAGTACGTTAGACTGGATGAATCAGAAGAATCCTAAGTAACAGAAACACGGAAGCCTCTCATCCTTTATATAAGGTGAGAGGCTTTGTGCTTTCGCTGGAACTATCGCAGCCGTTACTTCTTCTCTTCTTTTCGCTTCTTGGCCCAACGTGCTTTAGCAAGCAGGGAAAGCTTCTTCCTCGCGGCCAGACTCATTGTCGGTCTGGTCCCGCTGACGGTCGCGGCGCTCTTGGTCTGTGGCGCGGCTCCTCTCCCGAAATGACCACTATCTCGGAGTTTGGTTCGACACCTGACTCCCGTAACAATTGCCGCCACTGGTTTTCTGACTTGATTCTCTTGGTCTCGTATATCACATAGATGAAGCTCTTCCACTCTTTGGACATGTAGCCGCGAGTATCAGCGAGAAGTTCATCAGCGATTCTTTTTGCTTCGCCTTCGTCAGCCACGAACTTGTATTCGATGAGCGTACCAATACTAGGCAGACCGGTGTCAGGCTGAAAGTTCTTAATCTGCTTAGCGATTGGCGGTTTGTGTAGCAAGTCTGGAAACACGCAGCGCAGCACGGCCTCAACGCGAACGTGAACGTCGTTCTCGTTCGCTGGTGGGTCGTTAAAGCAGTTCTTATCAGTAATCGAGTATTGGGTAGCTCTGAGTATCTGTATGACATCTTTCGAGACAATCGATATTTTTTGGTTCTCCCAGCGTGTCCTCAAGAGCCCAAAGATATTGGTGAAGTCTTGCCGCCCATGCTAAATACGGCTCTCCTGTTTCTTCCTCATCTATTTCTACTTTGCCCCAGTTATCTACGGCGGCCGCTTCAATTTTCTGGATATCTTTCAGCGCCTCCGGCAAGCCGAGAGCTTCTAGGAGTAACCGTGTTCGAATAAATGCACCTTGAACTCGCCATCCGGCATCGCCTCCACGTTGAAGCCAGGAGTTGGCATCAGATAGGCTGGCGCGGATTGCCGCCAGGATGTCGGCAATGTTGTTTGTCTTGATATTAGAATTCATTGGCGGAACACTACATTAAGATTCCGGCAGCAGCAAGGCCCCTTGCGGGCCGATCAAGTTAACCTTGATTCGTCTCCGTTTAGAGCCGTTCAATCAACTCTGGCATCGCATCATTCGTCAGATGATCCAAGAACTGGCTGATCGTATTAATCCTTTTCCTGCACGCCGGACAACCAGCCACAACAACGCCGCGCCCGCCCTGGGCAACTGACGGCGGATCAACTACGAAATAAGAAAGGTCGTGCCTGCGAATTTCTTTTTGGATCGCAGCAAGCAAAATCGATTTCTGTACGTTTGGACTCCTGATGGTGTGCAGAGGAAGGGAAAGGAACGACAGTATACACCTTGACCTCGGTATTCAGAATCCAGTTGTCCGGTAAGCGTTTACCGGGACTTAAGTTGCGAGCTGTCTCCCTTCGAGCTGTCTCCCTTCGTGTCTCCCTTCGTTGACTTGCCTTCTGCCGGAACCTAAGATGGGCACCAAATGGCGGACTCTCCATCGCTCATCGGCCAGACCATCTCGCACTACCGCATTCTTGAAAAGCTCGGCGGCGGTGGCATGGGCGTTGTCTATAAAGCTGAGGATACCAAGCTCCGCCGCTTCGTCGCCCTCAAATTCCTTCCAGATGGATTCGCAATGGACTCACAGGCGCTGGCTCGCTTTGACCGCGAGGCACAGGCTGCTTCCGCCCTGAACCATCCAAATATTTGCACCATCCATGAAATCGGCGAACACAACGGTCAGCCCTTCATTGCCATGGAATTTCTCGATGGCCAAACGCTGAAGCACCGCATCCACGGAAAGCCGATCGAAACGGAAATTTTGCTCCCTTTGGCAATTGAGATGGCCGACGCCCTGGACGCCGCGCATGCCGAGGGAATCGTGCACCGCGACATCAAGCCGGCAAATATTTTTGTAACCAAGCGGAGTCACGCGAAGATTCTGGATTTTGGACTGGCGAAGCTGACGGTGGCGGGAGCCCACGCCAAAGTGGCTACGGCAATCGAGGATGCGACCGAGGGCGTGAGTGCAGAGCATCTAACCAGTCCGGGCTCGACGCTGGGAACTGTGGCGTACATGTCTCCGGAGCAGGTGCGCGCAAAAGAGTTAGACACGCGCACGGACTTATTCTCGTTCGGAGTGGTTTTGTACGAAATGGCGACCGGCGCGTTGCCTTTCCGTGGGGAAAGTTCGGGAGTCATTTTCAACGAAATCCTGGAACGACATCCGGTTCCGGCGGTGCGCTTAAACCCTGACCTGCCGCCCGAACTGGAGCGCATCATCAATCGTGCGCTGGAGAAAGACCGGGAACTGCGCTATCAGGGCGCGGCGGAAATGCGTTCCGAACTAATGCGCCTGAAACGGGATACGGAATCGGGGCGGTCTGCTTCCGTGAGTTCGGGGTCTGCGGCTGTGGCTCAGGAAGGCAGCTCTCAGGTCACCCCGCAGCCGTCGTTATCCCAGTCTTCACCTGTGCCGGGCGTGCCTTCGTCATCGACGGGAGTGAAGGTCGTGGAAGTTACCGGAGCGGGCGGGAGACTCTGGAAAATTCTGATTCCCGCCGCCGCGATACTTGTCGCTGTTATTGGGGGATCGCTCTATTTCCGCTCACACCAGACGGCGACGCACCCAGCCAACACGGCCCTCACCGAGAAGGACACGATTGTTCTGGCGGATTTCGATAACAAGACCGGAGACGGGGTGTTCGATGACACGCTCAAACAAGGGCTTTCGGTACAACTGGAACAATCACCGTTTCTCGATTTGGTTTCCGATAACAAGGTGAACCAGACATTGGGAATGATGGGCCGTCCGGCCGGTGACCATTTGACCCGCGAGGTCGCACGGGAGGTGTGCCAGCGCACAGGAAGCAAGGCAATGCTGACCGGTTCGATTGCAGGGCTGGGAAGTCAATACGTGATCGGGTTAAAGGCCATAAATTGCAACAGCGGTGATGTGCTGGCGGAGGCGCAGGAGCAGGCGGCGGGCAAGGAAGGCGTGCTCAAGGCTCTGGATGTTGCGGCCATCAGCCTGCGGAGCAAACTGGGCGAGTCGCTCAGTTCGGTGCAAAAGTACGACATTCCGGTGGCGGATGCGACGACGCCTTCGCTGGAAGCGCTGAAATCCTACAGCTTAGGACAGAAGACCCGGGCTGCGAAGGGCGACACTGCCGCCCTGCCCTTTTACAAACGGGCAACGGAACTCGACCCGAAGTTCGCTATGGCTTTTCGCGCGATGGCGCGCGCCTACTCGAACGTAAACGAAATTGGCCGAGCGTCAGAGTATGCGCGCAAGGCCTACGAGCTGAGGGAGAAGGTGAGCGAGCGGGAGCGGTTCTCCATCGAAGGATTCTACTATCTCGTCGCCACCGGAGAACTGGAAAAGGCGGCACAGACCTTTGAGCTTTGGAAGCAGACCTACCCCAGAGACGAGCTTCCTTATTTAGACTTAGGATTTATTTACGCCAGCCTGGGCGACTTCGAGAAGTCGTTAGCTGAATCCCGCGAGGCGCTGCGCCTGGAGCCAAATGATGCGACCAACTACGCAAACGTCGGCAACGGATTTGTAAGCCTTAACCGGCTGGACGAGGCGGAGACGGTGTACAAACAGGCGGAGGAGCGCAAACTAGAAGGCGAGTTACTGCTTGTAAATCGCTACCAATTGGCTTTCCTGAAGGGCGATAAAGCGGGGATGGCGCAGTTGGCCGCGGCAGCAACGGGCAAGGCGGGTTCGGAAGACCTACTGCTAGCCGCGCAAGCGGATACGGAAGGTTGGTACGGCAAACTGAAGAACGCGCACGACTTGACGCGAAGGGCGATGGATACCGCCGAGCGCAACGACGCTAAAGAGAGTGCCGCAGACTATCAGACCACAGCGGCGCTGCGCGAAGTGGAATCGGGCCGCCGGGAGCCAGCACGTGCCGACGCGAGTGCGGCGTTGAAGCTGGCCCCGAACCGCGATGTGCGGACGGCGGCGGCAATGGCACTAGCTCGCGCAGGCGATACAGCAGGCGCGGAGAAATTGGCCGGCGAACTCGACAAGACATATCCGCTGGACACGATTGTACAGAGGTACTGGCTGCCCACAATCCGGGCGGCTGTCGCGTTGGAGCGCAAAGACCCGAACCGAGCCGTCGAACTATTGAAGGAAACCGGCACGATCGAACTTGGCCAAAACACACAAGCCACCATCTTTCTATGCCCGGTTTATATCCGCGGAGAAGCATATCTGATGCTGCATGACGGCAATGCGGCGGCTGCGGAATTTCAGAAACTTATCGACCACCGGGGATTGGTGGCGAATTTTCCTTGGGGCGCGCTGGCAAGACTTGGGCTGGGGCGCGCTTACGCGTTGCAAGGCGATACCGCCAAAGCCAAAGCCGCCTACCAGGAGTTCCTCACCATTTGGAAAGACGCCGACCCCGACATTCCCATTCTTATCGCTGCGAAGGCTGAGTACGCGAAGTTGAAATAGCTGTCTGATTCGCTGCAGAAAACCTAGATCAACGCATGCACTGCAAGAATCGACATGCGTTTTGTCGTTTGAACACAATCAACCGTGCTCTAAAATTGCCGGATGAAATCTTCTGTGCGATGGCTGCTATTCGAATACAAAGGCCTCGAACTCGTCATTTTGTCGAAACCGTTCGAGACCAAGAAGTTGGCGGAGAAGGCGCGTCTAAAATATCGCGACCGCGTCGCAAAGAGGATTGGAATCGGGGCCTGGTTCGAGTACCAAACCTGTAGCCAAGAACTGGTCGAAATAGCAAGCCGACTGAAGCCTATTCCCTGGAATTACAGGCTCTCCTGTATTGCATTCGAGACAGAATAAGCATCGACTTACCAAATGGCTAAAACGGTATTGATTGCCGATGACAGCGCCTCCGTGCGTCTCTCGGTGCGGCTCTTGCTTCAGGGTCGGCACAAGGAACTCGTGGTGCGCGAAGCATTTGACGGGGTGGATGCTGTCGAGAAGGCCAAAAAATCGAAACCCGATTTGATACTTCTGGACCTCGCTATGCCTCGCTTGAACGGAGCAGAAGCGGCTACGGTCCTGAAAAATGATTTGCCGGAAACGCCAGTCATCCTGTTTACGTATACCGACCTGCATGCCGATTCTCTGTGCTCGGCCATCGGCGTTGATTTTATTTCAAAAGTGGACGGTATTCCGAAGCTGCTAGAACGTGTTGATGCATTGCTCCCGCCAGCTCTCCCGAACGAAGGAGCAACCCTGTGGTAGGCGGGACTTGACTAGCTCCAGGCTATAGTGCCGTACACGGCGGAAAAATATCGTTCGAGAACGTGTTGGTCGGCGTGCTCGTACCACGCAACGCCGTGGCTCCACTCGACACGAAAAAGGAAATTTAATTCACCTTTTGTTTGCCGCATCGAGAGGACATTTCGACCCTGGTACTGACCCGCTCGTAGCCTGGCGACACCTACATTCTCTGGGTTCACTGAATGCTCAGATTTCGGCAATTTGCACGACAACTTAAATTCGTAGGTACTCCACGCATAGATCGCTTTGAAGTCTAGCTTCCGCCCGTAGTCAGCAGCGCCCGGTAATTCGGCAGCACCAGATTTTGGTTCGTACCACACTTCTACGAATACTCCGCGCCGAACCAGAGCCTCAACAACCGGTCGAAAGTCCAGATCACCAGCGATCAGAATCGCTTTGTCCATGTTGCCGTCGTAACCATGAGTCAGCATATCGGCTACAAGGAGTACATCGACTTCTTTCTGCCGCCGTTTTTTCGGAGCGCCTCGAAGCGAACCCAGCCGAATATGAAATCCCTGTAGATCGCCGATCTTGCGGAAATACGATTCTTGGGCTTCTACACGTTTTAGGTGGTCTGCATCGGCTTCGCCACTGCGCTTCTCATCATCGACGCAGTCGTAGAAGAACGCACGCTTTGCAGCGGCCTGGTGTTTTATGAATCCGAAGTCAATTTCTCCATCAGATTGAAATACATCCTGTATGGCACCGACGTACCGACGGCGTAGATATTCGCCGTCAATGAAGACATATGTATCCGCTGAACGGGCTGGCATATTTCTCTGTGCCCTCGTCTAGCACGATTTCACCAACGTACGATGGCGTGTACATCCGGGAACATCCGCCGCAAGGCCACGCTGCCCAGGCGGAAGTCCGCAAGCTGATGCTGATTGATCATAGCTTCTGGCCGACCGTGGTGATGGCCCCGCACAACCATTCCTAGGAGATAATCGTCAGTCCTTATTGGAATGTCTGTTCTCAGGCGACGAATCAAATCCCAAAGTAGAGGAATATCCACACTGTTGAAACCGTTTCCATGTGCCTGGCGTGTCCAAGGATAACGCGCAACTTGGTCGAACTCAGAAAAACGGTTTAATCTGGCTGCTATTTCAGTCGTTCCATAATACGGAAATTGGACTGTGCACCGTTGCGCTAGTTCGGTCAAGTCGTGCGTGTGGAGCCAACGGTTGTTCGCGGCTGTTTCTGTTTGCCCATCTGGGTCAATAATCGCCAGCGTCAAAGCCTTAAGATATTTTTCAATTGCCTGCGTCGCATGATAGTAGCCTGGAACGCGAATGCCTCCAGAGTAGAGCAAAGCAAACGATAAAAGGTCTTGGTCAGCGTATCCGACAAAGTTTCCCCAGAGAGGCGGCATCGTAGTGGACTCCTCGACGTATTATATAGGATTCTGTTTGTGGTTCCGTTTCCTCTGCGACCAAGCAAAGTGTTTTCGCATCGGTCCACCAGGATTACAAACCCGCGCTCCCCTCGCTTACGTGCTTTCCCGCTCTCTTACATCTGGCGCATCGCCCCTGGTCTGGGATAGATTCCCCATGGAGGATTCATGGACCTACTAGCGGCAATCAAGCGTGAAGAACGAAAGCTCGAAAAAGAGTTGACCAAACTTCAGGGCAAGTTGAGCGGCGTCCGCGCCGCAGCAAAAGCACTCGGCAGTAAGGCGAGCCGAGAAGTCACTGAAGTCAAAAAGCGGGTAATGTCCGCTGCTGCGAGAGCGAAGATTTCAAAGGCAACAAAGTTGCGGTGGGCAAAATTCCGAGGCGAGAAGAACAAGAAAAGGTGACAACTATGAGTGGCGAATCTCCCAAACCAATCAAAATCACTCTGGATTTAAGGGATCGCATACTTGATTTTTCGGATGAGGAACTCCTTTCACGCCTGAAGAATTTTGAGGACAACTTTGTTGAGCGAAAGCGTATCGGTGACAGCAAGGATGAGTGGCTTCAAGCAGCTGTAGCGTTTGCGAATTCAGTACCTGTCGGCTATCCGGCCATTCTTTTCATCGGTGTCAAGAACACCGGAGAAATGGAAGGCGGAGCCAATCTTGATACTCTCCAGCAGACTCTTAGCAAAGTAATCGATGAGGCGTATCCGCCCATCTACTACACTACGCGTATCGTCCTACAAGACGGAAAACAGTGTTTGGCGGTAATCATCCCCGGAAGCGAGCTAAGACCGCATTTTGCTGGGCATTCATATGTACGTGTTGGTTCCCAGACTAAGAAGGCGTCAGAAGAACAATTCGAGAGCCTGATTCTACAGCGGAGCAGCAAGGCGCGAGAACTTCAGAAGATGATTGGAAAAACGATCTTTTGGGAAATGGTCGGCGGGATAAAAGGGAATGCTAACGCCACGATGCTAGCTTGCAATCAGTTTTTCATAACAGTTGACGGCGGGACGTACCAGCGTTGCTTCCCACTAGAGTGGATAACAATATCGTTCGACCCAGCCAACCAACGATATCACTTGGTAGTACAACATCCGTGACCAACCGTGAGTCGCTGCTAGTCGCTATGCTTTGCCGCCCTCATCAGCGGGCGGCAGCATGCACGGATGCCACTCCTCGTCCTCAGCGTGGGCGTCGCAGAACCATCTGCGGCACTTCGCGCAGTGCACCATCGCTGGATAATCGGACGGCTTATGTCTTGCCTTTTCTCTGTGCGGCAGGGTACATATAATCGGAATAAAGTACTCGAAATTATATTTGACAGAGCGTTACGTACCGTGTATAGCTAACGTCATTCTTTCTCGTTTTGAGAGCTATTCCCAGGCCACGCTCTCACCGGTTACGTCCGAACGGTCCGTGGACTAGCTCCGGAGGATCTGTGCGGCGAACCCTCTCATGCGGTTCTTTGATTCTTGCGACCACATTAATCAGTCAAATCACTTCTGGACAAACGCAAACCAGCGTAGAAACTTCCGCCAAAGACCCAGTTGCAATAACCCTCCTCGGTCAGGCCTTGGCCAACGTTGGAGCTGTACCGGGTTTTATTCAAGATTCCGTAACAACAGGAACCCTTACTTATTCCGACGGAAGCGCCGGTAATTTCAAAATCGAAACCAAAGGATCGTCTGTTCGCCAGCAACTGGATCTTCCTGACAAGAGCCTGGTATCGGTCGTGAAAGGCGGTCAAGGGTACGTTCAGGTTAACGGAACTCGCCGAACATTGCCGCCCCATATCGCAAAATATAGTGGCCCTTATTACCTCTCCGCACTTTTAAGAATGACAAATTCCGCCCAGGCGAACGCGCAAGTGAGGTATATCGGGAAGGATACCGTGAACGGAATATCAGTTCATCACATTGTTCTCACATTTCTTCCCACGGACGCAACACCGGTTGACGCTGAGGCGCTGATATCAGAGTTTCATGTGTTCCTCGATGCCCAATCGCTGACCCTCGTTAAGACGCAATCTTTTCATTTCTCGCCAGTGGCAATCGAAAACCGGTCAATCTGCGACACCTATTTCACGGACTACCGAAAGGTCCAGGGGGTCATGATTCCGTTCCATATCACGGAACAGGTCGCTGGCCAGCCTTACAGTGAAATCGTCGTGAGTGATGTTGCCTTAAATTCGGGCCTATCAGACGCGGACTTCCAGTAATGCGTACAGCGAGGAAAAGCATGCGACTGGTTCACGCTAATCGTTTTGTATTTTTCATGACCCTACTCGTTTTGGTGGCGCGCACCGCCTCGGGCCAGGAAATACCGACCCAGGTGATCGCCCAAAACCGAACGGGCGACCTTCCATTCTCCACATCGATAGGAAATGACATCGAGCACGTTGATGTAGCAAGCGGCAGCGTGGTCTTAAACATCCCAATAGCCGGGACCAAAGGCCGCGGAATGGATTATCACTTCGGTCTGAATTACAACGCTCTGTTTTGGGTTGGCGCACCCCGAGTCGACAGCCAGGGAAACACGTATCACGTCTGGAAGCTGGAGAAACGAAACCAAACATTAACTCAGCTGGGGTGGGAGCTTGACACGCCATATACCACGCATGTTGTACAAGGTTTTCCCTGCCAAATCGGCGGAATAATTAATTTCCTCATGAATTATATCTACGAAGATTCCTCCGGAGGCAAGCACCCGTTCATCGCTCAAACAACATTTGGGGGAAATTGTTCAACTCCAGACCCGTTGGGGCCCGACACCGGGCAGCAAGGCATGCTGGCAAATCTTACGTCGAACAATTTGTATCTGGCGGACGGTTCTTTCATTTCTGCGGTTACGGCCCCAGGAGGGCTTCCGTGGACCAATCCAAATGGAAATAGCCAAAGTGATACCACCGATACGCTCGGAAGATCAGGTTATACCAAGACCACCGGAACGAATCAAATCATCTATTCCGTGAATGATTCTGCTGGGACACCACGTTCCTATACCCTGAATCTCGGAACTATAACGATACAAACAACGTGGGGTTCAGGGGCTTTTGGCAGTTATCGCGATTTTCCTGCCTCGTCTGCCTCCGTGATTTCGTCGATCGTGCTTCCTAACGGTCAGTCGTATCAATTCCAGTACGAACCCAGTAGCTACGGCGGACTAACGCGAGTTGACTTTCCAACGGGAGCTTACGTCACATACACATGGGCGACCGCAGACAGTCTTGAGAAGAAATATCGGTACGTTGCAAGCAGGACCTTACATGTTGACGGTCAAACGTACACTTGGAATTTTACCCGTACCTCCGGCGATGAAGGTGCTACCGAAACCGTTGTAGATCCTCTTTCGCAAACATCTGTTTTCCAAATTAGCTACGGCGCTGTTACTCAGGCCCAGATATACAGCGGTGCTGCAACGGGAACCCCGATGCGGTCGTACTGGATTGAGTACGTTCATGATGGTGACCCGTTCAATGATCTGTGCCAACTCGGAATCGGTGACCCTCACATCGATCCGTGGGTTGGTAATCGGCCAATACGCATCACCACGACGCTCGACAATAATTTAGTCTCTAAAAAAGAATTTGACTACGAAACTTTCACGTACACCTACCATCGCGCCGACATGGTTGTTATGGCTGGAATGTGGCGACCACTTTCACTACTAGTCGCGGGAATGTTTCTGAAATTCGCGAATACGATTGGGGCAGCGGCGCACCTGGGGCGTTGCTTCGCCGGATAGATAAGACCTATCTTCACAACTCAAATTCAAATTATCTCACGAGAAATATTGTCAACAAGGTTCTACAGGAGACCGTTTACGACAGTGCATCTAATACGTGCAAAGGGGTCTCGCAGCCGTGTGCCCAAACGCAGTATGAATATGACCAATATCTTGCCGGGCAGAATGCGCTCATCAGCACAAATTCGAATCCAGCCCCGCAGCACGACTATACGAATTATTCCAGCGCTTTTACCTATCGCGGAAACGTCACGCGGCTAAAGAACTGGCGCAACACTGACGGCGCTCTTCTCCCAACCACCTACACTTATGACGACCTCGGAAACATTCGAGCGATTAGTGATCCTCTCACCCACACCAGCACATATTCGTATCTCGATTCATGGGCGAACTCGTTTTGTCCACCCTCTTCCGGCAACGGTCAAGCATATGTCACGCAATTCGCAAACGCCCTGAGCCAAAACGTGAACTTTACATATTACCCATGCACCGGGCTGACTCAGGCTCGAAAGGATCAGAACGATATCAATGCAGGCCGTACGGGCACGACCTATACGTACGACTTGGTGAATCGCGTACTGACAAAGACTTTGCCGGATGGCGGTCAAACATCCATGACCTACAACGATGTCCCGCCGGTATCGTCGACTACATCTTCGAAGGTCACATCCAGCCTGAATCTCGTGTCGACGACTGTTCTGGATGGGCTTGGCCGTCCGAAACAATCGCAGCTCACCTCGGACCCGCAAGGCACAGTTTTTGCTGATACTACCTATGACGCTCTCGGTCGTAAGTCCACGGTCAGCAATCCTTACCGTTCGACTTCGGACGCCACGTACGGCATCACTACCAGCATTTACGACGCTCTCAGTCGCATCACGACGCTGATTCCTCCAGACGGCACAGGGTCTGCAAATAATGTCACGACCTCTTACTCCGGGAACTGTACGACGGTCACCGATCAGGCAGGCAAATCTCGCAAATCTTGTTCTGATGGCTTAGGACGCCTCACTCAGGCCTTCGAAGATCCCGCAGTCTTAAACTACGAAACCGACTACACCTCTGACGCGCTCAATAATCTTCTTACTGTCAACCAAAAAGGCGGCACAACCGACTCCACCCAGTGGCGCACTCGCACCTTCACCTACAATTCTGTTTCTCAGCTTCTAACCGGATCGAATCCCGAGTCCGGCACCATTACCTACGCCTATGACAACGCTGGTAATCTTGTCACCAAAACCGCCCCTAACCCGCATTATTCGCGAAAGGTGACGGAGTGAAGGTTTTTTTGTGAGAGCGAGACAGAGATGTAACGAGGAGCAGAATTTGGTCAGACGGGAGACTGATTTTAAAGTTGTTAGCGAGATTCCCAGTCCGATTTTGACGCGTAACGAGACACCGCGAGTAAGAGCGTGACAAGGGTTAGTTTCGGTTGAAGAAGTGGGGGGACTTAGCCGCTTTGAGCGCCCAAGCTCAAGGCTAGACGATGAAAGTTGTCGCGGTACGGAAACGCTTGAGGCAAGTGCAGCACGATGCGACGCACCGTGACGATGACTTGGGCTCCGAGTTTTAGAAAATGCTCGCGCAAGGTCGAGACTTGCGCGTGGGCGTGGGGAGTACGGGCCAAGCGGAGACGCATCTCCTGCATCAGCACGTAAGCCGCCGCGGTCAGCAGCACGCGAAAGGTGTTCGCCAAAAAGTTCGAGCAACTGGTACGGCCGATCTGCATGCCGTCGTGCAGTTCTTTTATCCTGTTCTCGACGTCACCACGCTGACAGTAAACCTGCTCGTAAATCCACTGCGGGATCCGTCGTTTCCACGGCCAAGTCTTGCGGGTAGCGTATCGGCACTCACCGTAGACATGCTCGGTTTGGTCCGAGATCTTCGACGCATGACGAGCCCGCTTCATGGCTGACTCCGCCTTACGCTTCAACACCGCATTGCTGGCCATGTTGACGAGGTATTCCACTTTCGGTTCGCAATCCAAAAAATCTAGAACTTCCGGGGACGCGAAGCCACCGTCGAGGCGCACCCGGAGTTTTGCCTTGGGAAAGGCATCGCTCACTCGTGCAATCAGACGGCGCAGAATCCCGACAGCACCCACAGAACCAGTCGCATTCCCACGCCGCAACACCGCCGCCACCAAGTACTGCTCCGTCTCCTCATTAAAGGTAAGAAAACAAACCATCGGCAAGTAACAGTAGCTGTCGTAGTGGGAATTAAAAAAGGTGAACTCTTGCTGGCCGTGCGTGGGGTCGTCAGTGGGATCCATATCGATGGTGATGCGACGGGCGCGACCATGCAGACGCTGGCGATGTCGTGCAATGACACAGTCCGCCAGCGCTTCCGTCATGCGCAACAGTTCCTTACGATCCGGAGCATTTTCAAAGCGCGACAGCGTAGGTTGCGAAGCCAGGTCCTCGCCGTCCAACGGATTCCGACCGACCAGCAGCTTGTGGATCGGATCGGATGCCAGCCGTGCTGCATCGTTGGCGTCTTCATATCCCAAGGCGATGGCCATGACTCGTTGCGTAATCAACTCACGCAACTCGTGCTCCACCTTACCGGGTTGCCGGTCATCTTTCAGACCAGCCGCCAATGCCGAAGTCAGGCCTAACCGTCGCTCGGCAGCCTTCAGCAAAATCGCTCCGCCATCGGAACTGCCCTGTCGCTGATCAAATTTCGCGACCACCGGTCGATCAAAAATATCTGGAAAAAGGAGACACTCTGTTATGGTATGTTCGTTCAAGCGAAGGCCTCACTTTTGGTTTCAAACCCGCATAGACAACGGATTTGTACCATAGCGAGGCCTTTCGTGCTTCTAAAATCGTGAATTATCCGGGTTAGACCTGCAAAAACGGCGAAAATCAGATCAGCAATTTCAACGACTTACGATCCGTACGGAAATTACCCCTTTGACGCG
>WNFO01006899.1_pt1 | contig 13996 bp, 11 predicted proteins | sample 5400251 | NCBI WGS metagenome assembly WNFO01 (sample SAMN13153354, study PRJNA577476) | soil metagenome | isolation source: 100 cm saprolite under Madrone tree | place: USA:California | collected 2016-06-14 | reverse complement strand
TGATCTGCGGCGGGGACCTTGCTGAAAGCAAGCGTCGGAGCTGAAATTTTTGATGAAGAGTGGCATCCGATCGTCACAAAGGACGCCAACAGCACTGACAATGTTGCGGTGCGTGCGACTATGTGCAGGCGCGACACGATCGATCTCCGTCACGAAGGATTAAGCGTTAAGTTCGCACGAGTAACCGTGCCGTACCCGAGACTGCGATTTAAGAATACTTCTGCACACGGCCACCTGTCCGATTTCTTCTTGATCTGCATGTGGAGCGCCCCGCTCGTATCGGTCCATGCGTTTTCAGGATCGTAGAGGTTGTTCACGCCTCCCTTGTCACTCTCAATCATGCGAACAGCCCAATCATAGCCGCTGAATTTAAGCGATCCGGTCGGTGCAAATTGCGGGGTTCCAACGCCCTTCATAATTTTCACGAGAGCAACGGAAGCGCTTTGGGTCGGAGCTACATCCATCGTGGGTAGCGGATGAAAGTCCGGCTCAACCAATAACGCAGCATACTCAAATCCCAGACGAGTGTCCGTGCTCCACGTTGAGTCTGCTTTGATAGGAATGAACGGATGCTCAGGCCAGGGCTGCACCCACCATTGCCCGCTGTGCGCATAAATAACAATCTGCTGCTTTGGTCGAGCGTTTCTTACCCGTCCAGAGATCGTGTCGACTCTTTCTCGTCCACCCTGGACTGCAGGAGGAATTTTGGTGAACTCGATGGATGGGCCGACGCTGCTTTTCTGCGAATGGCATCCCTGCGCTGCGAACCCAAAGACCCCAATAAGGATGAGCGCCCATGCCAGCTCTTTCGGCGCAACGCTTACCGCGCGCCCTGCAGTGCCTCGAGGGTACCTCCTTGCGAGCATGTCAGACCCCACACTGTTAGCGCTGATGATACCGTCGTTGGGTACTCTGAACAAACCCCAATGGAGGCTCATTTGGGGAAACCTGAAGGCGTATTTCATGATTCAATTCCCGGCGAGAACGGCGTGGGGCTTCGTTTTCGAGCCGAGTTCTTCAACATCTTCAACCACGCGAACTTCGGCAACCCCAACAACACCCTGAACAGCCCCCTGTTCGGTCGCTCGACGCAAACGCTGGCGAGCAGCCTGGGCTCCGGCGGCGCAAATAGCGGCTTCAACCCCCTTTACCAAATCGGCGGCGCCCGCTCCTTCCAACTCGCCCTCAAACTCCAATTCTGACCATCGCACCTGTATCCGCTCGTCCCTTCCCACTCTCACTGTGGTCTCATTACCTCAATCCCTGCTGTCCTCGTCTCCAAGAAAAATGTACTGGTGCCAAGATTTTTTCTCCTTTTTTCCCTTCTCGATGTTCCTTATGTAAGTAGGGGGTTGCGGCCTAAATCCCCATCCCAGCTAGGGCGCCGCAAAAAACTTCAAAATTTTTTCTTACTTTTCTCGGTTTCGATGTTCCTTAATTAAGTAGAGGGTCCAACGGGGCCGGAATTGATTCAGAGGCAGGAAAGACAATGAGCATTCGAGGACGCAATCGTTCCGGCCAAACTTTGTTTCTTACTTCGTCCGTTTTCAGAGCCTCTTTAGCAGTAGAGGGCTGCCAATGGCAAAGAGTTTCAATCGCATTTTCGCCGTCGAAAGGTGACGGGTGCATGATCATGCGCTTCTCGATTTTTGGATGGCTGCAGATCTTACGGTTTGGGACGCCAGAACTGCGAACTCGTGCTTGACGCGCCAAGCTGTTGCGAAGGAACCATAGGTCTTCCGAGCAAGCTCTGCAGTTGACAGCTCCGGATTACGTTCCAGAGCCGCCCACATGTCCGCTCGGTAGCTCGGTCCGATCATCACCCTGTAATGATAAGCACGGTGCCGTTTCGCAAGATCCGCAGACGAGAGAACATCGGCTAGGCGGTCACGCAATACGTTTGCGGGCACTCGTAGTACGCTGCCCTTGAACCTCGGATCTACCCCATGTCGCTTGATCTGAAATTCGGTCCCGAGGTCGAGCAGATCTTGTTGAGGACCGGTATACAGCTCCGAAAGGCGAACAAAGCGACGGTCTTTTTCCTGCCAGTGTGCCAGGGCAGACTACAGAGCGCGAACTCTTTCTGATGGTTGTTCGCTGACCAAGTGCGTGAGCCGATCAACGTTCACCCAGGAGGAATGGATACCAAACCAAGTCACCAGCATGGCCAAGGTGCGAAGGTCGGGCTTTTGGATCGCGTCGGCCGAGGCGTGAAGGAGCGTATCTTCGATGTTTGGATCGCGGGCCGGCTTTGCTGCGAAATTCATTCCAATGCCAACCATGTCGTGGGTCAATACATCTGCAGATGGATGACCAGTCAAAGCAGACATTCGTCTAAACGTCATGACTAATCCTTTTCGCGACGTCGGCGATGGTGTTGCGCACGTGCTCCGGCCAGTCTGGGTTAGCGTCCTGAAGTTGTAACCACAGAAGCACATTCTCGAGTTCAGCAAGGACTATGCAATCATCGAGACCGATGCCGCGATCACACAGAGCATAGGTGGTCAGCCGGCGAGGCGGGTCCGTTGTTCAGCCAATCGAGCCTGGTTTGCCAGTGTGATTTTTTAGGAAAAGAAAGCTTCCGGACGCCGAACAGACGGAGAACTCCGGAAGCCCCATTTTCCATCTTGTTTCCATTGAAAGTCGCTCGTAGTCAGCTAAGTGCCGCCAGCTCAAGCGTTTTCAGGATTTTATTTCAAGCTTCCCAAGCTTCAGATCTAGAGTTTGCCGGCTTGCCATCCGTGCCGTGAGTCTTGGGCCGAGCCGCGGCCCAGTGCGGTGAGCAGGCTGAATCGCAAGCGGACAAAGAGTGCGTCCCTTCCACAAGCGACATAACGGGACGGTTTAGTATCAGCACGCCTTTTCGAGCCTTCTTGAGCAATGCGAATATTTACATAACCTTTGATACAGTTATAACATCATAAGGAAATGGTCGTACGGAAACAGTCCACCGTCGCTTGGCTTCTGCTGACGTTTACATTACCCACCAAGCGGGCCAGTCAACGCGTGGAGATATGGAGAAAGCTGCAACGCTACGGAACGGTGCCGCTCGGTAATTCCGGATACTTGTTGCCCAACAATCCCGCGAACGAAGAGCGGTTTCAGTGGCTCGCCACGGCCATTCGCAAGTACAAAGGGGACGCATCCATCGTCCATGTGCAATCGATTGACAACATTTCCACGCCGCAATTGATCGGGCGCTTTGCAGAAGCTCGCGCGCGCGAGTACCAGGAATTGATTCGCCAACTGCAGGAGTTTTCTTCGCTGCCGATGCAGAAGCAGGCGGTGGGTCGCCTGAGCCGGTTGCGGGGCCGTTTTCAGGAAATTGTCGAGGTCGATTTCTTTGACAGCCCCTTGCAGAAGCGTGTGCGGGAGTTGCTGTCGCGGGCGGATGCCGCGCGTGTGGCGACGCGTAAGCCGGAAGCCGCGGCGATCCGTCCGCGAGACTACAAGGGCAGGCTTTGGGTTACGCGACCGCGGCCCGGCGTCGACCGCTCGGCATCGGCCTGGCTGATTCGGCGCTTCATCGATGCCAAAGCGCGTTTTGCGTTCGCCTCGGAAGAGCAGGCGCCAGCTGAGGCCGTGTCGTTCGACATGTTTCACGAGAGAGGCTTCGGGCATCGCGGCGACGACTGCACGTTCGAGACGTTGCAAAAGCAATTCAAAATTCGTGACCGAAGAGTCAGCGTGATTTCCGAAATTATTCACGACGCGGACCTTGCAGATGGCAAGTTTGGCCGCAAAGAAGGCTATGGGATTGACGAGGTACTAAGAGGTTGGGCGCGGCAAGGAATCTCGGACCAGACGCTTCTCGATCGCGGCATGCAGTTGATCGAAGGCCTGTATCACTCGCTCTCGTGAGGGAGTGTTCTAAGCCACTGGACTTTCCGAATTGGAGCGGATCGTGTTGACCAATTGTCGTGGGTATCTGAGATCGATAGTCGTGGAGCGGGTCAAAGCGGCGCAAGCGGGCGTGGGGTTGGCAAGAACCAATTATCTGCCGCGCGCAGACGTGGTCTGGCAAACGAATCGCGCGACCGACAACAACATCACCGGGCTGCTTCTTCCGCAATCGATCATCGCTCCGATTTCCGGCCCTGTGCCGGCCACGACTTCGAACCGTAGCGCGTGGGGCAGCGCGGCGGGGCTTCTGTTCTCCTGGGAGCCTTTCGATTTTGGATACCGGGGAGCGAAAGTAGTTGCCGCACGCGCCGCTCGGGATCAAGCCACCGCGGAAGCTTCGCTGACACGCCTTGATGTGGCCGTCGCCACGGTGAACGCCTATCTGACGGTGCTGGCTGCCCAGCGAACCGTGCGCGCCGCCGATGCAGATGTCGAGCGGCGCGAGACGTTCGACAAGGCTGTCCGGGTGTTGGCCGATAATCAACTTCGCGCTGGAGCGGATGCATCCCGTGCGGACGCGGAATTGGCCCGCGCCAGAGTCAATTTAGCTCGAGCCCAGCAACAAGAGAAAATCAGCGTGGCAGCATTAACCGATATTCTCGGATTGCCGGACACCTCGGTGGAAGTGCAAGAAAGCTCACTCCCTGTAGCACCTCCCGAGGGATCTCCGGAGACCACTCTAATCACAAGCAATCCGATCGCGGAGGTACAGCACGCACGGGTGGAAGAAGCACAGGCACAGGTTCATATCGTGGACCGTTCCTACTATCCGAAGTTCTATTTTCAATCGTCGGTATACGGACGCGGCAGCGGCTGGGACCCGGCCGGCAATTTCGAGGGAGGCACGGCAGGACTAGGCCCGGATCGTTCGAATTGGGCGGTTGGCGTGACGGTAACTTTTCCGGTATTCGACATCTTCGCGATTCGATCTCGAAAGGCAGTTGAATCCGCGAATGAACGCGCCGAAGAGGCTCGCTACGATCAAGACCTGCAGGACCTGACGGGACAATTACGTAAGGCACAGGCTTCTCTCGAAGGCGCTCGCCACATCGCCGAGAATACCCCCGTGGAACTGGATGCCGCGCGAACCACCGAGACTCAGGAACGCTCGCGTTACCAAGCAGGTCTCGCAACTCTTGTAGAGGTTGCCGATGCGCAGAGCCTGCTGGTGCAAGCAGAAACTGACGATGCTCTAGCGCGTCTCGCCGTCTGGCAGAATTTGGCTTCGGTCGCCGCCTCGCAAGGTGATCTTCAACCCTTCTTGCAGTTTCTCCACAACAAGACGCAAGGAGGCCCGTAGCCCATGTGGCTCATTCGCCTAGCTCTTAGGCGTCCGATCACGATCATCGTTATCGTGGCGGCCATTGCACTCTCGTCGATTCTGGCGGTTCTGCGAACCCGGATCGACATTTTCCCCACTCTGGACCTGCCGGTCATCTATGTCGCGCAACCTTACGGCGGCATGAGCCCGCAGCAGATGGAGGGGTTTATCTCCTATTACTACGAGTATCACTTCCTGTACATCAATGGCATTGAGAGCGTTGAGGCAAAGTCCATTCAGAGCACAGCTTTGCTAAGGCTTAGCTTTCATCCCGGCACGAACATGAGCGAAGCGCTTGCGCAGACTGTTTCTTACGTCAATCGCGCGCACGCCTTCATGCCTCCAGGAACGGTATCGCCCTTTGTGATTCGTTTCGATGCCGGAACTTTGCCGGTGGGCTATCTTGTCTTCTCAAGTCCATCACGTACGTTATCGGAGATTCAGGATCTAGCCCTTAACCGTGTTCGTCCGGTATTTGCAACCTTGCCGGGTGTTTCGTCGCCACCTCCCTTTGGCGGCAATCAACGGACCATCGTGGTTGACGTCGATCCACAGAAGCTGCACGCCTATGGGCTGGCACCAGACAACGTAGTGCAGGCGCTGACAACCGGAAACAGCATTCAACCGGCAGGAAATGTCGATATCGGTGAAAACAATGCCATGGTCACGACCGACTCTACCGTGACACAGATCAATGATCTGCTGGACATTCCGTTGCATCCGGGGTCAGGGGCCTCCGTTTACTTACGCGACGTCGGCAGTGTTAAGGACGCGTCGGATGTTCTTGCAGGCTATGCACTGCTGAACGGCAAGCGAACCGTCTACATTCCCGTGACCAAGCGGCCGGATGCTTCGACGATCACTGTTGTGAATGAAGTGCGGCAGAATATCGAACGTTTTCAGTCACTCATCCCGCCAGACATCAAGATCACTTATGAATTTGATCAGTCGCAATACGTACGCGCTGCTCTTTTCTCTGTGCTGCGCGAAGGTCTGATCGGAGCTGGCCTCACAGGTCTGATGATCTTGCTCTTCCTCGGTGACTGGCGGAGTTCCCTCATCGTGGTCGTCACTATTCCATTTGCACTGCTGATGTCGGTAGTGTTGCTGCGCCTCACTGGGCAGACGATCAACATTATGACTCTGGGCGGCCTGGCACTTGCGGTGGGCGTGCTGGTCGACGAAGGCACGGTGCTCATGGAAAACATCCATGTGCATCTGGCGCAAGGAGAGAAAAAAGCGCAAGCCGTTCTTGCGGCCAGCCGCGAAGTTGCGATCCCGCGCTTGCTAGCCATGCTCAGCGTCCTGGCCGTGTTTCTGCCGTCCTTCTTCATGACCGGGCCCGCGCAGTCGCTCTTTGTGCCTTTGTCCCTGGCGGTTGGGTTTTCGATGGGTGCATCGTATTTGCTTTCGAGCTCCCTGGTGCCAGTGCTGGGCAATTGGGTTCTAAAGCAGGAAACGAACGAGGCCGAAACCCCTAACGAACACCCAGAAGAAGAACGGTTCGACCGCTTCCGCAAACGCTTCCAAGATGCCCTGGAGCGCATCATGAAATTTCCCAAGTTGCTGCTCGGCGCGTACGCCGTAATCGCAGTACTGATTATTGTGCTGCTCGGGCCCAGATTGGCCCAGGAAATTTTTCCGTCCTCGGCATCGACGCAATTCCGTTTACGGATTGATGCGCCCGATGGCACTCGCGTCGCTGTGACAGAGGCCTTGGTCCAAAAGGTGTTGGCGGCGATTACGCGAGAAGCGGGCGCTCGTAATCTCGATCTCACTCTTGGGTATATCGGGACACAACCTTCTTCGTATCCAATCAATACGGTCTTTCTGTGGACCAGCGGTCCCCAACAGGCAATCATGAACGTCGGCCTGAATCCTCGAGCGAAGATTTCGCTGCGCAGCCTCGAAGAGAACCTCAGACAAAAATTGCCTCAGGAATTTCCAGGCACGCATTTTTCCTTTGATCCGGGCGATCTCATCAGTCAAACCCTGAACTTCGGTGCGCCTTCGTCCGCGGAAGTCGCCATCACCGGCCCACAGTATGCCGATGTCCAGAGCTATGCCAATCGCGTTCGACAAGAATTGGCGAAAGTAAAAGAATTGCGCGATGTCGAATTCGAAGAGCCGCTCCGTTATCCGACAGTGAACGTTCACGTAGACCGGGTGCTTGCTGGCCAGCTTGGCGCAAGCGCGAATGATATCGGCGCAGCGGTGGTTTCTTCTACCGCTTCGAGTCGCTTCGTTGCTCCAAACTATTGGCGTGATCCGAAATCCGGAGTGAGTTACCAGGTGCAAGTCCAGGTGCCGCAACCGGCGATGACTTCGCTTAAGGATATCCAAACCATTCCCGTCAATAGCAGCACGGGAACGCACCCGCTGTTGAGCCAAGTCGCCGATGTGCAGTCAACGACCGTCCCCGGAGAGCTAGACCGGCAGAATGGAATGTGGATGATCATCGCCTCGGCGAATGTTGGAAACAACGACTTTGCACGAGCCGCAAAGGAGATTGATCGCGCAATTGCGAAGGCAGGCCAGGCGCCCCGCGGTGTCACGACCCAGGTACGCGGTCAGGTGAACGCGCTCAAAGAGATCTTTACGGAATTGGCCATTGGATTGGCTCTGGCCGTGGTTGTAATTCTGTTGTTGCTCACCGCGAATTTTCAATCGTTCCGTCTCGCCTTGGTCGTCATCTCTAGCGTTCCTGCGGTACTTGTGGGAGCCATCGTGATGCTTTTACTCACCGGCACTACGCTAAACCTTGAAAGTTTCATGGGTACCATCATGGCGATTGGCGTCGCCGTGGCAAACGCGATTCTGCTGGTCACCTTCGCCGAGCAAAACCGCCGCAATGGCGCCAATCCCGTTTCCGCCGCACGATCAGCTGCTGCTGAGCGCTTGCGGCCGGTGCTGATGACGAGCCTGGCAATGATTGCGGGAATGATCCCCATGGCGCTTGCGATTGGCCAGGGTAGTGAGGAGACAGCTCCCTTGGGTCGTGCAGTGATTGGCGGTCTGTTCGCTGCCACTCTTGCAACCTTGTTCCTGCTCCCGACAGTGTTTGGCATCGTTCAAAAGGGTGCATCCCTCAAATCGCCGTCCCTCGATCCTGAAGACGCTGATAGTCCCTTTGCCCTCAAGCCGGAGAACGCATGAAAACCGTCATCGTTGCCCTAGTACTTTCACTATCTATCTCTGGCTGCAATGGCAATGCAAAGCCCGCAGCCAGCAAACAAACGGAAATGGATGCGGAGACAGTGGAAGTTGTGCCTGTCGCGTCGCAGAAGTTTTCAACCGTGATTACACTGCCAGCACAACTCGTCCCCTTCGAGACCGTGGATATCTACCCTCGAGTCACTGGATTCATGGACATGATCCGCGTGGATCGCGGATCTCGCGTTCGCAAGGGCGAACTCATTATCCGGCTTTCCGCTCCGGAACTTGTCGCCCAACGCACCCAGGCAGCATCCGCACTGCGTGCAGCTGAAGCGCAATTGACCACGGCTCAAGCGAAGCTCACGTCAGACAACGGTACTTACCTGCATGTGGCTTCGGCCGCCAAGACGCCCGGAGTGGTCGCTGAGAATGATGTGATGGTGGCCAGACAGACCGTTTCCGCCGATCAAGGGCAGGTGCAGTCGGCAGAGAACAACGTCGCGGCGGCGCGGGAAGCGTTGCGCAGCGTGGGGCAACTCGAATCGTACCTTAATATCTATGCGCCATTTGAGGGCATCGTCACCACGAGAAATTTGCATCCTGGAGCATTGGTCGGACCGGCGTCTGGCCAGTCTGGAACCATGCCCATTGTGCAGATAGTTGATACGAGTCATTTGCGGCTAGTTGTGCCAGTCCCAGAAGCGTATGCGGGAGAAATGCAAATAGGCCAGCAGGTGACGTTTACTGTTCCCGCCTTTCCTGGTCAGACGTTCCATGCTCCGATTGCGCGCATTTCGCACGACGTGGACCTGAATACCCGGACGATGCCCGTCGAGTTGGACATCCATAGCACCGATGGCCGCTTGTCTCCCGGTAGTTTTAGTAGTGTGCAATGGCCGGTTCATCGCGCTGCTCCAACCATGTTTGTGCCTGTCTCCGCCGTGACTAACGACCAACAACGTACATTCGTCGAGCGAGTACGCGATGCGAAGGCGGAATGGGTGGATGTAGTCACCGGTCTGAGTGTGGGCGGAAACATAGAGGTCTTCGGTGATCTAAAGCCTGGAGACGAAGTCATCCGCAATGCCACAGATGCGATTCGTCCCGGACAGCAGATGAAAACTGGTTCGCCGCATTCTTAGCGTGCACAACGATGACCTCAAGGAGGTGAATTTTGAAGGCGAAACGCTATGGCCTCCAGTCCAGCCAAATGAAATTCCCAGCATATCTGCCCCAATTTGCCGATCTACAAGGAGACTGGTGATGATTACGAGACTGCGTTATTTGACCGTATTTTGCGTTCTGTTACTTCCGATTCTCGTCCGCGCTCAAGGCGTTAGCACCGCACCGATCGATCAGGCCTTGGGCCGATCCGGTCAGAAAACCGGGGAGGTCTACAAGGTAAGTTTCCCGAGAAGTGATTTGCACGTTTCCGTGCACGGACTCGCGCTCAAGCCGGGCCTCGCGCTTGGCTCGTGGGCCGCGTTTCTCGGAACCGACGACAAGGCGATGGTGATGGGCGATTTGGTTTTGCTGGAAGAAGAGGTAAATCCTGTAATCGCCAAATTGCGATCCTCGGGCTTTGAAATATCTGCGGTGCACAACCACCTTATGGAAGAAACGCCCAAAGTGCTGTACGTGCATTACATGGGGCACGGGCCCGCCGCGCAGTTGGCCACTTCGTTGCGCGCGGCCTTGTCGGTTTCCAAGACGCCGCTCGAAAAGCCCGCTGCAGCCGCTGAGGAAGCCGCTCCACCCGCGTGGGTCAAAGCTGTCGAGGACGCGGTTGGACGCAAGGGTGCGTTCAAGGGTGGAGTGCTATCGTACGGCGTGCCGCGTAGCGATGCTATTACCATGGGCGGGATGACCATTGCGCCCGTCGCCGGCGTTGCGCAGGCCATCAATTTTCAGGCAGCCGAATCCGGCAAGGTCGCGACGACCGGCGATTTCGTGCTCACCGCAGAAGAGGTCAATCCCGTGATCTCCGAACTACAAGGACACGATATCTCCGTTACCGCGCTGCACAGCCACATGCTCACCGAACAGCCTCGCTTGTTTTTCATGCACTTCTGGTCCGTGGGCAGCCCAGAATCGGTGGGTGCGGGGATCAAAGCGGCGTTGAGCCATATCGCGGTGAAGTGAGCGTGTTGCAAGGAGACGGAATCATGCGAACGTGTTTATTGTTCTTATCTGTGCTGGTGGCTATGACGGGAGCTGCAAAGCTCCCGTTCCCGACGAGTGTGCCTACGCTGAAGAAAGTAGCCGAGTTCGATCTGCCCGGGCCGCCAGGCAAACGATTCGACTACCTTACAATCGATCCGGACGACCATTACTTGATCTCCGCGCATTTGGCCGCAAAACAAACGTATGTCATTGACCTCGGCACGAACAAAGTCGTCGCCACGGTCACAGATACGCCGGGCGCGGAGGGCGTCGAATATGTGCCGGACCTCCATAAGTTCTACACGTCGAACGCTTACGACAACACGATCGGCGTCGTGGATCTGAAGCAGATGAAAGTCATCAAGAAACTGAAAACCGAAGCCAAACCGGATGGCAGTACGTACGCGGCTCCGTTTCACAAACTCTACGTCTCGGACGAGCGCGGCAAAGCGGAAGCGATCGTAGATGTAACCAAGGACGAAATCATCAAGACCCTGCATTTCCAAAGCGAAACGGGAATGCCGCAATACGATCCCGTCGCGCGTAAGGTGTACGTGAATCTGCAAGACCAAAACGTGTTCGCGGTCATCGATCCCGCCACGGACGAGGTGGTGGGCCGGTATCCGGTGGGGCGATGCAAGGGAAACCACGGCATGACGCTCGACCCGGAGCATCATCGTGCGTTTCTTTCGTGTGAAGAAAATAATCTAATGACAGTCTTCGATCTCGACAAACACGAACCTATCGCTTTTCTTCCAATGGCGGACGGACCGGATGTTATCAAGTTCGATCCGGGCCTCAATCGAATTTATGCAGCCTGTTATAGCGGCGCCATCTCGGTGTTTCATCAGGACGATCCTAACCATCACACGAAGATCGAGGACTTCAGCGTGCCGCACGCGGTCCATACGCTCGCCGTGGATCTACAGACGCATCGGGTGTATGCGCCGGAACAAGAAGCAGACGGCAAGCCGGTGGCGCGCATGACGGTTTACGAAGCCATCGGCCAGTGAATCGCCGTATGCGGTTTCTTATATATCCTCGAGTGGCAGACGTGCGGGTCCAATGAATATCCGTGCGTTGTTTCCCGGCCCGCTGAAATTCCTGACATGGGACGCGTATTTATTATTTCTCACCCGCTTCATGCGTTTGTTTGCATACGGGTCGTTATCGGTGATTTTGGTTTTCTACTTGATCGGCGTAGGTCTGCGCGAATCCCAAACGGGAATTCTTCTCACGCTGACGCTCGTTGGAGATACGGTCATCTCGCTCTTTCTTACGACGCGCGCTGACCGTATCGGGCGGCGGCGCATGCTGATCGTGGGAGCCAGTCTGATGGCCGCCGCGGGGCTGGCATTTGCGTGCACGAGCAACCTTATTTTTTTAATTATTGCCGGTACGATCGGCGTGATTAGTCCTAGCGGCAACGAAGTGGGCCCGTTTCTCTCGATCGAACAAGCGGCGCTTGCGCATGTGGTTCCCGATCAGTCGAGGACCGAAGTGTTTGCCTGGTACACGCTGGCCGGCTCAGTGGCCACCGCAACGGGCGCACTTTTTACAGGCGCGATTACGAATGCGTTGCAGAGAACAACTCTGCCGCCCGTCAGTTCATACCGGGTGGTAGTCGTCCTGTACGCGATAGTAGGAGTTCTATTGGCGTTTCTGTTTTTTCGGCTTTCTTCCGCGGCGGAAGTGCATTCCTCCCGCGAGGTATCGGCCTTGCCGACAACTCTGAAGAGTTTTTTCGGAATTGGCAAATCCCACCGCGTAGTCATGAAGCTTTCAAGCTTGTTCGCCTTGGACTCGTTCGCCGGTGGTTTTGTAGTGCAAAGCTTCGCCGCATATTGGTTCTATCTGCGTTTTGGCGTCCGTCCGGCAACGCTCGGAGTTATTTTCTTCTGGGCCAATATCTTTGCGGGCATTTCCGCTCTTCTGGCTTCCCGTCTCGCTGCCCGCTGGGGTCTGGTCAACACTATGGTCCTCACGCATCTACCTTCCAACATTTTGCTCATTCTGGTGCCGCTGATGCCGAATCTTTGGCTGGCGGTTCTGGTGCTCCTCCTACGATTCAGTATCAGCCAGATGGATGTTCCCACGCGGCAGTCCTACGTCATGGCCGTGGTGAACAAGGACGAGCGGTCCGCGGCGGCTGGAATCACCGGCGTAGCAAGGACGACGGGTGCAGCCATTAGCCCTTTGTTTGTGGGGTTCATGTTTGCGCGGCCCTCCTGGATAAATGTGCCCTTCTTCCTCGCCGGGACTCTGAAAATCTTCTACGATCTCTTACTCTACAAAGAATTCATAAAGATTCAGCCCGTCGAAGAACGGGCGTGAGGTGAAAATCCGTAAAAACGATGCGTTCGTTGGCAGGCTGTGGCCACTGTAATACTAAAACGCTGCCGACAGTGAAAGGTTGAAAGGGCTCTGCGTGGGGGGCGCAGGGACACGTGAAAAAAATACGCAAGCATTTGCACCGCTTTGCATGTGGCGCGTATTTCGCTTCCGCACTGTCTTCACAGTGTTGCGGCGCTGCCCGACCTAATTTTGCCGCCTCAACCTTGCTTCCTCAATCCGACGCACGCATGGCCGAGGCGGCCCCCGTGGACTACGCCCCCAAACTCGATGGAACTCTGGACGATCCCCTCTGGCTAATAGCCGAACCGATCAGCGATTTTCGTCAGCGAGAGCCATTCGAAGGCAGGCCGCCTACGGAAAAAACGGAAGTACGCATTCTCTACACTCGACATGCGGTTTATTTTGGCATCCGCTGTCATGACTCCCAACCATCGCGAATTGTAGCTACGGAACTACGCCGCGACGTCAGTCAAGACTTGGACGACCACTTTGAAATTCTGATCGATTCGAACCATGATCGCCGGGGAGCCTACGTATTCGAGATCAATCCGCTCGGCACGCAGAGCGACGGTCTCATCGTCGAGGAGCAAGGCGGCTCCGATGGGGGCGACTTCGACCGTGGGTGGGACGGAGTCTGGACGTCAGAGGCGCGCATTACCCCTGACGGATGGACTGCGACAGTAGAAATTCCATTCACCACCCTCAATTTCACTCACGCAAGCGAGGTGATCTGGGGTTTGAATTTGAAACGCTTTATCCGGAGGAAGAACGAAGAGGATCTTTGGAGCGCTTACCGGCGAACTTTTGGCATCACGAAGGTCTCCGAAGCGGGAGAACTGAGGGGCATTAAAGACATAGGAAGCGGGCGGCTGTTCGTTGTTAAACCGTACGGATTAGCTCGCTACGACAAACAATCGGGACAAGATCCGCTATTTCCGCTGACTGGCGGAGTCGATGTGAAATACGGCCTTACCTCAAAGCTCGTGTTGAATCTGACGGCAAACACCGATTTTGCCGATACCGAAGTCGATCTTGAGCCGTTCAATCTCACACCGTTCAAAGTATTCATTCCGGAGAAGCGCCAGTTCTTCCTCGAAA
>WNFO01007109.1_pt1 | contig 14000 bp, 19 predicted proteins | sample 5400251 | NCBI WGS metagenome assembly WNFO01 (sample SAMN13153354, study PRJNA577476) | soil metagenome | isolation source: 100 cm saprolite under Madrone tree | place: USA:California | collected 2016-06-14 | reverse complement strand
CTACGCGGCATTCCGGCCAACCTGCTCTCGCTCGGGGCCATCGACTTCGGGATCATCGTGGACGGCGCGGTGATCATGACCGAGAACATCATGCGCCACCTCGCCCAGCACAAGCCGACCGGGCCCCGCGTGGTTCGCGAGGTGCAACACGCCGCCGTCGAGGTCGCGCGGCCCCTCACGTTCGCCGTGCTCATCATCATGACGGTCTATGTGCCCATCCTGACGTTCCAGCGGATCGAGCTCGGGCAGGAACTCCTTGCCCAGGAGCGTGAAGACCACGAGCGAGATGGCGAGGAGTGCCGTGGTTACGGCGAGCGGGACCAACGGTCGACGAACGCAGAAACGAATGGCGGGAGTGTACGGAGCGCGCAACCATCGGAGGAGAGGACTCTCACGCTCGGATGGTGGCCGGCGGAAGAAGTAGCTGCACAGGACCGGAATCAGCGTCAGCGTCAGGACCAAGGCGCCGACCACCGCGACAGAGATCGTGACCGCCATCGGTCGGAACAGTCGCCCCTCGACTCATCGAAGCCATGGCGGGCGCCATCGCCGACATCCCGGGGATCACCACCAACTTCTCTCAACCCATCAAGGACAATGTGGATGAAGCGCTCGCTGGCGTGAAGGGCGAGCTCGCCATCAAGCTCTTCGGGCCCGACCTGTTCGTGCTGGAGGGCAAAGTGCGCGAGATCGCCGGGATCCTCGATGGTATCCGGGGCGTGGCCGACCTGGACTACGATCGCCTCGTCGGCCAGCCCCAGCTCCAGATCATCGTGAATCGGAAGGCGACCGCGCGCCACGGCATCAACGTCCAGGATGTCCAGGACGCCATTGAGGCCGCCACCAAGGGCCGGACGGTGACCCAGATCTTTGAGGGCGAGCGGCGGTTCGACACCGTCGTCCGCCTGGCCCAAGACGGCGATCGGCTGAGTGCCCTCACGAGCGTGACCGTCAGCGCGCCCAGTGGCGAGCGCATCCCCGTCAGCCAGCTGGCCGAGATCGCCAAGACCGAAGGGCTGGCCCAGATCTTTCGGGAGGCCAACCTCCGTCGGATCGCGATCAAATGGAGCGTTCGGGAGCGGGACATGGGCGGATTGGTGGCCGAGGCGATGAAGAAGGTCGACGCGCAGGTCACGCTGCCCGAAGGGTATCAGATGGTGTGGAGCGGCCGCTTCGAAGACCAACAACGCGCGCTGGGTCGGCTGTACATCATCGTGCCGCTGGTGATCTTCATCATCTTCATCCTGCTCTTTGGCACCTTCGACTCGGTCGGTGACGCGCTGCTCATCATGCTGAACCTGCCGTTCGCGTTGATCGGAGGGACCTTCGCGCTGTATCTCAGGGGCACGAACTTCAACATCTCGGCGGCGGTGGGCTACATCGCCGTGTTCGGCGTGAGCGTCCTGAACGGAGTCGTTCTGGTGTCGTCGATCCGCCAAGCGCACGAGGCCGGGCTCGATGCGCACGAAGCGATTATCCGCGGGTGCCAAGTCCGGTTCCGCCCTATCTTCGTCTCCGCGATCGTGGCCGTGATTGGATTCCTGCCCGCAGCGCTGTCCCACGGGATCGGCGCGGAGATTCAGCGTCCGCTGGCCCGCGTGGTCATCGGTGGCCTGGTCTCGTCCACGATTCTCACGCTTCTCGTGCTACCTGCCGTCTACGAGGTGCTCTCGCGGTACCACCAACGTGGGACACCTCCCGATGCCGAAGCGTTGCCCGCCCCTTCCGGGGCGGGATGAGGCCCAATACGTAGAACCGGTTCGCCGGCCCACGGTCTGTGGCGGCTGCAAACGTCTGCACTCGCGAAGACCGAGCTCACTCGCCCGGGAAACACGATCCGTGCTACTGTCTGCCTGCCTGCACCCTGGCCTTACGAGTTGACGCCTCCGGGCGTCGAGACCCCGGTGACGAAGGCGCAGATCTCCCTCCTCGGTTTTGGAGGGCACCCCCATGCACAGCGTTCAAGATCGACTCACGCTTCTGCTCCAGGCGTACCGCACGATCCGCTTCTGTGATGCGTGTCTCGCACTGAAGATGGGGGCCTTTCCCCGAGAGGTCCGGGAAGCAGTGGTCTCGATCGGCAACGGCTTTCAAATTTCTTCTGGAAAGTGTTCCGAATGTCTGCAGGAGAAGACCGTCGTTCGCGCTCTTGCAGCCTGACCTATCTAATCGCGACCCGCCCACTGGAAGAAGCCCCGCAAGCAGGCGTAGAATCCGCTTGGGCTGGACGCTCCACAAGTGAGCCGGAGGTACTCCGGCCCGCTTCGGTAGACAGGTTGCCGCGCATGCGGCAGGGGTTCTTTGGCGCTGCTCTTCCAAGGCTACCGGGAGCCGCAGTCACCGAAGGCGTGGTCACCGTCCAGTCCACCTCTACGAAGGGAGGCCTTTATGGCTCCTGTCTGCATTCTTTGTAAGCAACCCATCTCGTTGGCCCATCCCGGGAAGCCCGTGAACGACGAATGGCGGCATATTGCGCCGTGCCCGAAGCCTGCACAACGAACCGGCCCGCTGCAGCGGGTCGCGCGACTGTGGCGAGTGGTAACAGGACGGCTAAAAAAGTGACGGCTGCAATGACCACGCAACCAGGGCGGGGCGCTCTGCGACACCTTCCTTGAACTTCCCGCTCCGCGTGATCCTCGCCCTTGTTGTCATCGGGGCGTTCGCCGGAATAGCCGTATGGGGAGTTGTCGCGATCCTTCGGGCCAAGAGCATGACGCAATCACAACGCATGATGGCGATCGGCGGCATCGTGCTCGTGATGGCGGCGCTGGCTGCGTGGGTGGTGTTCCTTTGGCCTGCATATTGGGACTAGGTCGCGTTCACTTCTCCTTCAGCTCGCGCGGGGCCACGGTGTCGGGGAGGCAGTTCCCACGGAGTATCCGCCCCTTGGCGTTTGCGGTGAATGATCCGCCGATCGTGTTTAGCGTCACCCTTGGGCTGCGCTTCTCGACCGCGGCGACTTGTTTACTCATCGCCTCGATGCAGCCCTCCCGGGTTGAAAACGCTTGATGGACACCCCACGGAAATGAGTCGTTTCTCAGCCACAATACCCATGCGCATTCGGCGGAGGCCGTCGCAGCTGAGGTGAGCAGGGAGAGCGCGCCGAGCAGTGAAGCGCGCCGTGCCAGTCGGGTCATCGGTTGCCTCCCTCAATCTTCCTCAACGCCTCCCCCGCCGCCCGCTGCGTCGCGGGCCACCCTTGATCCAGATCCCAAGGAACACAGCGACCACGATGGCCATCGCGAGGCCCAGCAGCACGACCCCCAAGTCCCACAGCTGGGTTATGGTCATGGGAGCATTCTGTCCTGTGCTTGACGGAGCGCTTCCGACGCCGCCCTCTGGACCGCGTGCCACGGCGTCCGTTCCCACCCGGTGCCGATCGCGCCCGTGGGCGAGTGCTCCATCCCGGTCGTGTAGAAGGTCGCGCGCCAGCCCCGATCATCGTACTGAGTCAATTGCAGGTCGAAGCCCTGACGGTGCATCTCAGTCCACGTGGAGTAACGTGAATGCTTCCGCCGCAGCCAGCTGGAGTGGCGCTCCAGTCGTCGCCGCGAATCGGCGCCAGCCCTCCGCGAGTGTCGTTGGATTGGAGGTCTGGCTCTCGTGCGCCAGTCGTGCCGCCAGTTTGCGCTCGAACGTAGACGCGATATCGACGTAGACCGTGGCGCGGCTGCTGGCGAGAGCCAGACCGTATGTACGCCGTGGGGCGGCAGGCCGGCGATCTCCAATTGTGGGAAGGCCAGCCGGTCCCGAGCCAGCGGGTACACTGCGTCCAGCGCTGCTCGTCCGACGACGCGGTGGTCGCGGTGGCTAAGATACGGCGGATCGGGATATTCCGGATCGTGCGTAAAGAGCACATCCGGTCGCCAGCAGCGGATCCACTTGACCAGCGCCCCCCGCAGCGAGGCGGTATTCTCCACCGCGCCGTCGGGTTCCCGTAGAAACGTCACCTCACTGATACCGAGTCATCGGCGGCGAGCCGGGCTTCGCGCTCGCGATGCTCGCGGACGGTTTCCCTCGTAGCGTGGGAGTCGCTCGACCCGCTGTCACCCGAGGTTACGAGCAGCAGGCGTACCGTGCCACCGGCTTCGATCGTGCGGGTAAGGGTGCCAGCGCACCAACGCTCAATGTCGTCCGGATGTGCTGCAATCGCCATAATGGACACAGCGCCAGGCGGCTCCATGATCCTTGGATCATCGACTTGGGCAGGGATCATGATTGACACTCCATCGCGTCGCCTCGGTGGAGGATGGCTGGCGGGAGTCTAGCAGAGGGGAGACACGGCTCGCTCCCCGCAGGCTGGCTCGGTCCACGCCTCGCCGGAAATCATGGCCGTTCGCTTCCATCCGCGGCGAGCAATCGACCATTCGATACGCACCATCCGGAAACGCGATGGGAAGAGCCTCGTAAAGTCAGCCGTCGTCACCCGGATCGAGTTGGTCCCTGCGTTGCACAAATTGTTGGACCCGCGTGGTCCTGCCAACTCGATTGAGGAGGAACCGATGGTGTCGACAAGCCTGAAGGCTGAGATTGCGGAAACCCGGAACGGCATCCCCACCGCGTGGAAGACGAGCCTGCTCGCGATCGCGCTATCTCTGCTCTTCATGCTCCTGGCCCTGATGCTCGGGCCTTTCCCGGCGCTGGCCGGTGAGAGAATCAGACGGCCCGTGGTGCGGAATTCTGACGCGACTCTGTACGAGGTCACAGAGACCGTTCGCTTTGATGCCGCGGCTGGCCTGAGCGTGACGATGCGGGACGCCATCGCGACGCTCATGGGCTCGGCAAGACTCGGGACGCCCCTCTGCCCGGCGGAGGTGCTGCTGACGAACACGGCTGCGCGGACGTGCGAGATCTCCGGTCAGGGTCAGGACAGCGTGTCGCTCGCCACCGGCCTCGGCCCCGTTTGGGGCAAGTTCGCCGTCCTCATCAACGCCCCGGGGAACAGTGACGACCATGTCCCAGATCTCCCGGTCCTGACAGGAACCTTCACAGGAGACGTCGACCTCTCGCCGGCGGTGCGCGCCCAGATTCCGTTGGGCTATCTCAGGAACGGCCGACTCACGATCGATCAGACGGGCCAGGTCATCAGCTTCGCGGGAACGTTCCGGCTGCCATTCAGCCAGGGAGACGACAACGGGCGCAACAGTGACTTCTACCTCGCCGACGACGGCACCCCGATTCCTGTCCGGCTATACGAACGAGACTTGGGCTTTCCGTTGGTGCGGCTCGAGGTGACGTTCGGGCAATAGCTAGGACCGTCCGTTAGTCCAGCCCTGCCGCCCGCAGCAGATCCAGCTCCGCATCCTCGGGCGCAACCCACCGCTCAAACACCACCCCACACGGACATGCCACGGTGAGCAGGTAACCATTCCACGCTGGCGTGGTGGCGTCGGCGGTCAGGGAGCCGTGGGGGCAGTGGTCGCGGACGAACTCTTCGAGGTCCGCACGACAGGCCGCCGGTGGCAAGTGCCCGAACAAGGACGGTCACCGTGGCTGCGGGGGCGCTGGTGGTTTGGGTGGCGGCCGTCGCGGTGGCCGCGTGGGCTTCGGGCGGGGTGGCGCCGGAGCTGTCTTCCGACGTAACCAGCCTTCCAGATTTTGGCGTGAGCTACGACCCCTCATTGAATCACCTCTTCCGCTACCACCAGCACCGTCCGCGGTCGTCTGGCCGAGGGCCTTCGCGGTGCGAGGCAGTTCATATCTCCAATGACAGCAGCGTGATGCTTCCATCCTCATTCGGCATCACCCGTTGGTGCCGGAGAGCGATCCACATCCCCTTCGGAGATCTCACCCACCACTGCTCGCTGCCATCAGGCCGGATCATTCGGCCGTAGTCTCCTGGCTGGTAAGTAGCTTTCTCCAGTCGATCCTTGCCGTGCTCCCCACTGCGTTCCTTTCGGGCCACTGGGTTGCCAAACTATGCGGATCGTCTCGTCGTGCGCTCACGCTCGCTGGTACGGCTAGGGCGTCGGCTTGTTGCCTTTGCCAGGGGGCGCTTCGCACCACCCGCGGTCACGAGGTCGATCAGATCGTTTCCAATCTCCCGGGCCGCACCAAAGGTCCCGTTTAGAACGAGCCCACTAATGCGACCGAGGTCGCCACCGATGTCCCTGGCCGCGGCGAGAGAACCCCGGACTGCCGCGACAGCTGCGGACTCGGCTTCTGCCCCAACGTCTCGGGCCCCAGAGATCGCAGCGCGCGCCGTGTTTTTCACGAGATTCACCGCGCCCACCGAAATCGCTTCACCGGTGTCGATCGCCTCTTGAACAGTCCGCGCCACCGTGCCGACGGAGGCGGCGCTTGCTCACGACCGATCGAGCGTCTGCTCGCTAATTGCGGTCCGTGCCTCCGTGCAGTCATGTCCTTTCTCCCTCCACGCTTCGGTTCAATTTACCTGCGCCTCCGCCTGCTCCAGCCAGAACCGCATGTCCATCTCCCGTACATCGTCGTGGCGGTCGTGAGGTGCTCCTGAGCCTCCTGCCGCCTGCCCGAGCGCCGGTACAGCCTGCCGAGGCCGTGGTGGCAGTGGGCGACGAGGGGGCGCATGCCGGACGCCCTCGGTACTGGCGTACAGATGCGATGGAGGCGTTGTTGATCTCGGGTCAATTGGGGTTCCGCCCGTGATCTCGGTCGTCATCGTCACGGTCATGCTCCATCGGGCCGAACTGGATCTCGAGCCGAACCAACGCGAAGCCGATAGAGAACTCGGTGTTCTCCACCGGCACGAACACCGGCACGGGACCATCCTCGATGACGTAGCACGCGACTGGACAGCCACCCGAAGTTTCGGCGGGGCCGACTGGAATCCTGAAGATGCCGGTGAACGACACACTCTTGCCGATCGACGACTCCAACCCCGGGAAGTTCTGGGCGTCCACCGCGCGGATTCGGAAGCGGCCGGCCAGCGAGAGGAGCGGAAGTCCGGGAACCGATGTGATGGCCCCTTGGAACGTCCCGCTGATGACAGGGAGGTCGGGCACGTGAACCGAGGGGTTGGACGGAATGTCGATGACGACGTCGAAGCTGCCGGAGGTCGGACCTTCCCCGGTCTGAGCGTCTAGGGTGCTCTTGCCAACGCCGATCACTGTGCAGTGCGCGAGGCCGGGTACATTGGCCAGCACGACGGAGGGGCACAAGGGCGTGCCGACCAGCGCAAAGCCCATCAGCGGAGCAACCGCCTTGCGGAAGATGACACGCTTCTCGAGGTCGAACGTGACGCGCTCGGCGGTTTCATAGAGCCATGCCTGCGCGCCGGACGGCGGTGTCGGGAACCCGGCGTGACTGGTCGACGGGAGTAACCAGAGTGCAAGTCCTACGACAATCCGGGCGCGTCTCATCGTCCCTCCCTTCTATTTCGGGCGTCAGCTCCGAGGCGTCTCCTTAATGGACCAACCCGCCGACGGGCCGCGCGAAACCCCTCGGTTGGCGAGCGGCCCGTCTCGCACGGGCAGTCTGCCATCGTACGTCCCGGCTCAGATCACCTGAGGTCGACGATGGGGCCGTTGGCCCACGTATTTCTGGCCCTCGGACACGAGGCCCGTCTTCGGCTCAGGCGGCGACCCCGGTGCGTGCTCTAACGCGCACGAAACCGAGCCTGGTCCCGATCACGACGCCCGCCCACAGCCCAGAGAGCAAAGGGCTCGCTGGCGCTTTATTGGAACCGATTACGGGATAAAGTTGAGCTGCTCTAGCGGTGGGCGCTCGATGGCCGAGATCGGCGTCTCGAACAAGAGGCCCCCGCTGCCATCCGGATCGACGACTGTCTCGCCGTTCGTGGCGAAGAACGCGGCGATCTGCGCCTGCGCCTCCAGCGCGACGGCGATGACGTCGGGAGCGAAGCCGCCGAACGCCAGCGGGACGATCCGGGTCAGGAACGTGTGCGGATTTCTCGGGACAAACGTCGGGTCGGCACCGAACGCGAGATCGTTTCGGTAGTAGGTCAGGTGCTCGATCAGGTCGCCCGCTCTCAGAATGTTGTTTGCCGTCGGGTTGGGCACCGTCTGATCGCCCTTCGCCGATTGCACGATGACCGCCTTCGGCGCCATCCCTGCCAGCGGACTCTTGACGATATGCGGCGCGTACGCCACCGGGTTCCCTGCCTGCTGGGCCCACTCGGTGTTGTCGATCACCTCCTGGATGGCGACGGCACCCACCACCGTGTTCACGACCGGTGGCTGGTTGCGCAAGGGCAGGTTCTCGGTGAAGCCGAGGAAGGGGGGCGCGACCGGGAACGGCCCGTTGAGCAGCGGCGGCACGCGCGCCGACAGCGCGAGCGTGACGAGACCGCGGAAGACCGGGCTGATCCGAGCGATGTCGATGATCGGTCCGCCCGGCACGTTGAGCACGCCGGCGTGGACGCTCGGCTCGATTGCCATGAACTTCGTGCCGTAGATACCCCCGAATGACTGGCCCGCGTAGTAGATGCGGTGCACGTCGAGCGGAACGCCGGGGATGCCGCCGGTCTCGATCACATGCACGAGCTGCAGCAGGTCGACGACCGTCTGGCGCAGGCCGTCCCGGCTGCTGACGATCGTGCGGGGAAACGCGGCGTTGACGCCCTCGGTCGAGTCGATGGCGCCGTCGCCGTTCTGATCGATGCCACGCCCGCCGCTGGGGATCGTCGTGTTGGAGGGAAGCACGACAAGGCTACCACCAGCGCCCCCGCCGTGCCCGACGACGTTGATGGCGATGGTGGCGATGCCCTGGGCGGCGAAGGAGCCCGCCACGGTGAACGGCGCGCCCTGCTTGCTGTCGGTGAAGCCGTGGCCGAAGATCGCCACCGGCCAGCCCGACCTTGGCGGGGTCCCGGCCGGGATGAAGAGGTTGAAGTAGATCGGCACGTTCGCACGCGGCGTCGGCGTGCCCGTCAGCGTCCCCACGGGCGGGATGTACTTGTCGATCGTCTCGTAATCCGGCGACATGTAGCTGCCGAAGACCAGCGCGCCCACGTGGCCGGACGGGTCGAAGAGATCGAGGGGCAGGGTCGATGTCGCGATGGAGCCAGGGCCGCTCGTCCGAACCTGGCGGTTGAACACCACGGTCATCCCGGGCACGCGCGGGAGGACACCGCCGATGACGGTCGCCGCCGCCGCCGGCCCATCCTTGATCTGGTTGCGAATCTTCTCGAGCACCGCCGTCGCGCTCTGCGTTGTGAAGACGCTGGCGGCGACGACCGAGCTCGGATTCACGCCCGCGGCCGCCAGCGCATCGAGCAGCGCCTTGCGGTACGCCTTGAGCGTGGCGGACTTCGTCTCGCCGAAGTTCAGGTCGTGACGGAACGAGGCGAACTCGCCGGCCTCGGCCGGGTCGCCACTCGCGTCGCGCACGCCGTCCGTGACGATCAGGGCGTACCGCGTGTGCTGGTCAAGTAGCTGGTCGGACTCCGCGAAGAGCGTCGTCGTCGCCACGTCCCAGACGATCTGATTGACCTCTACGCGCGCGTTGCCAGCGCCGCCGAGGCGAACGAAGAAGACGTTGCCCGCGACGGTGCCGGGATCGATAGCCCCTGTGAACGGCACTCGGACGCGCGGCTGGATATTGAAGCCGTCCAGCGTGTTCAGCTCGTCGATGTCGAAGCAGTCCGTCGGTACCGCGAACAACGCCGGCGGCGGGGGTACGACCGCCGGGCATGCTGCCGGCTTCGGCAGGTTCACACGCACGCCGGTGTTCTGGCTGGAATCGACGACGGTGAACACGTCGCTGGGGAATGGTCCGCCCGACGGGGACGACAGGTCACCAAGGCGATGATGGGGGTGCGCCGGAGCGTCATCGGTGACCTCCCTTTACTCATGTGGGGACTCTGCAGACGTATTGACGGCGACGAGGCGAGGCAGAGCTATCACGTGACGGGCGAGGATGTCAATGGTCGGTGCAAGCGCCTCAGCGACGAGCGGCGCAGGAGTGAGGCCGAGCCTGAACACGACCGCGAGAGCGATCCGCCGCATGGGCACCCTGGTGGAGGATGCTGGCGGGAGTCTAGCAGACCTGAACTATGGGCGGTGTGCCGGCTCCAGCACCCGGCTGATTTTTCGAACTCCTGAGAACTAATAGGTTCTATCACAGAAATAAATGGTCACTAATGAGTGCTAGATGGAGGGCGGTAGTGCGGAAGCGCGAGGGGCGCTTGGACGGAGGTCGCGTGAGTCGCCGCGCCGCACTGCAGCTCCGCGCCGCGTTCGGCCGTCGTCTGCTGCAGCTGCGCGGGAGGCGCGGCTGGAGTCAGGAGCTCCTCGGTGGCCAAGGCCGGCCTCTCAGGCAGATTCCTCGGCGAGGTCGAGCGCCATTCTTTCGTTAAGACAGCTTCGGGCTGAGGTTTGTCGCGATGACACCTCAGCGGGTAGGACCTCGGACCGTCTGCACGCCCGATGGCCTCATGGCCTGCAGATGAAGTTTCGATGTTTACGAGGGAGCTCGCGATCCGCTTCATGATCGATATCAGCTCGGGGGCGTCCGCGAAGGCTTTGCTCAAGTTCTGGATGGCTGTTTCAGTCTCTGCGTTCATGTGCTCTCCTCCGTCACGCTCCTGGGAGCAGGGTAACAGAACGGGCTCGCTACTCTCGGGCGCGCGAGTGGCTCACGCGGCCGTCAGCGCCCGGCGCACGGCCATGTGCGGCACGCTCAGGACCTCCCTTCGGTCCCCTCCACGGGCGCCACCGGCTTCGATCGTGCGGGCAAGGTGCCAGCGCACCAACGCTCGATGTCGTCGGGATGTGCGGCAATTGCCACAATGGACAACCCGCCGGGCGGCTCAACGATCCTTGGATCGACTTGGGAACGGATCATGGTGACACTCCACGCCGCTGAGGGTTAGGCGCCCCGGAGGTGCGCGACGAGCAGCGATCCAAGCATGAGGGTGAGTGCGACCGCGAGCCCGATCAACCGCATGGGATGTCTCGGTGGGGATGGCTGGCGGGAGTCTAGCAGACCTCTGAACGTGCAGCCTCGAGCGTGACGAGAAGCAGGCGGCCGAGGCGGTCAGTCATTATCACGGGCGAGATAGTGCCCGTCTCCGCAGACGAGCCTTCGTAGGACCAGCTTCTTGAACACGCCCGAGTTAGGCTATCTTCCGACCCCGATTTCTCGCTCGCGCCAGGCGCGTGCGCATTCCCCCTTGAACCGGCTGCCGTCCACGATCGGGCCGCCTTTATACTCGGGCGCGCGCCAACCCTGCGCGGCGAGTTTGTCACACAGATCGGCGAGGTGGTCCACGCGTTCCTGCAGCTTTTGGCGCTTCGCCTCCAATGTCTGATACTGCTCCGCCCGTTGTGCCTCCCCAACCCAGCGTGGGTCCGGGGTGCTCGGCTTACATCCCACGTCCCTAACCGGCTTGGACTCGTACATCGCCCGCGCGGCGCGATCGCATTCCGCAAGCGTCGGGAACGTTCGTTCAATGACAGCCTTTCCGTCACGGTTGACAAATAGGTCGTGTCGCTGTGCGAACGCCGGGATGACGAAAGCCGCGAGCAGAGTGGAAACGATAGAAATGGATAATCTTCGAGTGCTCGTGCCTTTGTGCATGCTGCAGTCACCCAGGACCTAGCTAGGTCGCAGCAATGGGCGTGCCGAATGCGTAGTGTGGACCGAGGGATCGCTTCGGATGATCACTGGCCGCTTCTGTCCTATAGGTAATTCACCTGATTGACAACCGCCCCTCGCAATCGGATGTTCCACCCATGGACGCGGAGGTCGCGCGTCAAGTCATCCAGCGCCGCCTCCAAGTCGGACGCCTCCCTCATGGTCGGGTGTTGGCCCTCCCGGTTCGCCGAGGCGGCGGAGGGATGTGCGACGGCTGCGGTGAGCCGATGACGAGGAATCAGAAGATGCTATGGGGAATCGCGGTCCGGGACTGGGTGTCGATTCAGTTCCACGCCGACTGTTTCCAGATCTGGGAGGTCGAGAGGCTCCTGCCGGGATGAACGAGCTCGCTTCGATCCAGCTGGTCGCCACGACTGAGGCCCTGGACAAGGCAATCGCGCTGCTGCTGAAGTTCCATCCGGAGACGCTGTATCAAGACGCCCTGCACGCCTTCCTCCTCGAACGGGACAAGCGGAAGCTAGGCTCACCGGCGCGGGCGATTGTTCTTGCGAGGCAGCGCGTCGATGAGCTCCCGTCTGACGTGGGAGCCGCTCTCCGCGCTCGCGGATGAACGGCTATCGCGCAGTGGCAGGCTGGATCGTGGAGGCCGGAACGGGCACGGGTGGCGACGAGGACGGGGCGATCACGACGGGCCCGACCGCAGTAAGCGGTTGAGTCGATCCGCCACGGTCCAACTCTGCCCCCCAGCGCGGGCACCGTGATTCGGGTCGTACCGGTCGTAACGTCGTGTGGGACGAGGCTTGTCTGCCCGGGTGCCAGGACCAGCTCGGCGGCACGCGAGCAGTTGCCGTCAGTGATGGTCCACCAGTTCGCCGTGATGGGGTAGTTCGTCGAGTAAGACAGCCGCTCGTGGCTGAGGCAGGGGGTGCCCTACGACCAGGCGTGGGAGAGCGTCCGGGAGGAGTGGGCCTTCCTCCCGAGCGAAGGATGACGTTCGGCGCCTCCCGCACCCGCAACACCTGGCGCCCCGGCCGGCGACGATCGAGCGCCCGCACGTGCTGACCTCCTGCTGAGGGCGGCCGTGCCCTTTGCGGATATTCGAGCCTTGTCAGGTCGTCGCGCAGACAAAGGCCGGCGTCACGGCATCGCCCGGCACTTGCCGGGGCCTGCAAAGGCTGCTAACTTCCTCGTCTCGTGTACCTTCAGCGAGCAATCATCTTCCTTCTCGCAGTAGCGCTGTTCGCGCTCACGCCGCTCGCCCAAGCCTCTCCGCCGGACCCAACCTGGATCGGCGGGTTCTACGACGACGCCGACTACGACGACGTCGTCCTCATCATCACGTCGAGCATGGGCGTCGCGGATGCCGCGCCGGACCCGAGCCTGCCGTCTCTGCTCCCGGTCGTGGCGCGGGCGCCGCAGCTCGACGAAACTGATCCGTCCCGGCCCTATCTGCCCTCCACGCCCACCCGGGCGCCTCCTCCCGCGTAGCCCGTCCTTCTAGCGATCCCACGAGCCCTCTCGTGGGACCCCGAACCAAGCGCAACTCGCGTCACGGCTGCACCGGTGTGTGTTGTGTCGCCGAAGCCGGGCGCCACGGGGCGGACCCCGGATCGAACGCGACTGCCGCCGAGTCGAGAAGTTTCGAGCCGGTTCGCGGGAACACCCGACTGGTGACGCGCTAACGAAAGAGGCAGGGAGAATGGCGGCGACCTGAGAGCTTGCGAAGCGACGGCCATGACAAGACATGCTTCATGACGACTCTCCGTTGGACCGCCGGACAACAGGCTCAGGGACAACTCTGACCGAATTGAAAGCCCAGCGCTCGCACAAAGCGACCTCCCTTTCACGGGCGGTCTGACGCGGTCGTGATCGACGCAATCACGGTCACATGTCCCGGATGAAGCAGTGATCACCCGCGTCATTGCTGTTGCGCTGCACCGGCGGTTCATCACCTTGGCGCTGGCGCTGCTACTGATCGTTGGCGGGATCGTGTCCTGGCATCGGCTTCCGATCGAGGCCTACCCGGAAGTTGCCGATATCCAGGTTGACGTCCTCACCGTGTGGCCCGGTCATGCCGCCGAGGAAGTGGAGCGCCTGATCACCATCGCGCTAGAGAAGGAGCTGAACGGCATCGCGGGAGTCACCTTCCTGCGCTCCATCTCCAACTTCGGCATCTCGAACATCCGCGCCGTCTTCGCCGACGGCACCGATAGCTATTGGGCCCGCCAGCAGGTGCTGGAACGCATCACGCAAGCGGACCTGCCGCCCGACGTCAAGCCGGCCCTGGGTCCTCTCGCCGGCGCCGTCGGCGAGCTGTACCGCTACACCCTCGAGTCGAAGACGATGCCGCTCGTGGAATTGAAGGCGCTCCAGGACTGGGTACTCGAGCGCGAGTTCAGGAAGGTCCCGGGCGTCGCCGACGTCGTCTCCTGGGGGGGCGGCATCAAGCAGTACCAGATCACCGT
>WNFO01004051.1_pt1 | contig 14003 bp, 14 predicted proteins | sample 5400251 | NCBI WGS metagenome assembly WNFO01 (sample SAMN13153354, study PRJNA577476) | soil metagenome | isolation source: 100 cm saprolite under Madrone tree | place: USA:California | collected 2016-06-14 | reverse complement strand
GCTCGGATAAAAACGCAGGCTCTGCAAAACGGGAGATCTCAGATGCAACGGCGCTACATCACCGTGGACGTTTTCACCGACCGCGCTTTCGGCGGCAATCCGCTGGCGGTGGTGCTGGATACCGGCGGGCTCTCGACCGCGCAGATGCAATCAATCGCATCCGAGTTCAATTATTCCGAAACGACCTTTGTGTTGCCGCCGCAGGACCTGACGCACGATGCGCAGGTTCGCATTTTCACCGTGAACTACGAGATTCCCTTCGCGGGCCATCCCAATATCGGCACCGCCTTTGTGCTGGCGACGCAGGCGTCAAAACTGCCGACGCGGCTAAAGTTCGAGGAAAAAGCGGGTCTGGTGCCGGTCGAGATCCTGACCGAGGAGGACAGGGTCGTCGGCGCCGAACTCACCGCGCCGCAGCCGCTCAGGAGGCTCACGCCGTTCGGCGCCGAGCAGGCCGCGGCCTGTGTCTCGCTGACGGCTGCGGATATCAGGACCGACCGGCATCCGCCGCAAATCGTCTCGGTCGGGCTGCCGTTTCTGGTGGTCGAGGTGGCCTCACGCGACGCGCTGCGTCGGGCCAGGCCGGACGCATCAGCATCCGCCCGCACATTTCCCTGCGACGGCAGCGATGCGGTTTATTTCTACACCCGCGACGTGCCTTCGGCCGAGGTCTGCGATTTGCAGGCGCGGATGTTTCACCCGGGATCGAGCGGCCTGTCCGAAGATCCCGCCACCGGCAGCGCCACCGTGGCAGCCGCGGCACTGCTCGCCGATCTCGCAAGCGAACGCGATGGCGAGTTGAAGCTGCGCATCGGGCAGGGCGTCGACATGAACCGGCCAAGCCTGCTGCTGACGCGTGTTGTGAAGCAGAACGGCGCGATCGTTTCCGCGCATGTCGGCGGGGCTTGCGTGCAGATGATGGAAGGGACGTTTCGGCTGGCCGGGGAGGGGTGAGAGGGCGCAGCGTTTCCAGATTGAGATCGTCATTCCGGGATGCGTCTTCGGTCGGCAATTGCCGACCTGAGGCGACAGGCCCGGAACCCATACTCCCGATCGTGGTTATCGATTCCGGGCTCGCGCTTCGCGCGCGCCGGAATGACAGCCTTTATTGTCGCCGGGCACGTCAGACAACCTGAAAATCGCTACGCCTGCGGCGCGACCAGATTTTCGATCTTCACCCCGTCGCGGTCTTCGATGATCTCGGCGATCCACTGGCGGTGGCAGTGCAGATGATCGCGCTCGTAGCAGAGGATGCAGACCGGTCCGGATTTCTTCACCAGCGCCGACAATTCGTCGAGTTCTTCTTTGGCCTGCGGCGCCTTCAGATGTTTTGCATAGATCTTGTGTAACGCGTCGAACTTGCCGCTGCGCGCAGCGTCGCGGCCGTCCTTCGGGGTGCCGAGCCCGCGCAGATGCAGATATGAAATGCCGCGCTCATCGAGCCCTGCCGCAAGCTGGTTCTTCGAAAAGCCGGGCCGTCGGGAAGCTGCGACCGCACGTACATCGACCAGCAGCTTGACGCCGGCCTGCTCGAGTTCGTCGAGCACCGCCTTGGCGGGCGTCTGTTCATAGCCGATGGTAAAGAGCTTTTTGGCTTTTGCCATTTGCCGCCCCGCTTTATTTGACGCGCTCGATCAATTCCATCGCGCCGGCGGGTGCGCGTACCTTGCCTTCGTGGATCACATAGGCGAAAACATCGCGCGGCGCTTTTTTCGGCTTTGCGGCATCGACGCGCGGCAGGTCGTCGGGCTCGCCGCCGCCGGCCCAGAGTTGAAACCGCTTGGCCCAGGCGTCGAGCGCCTTCGGCGGATAGCAGGTTTTTAGCTCGTCGTTGCCCTTCTGCAGCCGCGCATAGACGAAATCGCCGACGACGTCCGCGATCGCTGGATACTTGCCATGCTCGGCGAACACCACCGGCGTCTCGAATTGGCGCAACAGCGCAATGAAGTCAGGCACGCAGAAACTGTCGTGGCGCACCTCGACCACATGGCGCAGCGCGCGGCCCTCAAGCGTGCGCGGCAGCAGCTCGAGAAACTTGCCAAAATCCGCCTCGTCGAATTTCTTGGTCGGCGCGAATTGCCACAATACCGGGCCGAGCCGGTCGCCCAGTTCCAGCACGCCGGAATCGTAAAACCGTTTGATGGAATCGCCGGCCTCCGCCAGCACGCGGCGATTGGTGGCGAAGCGCGGCCCCTTCAGCGAGAACACAAAACCGTCCGGCACCTCGCGCGCCCATTTGCGAAAGCTTTCCGGCTTCTGCGAACCATAATAGGTGCCGTTGATCTCGATCGAGGTCAGCTTGGAGGCCGCGTATTCCAGCTCCTTCGCCTGCGTCAGCTTCTCCGGATAAAACACCCCGCGCCACGGCGCGAAGGTCCAGCCGCCGATGCCGATGTAGATGTGGCCTGAATGTTTTGACGGGGTTTGCGGGGGCTTGCTCACCGGCGGGTCTCATTGCAAAGGGCAGACTTGATATGTCGGATCGAGACTAATCAAATCAATCGTGATTGGCCAGTTCGCTCAAACCGTGCGTCCGCGCTTACCTCGGCCAGGCGTTCAAGCTAGGATCAGGAAAAAGGGGAACGAGATGCGGATGATAATGGCGGCAGCGTTGGCGATGACCACTTCAGTGGCAATCGCCGACGACGTCGAAGATGCGCATCGGCAAGCCATATCTGGACGTGATTCATACTGGAATTGCCTCGCTCAGGAGTATACGCGGGACGGCAACAAGAGCATGTCCGAACAGGATTTCACCGTCCATATCGCGAGCGTGTGTCCTTCCGAGCGGCAGAATTTCCGGGTTACGCTGTTGGACTATCTGACGATGCAATTTCCGGGTGCCGAGGCGGGTGCCCATATGACGACTGCCAACAACGCCATCGCTTTCGCTCAAAAAGATATCGTGACGGCATTCGCCAGGCACAAAGCTCCGCCGAAGTAGCCGGCGCGAGCGTTGCCTGTATTTGCCTCGTTTGTCGGGACCTTACCTTAGCGGCGGGATCGACGGGGATTGGTTCGGGTAGGCGAAACAAGCAGCCACAAACCGGAGCCTCTGCTCTTTGCGCAGCCGGCACCAAGGGGCCCATGAGGCGACGAAGTGCCGCAAGATTTCAGTGCGATGTCGGGGTCTTCTTGGCAACCAAGCCCTCGAAAGGCCTGAGATTCCGCTTGGCAAGGCCGCGGTAGAGCTCGCGAATCTTCTGCGACTCGGTAACGAAAGTCTCATAAGCCTGCTTGGCGAACTCGGTCTGGATCTCAACCGCCTTGTCGAGCGACCGCACGCCCGATAGCTTCTCGACAAAGGCTTGGGTCTGTTCAAAAGACTTCTTGGTGTAGTTGCCATACGCCGTCGCGAGCGTCTGAAAGTCGACCGGGACGGCGTTCTCTGGCGCAACGGCTGGGTCGGCCTGCTTGCTGCCGTCCTGACATGGTTCCAGCTTCTCGCTCTGCAGTTGCTCCGGCTCGTGGATCTGCAGCGGTTCCGGCTCGGGGCTCAGCAGTTGCTCCGGCTCGTGGCTCTGCAGTGGCTCCGGCTCGCGGCTCGCCAGTGGCTCCGGCTCGTAGCTCTGCAGTGGCTCCGGCTCGTGGCTCGCCAGCCGCTCCAGCTTGTGGCTCAGCACCGGCTCCGGCTTCTCGTCGAGCATTTGATCCGGTTTCTGATTCAGCGACGGTTTCGCCTTGCGGCTCCCCTTGCCGTGCTTCTTCTTGCCCGGCTTGTTCTCATTTGGGCCCGACATTTTGCGAATCTCCATAGTTTTACTACCATAGCGTGAGAGTCGGCCGTAGGTGCGAAGAAATCGCGGCTATGGCTTGTTCCTTGCGCGGCGCTGGTGTGTTGGGATCAAGAATTCGGAACCGCGGCCGCTGCACTGAGCCCTGTCCCGATTTCACTGAGTATCTGCGCCTTGCCGCCTGATGTGTGTTGCCAAATAGGGGTTTGTACGACGCTTCAGGAATAGCATTAAGGGAATAGTTCGGCTGAGCCATATTCCACAATTTCTTGCATTAAGTAATTGAGACAGCGGACCTATCCACCGGATGTTAAGGCAGATCAGGCTTGAAGACATGGACACCGCCGCGCGGGTCGTTAGAGCCGATCACGCCTTGCCTTCGCTCGCCGGTCTCCATACGCCCAGTGAAGACCAATGGTTCTTTCGGGAGCGCGTGTTTGAAACCTGCGAGGTCTGGGGTGCTTTCGACAGCGCCGGGATGACTGGAATGATCGCCTTCCAAAAGGACTGGATCGACCAATTGTACGTGCAGCCCGACGCGCAACGGCGTGGCGTCGGCACCGAGTTGCTGCAAGTCGCCAAGAGTTCGTTCGATCGCCTGCAGCTTTGGACGTTCCAGTGCAATGTGCGGGCCCGGCGCTTTTACGAAGGGAAAGGCTTTGCGCGGGTCTCTGGACCCGCTGACAGGCCGGCGGTCGGCGATCCCTGCAGAAACGGTAGCGCGTGTTTGATAGACGAGGTCTAAAATTGGTCCTCGCACAGGGGCGCAGGCTGATTAAAGTTCCATTGAACCGGGTCCTCGGACATTCAGGGCTCTTGCGAAACACCCAAATCATCTCTATGTTGTATCCAACGGCGACGTCGATGCTTCATAGCTCCGGCGCTGGGACGACCACTGAATAGCTCGGCTGCGCCGGATGTACGCGCGCCCTCTGTTCGTGGTCGTTGGCATTTTTGGGCCGTTTCGCTCCCCTGCATCAACATCTTGCCCATCGGGTTCGGAACTGCGCCTTGGCTTCCCCTGAGGCTGCGGATATAGGCTGGCGGCATGAATGAAGCCGTCAGACCGGGCCCCGAAAATTCGTCGCAGACCGCCGGTTTGCCGCAGCTTTCGGTCATCGTCCCCACCTTTAACGAGCGCGACAACGTCACCACGCTGTTGCGGCGGCTGGAGACCGCGCTGACCGGCGTCGCCTGGGAAGTCATCTTCGTCGACGATAATTCCCCTGACGGCACCTGGGATGTGGTGCGAAATCTGGCGCGCGGCGATCCCCGCGTCCGCTGTATCCGGCGGATCAACCGGCGCGGCCTGTCCGGGGCCTGTATCGAAGGCATTTTGGCATCGAGCGCGCCGTGCGCTGCGATCATCGATGCCGACCTGCAGCACGACGAGACCCAGCTGCCGGTCATGCTGGCCCCGCTGCAGCGTGGCGAGGCCGATCTCGTGGTCGGCAGCCGCTATGTCGAAGGCGGCAGCGCCGACAGTTTCAACAAGCAGCGGGCAGGGGCCAGTGCGCTCGCCACCGAAGTCGCCAAGCGCGTGCTGCGGGTCAAGATCGCCGATCCCATGAGCGGATTCTTCATGATCCGGCGGGATCGCTTCGAGCAACTGGCCCCGGAGCTCTCGACGCAAGGTTTCAAGATCCTGCTGGATATTGTCGCGACCGCCAGAGGCGATCTTCGCATCAAGGAAGTTCCCTATGCCTTCGGCTCGCGGCTGCATGGCGAGAGCAAGCTTGATTCCATGGTGGCGCTGGATTTCTTGGGCCTGGTGCTGGCGAAGCTGACCCACGACGTGGTGTCGCTGCGCTTCCTGCTGTTTGCGATGGTCGGCTCGATCGGCCTGTTCGTGCATCTCGGCACGCTGTTCGTCACGCTTCGATTATTCGATGTGCCGTTTCCGCAAGCGCAGGCCGCCGGTGCGCTGGTCGCGATGACCAGCAATTTCATCCTGAACAATTTTCTCACCTATCGCGACCAGCGGCTGAAGGGTTTCGCGATCCTGCGCGGCCTCTTGCTGTTCTACCTCGTGTGCAGCGTCGGCCTGCTCGCCAATGTCGGCGTGGCGTTCTCGGTTTACGATCAGGAGCCGATCTGGTGGCTGGCCGGCGCGGCCGGCGCGCTGATGGGCGTGGTATGGAATTACGCGATGTCCGGACTGTTCGTCTGGCGCAAGCGATGAACCTGCCAAGTTTTGAATCCACAAGTCTTGGACCAGCAAGTCTTGGATCCGCAAGTCCTGGACCGCAGGCCGTGAGTCGACCATGAGCCCGAACGAGGCGCGGCTCGTCCGCAACACAGCTCTTGCGATTTTGGCGCTGGTGGCGCTGCGGCTGGCCGCCGCGGCCTGGACGCCGCTGACCTTCGACGAAGCCTATTACTGGATGTGGTCGAAACATCTCGCCGGCGGCTATTACGATCATCCGCCGGGCGTCGCGCTGGTGATCCGGCTCGGCACCATGATTGCCGGCGACACCGAGCTTGGCGTGAGGCTGGTGTCGATATTGCTGGCGCTGCCGATGAGCTGGGCGGTGTATCGCGCAGCCTCGATCCTGTTCGGCGGCATCGAGGTGGCGGCGACCGCGGCGATCCTCCTGAACGTCACGCTGATGGCGGCGGTCGGCACCCTCATTGTCACGCCGGATTCACCGTTGCTGGTGGCCGCAAGCTTTGTGCTGTTTTTTCTTGCCAAAGTACTGGAGACGGGGCGCGGTGCGTGGTGGCTCGCGGTCGGCGCCGCGGTTGGTGCTGCGTTACTGTCGAAATACACCTCATTGTTTTTCGGCCCGGCGATCTTGATCTGGCTGGTGGCTGTCCCGAAATTGCGGCGCTGGCTGATCGCGCCCTGGCCATATCTCGGCGGCCTCGTTTCGCTTCTGATATTTTCGCCGGTCATCCTGTGGAATGCCGATCACCAGTGGGTCTCCTTCATCAAGCAGATCGGCCGCGCCAGAATCGAGGATTTCCGGCCGGCGTTTATCGGTGAGTTGATCCCGACGCAAATCGCCTTCGCAACGCCGCTGGTGTTCATCCTCGGCGCGATGGGACTTTACGCGCTGGCGCGCAAGACCGGCGCGCTGGCGGCGCGTGCGCTGATCAATGCGACGTTCTGGACCATCGTCGTGTATTTCATCTGGCATTCGCTGCACGCCCGCGTCGAGGCCAACTGGTTCGCGCCGGTCTATCCGGCGTTCGCGATCGCAGCCGCCGTCGCCGCCCACCTCGCGCGATGGGACCTGCGGCCGCAACGCACCGTGGATTTTTGCCGGCGCTGGGCGGCGCCATCGGGCGTCCTGATGTTTGCGCTGTTGATCGTGCAGGCCAATACCGGCGTGCTGTCGGCCTATCGCCGCGACGCCACCGTGCGCAGCGTCGGCGTCGGCTGGGGCGACCTTGCAGGCGAGATCGAGGCGGTTCGTGTCCGCTTTGGCGCCACTTGCGTGCTGGCGCCGGATTACGGCACCACCGGCTGGCTCGCCTTCTATTTGCCGAAAGGCACCTGCGTGGTGCAGCCGACGCAGCGGATCCGCTGGGTCAACATGCCCGAGCCGGATCCGGCGCAATTGGCTGGCAAGCTGTTGTATGTCGATGAGGCGCGGCCGGGCGGGCGGCCGTATCTGAACGAAATGTTCGCGCGGGTCGAAAGGGTGGCGGAGTTCACGCGCAAGCGCGGGCCGCTCGCGATCGAGACCTACGCGCTCGATCTGCTCGAAAATCCCAAGGGCGACGTGCTGGATCGTTCGTCGCCGCCGGAACTGGAATAAGGGGCCGGCTCGGTACGCGGTCACGTGCCCCGGATGCTGCGCAGCGCGCTTGCGGTGCGCTGCTGATCCGGGGCCCATCATTTTGCGGCGAGGTGGATCCCGGCTCTGCGGCGCAGCGTGAACGACGCTGCACCGCGTCCGGGACACGAACTCGGCCTTGCCGTTCACTTTCGTCGTTGCCGGGCTTGACCCGGCAATCCATCATCATCTTCGCAACGCTCCTCCGAAGATCGATGGATAACCCGGGTCAGCCTGGGCATGACGGCCGAAAATTAGCGCTGCCACCTGTCGGATCGTCCGCTGCCGAAACGTCTTATCTTCGGGACCCCAAAATCCATTGAAGCGAGGCATGCCATGACCAGTTCCACGCTGAAATCCATGAGCAGTTCTACTCTGAAACCGGCCGCGGAGCTGGCGCGCGCCAGTGGTGTTCGTTTTCCCAACGAGAGCGCCGAATATCGCCGCGCCCGCGAGGCGCTGCTGGCTGAAGAGATCGAGCTGCGCCGTCACATCGAGCGCGTGGCCGAGCAGCGCCGCGCGTTGCCGCCGGGCGGCGAGGTCAAGAAGAATTACGCCTTCGAGGGCGAAAAGGGACCCGTCTCCTTCGCTGACCTGTTCGGCGACAAGGATACCCTCGTTGTCTACAATTACATGTTCGGCCCGCAGCGCGAGCGGCCGTGCCCGATGTGCACGTCGCTACTATCGGCTTGGGACGGCGAGGTTCCGGACATCCAACAGCGCGTCGCGCTGGCGGTGGTTGCGCGCTCGCCGATCGAGCGGCTTAAGGCCTTCAAGCGCGAGCGCGGCTGGCATTTTCTGCCGCTGTTCTCGGACATCTCAGGCGAATTCAGCCGAGACTATCATGCGCTGACCAAGGACGGCGGCGACGACGCGGCGTTCAACGTTTTCACGCAACAGCGCGAGGCCAAAGGTGCCACAATAAGGCATTTTTGGGGCGGCGAAATGAATGGCGGGTCGGCCGATCCCGGACAGGATCCGCGCGGTGCGCCGGATCTGATGCCGATCTGGACGATTTTAGATGTCACGCCGCAGGGGCGGGGCACGAACTGGTATCCGAAGCTGAATTACTGAAAACACCCGTTTTTGCGCTCTAAATCGGGCCAAACACGGAGATCGCCGCCCGCCGGGGCGATCTCCGTGTTTCCACCTGCCCAACATCCGCCCACACTTAATCCGCATTTAACTAAAAACCGCCTTAATGACGCTCCGTGCCTCTGCGAGATGCATCCTTGGGACTTCTGATTCTTCGGGGCATTGCGCGCAGATTTGCATTTCGAACGTGCCGGTGAAACGCACACGCTCGAAGGCTGCCTGGAAGGGGAACAAGGTGGAGCTAGTCTGGATGCAAGGCGAATGAGTTACCGCACCCGCGCACCTAACAATTCCGCGGCACGCAACCACAGAAATTCCTCCGGGAAAACCAACCCCTATATTACGTTCGGCGGCGCGGCCGTCGGGTGCCTCGTGCTGGGCTGCGCCTGGATCGTGTATGCCAATGTGTTCGGAGCCAGCGTCTATCCCACCGGCGGCAACTTTGATGTCGCACTGATCAAGCGGGCGCCAGCGCCGGCCGTTCCGAACCCGCCACCGGTTTTCGATGAGGTCTTCGCTCTGACCTCACCCGCACCGCTGATTTCCACGCGGGTCGGTCTGCGGTTGGGCTCATCGCTTACGTTTGATGACCGGTTTGCCGCGGCATCGCCACAGGGCGAAGCGCCGAAGCCGGTGCCGCCGCCGGATCGCCAGGTCGCCGCAATCGCGCCGCCGCAAGCTGATCGCCAGGTCGCTCAGCTGGTGCGGCTGCCGGCGCCGCGCCCCGCCGATGCCGGAGCGGCTAGAAATTCCACAGCTTCCGCCCGGGACATGGCGCAGGGCGCCAAGGCGGCCGTGCTGGCGGCGGTCGAAGAAAAACCCACGATCTTCGAAAAGCTGTTTGGCAAGTTGAAGTCGGCCGGACCGTCGCTGGCCTTCGCCTCCGCGGATGCCAGCGTGACCGGCAGCCTTGGATCGGGAAACCCCGGTCAGAGCCCGAACAGCGCGCTGGGCGGATCGGTGCCGTATGATCGCACGACCGCGGTTTACGATATCTCCGCGCACGTGGTTTACATGCCCGACGGCACCAAGCTGGAAGCGCATTCCGGTCTCGGCTCCAAGCTCGACGACCCCCGTTTTGTCAACGTCAGAATGCTGGGTCCGACGCCGCCGCATGTCTATGACCTGCAGCCGCGCGAGACGCTGTTTCATGGCGTGCCGGCGCTGCGGCTCAATCCCGTCGGCGGCGACGAAGCGATCTTCGGACGCACCGGCCTGCTCGCACACACCTACATGCTCGGTCCCAACGGCGATTCCAACGGCTGCGTTTCGTTCAAGGACTACAACGCGTTCCTGCAGGCCTACCGGAACGGCGAGGTCAAACGGCTGGCCGTGGTCACGCGCGTGCAGTGAGCGGCTGGTGGCGATCCGGGACGTCGTCGCCCGTACCGTCACATCGCCAGCGTCTTGCGGATCTCCTGCTCTGCGTCGATCGCCGCCTTGACCTGCGGGCGCTCCCGGATGTGGTTGAGATAGCCGACCAGCGACGGCCATTCGTTCACATCGACGCCGCCACGCTTGAGCAGCAGCAGCGACCACGCCAGATACGCATCCGCCACGGTGAAGCGCTCGCCGACGACGTATTGCCGGCTTTCAAGGTGCTCGGCGGCAACTGACAGGTTCTTTCCGATGCGCTCTCGCGCGCTCGCCTTGGCCGCTTCGTTCGCATACCAGAAGGTTGGAAACAGAAAGGCCTTGTGGATCTCGGTGCCGACGAACGAGAGCCACTCCTGCAGGCGGTAGCGGTCGTGATCGCCGGCCGCCGGCGCAAGGCCTAGTTCCGGCCGCAGGTCGGCAATATATTGCAGGACGGCCGCGTTTTCGGTCAGCCGTTCGCCGTTTTCAAGCACCAGCACGGGCACGGCCCCCTTCGGCGAAACCGCCCAGAAATCGCCGTCGCCTTCCAGAACCTTCTTGTTCCAGAGATGCACCAGATGATAGCGCGCATCGATGCCGGCCTCCATCAGCGCGATCCGGCTGGCAAGCGAACAGGCCATTGGGAAGAAATAGAGCTGCAGCATTGTTCGTCTCCGTCATCGCCCAACAGAATTGCCACGGGCCCATATAGCGCGAAGATCGCCCTGCTCTGGCGCAGGGATATCGCAGCCTGTGGCTGCGATATTGCAGGTAATGCGAGGTCCGTGGTAGCAGGGCCCATGAACTGGGACGACCTTCGCATCGTTGCCGCGGTGAGGGACGAGGGCACCTATGCCGGGGCCGGCACCCGTCTGCGCATCGATGAGACGACGGTGGGGCGGCGTCTGGCGCGGATCCAGCGCGAGCTCGGCCTGCGGTTGTTCGAAGCCGTCGACGGGTTACGCAAACCAACCCGGCAGTGTGAGATGGTGCTCGCGCATGTCCAGGCGATGGCGGCGCATGTGGCCGAGATCAACCGGGTTGGCGAAAGCCTGCCAGGGTTGACCGGACGTTTCCGGATTGCCTGCACCAATTCTGTCGCCGAGGAGCTGTTGTCTCCGCGCGCTGGCGGGTTCCTTTTGCAGAATCCGGGCCTGACCGTTCAATTCCTTACCGCCAGCGGCAACGTGAAATTCTCGCGATGGGCGGCAGATATCGCGATTCGCCTGCGTAAGCCGGAAAAAGGCGATTTCACGATCTCGAAGCTGGCCGATATCAGGCTGTACTTCTTCGAGCCGGCGGCCGACCCCGAACTTGAGCCGGTGGTCTGCGGTTATCCCGAGGACCTCGATTCCATTCCGGAGTCGCAGTTTCTGAAGGCGAGGGGATTGCATCCGCGCTCGCGCTGTATCACCGACAATGTTCAGGTCATTAAGGCGCTGATCCGCACCCATCAGGCCGTCGGTATCCTGCCTGAATATATCTGCGCAGATGTGCTGGCCGACCGCCGCCTGCGGGCAACGCTGCTGCCGCGGCGCCGCGACGTGTGGCTGTTGGTGCAGAACCACCTCAAGCGCGATCCCGCCGCGCGCGTCGTGATCGACTGGGTTCGCGATTGCTTTCAGGAAATTTCGAAGGCGTAGCTTTGTAGCGCGCGATGACCAAACGTGTTGCGCTTCACTCCATGATGGTTAAATTGGCTGAACCACTCCAGGCCCGGGTCATTCATGACGTTTACTCAAGCGGCAAGCCCGCGATCGCCGTGGAATAGGGTATGGCTTGGCGTCGTCGGCGTGATTCTGCTGATCTTATTGGTATCGAGCCCCATATTTGTTCGTACGTTCCTGTTCCAGCCCTTCAGTGCCCCAAGCGGTTCGATGAGCCCGACCTTGCAGCAGGGCGATTCTTTCTTTGTCTCGAAATGTGCTTATGGCTACAGCCATTTTTCGCTGCCATTTTCGCCGCCGCTGTTTTCCGGACGCATCTTCGGCTCCGAACCCGCGCGCGGCGACGTCGTTGTATTTCGTTTGCCGAAAAATACTTCGACCGATTACGTCAAGCGTGTGGTGGGATTGCCCGGCGATCGTATTCAAATGAAACAGGGGCTGCTCACCATCAACGGCACGCCGGTGCAGCGCGAGCGGTTGGTGGACTTCATCGGCGGTGATCTGTGCGGGTCCGATCCCGCCGCCAGGGTGAAGCACTGGCGCGAAACCCTGCCGAACGGCGTCAGTCATGAGGGGGTTCGGGCAAGGTCGGACGGATCGACCTTCACGCAGGCGACGGGCAGGGCTGGCCGCTTGCGCCCCAAGTCCGAACAACGCTATCAGCTAGGCATGTCAAAACCTGATTTTCAACCAACCCTGATCGGACCGACCGTTATCATACGGCCTGTGGTGGCCGAGGATTGGCCCGAACTGTTCGCCGCCGGCTCCGATCCTCTGATCTGGAAAGTGCATCCCTCTCCGGATCGCTACACCGAACCGGCATTCAGGAAGTTCTTCGACGGCGCGGTGGCATCGAAGATGGGCTTTGTGTTCGTCGACCGCGCGACCAACCGGCTGATCGGTTCGAGCCGCTACCACGGCTATGACGCTGAACGCCGTGAGATCGAGATCGGCTGGACGTTCATTGTCCGCGAGCATTGGGGCGGACCAACCAACCGCGAAGTCAAACGCCTGATGCTCGATCACGCATTTACCTTCGTCGATACCGTCATCTTCTGGGTGGGCGAGAGAAACTGGCGCTCCCAGGGCGCGATGACCAAGATCGGCGGCGTCAGGCGCAGCGGATTGTTTACCCGGGAGGCGACCGGCGCGACGCCTTACTTCATCTTCGAAATCGGCAAGGACGAGTACGAGCAGGGTGGCCGGGCGCTGGTGGAGTGAGGGGCTGGTTGCGAGCAGCTTTCACCGGACATTCATTGTTTCCCGTGGTCAGGCCACCTTGCGCGGCACGATTTTCTTGTAGCTGTGGGCCTTCTCCGCCTTGGAGAGATCGCGCGCGCCCTGAAGATTCAGCCAGAAGCGCGGATCGGTGCGGAAGTAACGTCCCAGCCGGATTGCCGTATCCGCGCTGACGTCGCGGGTGCCGCGCATGATCTCGGTGAGGCGGTTCGCCGGAACATCCAGCGCCTTGGCCAGGGCTCGCGCCGACAGGCCAAGCGGCACCAGATATTCCTCGCGCAACACCTCTCCCGGATGAGTTCGCAACCGTGCCATAGCTGTCTCCTTAGTGACAATCCAATATCTCTATTGCTTCCGGACCGTCGGGCGTCCAGCGGAAACACACGCGCCACTGCCGGTTGATGCGAATGGAATGCTGTCCGCGGCGATCGCCTTTTAGTGCTTCCAGCCGGTTGCCAGGCGGTGAGAGCAAATCATCGAGACGAATAGCTGCATCCACCATATCGAGTTTACGCAGCGCGACGGCCTCAATGTTCCGCCAGCGTGCCGGGCAGGCACCATCGCGAAACAATCGCTCCGTGGCCTTGTCAGCAAAGCTGCGGATCATGGGTCATAATATGTGATACGTATCACGTAACAGTCAAGTGGCTATTTCGAGGTTAATTCCGTAATTTTTCTCCCGTTGCGGCTTGTCGGAAGCCACAAAAGCAAAAACCCCGGCATCGCTGCCGGGGTTTTGCATTACTGGATAGTCGCCATGAGCGATCCCGGGTCTGCGGAACGGCATGAAGAATGCCAAGCCGTCCGGGACGGGCTGGATCAGAAATCCATGCCGCCCATGCCGCCGCCGCCCGGGGGCATACCGCCGCCGCCGGCGTTCTTCTTCGGCAGTTCGGCCACCATGGCTTCGGTGGTGATCAGAAGTGCGGCAACCGATGCTGCGTTCTGGATCGCCGCACGAACCACCTTGGTCGGGTCGATGATGCCCTTCGAGATCAGGTTGACGTATTCGCCGGTCTGCGAGTCGAAGCCGTAGGAGTACTGGTCCTTCTCGAGGATCTTGCCGACGATGACGGAGCCGTCCTCGCCCGCGTTGATCGCGATCTGGCGTGCCGGCCAGGAGAGCGCCT
>WNFO01015010.1_pt1 | contig 14011 bp, 16 predicted proteins | sample 5400251 | NCBI WGS metagenome assembly WNFO01 (sample SAMN13153354, study PRJNA577476) | soil metagenome | isolation source: 100 cm saprolite under Madrone tree | place: USA:California | collected 2016-06-14 | reverse complement strand
GCATTTACGGTCACCGAATGAGGGAGCGCTTCCCGCAGCGTCTCTGAACAGGGGAAAGGAGAGATAGCATCAGACCCTCAAAAGGGTTCGTGAAAGGGCGCACCTGAAAGGCCCATATAGCCCACTTGCGAACTTGGCGGAATAGCTCATGAGCAGGCACCGGTTTCCCAAGCCATTGTCGATGAGCTTGCGCTTGATGGCCTTGATGCGCCCGTCCATCATGTCGCTCGGGGCAACGCAATGTGCGCCCGCCTTGGCATACGCATGCGCCACTTGGGCAATGCGCTCTGCCGACGGCGTCGCGTCGATCGTGCCGTCCTCGTGGAGGATTCCACAATGGCCGTGCGAGGTGTACTCGCAGAGACATACGTCCGTCGCGATGAACAACGTGGGGAAGAGCGCACGCAGCTTTCTAATTGCCAGAATCACGGGACCCTGTGGGTCGTCTGCGGGTGTGCCACGCATGTCCTTTTCGCATTTCAAGGGCACGCCAAAGAGGATGACGCTTCGGAGGCCCTTTTGCACCAGGGGACCGATGAAGCCCTCCAGTCGGTCGACGCCCCATCGGCATTGTCCTGGCAATGATGGAATGTCGACGCATGATGCAGGATCGTCAGTGACAAAGATGGGGTACATGAACATGGACTTGTCAAGTCCGCGGCGAGATTGCCATTGTCGAGAGAGCGGGTGGTTGTAACCACCCTGGAGGATCGATCTACGTGCAGGTCAGTTGCGATCTTTGGAGTACAATCGGGGAGAATATACGCACGAGATGTCGAGAGTCATGATGGTGATACGGCGGCGCTTGTTTCGGAACTCCGTTTTGCACAGATTTGTTAGTAGCGAACATATCAACACATTAACCAACAGACGAACGGTAATACAGAGCACACTAGATATCACAAGATGAGTTTGGTACGGTTTTCCAGAGAATTCGCCTGCAAATCTGGCACCGTGGGCATTCAATATCCTCTTCGCAACCGCTCATTTTCCTCCCTCAACCTCCTATTCTCTTCCTGCAGTTCCTTCAGATCACCCACGGACTCCTGCATCGCCCCACGCATTTCCTTGCGCCACGCACCGCCCATTCGCACCAAGTCAAGGTGCAGTCCGACCATCTCCGCGCGTGTTTCCTGACGAAAGTCAAGCATCGCGTCTGAGATGAGCGCATGTAACAGCCCTGCCACACCATTCACGCCCGGCGAACCCTCCGCGATACTGTTTCGGAGTGGGGACATAGCCCACGCCGACTTGCGCGGTGTGGCCTGCACCGAAAGCGTCCGCAAGCGCCGCACATCTTTGTTGTTTTCTTGCCCTGTCGGTTCCTCGACCTGGCTTCGTTCGAGCTTGCTTGTCGTCAACTCATCACCGCTGTCGGTCGGAAAATCGATGGCACCGTCCTCGTCGGGGTCCTTGCCTTTGCCTTTGCCCTTGCCCTTTCCTGCTATCCAGCGCTCAACATCGGGAGTCTCAAGCCCAAGCATTGACAGTCCCTTTTTCTGGGTCTTGTCTTGTCTGATCGGGAAAGGCGGCGTCGTGTTCCGCAGTGGGGGAGTCATTGGTTCGGGAGACAGCATACGCGTGCTGGTACTCAGTGTCTGCGGGGGTACGCGAGGCACCGGGGGCACTCGCGAGCGTGCACCTGTTGTGTCTGTCCGCCGCAGGCTGGGTGTTGTGGGTTGCCGTGTCTTATCCCGTGCTGCACCGCCAGAAGTTGCGGTTACTCGTGTAGTTGCGGAAGTCGTCTGCCGCGAAGACACGGACGCAGCATGCGACGAGGGCCGTACGCGAGACGCGGGAGACGACGCGGGCGAAATTGATACCTTTGTCCGTTGCTGTGGAACCGCGGTTGCAGGACTTTTCGTCACGCTTTTTGGCGCGGAAGTTGTCCGCGCGCGAGGACCAATGCGGGATGTTGTGACGCTGCTCGGTTTCGTCTCCGATATATCCGTGCAACGTGTCGATCCTGATAAAGTCCGTTTACGCCCCGAACTTTCCGGAACCGACAGAGTTGTAGAAGATGATGGTTTTGACCGAAGAGAAACGCGAGAAGGCGGTTTCTTGATAGGAATTGTGGGGGATGGTGTAGGCGTAGTACTCCTTTTTGTTGCACGGCTTTTATTTCTCGCAGCAGGTTTAGCTGCATCTGTGGCTGCTCGACGTGATTCAGCGATGGCACACTTGCGGAATATCTAAACCCACCACCCGGTGAACCACTCGCAAACATACTTCGTACGGAGGTTACGATCCTCCGGCTTCCGAGAGCGGTAGCTGAATTGACACGCTTTCGAACCGGAGAATTACTTTTTGGTGAGAGTTTGCTCGTATCAGGACTGTCAGACGATGATTTCTTCATTGGCAAGGGAAGAGGGGCCCTGTTTGCGGACAGTCGAAGGGGACTATTGATATCATGTTGGTTTAGAGATTTACTATTGATAGACCCAGTGGTTTTCGAATTCGAATCTATCGAAAGCTTGCTCTTTTTCTGCGTAAAATGAGATCTATGCACCCGCTGATAAACGAATTAAATACCGTTATTGCCAGACCTTCAACTCTGCAACCTTGTTCGCCAATCACAATTATCTTGGGCGGATCAGTCGAGCGGAGGGTTTGGACAAGCAACTTGCCATCCGCCGTCCCAATATACAATGATGTGCCATCGACGGAGAAAAGAAGCGACGTCACGCTGACTTTGTAGTGAAAAGAGCGGATAAGACTAAAGAGGTGGTAAGTGTGTTTCGAGAGCAAAGACGCTGGGTAGGATATATACCTTAGTTCCTTGTCAAGGTCCACCAAGGCGACGTATCCTCCACTACACGCGACCGCGATAAGCGTCTTGCTGTACGGGCTACAAGCCACTGCGACGACATTTCCTGCCACGCCATCGCCAATCGAGGTAACGCGCGAGGGCCCCGACGGGCGCGTAATGTCATATATGACCAATTTGTGGCCTATGCCCAGGAGCAGGCGCACACGCGAGTGGACGTGAAACGTGCAAACCGCTACGCGCCCAGGGAGCCCACGGAGTGTAGTCTGGGCCCCAAGCGCGAGGTTGTGCACGACGACAGTATTCGGAGAGGCTACCGTGAGCAGCGTGCTATCGTGGGAGAGCGATAGAGCGTGAATGGGATCCGAATCGGGGTGAACGGGCAGTGTTTGTACGATTTTCGTCGGGGAGGATGCTGAGGAGGAGTGTTCGACCATGCGTACCACGCTCCCCATGGATAGGATGAGGGTGCCCTTGTCTTTTACGGCGAGACCACCAATGTCTTTTGAAGGAGCGTCGTCGCCGTCGGGCAATGGCCATAGGGATTTGACGAGCGTGCCAGACGCATCGTAACGGGTGACCGAGTCTGTTGTGGCGACATAGAGGGAGCCGTTGTCTGGTGACCAAACACTTGATACGTACGCAGAGAGCGGCACCTGACAAGATGGAGTAAGAGTGGCAGGAGCTCTTCGGAGAGCGAAATGCTCGGTGATGATGATATGTCCTGTTGTCAGTATTGCCAGCATCTCATCGACTTTTGTTGGTTAAAATAAGCCGTCAGTTCCTCAAAGACGCCGTCGTCGTCGTTCCTAGTGCCTTGCCATGGCATAGTTGAATTACGCGCAGATCACGTGAGAGGGGTACAAGTAGCTACGATAACGCCAATATATCATTCTCGCTCTGCTGCCTTATCTATCTGTTGCCGTTTTCTTGACGATCCTCTGTCAAATGATAGTCTCAGTCAACATACACAAGCAACAGAAAGTAAAAGTGAAAACTCACGCTTCAGTGTCCAGTCCCCGTTTCCGCCCACTCTTCGCCTCGTCCAGGAATTTATCGACACCGAACACGTCCGTCGTATCCTTCTCGAACTGCACAGGACCTTCCCGTACCTCTTGCTCTCGGGCACCCTCAAATCCTATCTGCGCCTGTCCCAGTCCGAACCGATCGTTATCCAACGCACGACCAATGCCCTCCTCAGTGCCGCCTCCAAAGCGTTCCTCATCCCCTTCATCAATATTGCCGCGGGCCTTATATATGGCCGCTGCGGCCGACGAACCATGAAAGAGGGGCTTGTCATACAAATTGTACGATTCTTCGTCCGCGAATGAGCCCGATAGTGATTCCTGGTTGAATAAGCGCGAGTCGAGCATCGACTCCTTTGATAATGTCGGTTTTGCGAGACCCAGCGCAATTTTTTCCGATATATCGCGGTTTTGTTGGCGTGCAAGCATCTTGGCGCGCTGTTCTGTGCCCATGTTGCTCATGCGCATCTCGCGCTCGCGTTCATGCCGCTTCTCCATGCGCATCTCGTCGCGCACTTTAGCGGCCTCCTCTTCCGAGTCGTCGCCTCCCGAAGCGCTTCCCGAGTCACTCCCATACGCACCAAGGGAGGACTTCATCGCAGCATGAGTCTCAGCTGTGGGCCGGGAAGGCGCGATACCGGCACGCTCCTCCCGTGCACGTTGCGCCAACAGGCGCAGGTTCTCTTCTTTAGCAGCCTTCTCCTTTTGAGCGAGCTTCTGCTGCATCAAGGCACGCTGGTGGACCTCTTCTCGTGAGTGTCGATCAGCGATATACAGTGATTCTGAGAATTTGGCAAAGTTATCGTTGATGTGGACCTAGAAGGGGGGGAGTTTAACGAGTCTGTAAGTGGGAAACACTACCATTCACATACATCTTGTAAACCACGACCATCTGACGCCAATCGTTTATCCAAAGGAATGGTGAAACCCTTGTTGTTTTTCCAATTAGATATTGACGGAGGAATCATCCATTCTTTCTGTTCCTGTGCTGTGGCTTTCCGTGGTGGACTGCGGAGCACTGGTGGTGGGGGGCTTGGAGGCCCACGAGGGATCTTCTTATGCTTGAACCGTGGAGGCTCGAGTGGGTCTTCTATGACCTCCGTCATTTTGATAATGCGCTGTTGAAGGGCTCCACCGGACTGTTGGCCGGGAGTGTATCGAATAAACGACGTCTTTCCCTGATTACTAGGCACGTTTTTGGGCTGTGCGGCTTTGATCTTTCCATTGGTGATCTTTTCAAGGGCTGCTCGGGTCCTCTCAGCGGTTGCTTGTACTTCGTCTTCTGAAGGCCGCTCCATAGCGCGTGCCTCGTCACTCACGTCCTTGCGGTGAGCCAACGGGACGAGATCCTTGAACTGAGACTGAACCAGCTTTCCGTGTCGCTGCCCTTGGTGTGCAATAGCGTCATAGCGGACATTGCCCTCGCTGTCCACTTGAAGGGCGAGTGTGTTCCCTGAAGAAGCCTATAAAGCCATGAAATGGTAATGTGGGTATATGTTCAAGGAGACATACCTTCTTCCGACCCATATCGAGCGGATATTGGGCAATATGACATTCTGGGTAGGCACCTCCGTCACCTTGGAGTGAAGGTAAGAAACATTCGAAGGAGATTTGAGAAAAGCGCACCATAGTCCTCCTGAGATGTTGGCTTCCATCCATTTCTTCGTCCATAAGGGGGCACAGCTTGACGAGAAGCGACAGGTGGAGGAGAGGAAGTGGACGCAGAGGGCGGTTGGAAGATTTCCTCTTCTTCAGGAACGGCGGGAGCGTGGATTGGGACAGGAAGTGCACTAGTTTCATATGTCAGGAAGAGAGAAATAAAAAGTATGAAATCCCTACGCAGCAAGAGCACTAGCCAGCATCTTGTCTTGACTCAACAACAGGCAGCAGGTAAGGGAGTTGCTTGGCTGACTAATACATTTGGCCGCTCTTTCGACGCGCCGACTCGACAAGGGACAAGGTTGATGTGAGAGAGACGCCCATCCACACGCGTTCTCACCTACGTTTATCCATGTATGCAACTGCTTCTAGGGCTCTTCCAAGAAAACCATGTCTTTAGTATCACCAAGTACCCAGGCTGTTCAGGCTTTCGTATTTGGCCTGGAGAAAGACTCGGAATCTCACCAACGCGCTATCTCCTCGTTCCCCTCCGACCTTGTTGACGAAGATGTTTGTCTAGAAGGCGATGAAAAGCGTCAATCTATGTATGTTGAACTTCTAGATGGTATATAACCCGTTCTATGTCACGCCGAGACCAGTGGCTGCATTGACGGTCAAAATCTAGAAATGTTAACCACTATACTCAAATATGAATCTCACCTTCTCCACCCCTCCGAAATTAACTTCATTGATCGACTGAATCTACTTCCTTGTGCGTATTGAAACCAAGAACAGTGTGCCATCAATCAGCTGTTTATCCCCACCTCTTTGTGCACATAGACGCAGCCAAGTATCTCCTTATCCGCCTATGTCTCCGCAAACCAGGAAAATGGCATCGCCTTAACTCACTCAAGTACCAGCAGGAACTGGGTGAGGATATTGCGACAGCACTTGAAACGCTTTGCGTCTATCCAAAGAAGTCCTTTCCTGAGGGGCACGCAATCAAACAAGAGGAACGCGATATCATCGACCTCACTCTCGATGAGATGGACCTTGAGCCTCCCGCTCCTCTTTTGGAACTCCCAAAGGCCGAAGCAGGCCCATCCTCTATAAAGATTGAAGGTCTTCATGAGCCACCCTGCGGGGACCTCTCGTTTTTTGCGCAGAATCACACCCATGCCGAACTCACTGAGCTTCTGGAGTGTTTGAGCTTAGAAGAGCTCAGACAGCTGGCAAAGGATATGAAGTTGAGGAGTATTAGCTTAAATGTGAGTTACCTCTCCATTCTGGTGTAAAAAATTTCTGTCTTACTTGTGCAGCGGGCAACAATCGAGGACATGCTGATCAAACAGGCGTCCTCCCAGTCAATTCTGCCATTTCTTTCTGTTCACAAAGGATCCAAGGCACCCCGACGTCCTGTAGCACATAAACGGTTGTCTTTTGTTAGGTCACAGTACGGCCATCTGCGCCAAATGGTGATAAAAGTTCTTGGTACGCCTCAGCGTTCTCAGTATGCCCTTACTTGGACCAAGTACTTCATAACGCGCGGCCCTTCTTGCGTATGAACGGGCCCTAGAGCTCGAAGCACAGGTAGACGCTCTGAACGGTCCGTTCACTCCAAACAGGGCTCGCTTGCGCTCGCGCTCAATGTCGAGCCGCCATACCTCCGAGCCCCCCTTAAAGAGTAAAGCTGGTTTCACAAGGGAAAACTCTTTGCTAGAAGATGACAACGATGTTAAAGAGAGTCGGCGCGCACGCTGTGCGCGGGAAGTGCTAGTCATATTCGAGGTAGCGTACGCTGAATGGAAGGCGCTTGGAGACAGTAATTGCGATCCGAGACCTCGAGGACTCGAGAGATTTGATCGAGGTACGTTGTCACACATTTCTCTCTATTTTATTTCATTCTGTGGATACCCCGACAGGTTATGTCCTCACACGCATTGTGCAGAAAGGCGCAGAAGCTCTTAGCTTTCTAAAGGAGTACGATCGCGAACTCGAAGTGCTTGAGGATCTACTAAACCAGCGCCGTTGGAGATGCGGGAGACGCGGGAAATGGTACGACAGGCGAGCTCTGGTGCTAACAAGATACTGTGACAAAAGTCCTGAAACCCTGAGGTGTGCGGTGCGTGGCCTGCTTGACTCTCTGAATGATCGGGATACGCATCTCGGTGAGTGCCTGATGCCATTTTTAATATTCGAGTCCCAATTACCATCACGTAGTCTATCGATCTAGTCTGTTCCGAAGACTTACAGCATTGGAGAAAAAATTGGGTATTGATGAAGAGGAGCGATACCAGGACGATCCGCTTGCCGTTGCTGGAGACATTTACATCACAGGGATTCGAATACGGAACACACCCGCACCTTTAGATCGGAATTATATGGAACACACACAAACAAAGGAAAAACAAAGAGTGCTGTTGTTTCCGGTTGTAAAATCGGCTCTCAAGGCTAGGGGGGTTGTCACACCCGCCACTGGCGTTCTCGGGGTACGAATCTCTCTGATCTTGACATCCGGGTTTAATGCCAATCAAGGGTGTCCAAAAGGGCAAATCGGTCTGGCAGGGACAAGGCGAGGAGGCTGTCAACGTCGAGACGTACGCGTTACAACACTATGAGCGCCTTGGTTACAAAGGCTATCATTGTGAAGGCCGGATCGTCACCACGCTCTTCGGCTTGTTGTTTTGGGATATCATCTTTACTCCCATTCCGGGCGCGTTCGAGACACCTTATCAGACAGCCCCACTCGACATATTTGAGGACACGTTTTATCATGCACGGGAAGAACTCATCGAAAAACGCCTTGACGAGATTTCCGGAAACAATTCACGAAAAATCATAGAAAAGGTAGACGATGAGCATCGCGAGCGCGGGACATGGTGTATGGGTGTGCGCTGGGATCTGTTCCCTAAGGAGGACCTCCTGGAAATAGTAGAGGTAAGCACGGACTTTGACAACTTATTCAAGTGGATGACGTTCGTGCAGTGTTTTAAAGGGGAGGCGCTGGCTTGCTTATGTCGGGTTCTTTGCGAAGATTATGCCCAGCGCGGGTCGGGGGTACCTGATCTCTTTATCTGGAACTATGCAGAGAAACATTGCAAGTTTGTAGAGGTCAAGGGTCCTGGAGACAGGCTGCAAGAGAATCAGAAAGTACGAGTTTCCTTTGGGACGTCAAGCTTCATGTGTGGTATTCAAGTATTTCTATCAGCTTTGGATCGACGTTATGCAACGTGCAGAGGTCAGCGTCGAAGTGTGCCATGTAGAAGAGCAGGGCAAGTCTACAAAGCAGCAAACGAAGGGCAAGAAGCCGTCAAAGAAGACACGAGCCACGAGGAAGAAACCGAGACTTGTCGACTCCGACTTGGAGACGACCGAGACCGTAATATCAGGGTGGGAAGATGAGGATGAATTGGACGCTTCACAATATTTTCAAGGAGACGATCCAGGCTCCACCCTTGTCAGGAAGCGCTCTGTGGAAGATACCGTGCCTGGCACTGAGTTGGGGAACAGACGCACGGCGAAGCGCCCGCGTACTAGCGTGCATGAAGCAGATTGAACGATACCTATTGTCCCGTTCACACTGCAGGCTATCAGACCAGCCTGCATATCTGTGCCCCGTGGGTCACGGCTACCCGCAGTACCCGAAGTTGTCACCATCCCATTCGATGCTTTAATGTATTACTTTGTTCTTTCCCTTCAAAATCTTGTCTCAATTAATCATTTGTGGGTACTGTAGTACACAATATTTGCATGTCGTGTAACTTTGAAGGGAGTTCTCGAGGTCTCCGTGTTTGAGATTACGCAGTCAGGCGGGCAATTCACACGTCACGTACCATGGCCGTCAAGGCCGAGCATGTGCGTTATTGCACCCGCTTGGTCTGACGAAGGTAATATTGCATAGAGCCCTGGCGCGGCATTCTTGATGCACGTGTGATGGCGGAAGTTGCCATCATCTTTCAGTGGGGAATTACAGTATTCCCTGGTCCCAATTCGTTCAGTCCCGGGTCTGTCCAGCGCTATCCGATAGACTCTTCAACTAATCTGGAAATTCCAGCGTCAGCGCATCAGCTTTCAGCGCGCCATGGCCACAATCCGACGGTCAATTGGTGCAAAAAAGCATGGCCAGGGGCTTTCGGCGCACTACTGTAAGGATCACCGCACCAACAATTTCTTGAATTCGATCAGTCGGTATCGCATTTTTGTATTGATGGATAATTGTATGAGCATGGATCGGCGGATCAGCCTGAGCGTGATCAGCTGGGATAATAGCCGTAATTACAGTAAATAGTACCTGGAAAAAAGATCTGCTCCATACTCAAAGTCCATATACAAACTGCGAGACGGTGGAAAGTTTTGCCATAAGCTTTAAACGTGGACTTGCGAGCTGCGCATCAGTGCATGAGCGCGGGCGACTGAGTCTCGGCGAGTTTCATAACTGGCCAGAAATTTCTTTTCCAGGGTATAGTATATCGTCGTGTGAGTCCAACCATATTTTTGACATTAGAACGGCGGCGGCGCTTGTGCTGTGACCGTGGATGAAATTTAAGTGTGTTTGAGTTTTATTGATTATTATTGAGTGCCACCATGGGCCATTCAGTACCTGATTATACTGTGTATTGTCTTTATGTTGAGGTTGCCATCGAGAGCGTTGCCTCCCCACAACCGTTGCAACGTGGTCATTAACCAAAAATCTCCGGTTGTTCATTATGCAGGTCTTCACGCACCCACAGACACCCACACCTAGTCTCCATACGTGAAAACGGGCTGCGTGGACCAGCTGCGGTTCTTCTCTCCTTCGACCTCTGGCCCTCTGGCCCTCTCCTTCTTTTCATACCCTCTCCTTTCTTCATGCGTTTCGTTCAGCCTGCTGTGCGGGCCCTTCAAGCGAAACGTCAGACCGCCCCGGATCATGTTCACGTTGGCCGTGGGCCTCACATCATCTCTTCGCCTGGCGCGGGAAGCGGCGATCCTCACTTGTATTATAACAATGAAGTCGACCTTGACCACGATGGCACCACTTTCTTTACCACTGGCACCCCAGTGCCGACACCCATCGTCCCCAGTTCGCCAGCAGCGGGCATAAAGGACGTGTCCACTCCAACCACCATTGTCGGGGTATCAACTTCGATGGCAACGCAGCAAACTCTAGGAGGGTTGTTCCTCTCGGTTCCTGTGCCTAGCCCCGTACTTTCGACTTCATCGGGCATCATACTGTCGTCATCGTCATCACCGCCTACCACGATGACAGCAGTAACGTCCAGTACGGTTCTCCAAAGCCCAGCTTCCGGGAGCACTACCGTACCTGTAAGGGGAGGAATGGCCTCAGGCTCACCCCCATCCCAGGCAGCGGATTCCGGTCTGGCTGGGGCGGCGAACAGTTCCTCCCGTCCCTCGGGAGGGGTAATTGCAGCAGTTGTTATAGTTCTTCTACTTGCATTGTGCGCAGTGGCGTTCTTTGTTTTCAGAAGGTACCGAATCCAGAGGCGTGTTACACGCCGCGCAACTTGGACTGCCAATCTATCACCGAATCCGAACTTTGACGCCTCTTTGGAGAAGGGCGTTGATCACGATCACACAGTGTCCGCAAATGCCCCGATTGAGATGGCCAGTCAATTATCGAAGGAGGGAGGAAACGGACAAGAGAAAGCCTTACCACCGTTCCGAAGTATCGCACGCAAGCCACCTCTTCCATACAGCCCAGTGTCTCCCGCTGCGCCTTCCCCAGTCAACTCTCACAACACCCTCGATGCCAGAGCGCCAAGTATGGATTCAGCAAGCGTAACTACGGTAGTCTCTACCCCAGTACAAGATGTGCCGGCGATCGTTCGACTTGCGTTCATTCCTCAGCTCCCCGATGAGCTAGCGATCACGCCGGGGGAAACGTTGTACATCCGAACGGAGTTCGATGACGGATGGGCATTGTGTTATAATAGTCGTGGGAAACAAGGCATGGTACCACTGGAGTGCCTCGACGGCGGTGGCGGCCAGTTTGCAGGGGTTTCACACTTACGCACCATGCGACGTGCAAGCTCTCTCAATTCCGCTGCTACATGGAGCTGAGGGATGAGTGTGTCGGTAGTAGTACTATGTTGAGCGTGGGAAAGATGATACGTTTTTGGAGGAAAGAAATGTGTGTACGAGAAAGGAGAACAAAAACACGGGTTTGAATAGACGATTTTTATATGGACGTGTTGGAGTCAAAACCGGCTCAGGAACGCGAAGGTGCGCTTCGCTTGCTTCGATTCACGGCCCAGCCAGGCTTGACGGTCACCGCGTTGGAAGATCTCGTCTGTGCCTTGTTGGCTTCCCTTCCGAGGTCCGCTCTCCTCAACATACAGAAGTGCATCGTTCCTCTCCTCCAGCTCGATGTCGTTGGCGTCAGTTTCTCCTCCAAATCCCAACGTCATTCCTCTAACACACTTGCCACAGCTTCTCCCGACCGAGCTTGCCCTGCACATCTTTTCTTATCTCCCATCAAAGACACTCTTGCGTTGCGCCTTGGTTAGTCGACGATGGCGCACCCTTGCCGATGATTACACCCTCTGGAAACGATTGTGCATCACGAAAGGCTGGCTCTGGAAGAATTCCCCTTCGCGACCGTATCTCGAGTCTCCCACTAACAACCCTACGCAGCATGACACAGATGACGAAGGAATGGGTGACGAGGAAATAGAAACGACGCCTACCGTGTTTACCATGGACGACTCTGGCTTCGGGTCTTCCATCGCCGATGAGTCCTGGGAGGAATTGTCCTTGGCAGTTCCAGGTCCCCAGGGTTCCGTGGTTCGGTTCCAGTCATCCATAGGTCCGGCCCACGGCACGAGCACTTACACTCAGACTGGCGGTCCCAAGCTGGTGCCACGCAACACCCCTCCTGTTGCTCCTATAGTGCAGTCCGTCCAGCATCAGCGTCCAAATTACAAGCTTCTCCATCTCACCCGCACTCGTTTGCGTCACCGCTTCCTCTCCGGGTCCTATCGTCTCTCCTATCTGCAATCACGGGGATCCCCTGCCCCTCACACCAATACGATATATTGCCTCCAACTCTATACATATCCCGAGACTGGCAATCAAGTCCTGTTTACAGGGTCTAAAGATCGCACAATCAAGGAATGGGATCTTGCCACCGGTGCCGTTCTCCGCACCACTGAAGGTGTCCATGAAGGGAGCGTTCTGAGCATTTGCGTCTACAGTGACTACCTTGCCAGTGCCGGGAGTGATTGTAACGTCGTTGTATGGGATCTTGTGGAAAACAAGGTAGTGAAGGTCATTGACGATCACGAGGACAGCGTGCTATGTGTTCGTTTCGATGACGCGCGCTTGGTATCATGTTCAAAAGGTAAGTCACTTATGGAACTGCTACTGCCGCGACTGATGCCCTGCCATAAGACCGTACAGTCCGAACTTACCTTTTCCCGGACCTTGACTCACAGCACATTTTGACTGGTCATCGTGCCGCGGTTAACGCACTTTCCTTGTCGCCAACTCATATCGTGTCTGCATCGGGTGACCGCTCTTTGAGGCTTTGGGATGCCAATACAGGAGCACTTTTACGCACTTTCGAGAATCATCACAGCAGGGGGTATGTCACCTAGCCCTATCTCATCGGATTCCCGATATAGCGTTTACCTGTCTTACGTCCTCTTCTCCGCAGCATTGCGTCCATCGATCTGGATTTCCCCATCGTACTTTCGGGCTCCTCGGACAAACATATCAGGCTCTTCAACCTCGAGTCGACGCTTGGCTGGTCCACGTCGTCGGAATTTGACGCACAAGCGGCAGTGCCATTGCCTGTGGCGCCTCTTCTGGACGAGGATTCTTGCGAAGACAATTCCCCGCTTGCGGTCTGTCAGAACTGTGGAGTTAATATCGGCATTGTTGATCCTACATCGAATAGAGCAGCATCGAGCGAGAGACCGCATAGATCCCGCCAGCAGTGTGCACACAGTGACTTAGTTCGCAGTGTCGCCTTGGGTGCAGATTTTGTAGTCAGTGGCAGCTATGACTTTGGTGTCAAGATCTGGGATCGCAAAACTGGACACCTTGTCACCGACCTCGTGGGGGGACACACTGGCCGCATCTTTTCTGTGGGCTTTGATTGTACAAAAGTGGGTGCCACCAAATTTCTCCTCATATTCTGCGTCTAATGGATGCTACAGGTGGTGTCTTGCGGAGAGGATCAGGTAAGTCGATGAGTACCACTTCAACGTTCCCGACGCTCACGGGCTTTTTTCACGGGCGTAGCGGATTTGTATATGGGACTTTGGGTATGGCATGGACACTTCCTTTGTAACGATGTAACTCCGTGACAGGCAGCGGCGCCTCGGCATGCCCAGTTCACTGACTCTACAGCTTCCATGAAAGATAGTATACCCTACTACACTCAGCCATAAACATTCTACCTTACTTCCAGATATACTCTTAGCATCGCGAAAGCTTGCAAGCAATGTATTTAATACCTGGTGACACCGTCTCGTCTTTCCTGAACTGCCCACGTTTTGTTCTCACCTCATATTTGAGGCATTAGTTTTCTGAAAGCCCGTAGTAACTCACGGCGCCCACCTTTGCTGGTCCTGACATCTCGGTGTCACATGCCAGTTGATTCTTTGTGGGACCTGCC
>WNFO01003081.1_pt1 | contig 14012 bp, 12 predicted proteins | sample 5400251 | NCBI WGS metagenome assembly WNFO01 (sample SAMN13153354, study PRJNA577476) | soil metagenome | isolation source: 100 cm saprolite under Madrone tree | place: USA:California | collected 2016-06-14 | reverse complement strand
AAGGCGCGCCTTCGTGCGCCTGGTTGCTTTGCCCAAAAAAGTAGGCACGCATGTCGTCCGCCGGAGCGGACGAAGTGAAAGTAGCCCAGCGATTTATCGCTGGGTTTCGATAGGGCGAACGATTCAGTCCGTGAAACGGAGGGCTGGATTGTTACAGAACCGTGAGCAGTAGCGAGCGGGATAAAGACTCAAGCTCAAAAGGTTAACTATCTTTAAGAGCATTTCGCCCAAGTTGAATCCTTATCCCGCTCGCTACTGCTCGCGGTTCTGTACCAGTAGATCGGAATTACAACTTTGACGCATCCGCTGCTTGCTAAATTGCATCAAGACGCACGTTGGCATGTTAGGAACGACGAGGAAAAGTTGTCGCAGGATCTAAGTCAGATTTTGCGCCGGATGGTTCTAGGCGGGTACCTTTTGAGGTTTCGCACGCCGATCTTCCAGGACTTCGACCGCTTCTTTCACGCGCGTGTAGATGCCGTCAGCATCCAAACCGTACTTAGCCAACAGAAGTTTCGGATCGCCGTGCGTGACAATCCGGTCGGGAACCCCCATGCGCACGACTCGAACCTTGTCCTGCAGTCCGTTCTCTTCCAATAACTCGATCACGCCAGAGCCGAAACCGCCAGCCAGATAAGCTTCTTCCACCGTAACTATCAGACGTTTGGTACGCGCCAACGCCAGTAGTAAAGCACTGTCGAGAGGTTTCACGAAGCGCGCGTTAATGACGGTCGCCTCGATTCCTTCCTTTGCCAGATTCTCGGCCGCTTGCAGAGACGGATGAACCATCGAGCCATAGGCGACGACGGCAATCTCACCCCCGTCACGTAACAGTTCGGCTTTGCCAATCTCCAGAATCCGCGGCTCCCCATCGATCGGCACGCCCATTCCGTTGCCGCGTGGATAACGCATCGCCGCCGGCCCGACGTATTCGTTCATAGTGAACATCATGTCGCGCATCTCGCCTTCGTCTTTGGGAGCCATCAACACGATGTTCGGAACCACGCGCAGATAGGCGATGTCCAACAGGCCGTGATGCGTAGGTCCATCACCGCCGGCGATGCCGCCTCGATCCAAACAGAACTTAACATTCAGATTTTGCAGGCACACGTCATGCACCAATTGATCGAACGCGCGCTGCAGGAAGGTCGAGTAAATCGCGCAGATCGGCTTTAGTCCTTCACAAGACAACCCAGCGGCAAAAGTGACGCAGTGCTGCTCGGCTATGCCGACATCGAAAGAGCGCTCGGGAAATTTTTCCAGCGGCAGCGCGACGCCGGTGCCGTCGGGCATGGCGGCAGTCAGGGCGACGACCTGCTCGTCTTTCGCCATCAACTCGCACAGGGTTTCGCCAAAGACCTGCGTGTAAGTAGGAGCTTTCGCCGGTGACTTAATCGGCGTGCCGGTTTTCAAATCGAACGGGCCGGTCGCATGCCATTTGTAGTAATCTTTTTCCGCCGCCGGATGGCCTTTGCCCTTGGTCGTCAAAGCGTGCACGATCACCGGCCCATCTTTCACTTGTTGGGCTTCACGCAACGCCGCCACCAGCGCTCGCACATTGTGACCATCGACATAGCCGATGTATTTGAATCCCAGCTCGTTCACCAGCGCACCCGGCAAAACCGCCGCGGCGATCGCGTCCTTCACCGTCTTGGCGGCGTGATGCAGTCGTTCGCCGACCGTAGGAATCGCCAGCAGTTTTTCTTCCACCTCGTCCTTGAAGCGGTGATAGCCGTGCGCTTCACGAATCCGATTGAGGTAACCGGTCAGCGCACCCACGGCGGGAGCAATCGACATTTCATTGTCATTGAGCACAACGATCAGGCGCGCCTTCAAGTGTCCCGCCTGATTTACCGCTTCCATCGCCATGCCTCCGGCGAGCGAAGCATCGCCAATCAAAGCCACGACGTTGTGATCTTCGCCTTTGCGATCGCGCGCGATCGCCATCCCTAAAGCCGCCGAAAGCGACGTCGAAGCATGTCCTGCGCCGAACGTGTCGAATTCCGATTCGTCGCGACGCAAAAAGCCGCTGATGCCACCGTACTGTTTGACCGTGGGAAGAAGATCGCGCCGGCCGGTCAGAATTTTATGTGCGTAGGCCTGGTGCCCGACGTCCCAGACCAGACGATCATGCGGTGTGTCAAAAGCGTAATGCAGCGCCACGGCCAACTCGACCGCCCCCAACGAAGCGCCGGTGTGTCCCCCGACGCGAGCCATAGTTTCCAGGATGTATTGTCTGATTTCGTCGGCCACCTGCTGCAACCGATCCAGTTGCAGCAGCCGCAAATCGGCGGGCGAGTTGATGTTTTGAAGCAATGTCATGCGGTCCGAATTGTAAACCGTGTCGTGGGCTTTTGCTATCTCACAAAAGATTCACTTTTGAATATTCTGTCGCGGCGCGCGTGTTCTTCTACTCAGTCTTGCCTCAACCTCAGGTCCCAAATCTCTGGCGGCAGCTTCTCTATACTCGCCCGTCAGGAGGTGAGCAGCTTTATTAAGCAAAGTGATTTGTACTCCAGCAGCAGGTCGGCAGTCAAGAACTTCTTTAAACCAATTTGCTGGTTCAAGCGTCTGAACCCTCACATGAGAAAGACCCTGAGCTTCGCTGAAGCTATCAATCACCGTTCGAATTATCCGAATCAAGGGAGCACCCATAAAATGTTTTTACGCACAAAGCTTAAATCTGCCACTCTGACCCTCGGGTTATTGACCGCGTTTGGCGCCGTCGTCCAGGCTCAACAACCTGCTACCCAAAACCCCACCGCAGGACCGGAACGAATGGGACTCGGTGAAGGTCGCGGCTTCCGCCGCGGACCCGGAGCAGAGGGCGGCTTTGGCCCCGCCATGCTACGCGAACTGAATCTAACCGACGATCAGAAGCAACAGGTTCGCACGATTCTTCAGCAGAGCTTCGCCGGCAGTAAAACGGCACGCGAAGAATTGCGGCAACTTGGTGAGAAGAGACGACAGGGCACGCTTACGACCGAAGAAGAAGCCCGGGCGAGGACCCTGCATGAGCAAATGCGCGCCGCGATGAAGGACACGGAGACAAAGATAGCCTCCGTTCTTACCGTCGAACAGAAAGCCAAGATCGACGAGCTACGAAAAGAACGTAAGGCCAAGCATGAAGGCTTCGGCGGCCCGCGTCGTGGATTTCGTGGTCAGCCAGGACAGGGTAATCCCACGACGCAAAAACCGTTGACTGCCCCTTCCAATTAATAGTGAATTAGGATTTCAGAAAACCCGAGGAGCAGTGAGCGGCGTCGCCAGATTTTGGTGGCGCCGCATTTCTTATGTTCGTCACGCCGCCTTCTGAAGTGATTGGAAGCTAGTGTGGTGTCTCAGAAGTGCGCAGACAAAGTCGAGCGGGGCATTAGCCCGACCGTTAGGAAGGGCTCCCGCCTCTTACGTTACGCCCGCTAAACCAATCAGCCGCCGTATACGGTCGGGCTTCATTTCAGCGAACTATCGAGTCAGGACACTAGGAAATCTGTATCAGTGGCACGGCACTAGTCTCTTCGCCAACGCCGCAACAAGCGCTCGATTCCGCCAGGTTGTCTTCCAGCACGACGAATGCCTCCCACTCGTTGCCGTCGGGATCATGTACCCAAGTCTTGTCAGAAACCGCGTAACAGCAATTGGTCTGCATCTCGTCATGCGTCGACAGGCCGGCATCGTTCCACTTCTGCTTCATTGCCAGCACATCTTCGGTCGATCCCACTTGAATACCGAGATGGGAGAGCGCGCCGTTGCCGGTAACAGGCACTTCGTTCAGGGCCAGGTTCAAAGGCGGATTCTGCACATCGAACTTCGCGTAGCTCGTCCGCACTTTGCTGGGTTCTATTCCCAGCATTTTCCGGTAAAACCAGATGCTCTGTTCGAGATTTCGCACATTCAACGACAAATGCGCTTTGAGGGCGTTCACTGTCCTGCTTCGATTTTCACTCGCGTCGATCTTGCTTTCCATGACGGTTCTCCTTTAAACTCACATATGTTAAGGCGAATATGACGGAAGCTTAGCAGGCAACATCACATACGTCAAGGCATATCTATAGTGAAAGGGTCTGTGTTTTTAGATACGATCGACCACACGAATTGAGCTGGTCTTGTTCGTACGATTCGTCTGATGTCGTGGATCGGTCTGGTTCCAGCTAAAGCAATAGACAAATTCGGACACGTCACCGCGGTTAGATCTTTAGCGATCCAACAGCAAAGTGAACTAATGACTCTGCGAATCGATCCAATGCTACCGGTTGATTGGCCGGCGGTGTGCGAGATTTACCTGGAAGGCATCGCCTCCAGACAGGCGACGTTCGAAACGCAAGCTCCTTCGTGGGAGATCTGGGACGCGTCCCATTCGCCTTTCGCGCGTCTGGTGGCGCGCGAAGCTGAAACGGTGGTTGGCTGGGCGGCGCTCAGTCCAGTATCTGCGCGGCAGGCTTATGCCGGCGTGGCCGAAATCAGTGTCTATGTCGCTCAGAGCAAGAGAGGCTTCGGTCTCGGAAGGCATTTGCTCGAAGCGTTAGTCGCCGCATCGGAAGAGAATGGAATTTGGAGTTTGCAAGCAGTTATGTTTGCCGAGAACGCAGCGAGTATCGCCCTCCACCGGCGCTCTGGCTTTCGCGATGTCGGGCGGCGAGAACGCATTGCAAAGCTGGACGGTGCGTGGCGCGATACCCTTCTGCTTGAGAGACGTAGTCGGAAGATTGGGGTTGATTGACGAAGCGAGCGCAAGCTACGCGTACTGGATTCAGGAATGAAGCATGACAAGAAAAAACTACAACATCGAATTTCTCTTCAAAGCGCTGGCCGATCGGACCCGACTGCGTCTGATTGGCCTGATTGACGGTTCAGAAGTTTGCGTCTGCTTCTTCGTCGCCATTCTGAAAGTTAGTCAACCAAAAATATCTCGTCATCTGGCTTATATGCGGCGCGCGGGCATCGTCTCAGCTCGGCGGGAAGGCAAATGGATGCACTACCGGCTGACTGAACCGCCGGACGAGCACGCGGCGCGCATCTTTCGCGAGGTCCGCGCAGCCTTATCTGAACATCCCGAGATGCAACGAGATCGCGAGAAGCTCTTGCAGGTTTGTTGCGCGCCCAAGCTTCCAGTGCCACTGCGTCGCGCGCCAAGACCGCTGAATTTGGCAGCTTAGTAGTGCAACCTTTAACTTGACGTTGAGGTCGGTAGCGGGACCGGTAGCGACCGAGTCATCCTTTCGATCTCGGCCTCGTAGTGGTTGAGACCCGGTCGCTACGGCTTTCGGTACTGACCTCAGTTCTCGAGTTGACAGATAAGTCGTCACCTTGACTTTGCCAACTCCGCGCTTAGAATAACTTCGCGACACAGCCCGGGGGAGATGTGGCCGAGTGGCTGAAGGCGGCGGTTTGCTAAACCGTTAAGGGTCAAAAGCCCTTCACAGGTTCGAATCCTGTCATCTCCGCCATTTTTTCAAAATAGTCAGTGGTTAGTAATCAGTGGTCAGTAGAACAGTCTTGCTGCTGAAGTTTGATTACTGTTCTACTGGCTATTTTTGTAAGGACCGGTTCAAGACCTGGCAGCGACAACTAACTACTAACCACTGACTATGACTATTCGCGTTCGTTTTGCTCCATCACCTACCGGTTATTTGCACATCGGCGCCGCGCGCTCGGCGCTCTTCAATTGGTTGTTCGCCCGCAAACTCGGGGGCAATTTCCTCCTCCGCATCGAAGACACCGATCTACAGCGTTCGACAGACGAATCGACGCGGTCGATTATCGAAGGGCTGGAATGGCTGGGACTCGATTACGACGAAGATCTGATCTTCCAATCCGACAATGCCGACAAGCATCGCGCGGCGGCGAAGAAACTGGTCGAAGAAGCAAAGGCCTATCGCGACTTTACGCCGAAGGAACAACGCGAAGATAAATCCGTCAAGCAGGGTATCGTCGATCGCGCGCGGGCGCATGCCGCCGCAGGCATCGATCATCGCAGCAATCCCTTTCGCGAACTATCAAGGGAAGAATCGGAACGACGAGCGGCTGCGGGAGAGCCTTTCGCGATCCGTTTGAAGGTTGCACTCGAGGGCGTCTCGCGCTTTACAGACATCGTCTATGGCGATCAGGAGCGTGCCCATTCCGAGATTGAAGATCTGGTACTGCTGCGCTCAGATGGCCATCCGCTTTACAACTTGTCCGTGGTGCTCGACGACATCGAGATGGGTATCACGCACGTCATTCGCGGGCAGGATCATCTGACGAACACGCACAAACAGATTCTGCTTTACCAGGCTTTTGGCGCTGAGATCCCACAGTTCGCCCACCTGCCTCTGATTCTCGCGCCGAACAAGGCGAAACTTTCCAAGCGTAAGCATGGCGAAGTTGTCTCGCTTACTACTTACCGCGATCGTGGGTTCGTGCCCGCGGCGTTTCGAAATTTCCTGGCGCTGCTGGGATGGTCGCCCGACACCACTCAAAATGCTGCTGAGATAACAGTCGGGAATTCTGAGGGGCAGCCGAACCTTGAGCCTGGAGATGAGATTTTTTCTCAGCAGAGGTTAATTGAACTCTTCTCGCTTGACCGCATTCACAAGTCTCCCGCGGTTTTCAATTTTCAGGAAAACGACCCGCGTCATTGGACCGACGACAAAGCCCTCTGGATGAATGCGGAATATATCCGGACCATGCCGCTCGCGGAGTTGCTGCCAATGGTAAAAGCTGAACTCCGATCTGAGAAGCTCTGGCGCGAAGAATATGACGAAGATGAAAGTGACTGGTTTGAGAAAACCGTGACCCTGATTCGGCAGCGGTTTTTCACCTTGAAAGACTTTTCATCGCACGGTCGCGCTTACTTTTCGGAAGACTTTGATTTCGAAGAGGCAGCCGTGCGCAAGAACATTCTGAAGGAACCTCGGCTTCAGGAACTGCTGCCGGCGCTGGCCAATCGTCTGGACACAATCGAGCCATTAAACGCCGCTCAGGCTGAAGCAGCCCTGCGCGTCTTCAGCGATGAGGCCGGCGTGAAAGCTGGACTTTTGATCAATGCTTCGCGCACCATGTTGACCGGGCAGGCAGTGGGACCATCGATGTTTGAGGTCTTTGAGATCCTCGGCCGCGAGCGTTCGGTGATGCGCCTGCGCAGCCAGCGTCCGTGGCACGAATTTCAATAGCACCGCGCGCCCTCGCGAGCGGTTCGCTTGAGGAGCTAACTATGGTGAAAAGATTTCTCGTGATCATTTCGATTGTATTGGCGAGCGCAGCTTTGGTGTCGGCGCAAAGTGTGGATTCATCAACTCAGTCGACCCGCACGCGCGTGGTCGCCCCGAAGCCCTCACCCACTCCTAAGACCGTCACCAAATCCACCGACACAGAAGCCGGGCCGGCGAGCCAGAAGCGGAGCCCAGCCTCGGGCCAGGTTGCGCCCTCAAGCGCTGTGGTATCGGCTTTCAATAACCTGCTTGATGGAATCAGGCACGCGGATGTGAAAGCGGCGAGCGGCGCCTATCAAAACACTCCGCGCCTCGTGTTGTTCAACTACAACGGGACAGTGACCAGAGGTTGGGATCAGTTAAAGCAGAACCGCGAAGCGTCCTATCCGGAAATGAAAGACGTCAAGCTTGATGTAAAAGATCTGCGGGTAACCATGCTGGGCCGCGACGCCGCGTTGATTACCTGCCAGTGGACCCAGTCAATGACCTTTCGGGGGGCGCCCGAAACCGATAGCGGACGCATGACGATCGTGTTCCGCAAGGTCGGCAAGGACTGGAAGGCAATTCATTTGCACACCTCGCCTGACCATCCAGATCCTTCGCGAATTCCGCAATCAGAGCAGACGACCACGCCTCCGAAATCGACGCCTTAATTTTGTTTCAGAGCATGAGGTCATCAGTACCGAGAGCGGTCGCGACCGGGTCTCAACGCGCGAACGCGATCGGGAAGACGAGGTTAGATGGGCTCGCGATCAATAACGTCACAGCGCGAGAGATCATCCGTGACGAGCTACCCGGTCGCTACCGCTCCCGGTACTGACCTCATTACTGATCGCTCCTAAAAGGTATCGGGACCCGCGCGATGGCGATGCCGCCCATGACCGAGAGAAACGGAAAGAACTCGACCAGGTAACGGGGCTCGGGATTTTCCATCGACGAAAATAGAATCAAACGCAAAACGATCGCCAGCGACACCAGCAGCAGCCATCGGCGCGCAGCAAAGTTTCGCGAATCCCAAAGCAACCAGGCGCCCGCCAAACCCAACAACGTGTAAATCGCTGTCAAGCCGGCAAACAGCGGCAACCAGATGTGCTGGTGATGTTCGTAATCCAGATCTTCCAGAGGCAAAAGCGTGCCTTCAAATGGCCAATACTGCGAATGTGTATCGAACCACATCGTGCGAGCGCGCTTCAAAGGCAACCAAACATAGTAACGAAACGGGTGGCGCGCGATCCGTTCGCGAGCAATCTGCCCAAACCCGGCGTCAATTTCCGGGGTCATCTCAACCGCCCCGTGATTTTCCGGCTGTGACTGATCAGATTCGTCTGCGTTGCTGTTATCGTTCTCATCGCCCTGATCGCTGCTGTTGTCGTTCTGATCACCCTCGTCACCGCTGTCCTGGGCATTGGCGTTTGAATTCACATTCGCATTCGCAGTCTGCGGAGCCGGGCTCGGCGTTGGCTTGCTTATCGACCGCGCTTTACTGTTGGCTGACCCGGGAACCGGCGTTGGCGTGGACGGCGCCTGAGGAGCCGGTGCTGGACTCGCCTGAGACTGAGCCGGATTATTGGCGCCCGGCGGATGGTTATACTTGTCGAGTAACGCCGCGACCTGAGTCTTCTCGTCCGCCGAATCAAACGACGACGCGGGAACATCTTCGATGTCGATGGGTTCAGTGTCGAGCGACCAGAGAAACGGGCCGACATAACTTTCGTCATCCAGCCAACTGCGCACCCATTGATTGTAGCCACGCGGCACGAACTCGCCCGGCATCTCGCCGTGAGACGGCGCCAGCGGCTGGAAGAGATGAAAGACGCGCGCGTTGCGAATCGTCCAGGGGACGAGCACGAGCACAAAGGCGAATGAGAACAACGTCCCGGCGATTAATACGCGCGAGAAATATTTGGAGTGCGCCGGCAAAACGAAGTGGCGACGGCGCTTTGGATCTTGTGCCGTCTCAGGGGCCTCAACCGAAGATCCAAAGCGGTGTCGCGCTGCGCTTGCCACCGCACTCCAAATCGGCGAAGTGATTACCAGCGTAAATCCGATTGCCGCCGCGAACAATCCACTGTCAGGCCGAAACAAAACGGCCAGGCCACCGCATAGTCCCGCGACCTGCCACCAAAGCAGCGCCCGCTTTAATCCCTTGCGATCTTCCTCTGTGTCCCCTGTGGTGAATCCATTCCGAAATGCCAACGTCGCCGCCAGGCACATGGCCATCACCAGAAACGTAGTCGGCACTTCCGTAAGGATGGTCGCCGCATAAATCGTTGTGAAAGGACAGACCGCGGCTAATGCCAAGGCCGCGATCGCCGTCGCCCGTTTTCGCTTTTTGTCCGGCTGCCAATAGAACGCAAGCAAGGCGACCAGCGCGCAGGTGGCCGTATCAATTAAAGCCTGGACGATGCGAACGGCGCCGTTGTTTGCATGGCCAAAGACCGAATAGATCGAGGCGAGGAAAAGCGGATATCCGGGCAAGCGTATGAGCGATGGATCGTAAGGCGCTTCGGTTTCGTGCGAGTAGACATGTTGCTCGAGTACGTTGCGCGCAATCTGCGCGTAGGTCCGGCCGTCGTCGGGTCCATCGTTCGGCCAACGGTGTGCGACGACCACGCGAAAGCCGGCCGCCAACATCAATAAGACCAGGACAACCCAAACGTCGCGGCGATTTAGTAGATGAGACTGCCTGAACATCGATAAAAGAATTTTGCTAGGTCTCAATTCTCAAGAGAAAGCAATCACCAGAAACTCTAGCAATTACCATTGACGAGCGCCTCTCTTCGGTTGTATAGCCCAACAGTTGAAAGTCGGTTCCCAAAACCGCCACAGACAAACCTTAGAAAAGGAGGCGCTTCCCAATGCTAACCCGCAAATGGAGCAACTTGCTACTTTCGGTCGCTCTCGCTCTCTCATTACTGGTCTTAATTGGAGCGACTTACAACGCTCGTAGTACAGATGCATCGGCCCAGGTAATGAAATCAAAAGTACTACGGCGCAAGGCTCAAATAAAACTGAAGCCAAGCGCTCTGGAAATACTTGGCGCTCAACAAGGCGACCAGGAGAGAACGTTCAAGATGCGAGATTTCAAGGATCTGCCTTTGGCAGTACGTCAGGTCAGAAATCTCCAATCAGACACTTGGCATAAGGACTTAGAAATTGAGGTTAAGAATAATTCAACCAAACCGATTTACTCCATACTTGCATACCTGGAGTTCCCGGACGAGCCGGTACGGGGGGATGGCGTTTCTGGAATTGTAATCGTATTCGGTGAGCGCAAGTACATTGACCTGAGAAGGATAGGCGACTCGCAGGATCCGCACTTGAATCCTGGCGATACGTATGTGTTCACCATTCCAGAGAAGTTGAAGAAAGGTCTCAAGGTTAAGCACGAGAAGTCTCCGAAAGCCTTTAAGCACCTGGAACTACGCTTTGGGGTAATCAGCTTCGGCGACGGCACTGGGTTCGAAGCAGAAGAGTTCTCGGACTATCGAGCAATAAAATTGAGCGTTGTTGCCTAGAAGGCTCACCACGTATCTTGGGGAGGAGGTCAATTTCAAATGAAACCAGATAGTTGCAACCGAAAGAATTGAGCGTTGAAGTTTCCTGGTTGCGGGCGTATAAGCACACCAGTTGAAACTCCTGCTGTTTCAAAACCGCCAACGGTCGAATTTTCACCGAAGGGGACTTTCAATGCTATCCCACAAGCGCATCAGTTTATTACTGGCGGTGACTTTCGTCGCTGCTTTGCTGGCGGTCATTGCCGCTACCCTCAGCCGCGGACAGACCACGGCTTCCGCCACTCAGAAGATCACGGTGTTGCGTCGCAAAGACCAACTCAAGCTGAAACCCACAGCCGCGGAGATTGCTTCTCTTAGAAGTCAACTGCCAAAGGAAGAAAGAACGTTTGAGGACAAGATACCGAAGGATGTCCCCATAAAGATCAAATTAAAGAAAGAAAAAGCCTTTAAGGATCTTACGAACGCTCAGTGGTATCAGGATTTTGAGCTTGAGGTTACGAACACATCCGACAAGCCGATATATTTTCTGGAAGTCTGGCTCATATTGCCAGAAACCAAATCTGAGAATGACGTGCAAATTGCGTTTCCGCTACGATATGGAAGAGCTGATTTTATTCACTTCAACACTCTGCCTATCGCCACTGATGTCCCGATTCAACCGGGAGAAACCTACACCTTTACGATCCCCGAGACATATCAGCGAGGATGGCGAGCGTTTAAAGTAAGAAAAAATGGGCCTGATCCCAGAAAGGTCGAGATTAAGTTTGTCCAGTTGAGTTTTGGAGACGGAACAGGCTTTAACGGAACAGATGCTTTGCCTTATCCATACAAGAGGGAGCAATCCTCCAATGCGTCCTGCCGGGAAGGCCCCAGGCAAACCGCGGACAAGGCCTTCAGGAAAAGCGCGCGTATTCCGTCTCCTGCTTTGCGAGAGCATTCTTTACTACCAACGCCGGCAGCAATCCTGCCGGCGAGTTTTTTTTCCTAATTCAGACCTCGTATCGGCAACCTGAAGCGCCGACGCTGCCGGTGTAATAGTGCGGCCGTCATCAATTTTGGAGACGGCACAGGTTTTTGGGGAACAACCGCTGCTCCGCTGCCCCACCCTAAACGGATCCAAGGGTAAACTAGTTATTGAGATAGCTTGAAGATCAATGAAACAATATTGCTAAGACGCTGCCCGCAAGTAAAAGCAACAGTTAGAAACCCCAAGCAATTGGCATTGACGTAACATTCTTGTAAGTATATAAGCACACCAGTTGAAACTCCTGCTGTTTTAAAGCGCCAATGGTCGAACTTTCACCGAACGAGACTCTCAAATGCTATCCCACAAGCGCATCAGGTTATTACTGGCGGTGACTTTCGTCGCTCCTTTGCTCGCGGTCATCGCCACGACCCTTAGCCGGGGACAAGCCACGATTTCCGCCACTCAGAAGATCACAGTCTTACGCCGCAAGGACCAACTCAAGCTGAAACCCACAGCCGCGGAGGTTGCGTCTCTTAGAAGACAACAACCAAAGGAAGAGAGAGAGCTTGAAGACACAATACCTGCTCACGTGCCGATAAAGGTCAAAATAAAAGCCGAAAAGGAGCAGGCATTCAAGGATCTCAGTAACGAACACTGGGTCCGTGATCTTGAGATTGAAGTCAAAAACACGGGAACGAAGCCGATCTACTTCCTTCACTTACAACTACATTTGGAAACTACGGGGCCTGACGGCAACGGAGTGGGCTTTGTACTTCTTTATGGCAGAACTGATCTCCTTGAAATTACTGCACCCTTAAAACCGGAGGATGTCCCAATCAAGCCTGGCGAAACTCATATCTTTACGATTGCGGAAAGATTTGTGAGGGGATGGGAAAGAATTGTGCGCGAGGACAATGTTCGCCAGCCAAAAAAAGTGCGGGTAATATTTCAGAACATTAACTTTGGAGACGGTACCGGCTTCTGGGGCACCACCGCCGCGCCACTGCCGCACCCTAAACGTATCCAAGGGTAAACTGGTTATTGAGATAGCTTGAACATCGATGAAAGAATATTGCTAAGACGCTACCTTCAATTGAAAACAACAGTTAGAAACCCTAAGCAATTGGCATTGACGTATCATTCTTGTAAGTATATAAGCACACCAGTTGAAACTCCTGCGGTTTTCAAACCGCAAACATGCGACTTCCACCAAAGGAGACTCTCAATGCTATCCCACAAGCGCATCAGGTTATTACTGGCGGTGACTTTCGTCGCAGCTTTGCTTGCGGTTATTGCCACGACTCTAAGCCGGGGACAAGCCACGGCTTCCGCCACTCAGAAGATCACCGTCTTGCGTCGCAAAGACCAACTCCACCTGAAACCCACGGCCGCGGAGATTGCTTCTCTTAGAAGTCAATTGCCAAAGGAAGAGAGACAGCTTGAAAACAGAATTCCCCCGCACGTGCCGATAAAGATCAAAATAAAGGCTGAGAAAGAGAAGGCATTTAAGGATCTTGATAACGAGAATTGGGCTCACGACTTCGAGCTTGAGGTCACGAATACGGGAAATAAGCCCATCTACCAGTTCTACTTGCTTCTGGTAACCGACATAAAGGCAGCGGCCGGATTCCGCATAGTGGCACCGGTATATTATGGAAGAGAGGAGCTTGGTACGATCAGTACGCTGGCTACGCGTGACGACATCCCTCTTAAGCCAGGCGAATCGGTAATCCTTAAGATTCACCCCGGCCAATTGGAAGCCTGGGACTATATGCGACGTAAGGAGAAACGGCCGCATCCCAAAAGGATTGAAGTAAAGCTTGAAGGCTTGAGTTTCGGTGATGGAACGGGATACGGAGGCGAGGGTGGAATCGCGCTTCCCCGTAAGCTCCCCGAAGAATCGAATCGGAGTCGTTGCACACCGCAAAAGAACAAGAGCGGGCCTCGATTACTGGAATGGCTTGCTAATGCACGACAGGGCAAGCCCAATCGATCATCAACACCTGACCTACCGGCAAACTTCTTGCCGGTAAATTTTTGGTCGGCGGGCCGATTAAAGGCCGTCTCGCTTATGCCCGAGCCAGAACCCACGGAGTGTTGTCCCGGTGCCAATTGCACGCCTTTGATAAATCACGTCGAACATCCTTGCTTCAACTGTCCTAACCAGAACAGGCCTACCATTACCTATTGCTCTGATCCCGCTGGATCTTGCTACGCTCCGGAATACGATAGCATCGAATGCTTCACAGGAAGCGGACAACCCTATTTGTGTCAGACTATCGCTATGCCCGAGTGTGGCGGAGCACCGACGCCGAGTTCATCACCAACTCCAAGTCC
>WNFO01003079.1_pt1 | contig 14015 bp, 16 predicted proteins | sample 5400251 | NCBI WGS metagenome assembly WNFO01 (sample SAMN13153354, study PRJNA577476) | soil metagenome | isolation source: 100 cm saprolite under Madrone tree | place: USA:California | collected 2016-06-14 | reverse complement strand
GGTCCCGAAGAGATTGGTCCCGATCGTGAGCCCGTGCCCTACGATCAGCCGGTACCACTCCCTCGCCGTCCCGGCCAGGAACACGGCACCCAGCACAATCGTCACGAGCAACCACAACCCGGACCGGCGCAGCGCCCCCCGCCGGAGCGCACCGAGGGCGACCGCGACCGTGATGCTGCTCGAGAGCAGGCACACCGTATTGAAGATCGGGAGCTCGAGCACGTCCTTCGGATACGGCCCATTCAAGCTCTTGCCGATGTAGAACAGATACGCGACCACGAAGACCGCGAAGAGCGAGGTCTCCGCGACGATGAGGCAGATCATGCCCACCCGCCCGCGCTCATTCATGGGGACCGTCCGGATCGTCGGGATGCTTCAGATCCCAGAGCGGCCGCCGGCTCGAGACCACCGGGACCACGTCGAAGTTGTAGGCGGGCGGCGGCGAGGTCGTGGCCCACTCGAGCGTCCAGGCGTCCCAAGGGTCGTCGCCCGCCGGGGTCCCCCGGCGCAGCGAGATCACGATGTTGATCACGAAGATCAGGATCCCTACCATCTGCAGTGGGACGCCGAGCGTCACCACCAGATTCCAGATCTCCCAGCCGCGATCCGCCGGATAGGTGTAGATCCGTCGGGGCATGCCGAGCATGCCGGGGACGTGCATGGTCAGGAACGTGACGTTGAACCCGATCACGAACAGCCAGAAATGCCAGCGCCCCAGGCGCTCGCTCAGCATGCGACCCGTGACTTTCGGGAACCAGTAGTAGATTGCCGCGAAGATGGTGAACACCAGCGCGCCGATCAGCACGAAGTGGAAGTGGGCCACCACGAAGTAGGAGTCGGTGAGCTGCCAGTTGAACGGCGCGACGGCCAGCATGATCCCGGTGAGACCCGCGCACAGGAACTGGAAGAGGAAGGCGCAGCAGAACAGCATCGGCGTGCCGAAGCGAATCTTGCCGCCGTACATGGTTCCGAGCCAGTTGAAGATCTTTACCCCGGTCGGGACCGCCACCAGCATCGTGGAGGCGGCGAAGGCCGCATTGAGCGTGCTGCCCATCCCGACCACGAACATGTGATGGGCCCAGGTGCTCATGCCCACGAGGCCGATCCCGGCCGAGGCCGCCACCAGCGTGGCGTAGCCGAAGAGCACCTTGCGCGAGAACACCGGGATGATCTCCGAGGCGAAGCCAAACCCCGGCAGCATCAAGATGTAGACCTCCGGATGGCCGAAGAACCAGAAGAAGTGCTGCCACATGACGGCCGAGGCGCCCGCCTGGGTGTCGAAGAAGTGCGCGCCCAGGAAGCGGTCGAGCAACAGCATGATCTGCGCCGCGGTCAGCGGAGGCAGGATGATCACGGTCAGCCAGGAGATGGTCGCGATCTCCCACACGAACACCGGCATGCGGCCGAGCGTCATGCCCGGACCGCGCATGGTGAAAACGGTGGTGATCATGTTGACCGCGGTCGCGACCGTCCCCACCCCCGCGACCAGCAGCGCGAGGTTCCAGTAGTCGGTCGCATTCCCGGGGGTGAACGCCCGCTCGGTGAGCGGGGCGTACGCGAACCACCCGATGGCCGGCGCGGCGCCTCCGCCGTAGAGTCCCTCCCCGCCGAGGAAGCTGAAGTGCAGGAGCAGTCCTCCGAACAAGAACATCCAGAACCCGAACGCGTTCAAGCGCGGGAAGGCGAGGTCGCGGGCCCCGATCATCAGCGGCACCAGGTAGTTGCCGAATCCGAACACGATCGGGATCCCGACCAGGAACACCATGGTCGTCCCGTGCATGGTGAAGAGCTGGTTGAAGGTCCCGGGCGGCACGATGTGGAGGCCGGACCAGGCGAGCTGGAGACGTATCGCGGATGCCTCGAGCCCGGCGACGACCAGGAACACGAGCCCGCTGACCACGTACATGACCCCGAGTCGCTTGTGGTCGACCGTGACCACCCACTCGTGGAGCACCGCCAGCAATGGGCGGTGCGCTCCCACGCCGCGCCTCGACGCCATCGTGTCCGAAAGCACGCTCATGGGATCTCTTCCCTCACCGCAGGGCCAGGAGGTAAGCGGTCACTTTGTCCAGGTCGTCGCGGGAGAGCTTCATGGCCGGCATGAGCGCACCCGGCTTCAGCGATGCCGGATCGTCGATCCAGGCCCGAATGTTCCCCGGCGTGTTCTGGATCATTCCGGCCCCGATGGTCCACCGGCTCATCAGATGAGTCAGGTCGGGCCCGAACACGCCGTTGGCCTTGGTCCCCCGAACCGCGTGGCAGTTGATGCACGACAGCGACGAGAACAGCTCGCGCCCCGCCTGCACCTCGGCATCGTTCCGGGCCGGCGCTTGCTGCTGGGCCACCCACTTTCCGAAGTCCTCCTTGGACTGGACGGCCACGATGAGCAGCATCCCCGCGTGCTGGAGGCCACAGTACTCGGCGCACTGGCCGACATACCCGCCCGGCTCCTGCGGGTCGATCCAGATCCGGTTGGTCTTGTTCGGGATGACGTCCATCTTCCCGGCGAGCTGGGGAATCCAGAAGCTGTGAATGACATCGGCGGACTGGAGCGTGATGAAGGTCGGGGTCGGGTGCTCCGGGTCGCTGACCGGCACGTGGAGCTCGTTGGCGGTGACGATCCCCAGCCTCGGATAGCGGATCTCCCACCACCACTGGTGCCCGACGATCGTGACCTCGAGAGCCTCCGGCGACTGCGGACGCCCCTCGATCGCGAAGATGTACCGGGCCGTCACGAGGAACAGGACGACGACGATCAGGATGGGAACCACCGTCCAGGCCAGCTCGATCTGTCGGCTCCCATACACCTGGGGAGGCTCACGCCCGTCGTCGCCCCGGCGACGTCGAAAGCGCACAAGCGCAAAGACGGTCAGTCCGGCCACGACAAGGAAGATGACGCCGGTTATGCCGAGCACGATCAAGGCCAGCTCGCGGATGGCAAAGGCCGGCGTCGAGGCCGGCGCGAAGATGCTCGGCGTCTGGACCACTCCGGTGTCACCCGCCGTCGCCGGGCAGGTCGTGAATATGGTCACCGTGGTTGCGAGCAGAAGTAGCCGACACGCCAGCCGGAGCATGATCCGACTCAGCACGGCAGGTGCCCGAGCCCCCGCAGCCCTTGACCGGCCGCAGTGAGGGTGATCCGGTAGAGCCAGGACCGGAACGCAGCGGGCCCTCGGAAGCGGTCAATCTTCCGAGCCGCCGACCAGAGCGCCTCCTGCATGACCTCTGCGGCATCCGAGCTGTCGCCGGTGAGACGGATCGCCAGCCGATAGACGCGATCCCCGTGAGCGACCGCCAGAGCCGTCACCGCCGCCTCCTCCCGGTGGCGCAGCCGCTCCACCAGAGCCGCGTCTGGATCGATCGGCCTCCGGTCACGGACGAAACGCGCCTCGTCAACATGGCGGTGATGGCGGTTTCGCCCTATCAACGGTTCCTTGCGACCCACCCCGGCCTCCTCTCCCTCCGCGGGGAATTTTTCTTTCCCGCTCAGCTGACCCAAAGGCAATCGCCATGCCGGGGATCGGGGAGTTGGCCCGACGCTTCGCAAGTAGCGGTAGTGGAAGACGCCCGGAGGAAGGGACAAACCCCAAACCGCGCCACTCGCCCCACAGTCGAACTGCTAGTCGGCTACCGACTGCCGGCCGGTTGGCACACCCGCGACGTTCAGCGAGAGCGTTTCGGAGGATCGACGAGAGACCACCCACCGCGCCACAGATGAGCAGGAATGTGAACGGGATCGCGGCCTAGCCCTGCGTCAGCGGGTCGACCGGGTACCCGCGCCGGCGCCAGCCGTGCAGGCCACCGGCCAATGGCCGCGCGCCGCGGACCCCCGCGCGCCGCAGATGGAAGGCGGCCCGCGCGTACAAAGCAGCCCGCGCCGTTCTCGCCTGCCGGGAGCCGCCACCGTATACCACCACCGCGGCAGTCCGCGGAATTCCGCGGCAGTGTCGGCTGAGCTCATCCGGTCGGATCCATCGGGCGCCGGGAAGCGTATAGGGAGCCACCTTCACATCCTCACTCGATCTCACGTCGAGGATAGTGATGGGCCGGCTCGCCTCGAGCAGCGCCCGCAGCTCGTCCGGCCTCATTCCCGAGCGCCGAAGGATGCACAAAAGGCGGTGCCGCCGGGCACGGCGCAGAGGCACGTACAGGAGGAGCGAGATGAGGACAACGAGCATGACTCGGAGGCCGAGATGCAACGCGGCCTCGGTGACTGCCTGGCCCACCAGGTATCCGAGGCCCACCCACGTCCCGGCCCAGAGCGCCGCGCTGATCGCTCCGTAGACAAGAAAGCGCGGGATACCTTCGCCGGCCGCCCCGGCAAGGCCGGCCGCGATCGGACCCAGCTCGGGCAGGAACCTGGCGCCGACCCGAAATGCTCCTTCGTGATCACGGAAGAGAGTCTGACCCCGCTGGACGCTCCCCCGGGCCGCCGGCGAGAAGCGCGCGATCAATGCAAGCGTTCTGCTTCCCCGCCATCGCGCGAGGCTGTACCAGACAAGGTCTGCGCAGAGCGTGGCCCCGACCGCGACCGCCATCGTCGTCACAACGCTGAGTCGCCCGCTGGCGATCAGCGCGCCGACTGCAAACAAGGCCGGCACCACGGGCACCGGGACCCCCCCTTGATTGGCCAGGATCCACGCAAATAGGACCCACTGCGCGTTCTCGACAATGGCGGGAAGATGCTGGGTCATCGCTGACGCCGTAAGCTCACGTTGGCCGGCATGATGCCGTTGATGACTCCCTTCATCTCGTCACCGCTGACATCGAGGGTTCCGGACAGGTAGGGTACTTTCAGGATGACCGAGCTCCCGCTGACGGTGCCCTCGAAGTAGGTGGGTTCGGCCGGCGTCGGGCCGGTCACCCTGAGATCGCCGGTCGCGTCGGCACCACTCTGCCTGAGATTCATGAAGACGTCTCCGGACCCCATGGTCGGGTTGTGAAACGACCAGGTCCCGGCCCACTTTCCGCTGACGTCGACACTTGGAGGAACCGCGTTGCCGCCAACCGCCGCGCACCCGGACAGCACCAGCACGAGTACTCCGATGAGACACTTCGGTCCCTGGCTCATATGCTCTCCTTCTGGAAAATGCTTCTTCACTTCATCCCCGTCGGTCGAGGAGAGGCAATCCACATGCCGAGTGCTCAGGGACGTGAAGTCGCCCAGCAAGTATTTGAGCTGAAAAGAAAGATGGAGCAGGAGAAGCGACAAATAACATCCGTCTACCAACCTCATCGCGCTCAGCGGCCATCGATTGCCAGCGGATTGGCACTCGCGGTCTGCCAGGTCGAGGGCCGACACCCGAACGAGGCTGGAGCGTGAGGTCGACCACGCTCGGCGCGCGCTGAGCGCCGCCCTGGTCGGGCGCCTAATCTTCACGCCCCACACCGAGGGAGACACGCGCTACTACGAGTTCGTCGGCCGGTGGTCGGTTGGCCGCGCCGTAACGGGGATCATCCAGGCCAATGGTGACCCCGGCGGGACTCACCGACGGCTGCTGATCTCTCAGAAGCTGCCCCGGCCCTTACACCGTTCACTTGCCTCGCATCTCCTCTCTTCCCTCGCCTACAGTTCCCCTCATGCCAGAGTCCGCCAGCACTGACAATAGGGTCCCAAGTCTCAATGGCCTCTTAGAAGGCCCCCTGTCGTCCATTCCGCATCAGCGGAACGGCAGGTTGGAGCGCGCGTGGCTCGCTGAGCAGCATCGGGGGCAGGCAAGAATGGTCCATATCGAAAATCCCGGGTAAAGTGATCCCTGGCCCGGATCGAGCAGTGGAGGAGCGAAGAGGAGACGTGAATGAAAGATAGGTGGAGCTAGCGCAGTGCCCGTGCTGCGACCCGGTGACCGAGCTCCGGACGTTACCCTCCCGGCGGCGGATCGAGAGGGTATCGTTTCCCTGATGGACTACCGAGGGAAGCAGCCGGTACTGCTGGCGCTGTTCCGCGGCCTGTACTGCCCATTTTGTCGCCGCCAAATGAGCCAGCTCGCGATGAGCGCCGATCGGCTCAAGAAGCTCGGCGTGGTAACTCTCGCGGTCGTGGCCACTGAGGCGGACCGTGCGCGCTTGTACTATCGGTACCACCCGACGCACCTTCGCGTAGCCGCCGATCCTGACTTGAGAACCCACCGAGCGTATGGATTGCCAAACCCTCCCAAGACGCCGCGAGTCATGCAGATCATAGAGGCCGCGGCCGGTGAGATGGCGCGTGAGCTGAGCATACCGACCCTACCGGGCCAGGCAAGCGCGGCGATTCAGGGCTTCGATGGATTTGAGCCCGTTGAGAGCGATCGGCAAGATGCGGAGCGAGACCAAGCACTGGTGATCGGGCAGTTCCTCATCGACTCGCTCGGGATCGTGCGGTGGGTGCAGATCGAGCGAACACCGGGCGAACGCCTTAATGAGGAACAGCTGGGCGCCGCACTTGAGTTTCGCAGTGTTTAGAGGACGTCCGCACCAACTCAGGCGGCGCGATGGCGGGACGGCGGTTGGGCGTTTCATCGGGCGTTCAACGCCGGGGGGGGCGACCTAACGTAGACCCCTTGGGCCCCGGGCTGTATAAGGCGGCGCCGAGCGTGCTTAGCCGCTGTCAGGGGTTTGCTCGGAAGCGCGCATTGACCTCGTTGGGGTCGGCCGAGCGCAATGTGCACTAACACGCTTGTCGACTAAGATTCCTTGGCATTTGACGTGCAATATTCGGCGTTAGCTGACCCAGTCTGACGTCCATGGAAGACGCCTCGCCATGATGGCTGGGGGCGAGAAGGGTGATGGGAGCGATGATGTCGCCATCTTCACATGGACTGCGGATTGGGATGGTCGGCGTGGCGATGCTCCGTAGTCCCGGCGGACCGCCCTTTGAGATCCCAGACGAGTGGCTGGACCGGCTCGGCCGCTCAGCGGCCAAGTTATCCTGCCCCCGACGTTTGGAGCGCGGTGCGGCGGGATCTCGATGCCACCCCGCGCGATGAGCAGTGAGATCTACTCAGGCGCGATCGACTGGGACAAGGTGTACCGCGCTTTTCACTACCCCTCTCGAGTAGCCGAACGCATCCTAGCCGATTTGAACGGAAGTGCAGATTCCGTAGTGTTCTCGGGTTTCGCTGAGACCGCTTCTTTTCTGGCAGATAAGCTTCCGGTGACTTTCGTCGACGACTCGCCATCTGTCACAGCCCGTGCGCGAGAGCGATATCCCAAGTTGGGCGAAGTATTGACCGGAGATGTTACCCAGCTCTTGGCGTTGCTTCCGGCGACAAACGTTGCCATAGCTTGTCGGATTTCGGCTTATTGGAACTCCACTGAGCAGTTCCAACGGCTCGCCAACTCTGTATTGGCGTTTACTCGTGAACGAATTCTGATCGACTTCTTTGATCGGGACCTTGTTGAGTCCGGGCACAGTATTGCTTTCAATTCTGTGGATGGAACTGGAAAGTGGCGTTTCCGTGACTTCAAAGAATCGGTTGGAGTCACACCTCCGTTCAGCACAGCGACGCTGACGGTATCCTACTCGCTTAGTGACCTAAACGTTGGCTACGAAGATCACCGCTCTTTCTTCAGACGGGGTGCCCTTCAACAGTGGGGCCGCTCGATGTTCCGTGAATACGATGTGGAGGTAGGGACATCTCTCTTGGACTCGGACCCAAGCTTCTTGCTCAAACTCGTCCGGAAGAGAGCAGGATCACAACCTCATGCAGCCGACGGTACGCCGGGCACGCCGGACGGCTGATACGCGACGTTATGCGCACCGCGAGAGAGCAGCGCGCTGGGGACGCCCACGCCAGAGCACCCACCGGGATTCGTTGAAATTGCAGGATGTGGCTAAGAGGAGCGCGGCCCCGATCAGCGCAAGGCGGGCCGTCATGGGTGGTCGCGCCCGAGCCGAGCGTAGATCTCGGCCAGGCGCTTCTCCCCCCGCCGGATCGTCCACGTGAGCCGCCCGCGGCGGGGCATATTGTCCGCGAACTGCTCGGCCAATTCCGCGCGCTCCTGCCCTCTGGCCGCGCACTCGTTGTAGAGGCGGACCATTCGCCGAGGATATCGCTTAAGCCTGCAGTTTCGTTTTGCGCGGTGAATCGATCGGGTCATAATCGCCCAGCGCCCGCCAAAAATGCGGGCTTTGGGGGTGCCTTGCGGGTTGCGAAGGGCATCATCCAGTGGGTGACGTGGAATCTGGCCCGTTTCGCCTCTCGTTCAATCCCCAGCTTCGCATCGAGTTCCGCGGCGCCACCGTCACGTCCGACGCGCTTCCGCGCGAGTTGGACGAGCGCCTCGGCTTGAGTGCGCTGATCGAGCGACACCTCACCGACCCCCGCACCGGACGCAATTCCCAATTTCCTCTCCCCGATCTGTGCGCCAGTCCATCTACAGCCGCCTGGCCGGGTACCAGGACACCAACGACGCGGAGCGACTGCCCGAGGACCCGACATTTCGCATGCTCGCCTCACGGGAGCGGCGAGAGAGCAGCGTGGCGCTCACCTCGACGCTCCACTGGTTCGAAACGGATGTCCTCGCCGAGGAGCGAAACTACCGAGGACTCACTCAGCTGAACGCGGACCTCGTTCAGCATCCCGTGACGCACTCGCCCGCGCGGCGGGTGGTCCTCGACATCGACAGCTCCGAAAGCCCGGTCCACGGCACGCAGGAGCAGTCCGCCTACAACGGCCATTTCGAGTCCGTGTGCTATCACCCGCTCTTCGTCTTCAACCCGGAGGGCAACTGCCTGGCCGCGAAACTCCGCCCGGGCAACGTCCACAACGCCGAGGGATGGGACAAAGTCCTGCACCGCTTCCGGGCCAACGAGGTGCGGTTGCTCCTCGGCGTCATCGCCTATAACCTCGGCAACCCGCTGCGCCGGCTCGTTCTCCCCGTCACCGTCCAGGATTGGTCCCTCACGAGCCTTCAGCAGCGGTTGTTCAAGACCGGCGGGCGACTGATCCGGCATGCCCGGTACTTCACGCTGCAGCTCGCCGAGAGCTACTTGACAGGGCCATTGTTTCGCCAGATCCTCGCGCGCATCGAGCGACTGGCATGGTATCCGACATGATCGGGCAGACGGTCTGGCAGCGCGTCGAAGGAGGCACAATCGGGGCGCTGGTGCCATGAGAATGGGCGGGATGACGGGTCGCAAAGTGCGGAACCGGAGATGAAGCGGTCTTGGTCCGGGTTCAGGGGAGTGACGCCGGATGAACATCGAGCCAAATCGCAAATCCCGGTTTATGCCGTCTACGCACTACGCACAGAGCGAGAGGCCGGGCATGAGGCGACGCGATTTCATAATTTTTCTCGCCGGCGCGATGGCGGCATGGCCGCTCGCTGCGCGCGCGCAGCAGAAGGCGATGCCGGTGATCGGCGTCCTCAGCGCCAATTCGTCCAGCACGTCTTCTGGACCGTTTATGAGCGCGTTCCGCCAGGGACTGAACGAAGCCGGCTACGTCGAGGGACGGAATTTGGCGATCGAATACCGCTGGGCGGAGGGCAATTACGATCGGCTGCCCGCATTGGCCGCCGATCTCGTCGGCCGCAAGGTCGATTTGATCATGGCGAACAGCCCGCCTGCGGCACTAGCCGCGAAAAGCGCGACCTCGACGATCCCGATCGTCTTCAGGGGCGGCGAAGACCCGGTCGGGGACGGGCTGGTCGCCAGCCTCGCCCGGCCGGGCGGCAACCTCACGGGGGTCAGCATCGCGGACGATCTGACGGCTAAGCGGCTTGAGCTGCTGTCTGAGCTGGTTCCGCGGGCTGGGGTGATTGCCCTGCTGGTGAAGCCGAACAATGCGACTTATGCCGAGCGCGTCATTCGAGACGTGCAGAAAGCAGCGCGCACGAATGGGTTGCAGCTCCATGTCCTGAAAGCCAGAAACGAAAGCGAGATCGACACCGCCTTCGCTTCCCTAGTCCAACTGCATGCTGGCGCGCTCGTCGTCGGCGCGGATCCGTTCTTGAGCGGCCGGCGCGAGCAGGTCGTGGCGCTGGCATCCCGCCGTGCCGTTCCTTCGATCTATGCGTGGCGTGAATTCGCCGCTGCCGGCGGCCTGATCAGCTATGGACCAAGCCTGACTTATGCCTTTCGCCTGGTCGGTGCTTACGTGGGAAAGGTCCTCAAGGGCGCCAAGCCCGCCGATCTGCCGGTCCAGCAACCGACGACCTTCGAGCTGGTCATCAACCTCAAGACCGCCAAGGAGCTGGGCCTCACGGTGCCGCGATCGATGCTGACGCGCGCCGACGAGGTTATCGAGTAAGGCAGGCGAGCGCCTGTACCGGGGGGCGGAGGGCGAGAACCTGGCGGAAGGCGAGAACTGGGGGTGCTGCTCGGGCGAGAGGGCGGAAGTGCTGAGAATGAGCGTTTCGTCAACCAGGGCGTTTATGCCGTCTACGCACTACGCACTTCGGACCGTGGCCGGCGTCGGGGAACTCTCGGTTACCCACGAGACTTCTCGACTGGAGCACGTCTTGTCTAGTCGCCGCGTTCTTTGCCGCCACCGACCACCCGGACCAAGACGGAGCGATCTGGGCCCTCGATCCATTCGACCTGAACCGGGCCCAAATAGATACGCCCCGGCTTCTCGCGCCCGACGCACCAGAAGCCCGACCACTCTTTTGACGAAGGACGCGGACGCGTTCGCGCACAAGCTCGTTGTTCCGGCGTCCGCGAAAGAGTTGCTCCGCCTTCAAATCGTCCGCGGATACGGCCGGCCGGTCCCAGGGCTCAGGGCGCGTCTCATCGCCGTTGCTTCTTCCACTTGTCCGTGAGCCCCCTTTTTTCGATGAGGTGCTTGGCCAACTCCAAGCGCATCATCAACTCGCCGATCTTCGCGCGGGCGAGCGTGAGCTCGCGTTCCTCCGGATGACTCCACGTCTTGAGCCCGCGCGTCCCCTGCTCGAGGAAGATGCGCTTCCAGCTCTCGAGCTCATGGGCTGGCACCTGGCTCTCGCGCGAGACCGCGTCGAGCGCCTCGCCCCGCAGGAGCCGTAGAACCAGCTCGCCCTTCCGCTGGACACTCCACCGTTCGAGGAGCTCAGTCTCGTTCGGTGAACTTCTAGCCAACTCCGTGCCCCAAGAAACCGGGTCCGATTTACCGTGTCCCGACTGACCGTCAGTGGGTCGTCGGCGCGGCCGCGGGGGGCATGCGCACGCGCCGCCACATGTTCAGGACGAATAGGGCGGTCCCCGCGAGCTGGCCGAGCCCACCGAGCGCGATGAGCCAGCGCAGGCCGAGCGCGCTCGCCAGCGCCACGCTGATCTCGGCCCCGGCCCGGGTCGCGGTCGCGACCGTCATCACCCAGTACACCGCTTCGGCCATCTCGGGCCGATACCGCGGGTCGTCGCGCGCGGGGCGCGGGAACATCCAGGTGGCGACGCCCATAACCATCATCAGCATGAAGCCGACGAGGAGCAGATGGGCGTGAGCCGTGATGAGCAGCCGGGGCGGAGACGCGTCGAGGACGAACTGGCCGACCACGATATAGGCCCCGAGCAAGAGCCCCGCGAGGAGGAAGACGAAGCTGGTCTTGATGTACCGCCGGATCAGGGGGGTCATCCTAGTCGGCCTCACCCTCGGCCAGCGCGCTGAGGCCTTCCCGGTCGGTGAGGACGAGCCGGCCGCCGTCGTCGTCGAGAACGCCGTCCCGATGCCAGCGGCTCAGAATCCGGATGGCGGTCTCCACCGTGGTGCCGGTCATGTCGGCCAGGCTCTGCCGGGTGAGATGGAACGGCAGCGTGACGCCCTTGGCACTCCGTGTCCCCTCGCGCTTGGCGAGCCGGAGCAAGGTCGCCGCCAGCCGCGCCTCGACCGGATCTACCGCGAGCGACGCAACCGAGTCGTGGGCGGTGCGCAGCCGCCGGGCGATCATGAGCGCCATCTCCTTGATGAACGCGGGGTGGCGCTCGGCGAATGCGATCACGGGGTCCGCAGGGATCTTGAGGACCACGGTGGCCTCGGTGGCCTGGGCGCTCGCCGGATAGGGGCGCTTCTCGATCGCCGCCACACCCCCGAAGATCTCCCCCGGCCCCAGCAGCTCGAGGACCACGTCCTTCCCCGTCCTGGAATGCCTCACGATCTTCACGTGGCCTGATCTCACCAGGTAGACCCAGCGCGCGGCGTCGCCCTCCATGAAGATCTCGCCGCGGGCTCGATGCGTCTCCTCCTGCGCGATCCGGGCCAGCGTCTCGAGTTCGCGTTCCGGGACGCCGGCGAACACCGGGTTCCCACCCAGGAACGCCGCGATCTCCTTGGCGGACATCGTCGGCAGGATAGCACGGGGCCCCTGTCGCGAGATTGCCCCGGGTGCGGAGCCGCTGCCCCATCGGCCGGGGAGCGCTGCGCCCCTAAGTGGACGGATTCACGAAGGTCTCTACTGGCACCGCGCGTGCAGCGGGAACTTGCCAAGGAGAACGAGCGATGCGCGGACTCGCGGAGCTGTTCCTGATCGGGCTGATGGCCGCAACACCGGAGTGGGCCGGAGCCGCACCACTCATCGACGCGCCCACCGTGCTCCAGCGGTCGCCGGCCGCGATCCAGGGGACCCTGGGACGGCCGGTCCGGATCAAGGGGGTGCCCTCGGGGGACGTGTACCTGCCCGACGGCGGCACCTCGCGAGCCTACGACGGCCGGGGGACTCGATTCGACATCGATTTCGAGAAGGAGCGCAGCACCACGGTGGTCATCGCCTTTCCCGACGTCACGGTAGCCCCCAAGACGTACGAAGCCGCCCTCGAAGCGGTCAATCTTCCGTCCGGGGTACGGCCCGATCTGGTCAGGCGGGATCGCCGCGAATGGCACAACCTCGACGGATACTTCGTGCGAGTGATCGCCGCGTACCCGGCACTCGACCGCATCGACGCGATCATCCTGAGCGTCCATCCGCTCCCCTAGACTGGCGCGGTGTCGACTATGACTGCCGTCATAAGGAGGCTCGTCATTCGGCGATAGGGTGGAACAAGGAGGAAATGACATGGCTCACGAATGCTGCTGCCACCACATTTCGCCGGATGTCCTCGAACGCCCCCTCACGCCCGTCCTGGCCGAGCAGACCGTGGCCGAGGTCGTGCAGCGCCGTCCCGTGGCGCTCGAGACCATGAAGGAGATGGGGATCAACCACTGCTGCGGGGCCCATCTCAGCCTGCGCGAGGCGGCCGCGGCGGCGGGCATCCCGCTCGACGCGCTGCTCGCGGCCTTGAACGAGCCGCGCAAGACGCCGGCATGATGCCGAGCGAAATCCCGGCGGCGCGGGTGCACCTCGACGTGTGCGAGGTCATCCAGCGAGGCGAGGAGCCGTTCGCGCGGATCATGGCGGCCGTCAACGCGCTGGCCGCTGACCAGGCGCTGGTGCTCCGCGTCCCGTTCGAGCCCATCCCGCTCTACAAGGTGCTCGGCAAGCGTGGCTTCGCGCACTGGGCCGAGTGCCGCGCGGCCGACGACTGGTCGGTCGGGTTCTACCGTGACCGCGCGCCGAGCCGCGAGGAGGCGGCGGCGGCCGGGGCTCTTGCGCGCGATCGCACCGTGCTGGACGTGCGCGGCCTCGAGCCGCCGCAGCCGATGGTGCGTGTGCTCGAGGAGATCGACCGGCTCGGCCCGGGCGCCGAGCTGGAGGTGCATCACGACCGCCGGCCCATGTTCCTCTATCCCCAGCTCGACGAGCGGGGCCTGATTCACGAGACGGATGAGCCGGAGCCGGGTCTGGTCCGCATCCTGATCCGGAGGGGAGCGGCGTGAGCCGGCCCGGGCGGCCGCGGCCCGGGAGCGGCATCTCGCCGCTCGTCCCGCTCGGCTACCTGGTCTGCGCCGCGGCCGCCTTCCTCGTGGCCTCCCTGGGCATCGTGTGGCTCGGGCCCGAGCTCGCGGGCCACTACTACCATCCGCGGCTGCTCGCCCTCACCCACACCGTCACGCTCGGGTGGGTCACGCTCGCGATCATGGGCGCCAGCTACCAGCTCATCCCGATCGTGCTCGAGCGCCCCATCTGGAGCGAGCGGCTCGCCCGGTGGCAGCTCGCCATCCTTGTCGTGGCCGTGACGGGCA
>WNFO01005373.1_pt1 | contig 14016 bp, 9 predicted proteins | sample 5400251 | NCBI WGS metagenome assembly WNFO01 (sample SAMN13153354, study PRJNA577476) | soil metagenome | isolation source: 100 cm saprolite under Madrone tree | place: USA:California | collected 2016-06-14 | reverse complement strand
GCAGTCGGGCTCAGACCTTGGATACCGACTTTAACAATCGGGGATCAACAAATGCCCCCTGATACTACCCTCTTGACTTTGCCTTCCTCATATAAGGCTTGCTCGGCGTTCACTCGCGTTGCGGCCTGCACACTCGCGCTGTCACCAATTCGTGACACGCTAATCGAAGGCTTCAGCCATTTCGTTACCTCCATGACTGCTCCGATTGCTTCCGGCTGGAGCGGCTGCCGGGTGGGCCTTGCACCCACTGGAAAGCGCCGCCTTTCCACGGCGCACGCCATGAGCAGACATATGAGGTGCCGGGTGCGAGCGTCTAAATTTCTGACTCTGGCAGCCCCGCTTCTGTTCGCGCCGGTGAACGATCCGTCAGCCATAGGCTCGGTCGTCGAATAGGACCAAGGTCCCATTGCGGACCCTAAGGTGCCATGCGCAATTAAGCAGAACCGTCGACGTCGTCTCCGATCGGCTGCTCTTGCTGAACATAGGATGGACGGCTGACAGGAGGGTCGCCAAAGCGATTTCGGCGGCAGCTTAATATTACCCACTCAAGGGAAAAGTCATGTCTGCAAGATACATCTTCCGCCGCTTTGTCGGTTGTCTGGCCTGCATCAGCACATTGGCGTTGGGCCTGGTCCTGCCGACACCAGCCACCGCCGAGGACGTCAAGATCGGCATCCTGTTCGACGTCACGGGGCCGGAGACTGACTCGGTGCCGCCGGCCCTGAACGCCGTCAAGCTGGCGGTCGACGAGGTCAACGCCAACGGCGGGATCCTTAAGGGCCAGAAACTCCAAACAATCGTCGGCGATTCGCAGGGCACTCCCCAGGGCTCGATCCACGCCGCGACGAAGCTGGTAAAGGTCGACAATGTCGCGGCCATCGTCGGGGCACTGTTGAGCGACTCCACGATGGCCGCCGCCCATGGCGTCACCGTTCCCAACGGCGTATTGCTGGTCTCACCGGCCTCAACCGCGCCGCTGATAACCACCCTCGAGGACAAGGACTTCGTCTTTCGCACGATAGAAAGCGACGCCTACCAAGGCTGGATGCTGGGCAAGCTTGTCTATGATCAGGGATTCAGGAACGTCGCGCTGACCTACGTCAACAATGATTACGGCTCGGGCATCGCCGACACCTTCCGCGGTGCCTTCGAGAATCTCGGCGGCACCATCACCGACGCCCAGGCACATGAGCCCAACAAAAACAGCTACATTCAAGAGCTGACGGCTCTGGCAGAGGGCAAACCTGAAGCCCTGGTCCTGGTCACCTACGCTGCCGGCGGCGGCATCACAATCATCAAGGAGTCGTTGGAGCATGGGTTCTTCAAACAGTTCATCGGCACCGACTCGCTGCGCGACGACCTCCTGATCAAACAGATCGGCGCAGACAAACTTAAGGGGATCTTTTTCACGTCACCCGTGCCCGTCCCTGACTCCTTAGGGTCGACGACATTTCAGAAGAATTACAGCGCAGCCTACAAGACCACCGAAGACGACGAATTTATCGACAATGCCTATGATGCGGTCATGCTGGTGGCACTCGCCATCGAGCAGGCCGGCTCGACCGACCGCACCAAGGTCCGTGACGCATTGCGCAACGTCTGTTGTGCTCCCGGCGAAGTGATCGGGCCTGGCGAGTGGGCCAAGGCCAAAGCCGACATCGCTGCCGGCAGGAAGATCAACTACGAAGGCGCCTCCAGCCCGCTCGAATTCGACGAGAACGGCGACGTTACCGGCGCCACGGGACACTTCATCATCGAGAACGGCGTCTTTAAGGAAGTCGGACTGGTCACGCCATGAGCAAACTGACGGTCGATCGCTCTGAGCAGCTTGCCTGATGCGATCGAGTCTACCGCAATCGCCAAGGTCAACGGCGAGGAGTGAGCGGTCGGGATCGAACGCTACGCCACTCTTGAGATTGGAGGCGAGTGTAAAATGCCCACTTGGCCGACTACTGAACAGCTTTCGCAAATCATGTCGCATGCCATAGCGCCGGCATTTCTGCTTGGCGCGGTGGCCGCCTATATCTCGATTTTGCTCACACGGATGACAACGATCGTCGACCGGATCCGCAACCTGAACGACATCGCCGACGAAGACGCTGCTCGGGTTCGGCTCAGGTCCGATATTCCGCGCCTGAAGCGCCGGGCAGAGCTTTTGAACAAGGCAACCTACCTGGCGCTCGGCAGCGGGATTTGCACGACGTTCCTTCTCATCATGGGATTTGGAATGGCGTTCCTCGGGTTTCGGCACGAATATGGGGTCGGCGTTCTCTTTGTAATTGCCGTTTGCTTGATGGGCGCATCATTGGCTCGGTTTGCTCAGGAGGTGAGGATCGCCTTGCACGAATTTGAAAACTACCGGTGAGCAGCTGGGCAGTCCAGACCCATGCCCAAGATCCCGGCCACGGGGTCGGTTCAACGTCGCAGAATGATAATGTCAGCAGGAAAGGAGTAGTCGTGTCAGCAGTTGTCGTCTTCTCGCGCGCTGTCGGCTGTCTTGTTTGCGCCGGCACGTTCGCACTCGGCCTGCTCCTGGCGGCGCCGGCCGTTGCCGAGGACGTCAAGCTCGGCATTCTATTCGGTGCCACCGGGCCGCTCGCTAGTGCGGCACCAGCGCTCCTCGACGCCGTCAAACTGGCGGTCGACGAGGTCAATGCCAATGGTGGCATCCTTAAAGGCCAGAAACTCCAAACAATCGTCGTCGACACGCAGGGTACTGCCCAGGGTTCGATCGACGCCGCGACCAAGCTCGTCAAAGTCGACAACGTCGCGGCGATTGTCGGGGGGCTGACGAGCGTCACCCTGATGGCCGCCGCCCATGGCGGGATGCTGGGCAAGCTGGTCTATGACCAGGGCTTTAGGTCAGTAGCGCTGACCTATGTCAATACTGATTACGGCTCGGGTCTAGCCGACACCTTCCGCGCTTCCTTCGAGAATCGCGGCGGCACCATCACCTACGCTCAGGCACATGAACCAGATAAGAACAGCTACCTTCCGGAGCTGAAGGCTCTGGCAGCGAGCCAGCCCGAAGCCCTGGTGCTGATCGCTTACGCGGCCAACAGCGGAATCACCATTATCAAGGAGTCGCTGGAGCATGGCTTTTTCAAGCAGTTCATCGGCACCAACGCGCTGCGCGACAACGTCTTGATCAAGGAGATTGGCGCCGACAAGCTCAAGGGCATCTTCTTCACCTCCCCCGTACCTACCCCCGGCACCTCGGCGGCGGAGAAATTCGAGAAGTTGTATAGTGCCGCCTATCAGACGACCAAGGGCAACTTTTACATCGGCCGGACCTATGATGCGGTAATGCTGGCGGCGCTCGCCATCGAGCAGGCGGGCTCGACCGACCGCACCAAGCTCCGCGACGCCTTGCGCAATGTCTGTTGTGCTCCCGGCGAAGTGATCGAGCCGGGCGAATGGGCAAAGGCGAAAGCCGACATCGCTGCCGGCAAGAAGATCAACTACGAAGGTGCCTCCGGTCCGCTCGAATTTGACGAGAACGGCGACATTGCCGGAGCCATCGGGCATTTCATCATCGAAAATGGCCACTTCAAGGAAGTCGGGCTGGTTGCTCCATGAGCAACTTACGGTCAATCCTTTGAGCAGCTTGCCTGATGCGATCGAGAGGACCGCAATCGCCAAGATCAACAGCGAAGGGTCAGCGGCTCCTCCGCTCACCCGCACACCATCAATTTGCTGAACTTGACGCACACAACTATAGAAGGAGAACCGTGTTCCAGGTAGGTTCGCTTATAAGTGAGCCGAAGGGCAAACCACCTCAAAGGGAGTGAAGTGGTACACGAGCCGGCGAGTGACCGATCTCGGTTACACGGCCTCCGGCACGGCTACCGGCTCCGTCCGCGGCTTCTCTCCACGCGGCTCATTGATGCGGAACCAGGCGACGTAAAGCGCAGGCAGGAAGAGCATGGTCAGCAGCGTCGCGCCGGCAAGCCCGCCGACGATCGCATAGGCCATGGGACCCCAGAATACGTCGTGCATGATCGGGATCATGCCCAGAATTGCCGCGGCCGCCGTCAGCATGATCGGCCGTAGCCGGTGATCGGCAGCGTCGATAACCGATTCCCAGGCCGGTTTGCCCGCAGCCCGGTAATGCTCGATCTGATCGACCAGGATGACCGAATTGCGGATGATCATGCCGGCCAGCGCGATGATGCCCAGGCTGGCGACGAATCCCATCGGCGTATGGGTCGATAGCATGGCCGCCACGACGCCGATCGCGCCCAGCGGGGCGACGCTGAGAACCAGGAACATACGCTGAAAACTTTGCAGCTGAATCATTAGAACGATCAGCATCAGAAGCACCATCAAAGGAAATTGCGCCAGGATCGACGCATTGGCTTTGGCGCTGCTTTCGACCGTGCCGCCCGCCACGATTTTCACGCCCGGCGGCACCTTCGCGCGAAGCGCGTCGACGGCCGAAGCATTGAGGGCATAGGCTGTCGGCGCTTGGATGCCGGGCGGCACGTCCGCTTGGACGGTGATGGTGGGCAGCCGGTCTCGCCGCCAGACATAGCTTTCGTCCAGCGTGTATTCAATGGTCGCCAATTGGCCAAGGGGAACTGACTGTCCATTGGGCAGGCTGATCTGTGTGTTCTGCAGCGCCTTCAAAGACAGCCGCTCTTCCTCCGGCGCCCGCGCTACCACGTCGATCAGGTAGATCGAATCCCGAATCTGGGTCACCGTGCCGCCGGACAGGATCATGTTCATGGCCTGGGCGATCGCATCGGAACTCAGCCCCGCCTTTCGCACCTTGTCCTGGTTGATGGCGAGGCGGATTGCCTTGTTTTTCTCGCCCCAGTCGAAATTGACGAGCAGGGTGTATGGCGAAGCACGCAGGATCTGCGCCAGCTGCTCCGCTACCGTTCGGACCTGGTCCGTGGTCTCGGCGCTGACGCGGTATTGGACCGGCCACCCGACAGGTGGACCAAGCTCAAGCCGCGAGACGCGGGCGTTGACATCCGGAAAGTTCTCAGCGAAGTCACGATTCAGCGTGGCGATCAGCGTATCGCGCTCGGCGAGCCCCTTGCCGACGACGACAAATTGGGCAAGGAAGCTATTGTCGAGCTGCAAGTCGAGCGGCAGATAGAAACGGAGGGCGCCTCCGCCGATATAGGCGGAGTAGCTTTCGACGTTCGGGTCCCCGTCGAGTAGCTTTTGCACGCGATCCACATCCGCCCGCGTGGCGAAGATCGACGCGTTTTTGTTCAAGGTCATGGTGATGAGGAGCTCCGGCCGGTCCGAAGCCGGAAAGAACTGCTGCTGCACCCGGCCGGCAGCAAAGACTGAAAGCCCGAACAACCCAAGCGTCACGATGATCGTGAGATATCGGAAGCGCATGCACATGACCACAAGTGCCCGGAAGCTGCGACCGAGGAATCCCTTGCCGCCATCATGTCCATGCTTGGCCTTCATCGTCGCCGGGAGAAATGCGACCCCGATGAGGGGCGTGAAGATGACCGCCACGACCCAGGAGACAAGAAGCGCGATCAAGATCAAGAGGAACAAGGAATAGCAATATTGCCCCACGCCGCTGCGCGCGAAGCCGATGGGAAGGAACCCGAGGGCCGTCACCAGCGTGCCCGTCAGCATCGGGAAGGCGACGGACGTATAGGCGAAGCTGGCAGACTTAACCTTGTCGAGCCCCTCTTCGATCTTCGCGATCATCATTTCAACGGTGATCATGGCGTCATCGACGAGCAGCCCAAGCGAGATGATCAGGGCCCCCAGCGAGATTCGCTGCAAGCTAATATCCATCATGCTCATGACGAGGAAAACGATCGACAATACGAGGGGGATCGCAAAAGCGACAACCAATCCCGCCCTTACGCCGAGGCTGATGAAACTTACCGCCAGAACGATGGCTATCGCTTCGTAGAGCGCTTTGGTGAAGCTATGGATCGAATGCGTCACGACCAGAGGCTGATCGGATACGAGTTCCAAGTTGATTCCGATCGGAAAGCGCTGCACGAGCCCCGCGGCGATTTTCTTCAGGTCGTCACCCATGCCCAGGACATTGCCGCCGGGACGCATGGAGATGCCGAGGCCGATCGCCGGCCGTCCATTGACCCGGAACATCTTTTGCGGCGGATCGACATAGCCATGCTGAATCGCGGCGAGCTCGGTCAGCTTGTAGAAGTGGTTGTTGAGGTAAAGATTGATCTGCCTCAGGCTGTCGGCGGTCACCAGCGCGCCGGTCACCTGGACCAGGATGTCTTCCTTGCCGGTGTTGATCACGCCGGCTGGCGTTACCGCGTTCTGCTGAGCGATGGCGGTAAGCACGTCATTCAGATTGAGCCCGAGAGCCGCCAGCTTCTTGGGCGAGATCGTCAGATAGAACTTCTCATCCTGGGTGCCGAATATGACGACCTTGGCGACATCATGTTGAGAGAGAAAGGCCGAACGGGCTTGCTCCGCGAAGTCGCGCACTTCGCGCATGGTGAACCCATCGAAGGTAATGCCGTAGATCACGCCGTAAACGTCGCCGAACTCGTCGTTGAAGAAAGGGCCTTGCACGCCCGCCGGTAGCGTCTGGCGTATGTCTGCCACCTTCTTGCGAACCTGGTACCAGATTTCGGGGAGCTCTTTGGGATCGGTGGAGTCGAGCACGTTGACATAGACGACGGAGACGCCCGGCTTGGTATAGCTCTTGAGATAGTCGAGCCGTGGGGTTTCCTGCAACTTCTTCTCGATGCGGTCGGTGACCTGCTCCATCATGTCCGCGGTCGTAGCGCCAGACCAAAGTGTCTGCACCAGCATGGTGTTGATCGGGAAGGGAGGATCCTCCTCGCGGCCCAGCTTCATGTAAGCAAGCACGCCCGCGACGGCACAGACGAGCATGAAGAAGACGACCAGAGCGCGGTGGTGAAGGGCCCAGTCGGAAAGATTGAAGCGTGTCAAGAAGCGGTTCCGGGCGGGAGGGAAACTTTCTGCCCCTCGGCAAGCCAATTGACCCCTGCCGTTACTACGAGATCGCCTTCCTTGAGGCCCTCGGAAATCGTTACTGACTCGGCGTCGAACCGCAGCACCTTGACCGTGCGCCGGTGCACAAGCTTCTCCGCAGGCGATACGACCCAGACGGCGGGCTCGCCGCCGGTCTGAAGCAGCGCACCAGTCGGAATCACGGCGACCGGCTCTCCCTTCATTTCGACGCTGCCAGTGACGACGGCGCCGAGCCGCATCGCGTCCGGCGGGTCGGTGAGCGCCACCTTGACTTTATAGGTTCCCGTCACGGGATCCGCCGTCGGCGAGATCTCGCGGACGCTGCCATCCACCGCAATGCTCGGGTCGGACTGCAGCGCAACCCGAACGATCAACCCGGGCTCCAAGATCGCGACAGCCCGTTCCGACACTGAGAACACAGCTTCCCGGGCATCGAGCTGCGAGATCTGGACGATCATTTGACCGGCATTGACCACTTGACCAGGGTCCGCACCGACCGCCGTTACAGCTCCGTCGGCATCCGCCTTGAGAGTCGTATAGTTCACCTGGTCTTGCGCCAGCCGAAGATTGGCCTGCGCTTGGTCCACTTTTGCCTTCGCGGAGTTCAGGGCGAGGAGCGCCTTGTCGTATGCCAGCTGGGTTGTGAAACCCTGTTTCAGCAGCGAGCTTAGCCGCGCTTCCTGCGGCGCCGCCTGCGCTACTTCGCTTTGAGCGGCCCTAACCTGCGACTGGGCCGCGGCAAGTTTGTTCTTGTAGTCTGTCGCATCCAATTGGGCCAGGACGTCGCCTTTTTGAACGTTGGCGCCAATATCGACACGCCGTTCAATCAGACGGCCGCCGACGAGAAAGCCGACTTGCGCGTTGTACCGAGATTCGATCACGCCGCTGGCGCTTCCGCCCAATCCAGCACGTTCGAGGTGGATCTGGACAATGCGCACGGTCCGGGGCGGTGGCGGCGCTGCCTCTTCTTCTTTCGAGCAGGACGCGAGGGAGACGAAAAGACCGGCTGAAAGAACGGTCAAAACGACGTGTTCCAGGATACGTCTCGGACGCATCGTGACCCCCCGATTGTCAACGGGTCTTATATATCAGTCATAAGACCACGAGGCTCAGGAGGCGGCAAGAGAAAAGCCCGACGAACAACGTCGTCGTTAGGCCCAGAATCTATCATTGCGCCGGCCTGATGTGACTCCGTCGATTGCCTGCCGCAAATTCCCGACGGCACTGTCTTTGTGAGCGGTGGGTCATTCCGTCACGCTGGCGTCCATTCGAACCGAGTCCTATCATCGCCGCCATGCAGTACCTGCGCCATCTGCAACTGAGGCGATCGAGATCGCCGCTGCATTGTTCGGCCGCTTGGGCCGTCACGATAGCCTTACTGATCAATCTCGCGACCGCCCTCCCGCTCATGCTTCAGATGGCCGCTGGCGATTCTGGCATGGATATGGCGGCCGGCGTTCTCTGCCCATTCGATATGGGCGGCGGCTCAAGCGGTAAGCATCCAGGCCAAACCGCGCCGCCTATCGACCACGAACATTGTCTCATTTGCCAAGGCGGAATCGGCACAGCGATTCTTGGATCGCCATTTCCAGTTGCGGCCGCTCTCTCCATGGTCACGATTGTCGCGGTCGAACCACAAACTGTCTTCGCGTTACAAGCATTTCGCACGGCATACATATCGCGAGCGCCGCCGCTCGCGATCTGACGGATCGTCGTGGGATAAGGCCTATCCCTTGCACGACAGCCCGAGACCCTCATACCCAGTTGGAAACGACGGACTCTGCTGCCTTGCGCTCGCGCGGGCGCGGCCCCGTCATATCGATAGGATAATGCCATGCGCTACAAGATGAGTGCCGTCTATGCCGCCCTTCTCACGATGGCGGCGATCGGCAACGCTTTTGCCCATGCCGAGCTCAAGAGTTCGGTGCCGGAAAAGGATGCCACGGTCAAGGTGGCGCCGAGCGAGGTCTCGATCGAGTTCGACGAGGAGATCAATCCGAAGCTGAGCCTGATCGTTGTCCAGGACGCCACGGGACAGCATGTGGACAAGGGCGACAGCCACATCGTCGGTGACGATGCCAAGCATCTCAGCGTCGACCTCAATCCGCTGAAGGCCGGGACGTATCGGGTCATCTGGACATCGGTCGCGGCGGATGACGGCCACAAGGTCACCGACATGTTCAAGTTCACCGTGGCTCCCTGATCGCAGCTGCGATCATGACCTGGGCCGAACTGGCGCATGGATTGGCACGCGGCGCGCATGTTGCGGCCGTCTTGTCGATCTTCGGGACGGCGGTTATCCGTGCCCTCGTGGCGCCGGCGGCGTTGGTCCAGATTCAAGCCGAGGCGAGGCGGACGATTCAACGCCGCCTCGCCCGGCTGATTTGGACAAGCCTCATCATCGCAGTCGTCGCGGGTGGCTTGTGGTTGGTATTGGAAGCCTCCGACCTGGCGCCCGAACCCGGATTCGCGTCGATCTTGCAGACGATTCCCATCGTTCTGCTGGAGACGCATTTCGGGGTGCTGCTCATCGCGCGCCTTGGCATCCTGTTGATCGCCTGCCTCATGTTCGCAATGGGGCGTGGCACGGGATTGGCCTCTGTCGCTGCCGGGCTTGCGGGCCTGGCGGTCGGGCTGCAGGCGGGCCTCGGGCACGGCATATCGATGGCAGGTTCGCTCGGTGTGTCGCTCACCCTAGCCGAAATATTGCATCTGCTTTCGGCCGGGGCTTGGCTCGGCGGGCTGCTGGGGCTCTTCGTCCTGGTCGACCTAATGCCGTCAGATCGGGCGGCCATCGCTCTGCGGCGCTTTTCTTGTCTCGGTCTTGCCTGCGTCGCCGTCCTCGCCGCGACGATCCTGGTGCAGGGATGGGTCCTGATCGGTGGGTTGGCCGGCTTGATCGGTACGGACTACGGGCGCGTCGCCCTGTTGAAGATTGTCTTCTTCGCCGGATTGCTCGGCCTCGCCGCCCTCAATCGCTTCCGCTATATGCCCGCGCTGGGGGGCCGCCAGGAACCGGATAGCCGGAGGCTGCTGAAGAGAAGCATCGTGGCCGAAACCGGCATTGGCCTAGCCGCGGTCATGGCTGCGGGATTGCTGCTCACGCTGCCGCCGGCCATGCACGCACAACCCTATTGGCCCTTCGCCCGGCGATTTAGCCTGGTGGTGCTCGCGGAGCCGTTCTTGCGCGACATTGTCGTCCGGGGCGTCCTCGAGGTGACGGCGGCTTCGATATTGCTCGGTGTCGCGATAAGGGTTCGCCGGTTCCGTTGGATTAGCCTCGCCGTTGCGGCCGTTTTCGTCTGGCTGGCAGCGCCCCATCTCGGCCTCCTGTTCGTGCCCGCTTATCCGACGAGCTTCTATCGATCGCCAACCGGCTTTACCTCGGCGTCGGTCGTGCGCGGTTCCGAACTCTTCCGGCAAAACTGCACCGCTTGCCATGGCCGGGAAGGGCGGGGCGATGGGCCCGTGGCCAAGTCCCTTGCCATACCGCCGGCGGATCTGACAGCCGAGCATCTGTTTGCCCATAGCGACGGCGAGCTGTTCTGGTGGCTAACCCAGGGGATGGTGGGGCCAGATGGCGGCCTCGTCATGCCGGGATTCGGCGATCGGTTGGACGAAGACGATCGCTGGAATCTGATCGATTACATTCGCGCCCATAACGCCGGTCTTGCCGTCGCTCCCCAGGGACAATGGACGCGACCGATGAAGGCACCGGATGCGAGCGTGACGCTGAATGATAAGGCTGTTGCGCTCAGCTCCTTGCGAGGTCGCCTGCTCCAAGCCATCGCGGTCGGCAGCCACACGCGGCCGGCCCCGCCATCATTACCTTCGGATACAGGCATCGCGCTAACGAGAGTGTCGCTCTCCCCCGACACCGACGCTTGGGCCGCCTATTCCATCGTTTCCGGAATTGCGCCGGAAGCGCTCGAGGGCACCGAGTTTCTGATTGATTCGGATGGTTGGCTTCGAGGCGTGTTCAAGCCTGTCAGCCCGGGCGTCTGGCCCGACCTGGAAGCTTTTCTCGCCGCGGCCCGTCACGCCCAGGAGAACCCAATCTTCGATGCCGAGGGAGGGTTCACTCATGTTCATCATTGAGGCGATCGCCGCCTCCTGCTGCGGCCATGTGCTGCGATACGGTCGCCATCATTACGAGTGTTGCCAGGCCTGATTTGACTGGCGACAGCTATCTTGTATTCGCTCAAGCGAGCCGAATAGTCTGTCGGGGTGGCTATATCGAGTGGGGCAATCTTATACGACAAGGGGTGGTCGTGACTTCGCGAATGTTGCCGGCCGGCGCGATGCTGATGGCGGTGCTGACTGTTGTTGTGTCGGAAAGCTATGCCATGGCGGGGGATGGCTGGGTAGACGAGGTGAGACTGGGCATTCTCGATCACTCCGCTGCCTTCTTGAACGATACCGTCGAACACGGCGTCGATATCAACGGCGAAGTCCTGTTTCACCCGATCGATTGGTTCACCGCCGATTCGAGTTCCGGATGGGCCAAGGTTCTTCTCACCCCGCGACCCACCGTTGGGGCATCCATCAATACCTCCGGCGGGACGAGCGCCGAGTATTTAGGCCTCACCTGGACCGTCACTTACGCCCGCGATCTGTTCACACAGGATGACACCCTCTTTGGCGACTTCGGCTTCGGCGGGGCGATCCAGGATGGTCGCGTCGGTGCGGGCGGCGATCCTGATCAGATAGAATTCGGCTCGCGGGGGCTGTTTCATCTCTCGGCTAAAGTTGGTTACCGATTTGATTCGCATATCGGCCTGTCAGCCTATTTCGAGCACTATTCCAATGGCGGTCTGGCCTCCCCAAATCCCGGTCTCAACAACATCGGCATGCGGTTAAGCTATCGATTCTAGATAAGCCCAAGGCCGTTGCCCCTTGGCGGCCTTAACGCCGGCCGAGAGGCGAGAATCGCTGCTCTCGTTGTGCTCTTTGGCTTGGCCCGCTCGATCCAGTTCATGACCTCCAATGCACTTTCATATGCGCGATCCAAGGTAAATCTATTCGCTCGCCCCCAGCGGGAACTTCGTGCCCGCGGAATAAACCTGCGATAAGGCCCGGCGCTTTTCCCAGTTATCGCCATAGAGTTTCGCGAGGCCCCGATCCTGGATCACGAGCAGATTTTCCGCGTTCTTCTTCTGGGCCGCCGCCGTGAAATTGAAACTGCCGGTGATGACGACCGTCGCATCGATGACCATGACCTTGTTGTGAGCGATCGACACCTTGGTATCGACCCAGACCGGCACCTCGGCATTCGTCAGATATGTCGCGGCGGTATAGGTCGAACCGCTACGGTGTTTGCCGGCGGAGGATTTGTCGACGATCACGCGGACGTCGACCCCCCGATCATGGGCTCGCTTGAGTGCCGATAAGATCGGCGTCGAGGTAAAGCTGTAGGCTTGGACCCGGACGGTGCGGGTCGCCTCGTCGATCTGGCCGACCACCACACTCGTGCAATCCTGACCGGGGGTAAAGCACACCTGCCATGCCGGCATCGCAGCCGTTGCCGGCATCGCCGCAGTCGCGATGAGGGCGAAGGTCAGGGCGGCGATTCGCAACAGGCGCATTGCTATTCGATGGGGGTCCAGACGGGTCGACAGCATGGCAAGCTAGCCGTCTAGGCCACGGTGGATAATGTCAAAATATTGTAATGTCCGACAATATTTTCGGCCTGCAGCCGGCCGAACTGCTCCAACAGGGCTATCGGATGATCTCGGTCAAAGGTTCCGGGTCACGATCTACGCTGGGATTACGAAACCCTACGAGGCCGCGGACAATCAGAAAAGCCGCACGGGCAAGTCGCCGCCGCCCACCCGATCATGTCACGAGCAGGGCCCACGCCCTGCCCTTGAGGAATAGCCATTAATTGACGCTGCGAGGGGGGACCGTTCGAGAGCGGCTAGCACGGCCGCAGGATTTCATTTTATAATAGTCCGACGAACGCGAATCTGATCGATCATCTAGCGTGCCGCAAAGGGGGTTCAAGCGGCGCACAAGATCATCGCCACATCTCATGCCGAAATGTCGAGCTCGCCCATCTCCTGCCCGAATCGGGCCAAGATGAGGGCGAGCCTAGTCCTGGGAGGAAATCCATGCGCACTGCCGCATTCTTGAAGCCCTATGCCTACGCTGCCCTGGCAGCTGCCCTGATCGCGGGGGCCGGCACCGCCACCAAGGCCGACGATCTGTCGAACGCCTTGGCGCCGATCTCCGGCCGAACCGATTCGACCGCGGCTGAGACCGCGACGAACAATGTCCTGGCCCTGAACACGGCCATGTTCGAGCTCTATGGCAATGCGGGCCAGGTCTTCCAGAAGAACATCCTTGCCCAGCACCCCATCATTCTCGGCCTGTTTTCCGGCGCCGGCGGGCGTTTCATCCTCTATCGGCCCGGCAAGCCGCCGCTCGAGGCGCCTTCGGCGCCGGTCCTCTATCAGCTCATGAAATCGGTCGGGCACAGCACCATGGCGCTGGCCGAGGTAGTCGGCCCCTATCTGGACAATGCTGACAACCATTCCTGGCGGGCGCCGATGCAGGCCTTCCGCAGCCGGATGCAATCCGCGCTGGATGGCGTGGCCAGCACGCCGATGCCGGCGGATTGGGTGGAGAACAACCGCACCATCTTGAAGAACAATATCGCCTTCATGGATCAATGCCTCGCCAAGGGCGTCATTTCCGGCGCCGAGCTGCAGGCATTCGGCCGTAAACAGGCCCCCTTCCTGAAGCTGAACATCGCCTGGGCGGCGCAGACCCAGGTCCATCATTGGATGGGCGTGCTGACCGAATGGAAAAAGATGCTGGGCAGCGACTGGGACAAGGTCTATGCCGCCAGCAACACCATTTATGTGGCCCGGCAGAACAACGTCCTGTTCAGTGTGCTGGCCCAGTTCTTCCCGCCCGAGGCCATCAACGACCGCCTGATGCTGATCGAGACGGTGTCCTTCACCACGACGCCCGAGGACATGTTGGATTCGCTCACCCGCATCATCGCCGATCGTTCGGTCGGCGCGTTGGTCTTCGGCAATTACCATTTGATGG
>WNFO01005680.1_pt1 | contig 14022 bp, 10 predicted proteins | sample 5400251 | NCBI WGS metagenome assembly WNFO01 (sample SAMN13153354, study PRJNA577476) | soil metagenome | isolation source: 100 cm saprolite under Madrone tree | place: USA:California | collected 2016-06-14 | reverse complement strand
AGAGGAGGCGGCGATCGCTTTTTCCGGGAGAATCAGCCTGAACGGTTTGCTGCCGTCGCCTGGGCCAGTGACAAGGACTGTGGAAGGCGATGATAGGTGCGGCGCTGCGCGCGTCGCAGGCGTTACCCTGCGTGGGGCGGGTTTTGCCAGCGCGCCACTTATCGAGCTGACAGCCCTGCGTGAATGTGCGGGTTGGGAATTCGCGGGTGGCGGCGCGTTTCGCGCGATTAGCCCGGTCGACCCCTTGCGCTCTGGACTGGCTTCGGGATTATCGGAATCAGTGAGGGATCGGGTCGTTCTTGCTGAAGATGGTTCGATCGGCCCCACGCGGGTAGCTGAATCTTCCGGGCGTGCATTGAGGGATTGAGCGGACGGGCTTTCTGAGCGCGATCCTGCCGTAGCCGGCGCCGACGGATTTACTTTAGGCGTAAGGAAGGTATTTGCCGCCAGCGGAGTGGAAGTTCGCGAAGTCGTTTCGCCTGGGCGATTAAGTAGTGCCGGTGACGTGGCATCAACAGCCGGTATTGATTTCTGGGTGTCCCGGAGGCGCTTTCCGAGCGGGCCGCGTCCCACTGTGAGCCCAACGGTGAGACTGATCACCGCGAACAAAAACACTGCTGCGGCGACCTGAAATCCGGATATTTCGAGAACATATAAGCGTGAGAGCGAGTTCTCGATGCGATCCGCTGACGACGCGACTTTGCCTGTTCGAACTTGCGCTCCAAAACCGGCGACTGGGGCGTGGTGGTGCACTTTTTCCTGGAGATCTTCGACAAATGATGGTGGGTTCGCATCCAGAATCTCAGGCGTCACGATCTTGGATGCTTGAGACCCAGTGTGCGCAATCAGTTCGGGCGAGGAGGGTTGGTCTTGCTCAGGGAAAACACTCCCAATTGGCTCTTCTGGGAAGCTTTCGAGGGTTGCGGGGATGAGGTTCTCAACAGGCGTCGGCGTTAAGCCTTCAAATTCCTGGGCTGGCTTTTCGGACGCGATCCAATTTGAAATTTGATTGCGGGCCTCGGCGGTGAGATCAACAAATCGGATGCCTGCGCTTTTTTTCGATTCCGCTAGCCACACAATCTGTGCGGAGATTTCGATGCTCTGCCCAGAGCTGGGCAATTGAAAGCGAATGCGTGGCAGGTAGTCATCTACTACAAGGGGGTCGGCTGCGGCAACGGCCATGCCCATCTCACTTATATTGAGGACAATGCCGCCATTGGCAACGCCGAGCTCGACGTACGCGCGGGAGGCAGGAGTGGTCCGCATCTGAAGGCGGCGGTCGCGCGTGGGACGAATCGCCTCAACCGACACATGGCATTCGGCCTCGGGTGCGGCTGCTTCCGCTTTTGCCGGTACGTCCGCTCCCCCCTCCGTCTTCTTCCGCTGCGCGATTTCTATAAGTGTTGCCAGCTTGCCGCCCGCCTTCGAAAGTGCGTCAAAGACGTACGCAACATTCCTCGGGTTGAACTGAAGCTGCCGGGCAGTAAGAGTCAGTCGGATGCTGTCGTCGATTTCATCTTGCTGGCTTTCGGAGAGATAGCCCTGCAGGCCAGTATAGAGTGCGCCGCTCTCGTAATTCTCTCTCCACTCAAGAATGGCCTGGAGGCGACGACTGGCGTCCTTCTCCAATTCTTGTTCTTGCTGTTCTGCTGCGGCGCATTCGGCGAACACTTCTGCTTGACCGTGGGGTAATGCCATGATTATTTCTGTCAATCCACCACGCAGTTCCTGAACCTTGTTGGACGGTAAAGATGTTTTGCGGCAGACCCACTCTCCGCGCATCTTGTCGAAATCAATCGAGGCGCGATACTCATCTGTTTCATACTTGAATACCGGCAACGGCTTGAGCGGTGGCCACCTGCCGGCCAGGAGTAATTTCATCTCGGCCTGTTGCACTGGAGACGTGAGTCCAGCAATGTTGGGCCTAGCTCGTTCGTGTTCATTCAATTTCATGATTCGGCCCGAAAAGTTCTACCCGCCACGCGATTTTGCTGGCGTGCGGCCAGCAAACTTTTGGAAGCGGCTGTCGCGACGGGGATTTGAACGACGAATGTTTCGAAGGACAACAGGTGCGCTGAAATATTTCTGCAGATTCGACATGTCCCCACCCCACCGCTTTGTGCGGTGAGCGTCGTCTGCCTTGTTCCCTTCCTTGTCGAGGCACCGACAAGAACTCCCGGACCGCCGCTCCCTACCAAAACTCCCTGGAACTTTACACGTTTGTCACACCGGTGGAGCACTTCTTCGCAGGCCAGAGAGACTTTCTGGAGATCGGTGCTGTTGCGCTTAGGGCAGGGCACGTCCATCTCGTCACCCCTTGCAGCCCCACTTCAGTGTGCGAAGAATCCTTTTTGATCAACTTCCCTCGTCCGCTGTCTTAACTTTCCTGAGGGTAGTCAATCCTAAACCCCATCCGGCGGGATTAGTTGCTTGCCTCCGTTCGACGAGACCTCGTTCCGGCCATTTCCTGAGCCATGTACAGGAGCAGCTTGCGATCCCCTTCTTGCTGCTCCTGTCTCCTCTAAACTCTTCATTGTGAGCTACATGCAAGAGAGTCGTAATGGGGCTACCCGCTACACGCCTGATACTGGACAAAGTGAAAACGGCTGAGTCCCCAGACTTATCAGCAAGTGGAATTGGATCATCGCACCCAGAGCGGTTTGCAGGAACATTTCTGCGTGCAGCGCCCTGCTGTGAAGGATTACATCAGGGTGCGCCGTCATCCGCCCGCAATCAGCGGCAGACCAGGGCTTCTTCCGATTATTTTCCGTATCCGTTAACAGTAAACATCGAGCTCTTATTCAGTAGTCCCATGGGGGCAGGTTTATTGTCACTACCCCGTGCCCAAAGTCCCCGGCGCAGCTAGCCGCGGTCGGTTCAAATTTGTAGCTGAAGGTGAAAGTGTTCCCGGTCGGCAGGGTCGGCTGGGTCGGCAGGGCGATGATGTGTGCTTTGCTCGCCGCATCGGTCAGGCTGAACGCATCACCAATCGCTTGCCCTGACAAGGTGAGGGAACTGATACACGGCGAATTCATGATGGTCGCCCTTCCAGCCAGATTGGAGCTGGCATGGGGTCCAGGTACCGGAGTCGCCCAGAGTGTCGGTGTAGGTCCCGGCAAGACTTGTTCCCGTCGCGGAGCCAACCATCGTGACGGTATCGGCTCCCGCCGTGCTCGGGAAGGAAATCACGATCGTGACATTCGCGCCGCTTACCGTTCCGCTCGGGGTGATAGAAACAACCGGAGCATCATCACCTTTGCATTGCGACGAATCATTCGATGGGCAGACGAGCGTATTTGCCGCTCCCCCAAATGTCGTTCCGGTTTGCGTAAAGTTTGTATAGATATTTGTCGTCCCGTGTCCATTCGTGGAGGTCAGCACCAGATTGTAAGGGCCAGTGATACTCGCATTCTGCGTAAATGGGGTAACTGGGGTCGTGGGAGTCGCGGGAGGTGCCTGGTACCCTCCGCCACACCCCGCGAAAGCGACCGGTAATGCCATAAGTAAAACCGCCGCAAGCTTCGTGTTGGGCCTCATTCGTTGCATAACTGCCGCCTTTTCTTGCTCTCCGATCCTGGACTCGCCGAGTCCGCCAACATTGGCGCGAAGCGGCTTGCGGCGCAATGGTGGGGGTATGGTCTGTACCTGTTTTGGCTCTGATCGTGCAGCTCTTTGAATTCAAGGGAGTTGTGGGAACGGTACTTACTCTTTCGGTTGTAAAGCGACTGGTGATAGACTGCCCGCACGCTCGAGAGCCTGCCATGGAAGCCACTGCCCGAAATCACAGGACCCGCTTCGGCGCCTTCGAGGTGGACTTGCGTTCGGGCGAGTTGCACAAGCACGGCATCCGCCTGAAGCTTCAGGACCAACCCTTCCAGGTGCTTGCGCTCTTGCTGGAGCATCCAGGTGACGTGGTTACACGCGAGGAACTCCGTCAGAAACTCTGGCCTGCGGACACTTTTGTTGACTTCGACACCGGTCTGAACAGCGCCATCAAGAAGCTGCGCGACGCGCTGGGCGATTCCGCCGAGGAACCCCGCTACATCGAGACCCTGCCCCGCCGCGGCTACCGCTTCATCGCTCGCGTCGAAAACGGCGACTTGCCCGCATCGGCCCGCGTCGAAGAACATCTCACGCCAGTCCCCCCGGCAGGGCCAACGCCTGAACTTCGGAACAAACGCCGCTTCGTCGTTGCGGCTAGTGTCGCAGCTTTCATCATTGTTGCCGCTCTCGCTGCGTGGCGCGTCTTCTTCGCTCGGCCCGTGCTGACCGAGACCGACGTCATCCTCGTGGCCAGCTTCGTCAACAACACAGGCGATCCCATCTTCGACAACTCTCTGGACAAAGCCCTCGAAGTCAAACTTACCGAGTCCCCCTTTTTGAGTCTCCTCCCGGACGCGGATGTCCGCGGGACGATGCGTACGATGCGCCATGATCCAAACGAGCGAGTGACACAGGAACTGGGTATCGAAATCTGTAAGCGACAGGGACTCAAGGCCGTGGTGGTGCCGGAGATTGATGCCGTCGGGAGCAAATACCTGATCACCCTGGAAGCGATCGACGCACGGACACAAAAGTCCATCGCGCGTCGCCAAGCGGAAGCGGAGACCAAGGATCAGGTGATCGCTGCCTTAGGCAAAGCAGGTTCGCAGTTGCGAAGACGATTAGGCGAAAGCCTGAGCTCTCTTGAGAAGTACAATGCCCCTCTCGATCTCGCGACCACAAGCTCACTCGAGGCATTGCAAGCCTACAGAACCGGGCAGACGCTGTATCGTTCCGGGAAGCGGCGTGAGGCCATTACGTTTTCTGAAAGGGCCGTGGAACTGGACCCGCAGTTCTGTTCTGCTTTCAGCCTGCTCGGCAGCGCTTATCACAGCATCGGTGACGAACAAGCTTCCCGGAAGAATTTTGCCAGGGCCTTCGAGCTCAAGGATCGCCGGCTCACGCAAGAAGAGAATTTTCAGACTACCGCCCTGTATCATTCAGCCATAACGGGCAACCTGGAAAAGGCAAGTGCTGTGCTTGTTTTATACAAGCAGGCGTATCCGCGTAGCGTGTTTGCTTTCAACGCTCTGGGGATCGCTTACGCGCAACTGGGCAGAATGGAAGAGGCTCTCCAAGAGTTCTATTGGGCAATGCACCATTCCCCGGTACCCTCTGCTCAGCACTACTCCAATGCAAGCCGGGCGCTCATAATCCTGGGCCGTTTTGACGAGGCTAAAAAATTGCTGGACCAGTGGCGGCAGAAAGGATCCCTGATCCCAACACAAATAACGTCGCGCTACCGAATCGCCTTTATCGAGAACGATGCCGCAACGATGGAACGTCTTGCCCGCGAAACACCAGGGGATGACACGCTTTGGCTCCGTTTACAAATGAGGCTCGCATTCTTGCGCGGCGACTTCAGCAAATTCCGTTCCCTGAGCGAAACCCTGGTGAAACAAGACACGCTCGCAAAACGGATGGAAAACGTTGCCAACGAGCTTGCTTGGCATGCCGGGGTTGAATCCTATTTAGGAAACTATGCTTTGGCGCGCAAGCTCTGCCGCCAAGCTGGAGCGGTGAGTACAGACAATGCTCATGTGCTCGACAATTGTGCCAAGGCATTAGGGAATGCCGGCGACCTGACGCAGGCTGAAGCGTTGGCAGCGAAAAAGGATCGGCTGCTTCCTGAGGACACACGGAACCAGAGGATGTGTCTGCCGGAGATTCGTTCTATCATCGAGCGCAATCGAGGAAACGCCGTCACGGCCGTGGATTTGCTCGTTCCAGTCGTGCCATACGAACAAGACACAATGGATATTCCTTATGAGCGCGCGCAAGCTTACTTAGCTGCGGGAGAGCACGCCAAAGCTGTCGCCGAGTTCGAGAAGCTCATTGATCATCGCGGATGGTCCGAGTGGGAAGTGTTTGCTCCGCTGGCGCAACTCGGCCTCGCACGGGCCTATGCGATGCAAGGGGACCGAGACGAAAGCCGCAAGGCCTACGATGATTTTTTCACCACTTGGAAAGATGCGGACCCCGATATCCCGATACTCCGTCAAGCCAAAGCCGAATACAAGAAACTCACCGCAACCGCATCTGCCGCCGCTTCAGCGTCAGGGAAAAAGCAATAGCCCCGTTTTTCTAAGGTGCTTGCCCCTGATGGAATCGCCGGAAGTCTGAAGCGCGATTTTGTCCGCGCGGAAGAGCCTGCGGCCTTCGTTCCCCTCCGGAGCGTTACGCGAGATTCTTGACGTGTTTGTATTCGTCAAACGCCGCCAGGTATCGGTCCACATCCTTCCGCAGCAAGTAATACGGCGTCGAGAGCCGGATCTTCGAAGGCGCTCCTCCCCGAATGCGAATCTTTTTCGTCTTCCACATCCAGAGTTCCAGCTCCGGCATGGTCACCGGCGCGGCGTTGACCGTCGCGATCCCGCAGCGCAGCGCCGGATCGGGCGAGGTCCACGACTGGGCGCCTCGCTGTATCATCTCTTTCAAGATATAGTCCGCCATCTGCCGGTGCCGCCGCTCGATCCGCTCCAATCCAATTTGATTGGCAAGCTGAATCGCCGCCCGCAGCCCGTGCAGCGCCGGCACGTTCGAGCTGCCGATCCGCTGGAAACGCTCCGCGCGAATCTTGGTATCGTTCCAGCCTTCCGTCGCAATCGTGTTCCAGACCCGGTCGATCACCTCATCCCGCACGTAGAGGAATCCCGTTCCTTTTGTCGCCTGCAGCCATTTGTGCGGGCTTGAAGAATACATGTCGCATCCGATTTCATGTACATTCAGCCGCATCATGCCCGTCACGTGCGCGCCATCCACCACGGAAAGAATGCCTTTCGAACGTGCCAGCGCGCACAGCTCCCGCGCCGGCAAAACAACTCCCGTCACCGTGGTGATGTGGCTGAAGAAAATCACCCGCGTCCGCGGCGTGATTGCGTCATTGAATCGACTCAGAACATCCGCTGCGTTCGGCACCGGCTTCGGCAGCGTGATCTTCTTCACCACGATACCGTAGCGCTTCGCGCGCAGATTCCACGGGTGCTCCCCGCCCGGATGCTCCTGATCCGTCATCAACACTTCACCGCCTGCCTTCAGATCAACCCCGTTCGCGATGTAGCTGTTTGCTTCCGTCGCGTTGCGCACCAGCGCGATTTCGTCGCGCGTGCAGCCCACAAACTCCGCCAAGGGATCTCGGAATTGATTCCACGCTGCGTAGCCCCAGATCGGATAATCTTCGGGATCGCTCTGCGCCATTTGTTCCGACTCGTTGTACCCGTCGAAAATCGCGCGCAGCACCGGCGCCGGCGACGACCCTACCGTTCCATTGTTGAGGTACACCTCGTCCGCGGGAATCAAGAATTGCTTGCGCAGCTCGGTCCAGTAACCTTCCTCGTTCGAATCGTAAAGCGCCCGGTCGGGCAATTGTGCCGGGGCCCGCTCCAGCAGCGCGGGCCACGCATTCGAATAACGCAGCGTGCTCGCAACACCAGCAGCGCCCGCAAACGAAGACAAGAATCCACGTCGATCGATCATTTCTACCCCCACAGGTCGGCTCGCGCGGATTCTACTCGCCCGCCGGTGACCGAACAACAACTCTTCTCCCAAGCAAGGCTTGCGGTCAATCCTCTGGCGGATTATGGTACTCGCGCCCACAAACGCAGCCCTCAAGGATGGAAAATGAAGAATCGCGGACATCGGCCCGCCGCCGCGGCCAGTTCACTTCTTTTTCTTGTCGCGATGAACAGCAGCCTTGCGCAGGAGAAGGCAGTCCCGAAGCAGGCAGACGAAGCGCGTCCCGCAGCCACCGCGAAGCCGAAAGCCGCGTCCTCACTCGACGAAATCGTCAAAACCCTCTTCACCACACATCAATTCCAACAAACCGCTATCTCTCCCGACGGCAAAAAAGTCGCCTGGGTGGAATCGATCATCACAAAAAAAGGCGCATCCACCGGCGACACGGTCATTTACGTTCAGGATATCGACGGGCAATCCAAGCAAAAACGAATCGGCGCAGGAGTTGCCGACTCCATTCACGTCGAAGTCGGTGTCGCCTGGTCGCCCGACAGCAAGAAAATCGCCTTTCTCTCCGACGCGCAGAAGGCCGGTCAGCCTCAACTCTATGTCGTCGATGCCACCGGCGGTCCCGCGCGAAAGTTGACGCAAGTAAAGGGTTTCCTTTCCACCCCCGGCTGGTCGCCTGACGGCCAAACCATCGCTGTCTTGTTCACGGAAAACGCCACCCGCCCGGCCGGCCCGCTCGTCGCCGAGACGCCTGAAACCGGTGAGATTAAGGACGCATTTTTCGAACAACGTCTCGCCCTCGTCGACCTGGCTGGCGGAACTCTTCGTCAGGTTTCTCCTGCCGACACTTATGTCTACGAATACGACTGGTCTCCCGACGGGAAAAGTTTTGTCGTCACCGCCGCGCCGGGGAACGGCGACAATAATTGGTGGATCGCGCAACTCTACCTGCTCGATTCCACAGCCGCGCAGCTCAAATCGATCTACAAGCCCGCTCTCCAGATCGCCCGCCCGATTTTTTCTCCCGACGGTTCGAACGTTGCCTTCATTGAAGGTCTGATGAGCGACGAGGACTCCGTCGGTGGCGACGTTTTTTCCATGCCAGCAGCCGGAGGAAAACCACGGAACCTCACGCCCGGAATGAAGGCTTCCGCCTCCTGGCTCAACTGGGCGCCCGGCGGCAAGATTTTCTTCGCCGAGTTCATCGACGGTGACGCTGGCGTGGCTGCCGTCGACACTGCGAACGGGAAAATCCAGCAGCTCTATCGAGGCTCCGAGCGACTGACCGCGGGTTTGTGGGGGCCAAATCTTTCGTTGGCCTTTGACGGCAAGACCTCCGCGATCGTCCGCAGTTCGTTCAGTGCGCCGCCGGAAGTTTGGGCAGGTCCCATCGGCAATTGGAAGCAGATTACGCAGCGCAACAAAGGTCTGAGGCCCGCCTGGGGAGAAGCCAAGACCATCCACTGGAAGAGCGACGCTTACGATGTTCAGGGCTGGCTCGTTTATCCGCGCGTTTTCGATCCCTCAAAGAAATATCCGCTTGTTGTTCAGATTCATGGCGGTCCGAGCTTGGCCGTGGAATCGGCGTGGCCGAGTCCGCATGATTACCCGATGCCGCTCTCTAACGCGGGATATTTTATTTTGCGCCCCAATCCGCGCGGGAGCTACGGCCAGGGCGAAGCGTTCACGCTCGCCAACGTCAAGGATTTCGGCTACGGAGATTTTCGCGACATCATGGCCGGCGTCGACGAAGCGCTGCGCGTCGCGCCCATTGATCCAAACCGCCTGGGCGTCTCCGGCTGGAGCTACGGCGGCTACATGACCATGTGGGCCGTCACCCAGACCAACCGCTTCAAGGCGGCGGTGGCCGGCGCGGGAATCGCGAATTATTTGAGCTACTACGGCGAGAACCAGATCGACCAGTGGATGATTCCCTTCTTCGGCAAGTCCGTCTACGATGATCCGGACGTATACGCAAAAAGCTCGCCCATCACCTTCATCAAAAAAGCCAAGACACCCACGCTTATTCTCGTCGGCGACAGCGACGGCGAATGTCCCACTCCGCAGTCCTACGAGTTTTGGCACGCGCTGAAAACGCTGGGCGTGGAGACGAAATTCATCGTCTACGAACACGAAGGCCACATGTTCGCGAATCCCAGGCACCAGCGCGACCTCATCGAGCGCACACTCGCTTGGTTTGACGCGCATCTGCGTTGAACAGTCGCGCTTCAAGTCGGCCGCTGGTTTTTCAATTCGCTGAAGCACTTGCGCGGTTCTACCCGTCTCCATGACCAAAGCGGGTGTTGGGCATTTTTTCAGTTGTCTGAGCGTTTGTCAGAAGTGAAACTTCAAGCCCCCTCCGACTGTGCGCGAGGGCGCGTACTGGATGGGAATCTCTTCACTCTCTTTGGCGATCTGGTAGATGCTGTTGCTGACGTTGGTGATGTTGAATTCCAGATCCAGGGACCGCGGCTCGGCTTTCCAGAGCATCAGTCCAGTGGCCAGGTCGGCGGTAAAGTGCTGGGGTAGCCGCGGCCCGTGTTCGACGATTGTGCCGCTGCCGCAGCGCAGCGCGCTTCCCGCCCAGAAATTTCGCCAATTGTTGTGGTAGAAAACCTGCGCCGTGCCCGTGTGCGTCTGGTCAAAAGCGGGAATGATCCGTTCCCCGGCCACCAGCGGTTCATCGCCCGCGAAGCCTCCGGTAATCGGCCCATAGAAATACGTCTTGGCGAGCGCGTATTGAAGCCGCCCGGAAATGCCCAGGCGCTCCAGTTGGCGCATATTCACTACAAATTCGAGGCCCTTCGAGCGCGCGCTGGCGAAATTGATGGGCACAAAAATCCGCGAGATCGAGATTTCGTGGTTTTCGAAACTGTTTTCTCCCGTATGCAGGTAGGCGTTCAGCTCCAGGTTTACTCGCGGCGCGATTTCCTGCGACCATCCCAGCTCGTAATAGTGCTGTGTGTACGGGCGCACGTTGCCCACTCGCTGGCCGGGGTCCACGGCCTTGTTTCCGATAAAGCTGGCCAGCAGCGAATACTCGATGGGCGGCGGCGAAAACAGCCGATTGTAGGCCCCGTGAATCACGGACTTGGTTTTTTGGATATGGTAGGCGGAACCCACGCGCGGGCTAACTTGCTGGTCAGCGTCCACCAGATCGAAATGGTCGTACCGCAGGCCGAGATCGACGGTCAAATTCCGCACCGGCGAAAAATGGTCCTGGACGTAGAAGCTGGCCTGCCCGCCCTTGCCCCACCCCTGGAACGCTGGGAACACATCCGGGTCTCCGCGGCTGTCGAAGAAAAAGCTCTCCCCTTCGCGCAACCGGACGAGGTCGACTCCCACCTTAAAGAAATGTCCGCGCCAGGAATGCGAAAGGTCGCTTTTGACGCCCAGCGTAAACGAACCGCGCGACGCCGAAGAAAGAGGCGTGTCCGGGTCGGTCGTGGGCAGGACTCTGTCAGATCCCGTGCGCTCGTAAACGGAAGTTTGCAGCAGCGTTTGTGGAGAGAGAGTATGCAGCCAGCCGAGAATCGCCGTGTACTGGCGGAGGTGCCGCTGCGCATCGCGCCCGGCTTCCTGATCCACGGTGATATTGGGCTGCTGAAAATTGGTGCCGGAACTCATCAACAGGAGCTTGAATGCGTCTTTCTTGCTGGCGTGCCAGTCAAACTGCGCCGTGGCGCGTGACCCCTTGCCAAAATCAAAAAGTTCCTTCGGCTCGGGCGGATCGAGGTAGCGCCCCGAGGTGAATCCATCCACGAAAAAGTAATAAGCGAGCTTACCCGCCTGCCCGCCGTAATCCGCGTTCAAGTCGTAGGTGTCGAGCGTTGCGCCGCGAAAATTTACATTCCCGTGCCCGGCCAGGTCGGCGCCCGACCGCGTGGTAATGTCCAGCACTCCGCCGAAGCGGTTGCCATATTCCGGCGCAAATCCCCCGGTCATCAGGTCCACGGTCTCAAAAATCTGCGGGCTGACGCCGGCGGAAAACTGCGGCTGGGTATTGTCCAGGAACGAAACCCCGTTGATGAATTCGTGGAGCGAGAACTCCGTCCCGCGCACGGCCAGGAAATTGTCGTGGCTGTCGCTCGCGCCCGGCATCAGGTTATTGACCAGTTCGTTTGTGCTCTCCATTATCGGCTCAGGCAGCTTCTGCAAATCCTGCCGCGTAAATGTGTAAGAACTCCCGGTCTTCTCCGGGTCAATGGTCTGGTACCTGGCCGGAACCTCGACGCTTTGCCGCAGCGTTTCCTTTGTTTGCAGCTCGATGCTCAGCGAAACCGGCTGCCGCGGTCGCAGCACGAAATCGTACCTGGGCGTGAAGTAGCCGGCAGCCTCTACCTGCAATGTGTACGCGCCTGCCTCGACGGCCGACAGGCGGAACTTGCCGCTACTGTCGGAAACGGCGGTTAGAACGATTGCGCCGTCCGGATGCCGCAAAGAGATGGACGCATTGGCTACCGGGCGGCCGCCAGTGTCATGCACCATGCCTTCGACGGCCGTTTGCGCAATCGCCACGGCGGGGACGAACAGGACGAGACAAGCTACGCGCAAGCACGTGGAAAGCATACGGGAACACCCCCCACACTGGTCGCAGTCCTCTGCGGGTAGGACGTGCACGAAAAACGTGAGTGTAGCACAGCTTCGCGCGCTCCCTCTCGCGCCCCTGCGGCATACCCTTCGCCGCGCAAATCGGCCTCAAGCTCAGCTTATAGCTGCCTGTGCGAACCGCGAAAAGGCAAAGATTTTGGGAGAAAGTCGTCGATGAAGCGAAAAAGTGTCCGGTAGTTGTTGATTCCAAAAGGCTTGATTTGGCACAAATCCCCCCCAGGTTTTGGAAAAAGAGGCGGCAAAGCACTGATTGCAAAGGAGTTGACCTTTTTCTGGGCGCCAAAGAGGCGGCAAATAGATGGAAGCAAAGGAGATAAAGGATCTAGGGGAGATAAGGGAAGTAGAAGTAAAGGTGCGGCGAAGAAGGGGACGGAGGGCGGAGTACGACGAGCCGGGATGGGCTTGGTGGCGGCGATCACGAATCATATTAGCGCATCGGTACCTTACTTGTCGAGCTAAAGTCTTCGAGTGGTTAGAAGGAAGGGTTAAACGGCAGAAGTTCGAGCCTGGCCTGCAATCCCGAAGCAGTTGGAAGTTAGAACGAAAACTGCAATGATGCGGTGGAAAAGCGAGCGGGGGTGGGCAGCTGACTACGCAATCGAGCACACCTTATGAAGCCTACAGGGCGCACCTGTGGGGCCCCGCAGGGTATTTCTATTCCGTGTTGTTGGGAGCGCTGCTGCTCTACTTCGTATGGAAGGTCATGCGCGCGCGCAAGAGCGAAAGCAGGCCCGAGAACTACGCTATGGGTCTCCTGTTGGGGATGGCCTTTGTTCTTGCCATGAGTTTCTCAAGGCCCCTGGTGTTTTGGTTGAAGTACCGGGACGGACTTGTGTCGCTCGGCGTGCTCTTCACAGGGTTCATTCAGTGGGTGTACGTGATCCCAGCAGTGGTGATTGCGAAGCAAAAGGGCAAGATCGGGTTCCGGGACGGTGCGCTGGGCGCCGCCGTGATCTTTCTCTTACTCGATGTCGCCGGTATCGCGCTTGTGGCGTTTATGGCAAAGGCGTTGAGCGGATTGCGGTGAGAGAGGCAGCAGCGGCGGGTGACAGGTGGGGGGGCGGCGAGCGAGGAGCAAGTGGAAAGCAGAAATCGAAGAAAAGAGAAAATGCCCACTCACGCTGTGCAAGAATGGGACACTCAGCGGTACAGCCTGCATTTCAGGAGGTACGCACCCATGTTGAAACTCAGTGACAAGGTCAGCTTGGTCTTGAAAGGCAAGGGCAGGGAGATCTGGACGGTAAACCCCGAACAGACGGTCTACGAGGCGGTCGCAAAGATGGCCGACGCGGGAGTTGGGGCGTTGTTGGTCATCTCCGCGGGCAAACTGGCAGGCATCATCTCGGAGCGGGACTACGCGCGCAAGGTCATCCTCAAGGGAAGATCCTCGAAGGAAACGCAGGTTGCGGAGATCATGACGAGTCCGGTGTTTTTCGTGACGCCAACGCACACGGTGGATGAGTGCATGAGCATGATGACGAACCACCGCATACGGCATCTTCCGGTCATGGAAGAGGAGAAGCTGGTGGGGATGGTCTCGATCGGCGACCTGGTGAAGTGGATCATCTCCGAGCAGGAGGAAACCATCCAGCACCTGGAGAACTACATCACCGGAAGGTACCCAGCTTGAGGCGTCTTTCCTTGAGCGCGGGGCCATCTCTCTGAATTAGAAGTTCAAGGCCAGGGGTTAGAAGTTGGACGAAGTAAGGCGCCCGCCGTCCACGCTAACAGTTTTTCTTCGGGAGCCAGCCTGGGCGGCAAGGCAGTATCGCGACAAGCAGACAATCTGCTACGTCAGTGTCCATAACGGAACAGACACGAATCTTCGCCGCGTCTAGCATCCTGTTGAAGTGCTCACGCGCAACCTCAACCGCAGAAAAAAAGTGGCCCGAGCATATAGAATCG
>WNFO01004905.1_pt1 | contig 14024 bp, 12 predicted proteins | sample 5400251 | NCBI WGS metagenome assembly WNFO01 (sample SAMN13153354, study PRJNA577476) | soil metagenome | isolation source: 100 cm saprolite under Madrone tree | place: USA:California | collected 2016-06-14 | reverse complement strand
TGTCGACCAACAGCACAATGCGTGCGGGCGAGAGATCGGGCGCGAAGTTCTTGATTGTTTGTTCGACACCATTATCAAAACGGGAAATATCTTTGGAAGTTATCGGAGCAATAGCGCCGTTAGCCCGGGTCGCGACCACGTTGAGGGCACTTGAGGCCTCAGACGTAGGGTGAGCGCGCCGGCCAGCCTGGCCTAACAGCGTAGCCGCCAAAGACGCCGCGCAAAGCGAGAAGATGAGGGCGCGCCATCCAGCATCGAATCGTCTGATCTTCATTTTCCGTGTGCTGCCCTTTTGTTCGGCGTGCCTGGTGGTTCAATCCGAGCCCTGGTTAATCCGATTCTGTTTTCTTTGCGGGACTCTTAGGCGGCTTGGTTTTTTCAGTTGTCGGCGCCGACTCTGGCGCAGACGCTTCCTTTTCCGCTTTTTCGGCGCCGCTGCCCTTGCGTGCGTAGTCGGTGATATACCAGCCTTCGCCCTTGAACTGAATCGAGGGCCTCGAAATAAGCTTTTCCAGACGACCACCGCACTTGGAACACCGACTCGGCAGCTTGTCCGACAACTTTTGAAAAACCTCAGTCAGCGCGTTGCACTTCTTACAGCGAAATTCGTAAATCGGCATTATAAACTCAGCTCTTTATTAACGTGTTCCTATTCTTGTTGGATTATACGAGACCACTTTCCGCAGTGACAACTGCGCAATCTAAGATGCCCCGCACCGCATGAACGAAGCCTGCAACGCGCGCAATTGAGCCTCGTTTTGCAACTTACGCGGCGCTTAGTTATGATCGCCGCGCTTTTGAAGAGGTGCGCGCCTTAGTCCGCCGCAATCCCTTCTGATATTCTATTCGCAGTTAATTCGCATTAGATGCAAACGGCAGTCGAAACAGAGCAGAGTCTTTCGCTTGAACGTAAGCTGAAGCTGCATGAAGCGCGTGAGTCCATCATCGGGCGTCTGGCGGCGAATCTGCCGACTTCGATTAATCTGGATTCGTTCCTGAAAGTCTTTGTCGCGGAACTGGGCCGGATGATGGAAGTCGATCGCTGCGACATCATCAAACTGACTGCCGAAGGCGAACTCCGAGTCAGTCATGAGTGGCGGGCGTCTGAAGCGGTGCCGTCAAGTTTGGATGCACGCATTCCGGTGGACGTGGCGACGCTTTCTCAGCACCTGGATCTCAAACAGCCAATCAAGCTTGACGACACCGCGGATATCACGATCGATCACAAAGTGCGCTTCTTTGCCCGGAGCTTGGGGACGCGTTCGCTACTCGTGGTGCCGGTCGTTCTCGGTGACGAAGTTCTGGGAATTATCGGCTTGCATCAGACGCGGGCGCCACGCCGCTGGTTTGATGAAGAAGTCGCATTTCTGGTTTCAATCGCCACCCAACTGGCGATTGGTTATCAGTACACGCGAATCTATACCGACAAAAAGCGCGAGGCTGAGACGACGAAAGCATTGCTGGAAATCGCTAACGCCCTCAACGCGCGGTCGGATTTTGGCGAGGTAACTTCCGCGGTGCTGGACCGCACGTTGTCGCTGGTGGGAGCGGATTACTGCGCCCTGGGCGTGCTGGATTCGGACGAAAAGCGTATCAGTCTCGCCGCCTTCAAAGCCGCGCCACACGCCCGCACCGATAATGTGCGCGGGCTGATTGAAGCCCACGGTCAGTCGATGGATATAACCGCATACCCGGCGATGGTGGAAGTGCTGGCACAAGGCAAGACCCTGAAGCTGCTGGAAAACGATCTACCCCTGGCGTTGCGCATCATGTTCAATGCCACACTCGGCGGAAGAGCCGCTTTGGTCGCGCCCGTGCGCATCGCCGGCCACGCCTTCGGACTGCTCGGTCTGGTTTGGAGTGAACCGCGCGATGGTTTCAAAGATCATGAGGTCGCCCTGGTTGAAGGCATTGCCGATCAAATTGGGACGGCGCTGGAGCGAGATCATCTTTCTGCGGAAGTGATGCGTCTGAAGAGCGCGCTGCATGAACGTTATGGCGAAGAAGGAATCATCGGACAAGCGCCCACGATTCGCCGCGCTATTCAATTGGGCCTAAGTGTCGCCGATACGCAAACTTCCGTTTTGATTCACGGGGAATCAGGCACCGGCAAAGAACTGGTGGCGAATCTTATTCATTTCAATTCGGGCCGTGAAGACAAGCCGTACATCAAACTCAACTGCGGCGCGATTCCCGAAACTCTGCTGGAGTCTGAACTCTTTGGCCACGAGAAGGGCGCGTTCACCGATGCCCGCGCTCGGCGACGCGGCCGTTTTGAAGAGGCCAACGGCGGGACGCTTTTCCTCGATGAAGTCGGAGAAATGTCTTTGGCCGCGCAGGTTCGCTTCTTGCGAGTATTACAGGACGGAGAATTTACGCGCGTAGGCGGAAATGAAGTTCTGAAGTCAGATGTGCGAATTACAAGCAACGTACCGGGCGGTTCGTCTCGGGCATCTCCAAGCCTGCGCTGAGCGCCCTGATTAGCTATGACTGGCCGGGTAATGTGCGCGAACTCGAGAATGCCGTCGAACGAGCCGTGATCATCGCCGCAGGCCGGCAAATCGAGCTTGAGGATCTTCCAGGCGCGATTGGCAATGTCCTGTCAGAACGAGAGGCGATGGTTAGGACGGAGCGGGCGCAGGCCGCCAACGAAGGGCGCAGCGCGAAACTGGAGATCGAAGTTCCATCGTCGATGGACGAGATCGAGCGGCATGCGATTCAAGCGACGCTTGACTACACTTCAGGCGACAAGACACGCGCGGCGAAGTTGCTAAACATCGGTCGTAAGACAATCTATCGAAAGCTTGATCAGTACAATGGCAAGAGCACGCCTTCAAAAGGACAATTGTGACGTGGGCACCTTCTACACCAGTTGCAGAGTCGAGAATGTCGTGAATCGCAGCCAGTCCGCCATTATTCGCCGGCTTTTGGTTGACTCTGAAAGCGAATACTCCTGGATTCCTACTGCGACGCTCGAAAGAATCGGAGTGAGTAGCGAAAAGAAGGATGTCCCGTTTGTGATGGCCAGTGGGCAACAGATCAGCCGCAGTGTGGGGTTCGTGATAATCCGACCGGACAAATTCTTCACTGTCGATGAAGTGGTCTTTCCTCAAAAGGGCGACTTGGCATTACTCCGGGCGAGGAGCCTGGAGGGTCTTAACCTGCGGGTGGATTCCCACCTTAAGAAACTAGTGGCGGCTGGCCCGCTCCTCGCCGCAAGTGGATTCAGAGTTCACAATCACATGTCCATCAACAACCTGACCTAAAATTACCAGTCGCGTGACCACATCAGACGAAACCATCTATCCAACGCCGCCGATTCACTCTCAAACCCTTCCTGAAACAGAATCCACTCCCGCGATAGCGAGTTCCGTTGGGAATCCCGAGAACCCACCTTGGGGGGTTCCCGGGGCGATCGTTGTCTGGCTGCTGAGCATCGCGCTGCTGTTCGTGGTCCCAAACCTCTTCGTTGCTCCCTACGTCGCCTATCACTATCGGGGACGTCCGGCCCCTACAGAACAAATCTTGCTCGCCGACAAGACCTTCGTCCTGCTGTTTGTCTCAGGATGGTTGCCGGCGCATTTTCTAACGTTGGCGGTGATTTGGGCGTTGGCGACGCGAATGGGAAAGTTGTCATTGAAACAAGTCTTTGGATGGGATTGGACTCCCAACTTCGGGATTTGGAAGAGCACGGGCATCGCGCTTTCTCTGTTCGTGGTCGCGTGGCTGACAACCGCTCTGTTCGGCGGAAAGGAAACTGATCTCGATCGAATTCTGCAAAGCTCTCGCGCCGCTGCCTTGGTCCTGGCGTTTCTCGCGGTAGCAACCGCGCCGTTGGTCGAAGAGTTCATCTATCGTGGCTTGCTCTATTCAGCTCTGCAAAGAGTGATCGGACGGTTGTTCGCTGTGATGGTCGTTGCGGCAATGTTCGCCGGCCTACACATGTGGCAATACCGGCAGAATATCGGCGCGATTTTGTCGATCTCCGTTCTCAGCATCGCTTTGACAGTGGTTCGCGCGCGCACCGGTCGCCTGCTCCCCTGCTATATGATTCACGTAGTCTTCAACGGCATTCAATCAATAATTATCCTCTTGTATCCCTATCTGAACGCCCTTGTCGAATCTTCGCGACCCAAGGGTGCTCTGACTTGCGTCCTGCGGTGTTTCGGCTGATCAAATGAATCACGAAGTGGTTGTCGTTGGCGGTGGCATTGGAGGACTGACAGCGGCTGCCCTGCTCGCTGCGCGCGGCGTCGATGTTTGTCTGTTCGAGAGGCAGTCGCACGTGGGCGGTTGTGTCGCCAATTTCGAACATCTCGGATACACGTTTGAGCCAACCGCTGGTTTGTACTCAGGTTGGGAAGCGGAAGGAATCTACGAAAAGATCTTCTCCGAGCTTCCGGTCGAACCACCGAACGTGCAAGCGCTTTCACCCGCCTATGTCGTTCGCTTGCCGGACGGAACCGAAATCGCGGTTGGCGAGAGCGAGCGCCAATTTGAGGACGACCTTCGTCAGGCCTTTCCGGAGTGTGCCGAACCAGCCGTTACCTTTTATCGCAAGCTCGCGGAGTTTAACGACCCCAATCGTGTTTCAGCACGGACAGCAACGAGTACTTATTTCGCCAATTGCTCGTTAAGGTTCCGCCGCTTCATCGATGTGCAGCTTCAAACTCTCACGCAGTGCCCGAGTGATCGATTATCATTCGCTGGCGCGGCGCGGGTTCTCACGCTTCCACATCGGGGGATGTGGACTATACAAGGTGGCGCTCAAGCGCTCGCTGACGGACTTGCTGAATCATTCAAAAAGAGTGGCGGTATTTTGCGAATGAACGCGCCCGTTCTGCGCCTCGCGTACGGTTCAGATGGCCAGCCGATGGGCGTCGATCTATTGAGTGGTGAGCGAGTACTAGCCAAGCACGCGATCATTAGCAACCTGACCATCTGGGACACCTATGGGAAATTGATCGGCTTGGCTCGGACGCCGGCCTCGGTTTCATCGCAACTCAAACAGCTTAGAGGATGGGGAGCGTATTTGCTCTTTCTCAGCATGGATCAAGCTGCCGCGCAACGAATGAAGGCGAATCGAATGGTTATTCTTACTGATTGGCAAGAAGGTCAGAATTACTTGCCCGATCAAACGCAGTTTGTTTTCGCAGTTGCGCACGACGTCTCTCGCGCTCCTGAAGGGAAACTCGCGGTAACTGTGTCGACGTTCGCGGATGCCGAAGAGTGGTTTACTTTTCACGAAGATGAATCCGCACATGAGCAAAAAGATCAAGCGACACTGGAACTCGTTTGGACGCGATTGCATGCCGCAATGCTCGAACTCGGCGACAGCGTGGAGGTAATTGAAACTGCCACGCCACAGACGTTCTATGAAACTACCCGTCGTAAGTTTGGAATGGTTGGTGGGCTCTGTGCTTCAAGACTCTTCTCGGAAGACAGTTTTAGGACAATCTTTCCAAACGTTCTTCTGGTTGGTGATACGGTTTCTTCGAGCCCAGGTCTCGCAGGCATTTCGGAATCAGCGAAGGCCATCGCCGATGTTATCAGGAAACCCTAGCCGGCAGGAATCGCAGTCCAAAACCAATCTTTTTGCGCGCCGTTTACCTTAGTGTATAGTGTCTGCAGACACGAGACTCTATGTACATAACGATTGACGAGTCTGATCGACGACCCATCTATCGTCAAGTCGCTGACGAAATCAAAGGTTTGATTGCACGCGGCGAATTGCGTGAAGGAATGGCGTTGCCGCCCGTGCGTCAAGTGGCGGACGATCTGGGTATCAATCTCAACACCATTGCCGCAGCGTATCGCGAACTGCAGAAGGAAGGACTGCTAAAGATTCGACACGGCTCAGGTGCTTTGGTGGCCTCTGGTCGGTTGACTCAACAAAGCAATACCGAATTGCGCAAAGGCCTGCGCGCGTGTCTGGCACACCTGGTTTTGGCGGGTTTACCGCGCTCGGAGATTGTTGAGATTGTGAACGAAGAAATCCGCGAGCTATTCCGACGCGAACGTTAACTTCAGATCTTTGCCAGCTTGCCAATTAGAGTGGGTCTTTGCCTCTCGGCAAAGAGCGACCACCTGGATCGGGAGCAGCCGGGCCAGCTTGCGAAGGTCTTGAAGGGCTCACGGTCGGCGGCGCTGACACTGTGCCTCCTGAACCGGATCCGCCTCCTGTCGATCCTCCCGAACCCCATCCACCCGAAGAGCCTCCGGATCCACCCCAGCCACCGTAGGAACCGCCCGGCGAATTGCCAACAATCACAGGGCCGAAGTATCCATTAGCCCCACCGAAACCATACCCAAGCCAGCCGCATCGACCGTAGTGGTGGCCGTAAGGCGAAGACCATCCATAACGGAACGGGAAGAAAGTAAAGCCGCCTGCGAACGGACTATAGGTCCAAAGACCAAATCGGTTTGCGGCAGAGAACCCCAAGTCCCAACTCGAGTCAAAAAGGTAACCGTTAAGTGTGCGAATCGAAAGCCGTTCATTTGCTCGAGCGAGAAATTCCCCGCGCTCTTTGCTCCAATCGTCGAATTCGTCACGGTCCTTCTTGGTTAACTTTGCAGTAAACGACGAGCCATTCCTAAAGGAGGCCTTTGTTCCACCTTTAATAATGCCTTGCTGTCCATCGACAAGAACGCGTCCTTTTTGCACCAGCAACTCAGTTGAGTCTGGGAATACATTGATTCGATAGACTCCGCGGCGCACGATTGTAAACCGTGTTTGCTTCGTCAAGACTCCAATTTGCAGCCTGAGATCATCGGTTCCAGTGGCCTCGACGATAGCGCTTCCCTTAATAAACTTTAGCTGGAGACTATTAAGCGAATTATCAGTGAGTTCGAATTCGCTGTTTTCCGTCACGCGAAGATAGGACCCCGGATTAAGCAACACTTCGACGCGAGATCCGCCTTTGGTGGTAACGACATCACCCGAGGTCAGGTCATCTTTGGCGGAAAGATCTTGCGGCGAACTCTGGCCAGCTCGTTGAACCAATACGCGCCCAATGACGGAATTAATGCCTCCCGCTTTTGCCGATATGCCAAAGCGCTCGCGATTCTGCCCATAGCTCACGGCGGCCAAGGCAGCACTCAGCCCAATCATCGCGGAGGTTTTTAGTATGACTGTTAGATGCTTCATTCTTTCACCTTCTTTCCGAAGACGGATTCAAGGATCGGACTCAACACTTAGGAGAGTGACGCTATCATACTCCCAAACGGTGAAATGTCCAACGCTTTCTGGTCCTCACTTGCCCACCCTAATTGGCGAGGATTAAAGCACCGGATCGTCCTTCGACGCCGGGCGCGTCGAGTTGACATGGATGACGTTGTCCGACGAATCCAGATAGAGATGGCGGACACCCGTCGTCGGCTGAGTCTCGGTAGTCTGCGGATCGGCATTTACGACAAAGTCGGAATCCGACGCCCTGATCGTATACCGGTAACCTTTCAAGTTCGGTGTCTGGCTGGCAAACCGAATATCCAGAAATCCAGCCTGAGTGAGGGCGTCAAAATCTCCATAAGAGCCGTGAGTAGCTTTCAATTGGACTTCTGCAGTAGCAATGGTCCGCAACGACTGGATTGTGAAGCCTTCATCAGAAGCGCCGACCGCCTTTGGATAGACGCCTAGGCCTTCGGAGGATGACGAACAGGAGGCCAGGATGAGGGTGCAAATGAGTAAGAGCCATTTTCCATTTGTCATTTGATATTTTTCATTTTTCATTGCCGCATCCGTGTGAATTCACTCCTCCATTGTTCTTTGTGCTTCAATCAACATCGCGTCCAACCAATCCAGATGAAATGACCAATGCCAAATGTCAAATGGAAAATGGAAAATGGAAAATGATCACTGCTTACTAGCATAGTATCCATGCCTAGCTCGCACTGACAACTCCGAGTGTCCAATCAACTGCACGGTGACGGCACGCCAAGAACCATCGCGCGCGGAATTCGTAGGACGATAGCCGATACTATAAACCATGCTCAGGTCGTGTACGACGCGCGGGTAGATACCTTCCAGATCTTTCACCTTCCGCGCTTGATAAACCTGATTGCCGCTTTCCGCAGCTAACATCGCGAGTTGCTGCCGCGCCATCGCGTAGGCGCTCTTCGGCGTGCTGTGCGGGTTAGCCTCCTTCTCGGTATCCAGATAGATCGGCAACACGATGGTATCGAAGCGTCGCATGATCTCCATCAACTGTTCAAAAGTGGTGGACGATCCGTCGCCAATCACCTCGGGTAGAGCATTGTCGACGCCGTCGGTCATCACGACCACAGCGCTGCGCCGTTTTTCTGCGCGCGACGTCCCCAGCACGTGTTCCAGAACGAACCGCAGCGCGTCCCAGAAGTTCGTGCCGCCCTGTGGTTTCTCGATCTTATCGATGCTTTTGCTTAAAGCCTCGCGATCCGAAGTTAAAGTCGATACAACTTCGACATCCGCGGTGAAGGTCACAATCGCAACTCGATCGACAGGACGCACTGCGTCAATGAAACGCTTTGACGATTTGCGAATCAAGCCAATCTTGTCGGCGGTCGAACCAGATAGATCCAACAGCAAAACGAGATCGAAAGGCGCCTCGTTCGAGGCAAAGAACGAAATCTCCTGGAGCGCTCCGTTTTCGAAGATGGCAAAATCTTTTTGCTGCAGGAGACCGTTTGTTTGGGAAGCGCGAAGATTGAAAATGCTCACATTGAGATTAACCAGATCGGTGTCAATACGAAGCGTTTCGGTTGCATCGGATGATTGGCCGTGCGCCGTGAGCAATAGACCGGTGGCCGCGAGCAGAATTACGCTCATTAGCAGACGACACATATGACTTTTGGGATCGATGTGACCCATGAGCGATCACTTGGCGTAGTATCCCCGCTTGCCGCGCGCGACGGCATTGGCGCGAATGACGTTAACGCGGACGGTGCGCCAGGAGCCATCGCGGACTTTGTTGGTCGGACGATAAGAGAGCGTGTAAACCGTGCCGAGGTCGGCGACGACGCGGTCATATGCGCCAGCCAGATCCTTTAACTCTTCGCATTCATAAAAGACGCCACCGCCGTGGTCTGCAAGATCTCTCATGCGGTCGTGCGCGAGGTCGAATGTCTCCTGCTGAATATCCAATGGACTCAGCGGTTCGTAGCTTTGCGTGTCAACCCAAATCGAGTAAATCACGCCATCGAATTCTTTTGCCCGTTTGACCAATTCGTCGTAGGAGAGTTTGGAACCTTCGCCCGTCACGTTTGGCAGCACACTGTCCAGCCCATCACTCATGACGACGATCGCATTGCGCCGCGAGTCTTTCGCTTCGCGGAAGACTTCGTCCATCGCGAAAGTGAGCGAATCATAAAGCTTCGTGCTGCCTTCTGGTTTTTCAATCGCGCTAATGCGCTGGCGCAAGGTGTTGTGATCCGTGGTCAGCGGCGAAACGACGACCTGGCTGCCGGCAAAAGTAATAACCCCGATGCGATCGAATGGACGCGCGGCCTCAACAAAATGCAGCGCCGCCGATTTAATTAACTCGACCACCCTAGTAGTGGAGCCAGACAGATCGATCAGCAACACCAGATTAAAAGGAGCAGAGACAGAATCAAAATGCGCAATCTGCTGGGGAACGTTGTCTTCGGATAGCCGAAAGTCTTCCTTGGCCAGATCGTTGACGGCGCGGTTGGTGCCCCGGTCTATCACGCTGACATTGACACTCACGAGTTCGGTGTCGACGCGAATGACGTCGCCTTCCGAAATTTCTTCCGGTTCATTGGAAACTGGAGCCGGCGTTCCCGCGCCTGATGGATTTTTCGGCGGGCCGGTTAGCTCGGGCTTTTGCTTGGGTGTCGGCACGGCGCCGGGCTCGAGTGTCTCGTGCCTCACAGTCGGAGCTGAAGAAGAACCCAAAGCAGTCGTAGCGATGCCTAAAGATTCCGCCGCTGCGTTTGCGAGCGTAATATTCCCTGCCTGCGAGTAAAGCCTGACGCCCTTGCTGCCGTTGCCGAGCCGCGCCTGCAATTGCGGCCGGCTGGTCTGATTAACCACCGCGGAAGAAAGCGACGACGAAACTGTTCCCGTTCTTGACTCTGCTATCAGACTGGCCCCGGCAGTGGCGGGAAGCTCAACTCTTATCTCTCCGGAGATGGTCTGGACGAGAAGTGCCGCGGGCAATCCACGCACTTCGACGGAACTTTCACCTGTGATGATCGCCACGTGCGCGCGCGCTGGAACATGCAATTCTACATTTATGCGCGGCGAGTTCACAGGACCGCGCGCAACTCTCACCGATAGCAAACTATCAGTTCGTTGCACTACGGCCGGCGATCGACTCTGCTTTCCACTGTCAAAAATCGCTGAAACCGAAACATAGTCTTCATTCCAGAGTTGAGCAATCACACCGCCGCGCAGATTTTCGATTCGCAGATTACCATTGGCGGGAAGTTCTAAATGCAGACCCTCGTCTAACTGTGAACTGGCAGAACTGACGGTCGCGCCGTTGGCGAAAAGCGCCAAGCAAAGAATTACGATTACGCGAACTGACCTTTCCAAGAAGTCCCGGAGGTATGTGATGTTTATAGATTGGGTCACGTTCGTTTGCTTTCGCAGGCTCTTATGGGCGAACTAAATATCGATTTCGCTCCCGTGGAACTTGTCTCCTAAACGTTCAGCTCTCTCCTATAAACATTTCGCCGCGCGCCTTGGGTGAACTATTGTCTATCGTTCGATCATATCCAACAGCGAATCGGCCGCGGGCTTTGGAGACTGCTTGGGCGCGCCACCACCATACTCACCCAAGCGCAGCAGCAGATTACCCTGATTCGAAGAGTACGCCAGACCGTCTTCCTTGCTTACGACGCCTGAGCGGATGAGTTTTTCGATTTGGCCATCGAAGGTTTGCATGCCTTCAACTTCGCCCTGCTCCATCGCGTCCTGCAAAGATTTCCCTTCCGACTCGCCGCGTTCGATGTATTCCTTCGTGCGTGACGTTGCTTTAAGAATCTCTATGGCAGCCACGCGGCCGCTACCATCCGCGCGAGGCAACAGTCGCTGCGAGACGATGTAACGAAACGATTGCGCCAGCCGGGTGCGAATTATTTGCTCTTCGTTCTTGGGAAAGACGCCGATTATCCGTTCGACCGATTTGGGCGCATCAATTGTATGCAGCGTCGAGAGCACCAGATGGCCCGTCTCGGCGGCTTCCAGCGCCACTTCCATCGTCTCACGATCGCGCATCTCGCCGACCAGGATCACCTTCGGCGCCTGTCGCAGCGCGGCCCGCAGAGCCAGCGCGAAGTTCGGGGTGTCTGAATGCAATTCGCGTTGATGAATGGTTGAATTCTTATGCGTGTGCAGGAATTCGATCGGATCTTCGATGGTAACGATGTGATAGAACTTCGTTTCATTTATTAAATCGATGATCGCCGCCAGCGTCGAACTCTTGCCGCTGCCGGTCGGTCCGGTAACCAGGACAACGCCGTTTTTTAGCTCGACAATCTCGCGTAATTGTTTTGGTAAATTGAAGTCTTCAAAGCGCGGTGACCGTCCCGGAATTACGCGCATGACGATCGCATGAGTGCCGCGCTGTTTGAAAACGTTAACGCGAAAGCGGCACAGGCCGGGAAGACTGAACGAAAGATCGGCTGAGCCAAATTTGTCCAGACTCTCAGTCGCGCTCGCGTTGTCGGCGATCATGATCTTGGCGATGCCAAAAGTTTGAGCGGGCGAAAGCTTCTCGATGCCGGCGATTTGAACGGGTTGAAGTTTGCCCACTAATTCAACCTGCGGCGGACGGCCAGGGGAAAAGATCAGATCGCTTACCTTGTCGGAAACTTCCAGCATCTGCTGCAAGACCTTGGCGAGATTCAGGGGAGATGGCGCAGATGTTGGTGTTTCCTGATTGTGTTCTGAGGGTAAGTTCATTAGGATTTTCGTCTGAGATTGCAAATTGAAAATTGCTGCAAAATGCAAATTACCCAAGCAGGCGCGCTTTGCTACCACAGACAGTCAAATTTTGCATTTTGCAATTTCATTTACGAGAATTCTGTCCTTGACCTAACTCATCAAAGCGCCTTCACAATAAAGAAGGTCACATCATCGTGTGCGCCGCGTCCGTCGGTCCAATCGATCACGTCGCGATGAATGAAGTCGATCAACTCGCGCGCGCTCAAGTGGCGGCCTTGCAAAGCGGCGGCCACCAGGCGCTGGCCCCCGTATTCTTCACCGGAGGGATTCATCGCTTCCGTGACGCCGTCGGTGTAAAGCACCAGCATTTGGCCTGGCTCGATCGTCGCGAAATACTCGTAGTAGCGCGAATCGCGAAACATTCCCAAGGGTACGCCGCCACGTTCTTCAAAACGCGTTTTCCCGTCCGCATCAATCAGCAGCGGCGGATTGTGCCCGGCGTTCGAGTATGCCAGCGTGCGATTGGTCGCATCAAGAATCCCATAGAACGCAGTCACGAATTGGTTCCGTTCGATCGATTCCCACAGCAGATAATTGACCTTGGACATTGAGATGTGCGGCGCATAGCCGATGTGCGAAGCCGCTCGCAAACTGGCGCGCAGAAACGCCATGAGCAATGCCGCCGGCACGCCTTTGCCGGCCACGTCGGCTATCACCACGCCAATCTGATCGTCATAGATGCGCACCCAATCGTAGTAATCGCCCGAAACCTCTTCGGTGGGAAAGTTGTACGCGCTGATGTCGAAACCTTCGAGTTGTGGATCGCGCGGCGGCAATAGTTGAAGCTGAACCTGGCGGGCGACCTCGAGTTGCGTTTCCAGCCGCTGCTTCTCGATCAACTGCTCGTGCAGCATTACTTTGTCGATGATGATCGCGACCTGTGAAGCGAGCAACATCAGCACTTCCAAATCGTCGTCGGAGTAAGCGTCCAATTCATCGCTTTCCAGATCGAACACGCCGATCACTTCTTCATTGGAAATGATGGGCGCGACCATCTCGGAACGGGTGCGGGCTCGAGCATTGATGTAACGCGGATCGTTGCGCACATCACGCGCGATGTACGGCTTGCCGCTCAACGCCACGTGACCAATCAGGCCCTCGCCCATCTTCAGACGCAACTCCTGCAAATCGGCGATGTCGTAACCGCGCACGGATTCGGTGTGAAAGACGCAGCTCTCGTCGGGCGGGCCTTCCCGTTCGGCCAACGGCCGCGAACATTTCACCAGATAGATGCCGGCCGCGTCGTAAGGAATCAGCGAATCAAGCGTGTCCATGATGAGGTTGAGCACTTCGTCCGTGTCCAGCGATCGACTGATCGTCTTGGTGATGTCGAGCAGCATGCGGAGCTTATCGACTACCGACAAACCTGCTGCTGGTGTTTGAATTGCTTCGGGCATAGGTCGATCTACAAATTCATTATACGTGCTCAGTGCGCGTCCCCGAAAGGCCTTTATAATCCGCCCATAAGTGCGTAACTTTGATGCGATACTCGGCCAGTGGCCGGCTTACGCGAAAACGGCGAGCAATGTCCTGCGACTGGCGACGCTGAAAGACCAGGCTTCTTAGCGCCGCGTAAGGTACCAGGGCGGCGGCGCCGACTGCGTAAGCTGCTTCTTCATCGGCGTGGTTATATTCGCGGGCGAGGGTTTCGCGACTTGTTGCACCCTCCCTCACAGTCGGGTTCCTGCTAATGACGGCGAGACGGTTCGGCTTGTGTCCGAGAAAAACGTGCGCGATCTCTTCCATCAATGTGGCGCGATTTCTCTGCGCGCCGTGCGCGGGATTCAAAATTACCAATCGCCAGCCATTCGGCAGTGGCCGCGAGCAGGCGCCGCCTGACCACTCGTCCACCGCATCGCCCAACAAGTGCGCGCGCGATTCCGGCGACAGCCCTGCGACTTGATCGAAATCGACAACCAAAAGTTTGGCGAAATGTGCGAGCGCAAACGGATCGAGCGGCTCGCCTTCTTTCAGTTCCGCGAAATCGCGAAGCGCCAGCGCGCGCAATTCAAACTGTTTTCGTTTCTCTGTGGGAGGCAAAAGCAGATTCTTCACATAATGATTATAGCGTGAACATCTC
>WNFO01003070.1_pt1 | contig 14030 bp, 14 predicted proteins | sample 5400251 | NCBI WGS metagenome assembly WNFO01 (sample SAMN13153354, study PRJNA577476) | soil metagenome | isolation source: 100 cm saprolite under Madrone tree | place: USA:California | collected 2016-06-14 | reverse complement strand
GATGTAGTGCGCATTCCGCCCGGAGTGAAGCACTGGCATGGAGCCTCGCCGACCACCGGGATGAGTCACATCGCCATCCAGGAAGCCGTCGACGGCAGGAACGTCGATTGGCTGGAACAGGTCAGCGACGAGCAATATCGAAAATAAGAAAGGAAGGGAAATGAGACTTCTCAAAGGAGCGACTGCGCGGTTTCTCTCCGCACAAGGCGCGAGCGTTGCCCTCAGAAGGAGATAACCCATGCGAGGAGCCATTCTTTACGCCCCGGGCGATGTGCGTTTCGTGGAGCGCGACGACCCGAGGATCATCAAGCCGACGGATGCGATCATCAGGATGTCGGCCACCTGCGTGTGCGGGTCCGACCTGTGGCCCTACCGGGGCTTCAACCCGTCAGCGGAGCCGAGCCCGATGGGGCACGAGTACTGCGGCATCGTCGAGGAAGTCGGCCGTGAGGTCACCTCGGTCAAGCCCGGCCAGTTCGTTATCGGTTCGTTCTTCGCCTCCGATAACACCTGTCCCATTTGCAGAGCGGGCTACCAGTCGTCCTGCCAGCACGCCGAGTTCGTCGGCGGCGCGCAGGCGCCCGTGCTGCGCGTCCCGCTCGCGGACGGCACCCTCGTGGCGACGCCCGGAGTCCCCTCCAAGGACATTATTCCTAGCCTGCTGTCGACCTCCGACGTCTTCGGCACAGGCTGGTTCGCCGCCGAGGCGGCGAATGTAAAACCCGGCATGACGGTCGCCGTCGTCGGAGACGGGGCGGTCGGCCTCCTCGGCGTACTCTCCGCCAAGCAGATGGGCGCCGAACGAATCATCGCGATGAGCCGTCACGAGGCGCGGCAGAAGCTCGCCCGCGAGTTCGGCGCGACCGACATCGTGACCGAGCGCGGCGACGAGGGCGTGGCTCGCATCAAGGATCTGACCAACGGAATCGGTGCTGATGCGGTGCTGGAGTGCGTCGGCACCCAGGAATCGATGAAGCAGGCGATCGGCTCTACGCGCAAGGGCGGGTACGTCTCCTACGTCGGCGTCCCGCACGGCGTCCAGCTCGAGGGGCAGGAACTGTTCTTCGCGCACGTCCACCTCCACGGCGGCCCCGCACCGGTGCGCCGCTTTCTGCCAACGCTGATCGACCTTGTGTTGAACGGCAAGGTTAACCCCGGAAAGGTCTTCGATCTGACCCTGCCGCTCGCGCAGGTGGCGGAGGGCTACCGCGCGATGGACGAGCGCCGCGCCATCAAGACGCTGCTGCGCCCCTGAAGGGTAGCGATGAAAATTTCGGCATTGCTCTTGACCCTTGCATGGGCGATGGCCCTCAACTCCGCCGCTCGCGGCGCGGACAACGGTGCGGCCAGTTCCGGTGCGAAGCCGTCGGCAACTGTTGAGGAGAGGACCAGTACTATGAAGATCCGTCTGACGATCAATGGAAAGGCGATCAACGCAACTTTGATCGACAACGCAACAGCCAAGGATTTTCTTACCCTGCTGCCGATGACCCTGACGCTTGAAGATTACGCGGCGACCGAAAAGATCAGCTATCTGCCCAGAAAACTTTCTACAGCGGGTGCGCCCGCGGGCAGCGATCCTTCCGTTGGTGACGTCACCTACTACGCTCCCTGGGGGAATCTGGCAATTTTCTACAGAGACTTCCGTTATTCGACAGGGCTGATTCAGTTGGGCCGGATCGATTCCGGCATCCAAGCGCTAAGCGTGGCCGGCCCGCTGAAGGTAACGATCGAGCGAATCGAGAAGTAAAGGCGACACCCCATGAGTTGGTCGAGAGACGAACTGCGCAAGATTGCTGTGGCCGACGATAGGCACTTGCGAATTGTCCCATCTTATCGGTAGCTGCCACCGTCGTTACAGTAAGGAGTACTGCAAATGGACATCAAACGAAACGGTTCGCAGCCCTCCGCCAGAGGGCCGGCGGAGTATTTCACCGGCACGGTACGCATCGACCAGCTTTTCAAGGCGTCCGGACCGGCACGTGCGAGCGGCGCCTACGTGACCTTCGAGCCATGCGCCCGCAGTAATTGGCACACCCATCCGCTCGGTCAGACGCTCATCGTCACGTCCGGCTGCGGCTACGTGCAGAGCTGGGGCGGCCCGATCAAGGTCATCCGGCCCGGCGATGTGGTCTCGTGTCCTCCGGGCGAAAAGCATTGGCACGGCGCTTCGCCGACCACGGCGATGACGCACATCGCCATCCAGGAAGAGCTCAACGGCAAGGTCGTCGACTGGATGGAGAAGGTGACGGACGAGCAATACGATGGGTCGCGCGATGAGCCGTCATGAGTCGACTGCAGCTTCCCAAGCTGCAAATCCAGTTTCAAACGAATGACCGCTTTGGGTCGATAGCCGACATCGGGTTTGCCTCACCGACCAGGGCTCGAACACTGCTGTTTCTAACCTCGGATACTGGTGGTTTATCCGGGGTAAGAGGGCCAGTTCGGCAAAGGCTTGATATTGGCAGAGCGGGCCCTACCTAAGAGAGCTATGGAGCTCAACAGCGAAGTCGCGCACGTGGGGATTTGCACAAGTTGCTCAACGTCGAGCGAAACGGCGACAACTTGAATGATCGTCGCGCGGCTCGAATTGCTGGGTTTGGCTGCCGAGGCGGCAGGGAAGGCCCCGGCCTTTCGGCCGGTAGGCAGAACTGAGGGAAATTCCTATTCTTCGTCGCATACCGGATCGGAGAATCTCATGACAGACCAAGCAGACGTTCTGGCACAGCTTTCGAACGCCCTGGCAGCTCGCGTGGCTGCAGTGCGCGGCGCGATCGTGGCCATCCGCTTTCCAGGCGAGCGCCACCTGACCGGCACGCTCTGGCAGCCAGACGTGGTGGTTGCCTCAGAGCAGTCACTTCCAAAACGCAACGAGTTCGAGCTCATCATGCCGGGAGGCTCCGCTCAGGGCGCAACCGTGAGCGCGAAAGTCGCTGGGCGCGATCCCGGCACGAACATCGCTCTGCTCCGCCTTGCGCAGCCTGTATCACTGCCTCCTCTCGTTTCGGGCCCGGCCGAGGCGGGCGCGCTCGCATTGGCCTTCGGCGCGGACGGAGTTGGTGGAACGTCCGTGCGCATGGGCGCAATCAATCAAGCCGGACCGGAATGGACGAGCAGCGCCGGCGGGCGCATCGACCAGCGCATCGTGCTGGATATCCGTTTGGCGCGCGCCGAGGAAGGCGGGCCGGTGCTCAATGCAGCGGGTGCGCGCCTTGGCATCACCACCTTTGGGCCCCGAGCCGAGGTGCTCGTCATTCCAGCGGCAACCATCGAGCGGATCGTGCCGGCGCTGCTCAGGGATGGCCGTATCGCACGGGGGTGGCTTGGCGTCGCGCTCCAACCCGTTGCGGTTCCTGATGCGCTGCATGACGAAGCGGGCCAGTCCAGCGGGCTAATGGTGATGTCCATCGTCGACGGTGGCCCGGCGGCCAAGGCGGGCATTGTCGCGGGCGACATCGTATTGACCGTCAACGGCACACCGACGCGCAGGTTACGTAGGATTGCAACGCACCTCGCGTCCGAGAGCATAGGACGCAACGCGGATTTGCGCGTGATCCGAGGCGGAAGGGTGCTTTCCGTGCAAGCCGTCATCGAAGCACGGCCCCCCGCATGAGCGATGCGACTACGCAGCTGGTCGCGCCGCGGCGGCTCCGCGTGGCGATCTACGCCGCAGATCCTCTTCGTCGCGCGGCATTGCGCAGATTGATTGCCAATGCCGATCATGACGTCGCCGATTCTACGGAAGCGGCAGATGTGCTCTTGTGCGACGGCGATTGCCGATCGACCGAAGCCCGCCCTTTCGTCGCTCTGGGCGGTACCGACACTGGTCAAGCAGGGTTGCTCGCGTCCGATGCCGACGCGAACCAAATCGATGCGGCGCTGCGTGCCGTAGCGGCGGGTTTGATCGTACGTTCGCCGGGCGCCGAGGAGACGGGATTTGCCGCGATGAAAGAGACTGACCTCCAAATGCTTCTCACGCCGCGTGAGATAGAAGTTTTGAGCGCCATTGGCGAAGGGATGACCAACAAGTTAATAGCACGGCGGCTGAACATCTCGCTCCATACTGTGAAGTTTCATATCGAATCGCTGTTCAGAAAGCTGGGCGTGCGCACGCGGACGCAAGCGCTGGCGAAGGCGTCGGAGCGCCGCCGCATCGAGACCGTCGAGCTGTAACACGGCGCAAGTGTCGGCAAAGCGGAAGAGCGGCCGACGGCCTTGAAGGACGCCAAATTTTTCGGCAGATCATGGTTATCTTTCCCCCGGCCCAGCCATTTATATGGGCCACTACGCTACGCGTATAGCGTTACTCGCCCTTGATCCCCGCCTTATCGATCACCATCTGCCACCGCGCGGCTTCGTCCTGCATGTATTTGCCGAACTCCCCGGAGGTCATCTTCACCGGCGTCGCGCCCTGTTCTTCGAGCCGCTTCGCGGCTTCAGGCGTGTCCTGCAGCGCGGCGATTTCGTCGTGCATGCGCTTGATGATGTCCTGCGGGGTCTTGAGCGGCGCGAACACGCCCCACCAGATATACGTCACGAAGCCCGGCACGCCCGCCTCGGTCATCGTCGGCACGTTCGGTAACTGCGGATTGCGCTTCGTGGCGCCGACAGCGAGCGCCTTCAGCCTGCCGCTGCGGATATAGCCGATCAGCGTAGGAACCGAGCCGAAATTCATCTGCGTGTTGCCGGCCATCGTATCGACTGACGCAGGGCCGGCGCCTTGGAACGGCACGTGAACGATGTTCGTGCCCGTCATGAGCTTGAAGAGCTCGGTGTTCATGTGCGGGAAACCGCCGATGCCCGACGACGAGTAGTTGAGTTGCCCGGGATTCTTCTTCGCGAGCGCAATCAGTTCTTTCACGCTGTTCACGGGGAGCGACGGATGGACGGTGAGCACGCTGTCGCCGAGGCCGATCAGCGCGACCGGTTCGTACGACCTGGAGTACTCGATGCCTTTCGCCTGTTTCTTGTCGAGCAGGTGGCCGTATGCCGTCGACGTGAGCATGAAGGTATAGCCGTCGGGCGGCGAAGCAGCCGCGAGGTGCATGCCGAGGATGGAGCCCGCGCCCGGACGGTTATCCACGAGAACCGTCTGCTTGAGGCGCTTCGTGAGCTCCGGCGAGATGATGCGTCCGACGACGTCCGTGCTTCCGCCCGGCGCCCATGGCACGAGCAGGCGCACGGACTTCTCGGGCCACGCAGCCGCGGCCATGCAAGGCGCTGCGATGCACGCGAGGGAAAGACCAAGAACTGCAATACGACGGCGGGTGCGGTTCATGAGGCGCCTGTTCAGGTAATCGGGACCATTCTTACGAGTTCAGCCCAGCGCACGGACTCCTTTTTGAGTTCGGCGGCGAAGTGCGGATGAAGCTTGCGGAAGCTTAGTGCCATCGCCTGCCTCCCGGGAGCCCACTCTTCGATTCTATTGCGATTCTATTGCACGCAAGGAGCCGAAGTCTGCTTTGGTAGCCGCGCGCCCGAAACGCGTCTATGCTGCAACCCGCCTGTCGTTCAGCTCGACGGAGGGGTCCGAATGAACAAGCTTCTCGGTATCGCCATCCTCGCGGCATCGCTCCTCGCCGCGCAATCCGCTGCCGCACAAAATTATCCGACCAAGCCGATTCGCTTCATCGCGGCCTATCCGCCCGGCGGCCCTTCCGACATCCTGGCAAGGTTGATCGGCCAGAAGATGTACGAAGATTGGGGGCAGCCGGTTATTGTCGAGTACAAACTCGGCGCTGGCGGCACTATTGGCACCGATTACGTCGCTAAGGCAGCGTCCGATGGCTACACCCTTCTAATGGGTACGAGCGGGCCTCTGGCGATCAATGTCACGCTGTTTTCCAAGTTGCCATACGACCCAGCGACCGACTTAGCGCCGGTGATCCATGTCGCTTCGGTTCCCTTGGTGCTCGTGGTGTCTCCGTCACTGCCGGTGAAGTCGACTGAGGACCTTATCGCGCTGCTGAAATCGAAGCCCGGACAATTCAATTACGCGTCTGCCGGTTCCGGCACGCCGCAGCACCTAACCACTGAAATGTTTAAGTCCATGGCAGGACTCGACGTAGTACACATCCCATACAAGGGCGCCGCACCAGCAATCGCTGATGTTATTGGTGGCCACGTGCCGTTCATGTTTGACAGCATGATCTCGTCCATTGCGCATGTGAAAAGCAGTAGGCTGCGTGCGCTCGCGATCACGAGTGCAAACCGTTCGACGCTGCTACCCGACGTGCCGACGGTAAGGGAATCCGGTGTGCCGAACTTTGAAGCGACCGCGTGGTACGGAGTTCTAGCCCCCGCTGCTGTACCCAAGTACATCATCGCTAAGTTAAATAACGAAATGCTCAAGGTGCTAAGGTTGCCAGACATTACGCAGCGGCTTGCCGAGATGGGTTCGGATTTCGTTGGCGGCTCGCCCGAGGAGTTCAGCCAGTTCATCAAAGCGGAAATTGCCAAATGGGGAAAGGTAGTGAAGGAATCAGGAGCCCATGCTGACTAAGCCCCATTTTGCTTGTTGGTTGGGAATTCTTGCCCGACAGACATCGAGCATAGTCAAGTGACCTGACCCCATCCTTTCCTCGCGCGCAGCGCTACCTCGAAGCTATCGGTTGAGCCAGCGCCGCATGAACCCAAGCAGCCCCTGCGGCATGAAGATGACCATGGCGATGAAGATGATTCCCACCGGGATGAGGTAGTACTCGGTGAAGAAGCGCGACAGGGCCTCGCGCAACAGCAGGAAGAACCCGGCGCCGACGATGGGTCCGACGAGCGTGCCGATCCCGCCCATGACGTTGAAGATCACCGTCTCGCCGGAAACGAGGAAGAAGACGAAATCCGGCGCGGCGAACTGGTTTTGCAGCGCGTAGAGAACGCCGGCCAATCCCGCGAACAGGCCGGAGATCATCACCGATACGATCTTGTAGTGCTCGACGTGGTACCCGATCGCCCGGGTCCGCGCCTCGTTCTCGCGGATGGATTGCAGCACCGTGCCGAAGGGCGATTGGGTGATGCGCCGCAATAGGAGATAGGACCCGGCGACGACGGCAAGCACGAACCAATGCATCGTCTCCGCCGTGAAGCGGACGACATAGAGTCCGGGAATGCCGAGGCCGGGCCGGGTGAAGGCGAGCCCGTTCTCGCCTCCGGTCACGCTCGTCCAGGTGAAGATGACGACGTAGAAGATCTGCGAGAAGATCAGCGTCGTGATGGCAAAGTAGATGTCGCGCAGCCGCGTCGAAAAATAGGCCACGACCACGGCGACCAGGCCGGAAGCGACGAGGCCGAACAGGATCGCCAGGAAAAGATTGGGCGGGTCGACCAGCAGCAGCGCCGCCGCCGTCCCATAGATGCCGAGACCGAAGAACGCCGAGTGGCCGAACGAGATCATGCCGGTGTAGCCGATCAGAATATCGGACGACATGGCGAGAAGGCCCCAGATCAGGATTTCCGTCAAAAAGCGCCCCCAGAACGGCGGCAAAACCAGCGGCGCTGCGATCAGCAGCGCCAGGATGACGGCGAATCCGCTCCAGAAGACGGTGCTGTGGCGCTCGGTCATTTTGGCGTCGGCACGAAAAGACCGGTGGGCCGGAACAACAGCGTCAGGATCAGGACGACGAAGGAGACGATGACCGCCTGCGAGGGACTGACCCAGATCGAGGCGTAGGCCTCGAGCAGGCTGATGAAGATGGCGGCGGCGATCGATCCGCCGAGATTGCCCATGCCGCCGACCACGACAACGATGAAGGCCTTCAGCACCCAGGGGAGCCCCATGGCGTGGTCCACGCCGACGAGCGGGCCGAACAGCACGCCACTGGCGGCGGCCATGCCGGCACCGATGGCGAAGACCGCGGTGTGGACCCAGGGCACCGGGATGCCCATGGCCTCTGCCATCACGCGGTCCTGCGTCGTGGCGCGGATCCAGATGCCGTACTTGCCGTATTTGAGGAACAGCCAGAACCCGCCGATGATCGCCGCCGAGAGCAGCGCGATCATCAGCCGGTACCACGGATAGTCGAGGTAGAAGAGCGTGAAGTGGCCGGTGATGGGTTCCTGGATCTTGCGCGCGACCGGGCCGAACTGCCACAGAGCGTAGTTCTGCAGCACCAGCGAGATGCCGAAGGTGGCGAGAATCGTGGTCATCGGATCGCGCCCGATTAGCGGGCGGAGCGTGACGATTTGCAGGGCGGCGCCGAACAGCGCGACGATGATCGTCGCGGCGACAAGCGCCAGCCAGAAGCTGCCGGTCGTCGCCAGCACGAGGACGCCGACGTAGGCGCCCAGCATGAACAGCTCGCCATGGGCGAAGTTGACCACGTTCAGGATGCCGAAGATCAGCGTCAGGCCGGACGCCACCAGCGCCAGGATCATGCCGGTGACGATGCCGTTGACCGTCTGGATCGCGAACAGGTCCCAGGGGATGGTCATGATCAGATGCCCAGGAACTGATGGATGACGGGATCGTTCACGTCGAGCTCGGACGCCACCGCTTGGTGCCGGACCTCGCCCTTTTCCATGAAATAGACCCGCTGGCTCGCCTCGAGCGTCAGCGGCACATTCTGCTCGACCAGCAGGATCGCCACGCCGTCGCGGTGGAGAACGTCGATGATCTGCCGGATCTGCGAGACCATGCGCGGCATCAGGCCTTCGGTCGGCTCATCGAGCAGGATGATCTTGGGCTCGAGCATCATCGCGCGCGCGATGGCGAGCATCTGCTGCTCGCCGCCCGACAGCGTGCCGCCAGGCTGATTGCGCCGTTCGGCCAGCACCGGGAAATAGGCGTACGCCTTATCGAGAAGCTGCCGGCGCCGGCTCTCGCTCACGCCGTCGCGATCGAGGCCGGTGCGAAGGTTCTCGATGACCGTCAGCAGGTGGAAGATGCGCCGGTCCTCGGGAACGTAAGCGATGCCGATCCGCGCCAGCTTGTGCGCGGGCATGCCAGTGACGGCCCGGCCGTCGAACAGCACCCTGCCCTGCCGGGCTGCGACAAGGCCGATGATGCTTTTCAGCGTCGTGCTCTTGCCAACGCCATTGCGGCCGAGCAGGCCGACGACCTCGCCCCTGCCAACCGACAGCGAGACGCCGTGCAGGATATGGCTCTTGCCGTAATAGGCGTGCAGGTCCTCGACCTGCACGAGCGGCTCCACGGATGGCTTGGGCGGGCTCATGTCTTGAGGTAGACCTCCTGCACCTTGGGATTTTGCTGGATCTCGGCCGGCGTGCCCTCGGCCAGCACTACGCCGTAATGCAGCACCGTGATGCGGTGGGCCAGCTCCATGACCACTTGCATGTCGTGCTCGACGATCAGGATCGTCAGGCCTTTGCCGATGCGGCGCACCAGCTCCATCGTGTCACGGGTCTCAGCCGTGCTCATGCCGGCGGTCGGCTCGTCGAGACAGAGGACCTCGGGCTTGGTGGCGAGCGCGATGCCGATCTCCAGATTGCGCTGCTCGCCATGCGAGAGATTGGCGGCCAGTTCGTCGGCCTTGCCGCGCAGGCCGACCGCTTCCAGCACCGCTTCCGCCTCGTCGATGATGTCGCGGAAGGCGCTGTGATGCGTGAGCATGCTCCAGCCGTGCCGGCGCGACTGCGCGGCAACGCGAACGTTCTCGCGCGTGGTGACGTTGGGCAGGATATTGGTGATCTGGTAGGACCGCGCGATGCCCTTTCGCGAGATGCGGTCCGGTGGCAGGCCGGTGATGTACTCGCCGTTGAACAGGATACACCCCGCGCTGGGGCGCAGGACACCGGTCAGGCAATTGAAGAACGTGCTCTTGCCGGCGCCATTCGGCCCGATCACCGCGCGGATTTCGCCCCGCCGGACAGCGAAGTCGATGCCGCCGAGCGCCATCAAGCCGCCGAAGCGGACGGTCAGGCCCTCGGTGGCGAGGATGGCCGCCTGTGCCTCTCCCCGGCGGGCACTGGCCGGGGAGAGCGCGCCGGAAGAAGCAGCGATGGTCGCTGACCGTCTATGCCATCAGCTTGCAGGTCGGCGGAAACAGCGTCTGCTCGCCGGGCGTCATCGCGATGATGTGATGCTTGCCGCCCTTGATCTCGAAGATGAACTCTTGCGGGAAGGCCTGGTGATCCTCCTTGCGCATCACCTTGTCGCCGGTCGGGAAATCATCGCCTGCGGTCATGCGCAGCCCTTCGAGCGCATCGATCAGCTTGAGCGAGTCCTCGCGGCCGCGGAAGCCTGACTTCTCCATACCGAGCTTGAGGCAATTGATCGCTTCGTAGGTCGACTGCACGTAACGGTCGGGCAGCGGGCCGGACGGGTCGATGGCCTTGAGCCGTTTCACGGCCTCGTCGAAGAAGCGCCGGTGGTAGGGCGTGTCGAGCGCCCCTTCGAAGACCGGAACGTAGCGATTGATGCCGACGAAGCCCTCGATCTTGTTGCCGAGCGCCGGCAGGTTGGTCGATTCGGCGATGGCGCCGTCACCGGCCCATTTGTACTTCTTGGTCAGGCCGATGTCGAAGGCCTGGTTGCCGATGGTCACCCCGTCGCTGCCGAAGAAGATGCCGAAGAGACCGTCGAACTCGCCGGAGATCTTCGACAGGAACGGCGTCATGTCGGCGGTGCCGAGCGGGATGCCCGTGGTGCCGACGACCTGGCCGCCATGTTTCTTGATCGCCTCGGAATAGGCGTCGCGCGTCGATTGGCCCCAGGAGTAATCGGCATAGGCGATGTGCCATTTCTTGCACAGCTTGCTGAGATACGGGCCGAAGGCCACGGCTTGCGCCGGCGCGCAGTCGAACGGACGGAACGTGTACTTGTTGCAGCGGCTGCCGGTGATGGTGGGGTCGAGGCAGACGCTGATCATGTTGACGATCTTATGCTCCTCCCAGATCGGCATGCAGGCGAGGCAGACATTGGACAGGAACCCGCCGCATGCGACGTCCACATTGTCGTCGACGGCCAGCTTCTCCGCCTTGCGGCGCCCGACATCGGGCTTCGATTCGTCATCGGCGACGATCAGCTCGACCGGCCGGCCGTTGATGCCGCCCGATCGGTTGATGCGAGCCACCGCCATTTGCGCGCCGACCAGCGCGGTCTTGCCGCCGGCGGCACCCGCGCCGGAGAGCGGCTGCAGCGAGCCGATCTTGTAAGGCTTGGCCGCCGCGCCGAACGACGCCCGCCACGGCGCCGGCACCAGCATCGCCGTGCCGATCACGCCGGCGCCCCAGCCCACGAGCCGACGGCGCGTCACCTTGCCGCTGTACCAGAAATCTTCAGGCCGATCCTGTTCGTTCCATTTCCTAGTCATTGTGAAGCACTCCCTGTGAAATTTTCCCATCGGGATTCTTGCCCGACTGCTGGAGTTCTTTCGCCGGAGAGCGAGAGGCCGACGTTGCCATTCTCCACCGGATTCCATAGTGGCGCAATCAAACTCAGCCCATCGTCGCGGCCCGCCCTTGGGATTCATCCGATGCGCTTGAAGTGGTCGAGCGCCATCTCGGGGCGCTGGCCGAAGGTATAGACACCCGAGGGAAATACCAGCAGCGCGGAGGCGCCGCCTTCATGCGCCATTTTCGCGATGCGAGTCGCCTCCAGCCCATTCTCGGCGTACACGCCGTTCACGATCGGCACGCGCGCGCCGATCTCGTCGACGGTGATCCCCAGCACGCGCCGCTGCTCCTCGAAGCTGCACGACGCGACCTCGGAGGCGTGCGCGTTGGTGGTGATCGCGCAGACGCCCTCGACCGAGCTCACGTCGCTCAGGTGCGCGCGGTACGCGGCCTCGTCGATCGAGAGGTTCTCGTCGAACGGCAGCAGCACGGCGGGGATCACCCCGTGCGGGACGTAATCTGGGTGCCTTGGCATGGACGGCCTCCTGTAGCCACACTGGCTGAATAATCGTTGCGCCGCCGTGGTAGCAGCCCTGCCTCGCAGGCCTTGATCTGCAGCGCGAGATACTTCGAGTAGATGCGGCACTGCGCGAAACTCCCGGCGATAAACCACAGGCCCGGCTGTGCGGTTCGCGTGAACATGTTGCGTAACTCCTGTTCACCGCCGAATCCCCATATAGGGCCGACGCGAGCCGCAACATCGTCGCCGAACAGCTTGGCGACGAGATACTCCTGCCCTTTGTAGCCGGTCGCCAACACCACCAGGTCAGCGGCAAGCGTCTCGCCGGTGCGCAGCCGCGCCCCCTCTGCGACGAACCCGGCGATATCGGAGAGTTGCATCAGTCCTATCTCACCTTCAACGATCAAATCGGAACAGCCGACGTTGAAGTAGTAGCCGCCGCCGCGGGTGAGGTACTTGAACTGCCAGCCCGTTCCATCTTCCCCGAAATCAAGCTTGAACCCCACGCGCTCCAGCCCATCGAGAAGCTCCTTGTCAGCTTGCTTCGCTTGCTCGGTCAGGAGCCTGTGGCCCCTCCTTGCCAAGGTAAGCGGTATGGAGGTAGTGATGAGGTCGCAGTCCTCCAAAGGCGGTCCTTCGAAGTACAACGCGTAAGGAAGTTGCGCGCTCGGCTCGATATTGACGATGAGGGTCGGACTGCGTTGCACGAGCGTGACCTTTGCCCCGCTCGAGTAGAGGTCCTGCGCAATATCGTGGCCGCTGTTGCCGGTGCCAATGACAAGCACGTGTTTGCCCTTCCATGCCTCGCCGTCACCGTATTGGCTGGAGTGCAGGATTTTGCCGCCGAAGTTGCGCAACATCGGGAGGTCGGGAAGGTTCGGAATTCCGCTTGCTCCGGTCGCCATGACGACGTGTCGCGGACGTATTTCCCGTTTGGTGCCGTCCGCCCGATGCAGCACAACGGACCATCGCTCTTCGCTTTCGTTGTAGGCCCCGCCCTTGAATTCCGTGCCGGTCCAATAGCTGAGCTCCATGCTTTCCACATAGGCCTCGAACCAGCCGGCAAGCTTATCTTTGGGGATATAGGTCGGCCAGTTCGGTGGAAAAGGCATGTACGGAAGGTGGTTGACCTGCACCTGATTGTGCAGCGTCAGCGCGTGATAACGGTTGCGCCAGTTGTCACCGATACGCTGCTCGCGGTCTACGATCAGAGTATCGACCTGTAATTGAGTCAAGCGTGCGCCGATTGAAAGCCCGGCCTGCCCTCCACCTACGACCAGCACAACCGGATCCCTCTCTACATACGCGGCGGCAGATTTCCTGAGGTCGAGCCAGTTAGGGCCCCGAAAGTAGCGCGCATAGGACTCCCCCTTGGCCCTCGATCTGCTGACCTGTTCCTCGAACCCCTTTATTTCGTCGAGCGCTGTAAGCAATGTCCACGCTTTCATGTGGCCATCGGCGGCATCGGGGATCAGCCGCACGACGCCGCTGCCGCGGCCCTCGGCGGTTTCAAATCTGAAGATGGCTTCGATCGCCTCAGTGCCGGCGCGCGTCACATTGCGGGGCGCAGTCCGATGGGGATCCGTCCTGAAACCAGTCGGATGGGCTCGCCCGGCCTGCGCTTTCAGCTCTCTAAGAATCACCTCCACGCCGTTGACCGTCCTGATGTGCCAAGTCAGGGCCAGTACATCGCGCCAGTGGCTGTCGGGATGAAACAGTGTCTTGAGCAGGGCATCGTCGCCTCCCGCAAGAGCCTTCTCGAAGGTCGCGAGCCAATGGTTCGCAAGCGTCGCGAGGGATTGCGTTTCAGCAAGGATGCCTGTCTCGGCTGTCACGGGCTCGCGAGGCTTGCGTTCGTCAGGTCGGTCACCAGCATGTGGCCCGGCGCGTGCGTGATGCACAGCGAGGGACGCGCGTCGAGCAACACCGATTGCGGCGTGATGCCGCAGGCCCAGAAAAGCGGTAGCTCGTCCTCGCGCACTTCCGTGGGATCGCCCGCCCACGGGCGGGCGAGGTCCTCGATGCCGATAAGATCCGGCCGGCCGAGGTGCACCGGCGCGCCGTGCACCCTTGGATAGCGGGAGGTGATCTCGATGGCGCGGATCGCGTCCGGTGGCTTGAACGGCCGCATGGACACCACCAGCTTGCCGCGGAAGCGGCCGGCGGGCGCGGTGTCGATGCTCGTGCGGTACATCGGCACGTTCTTCCCTTCATCCAAGTA
>WNFO01003069.1_pt1 | contig 14031 bp, 11 predicted proteins | sample 5400251 | NCBI WGS metagenome assembly WNFO01 (sample SAMN13153354, study PRJNA577476) | soil metagenome | isolation source: 100 cm saprolite under Madrone tree | place: USA:California | collected 2016-06-14 | reverse complement strand
CCCAGCTTGCTGTTATTCACCCTGCAGGCAGGGTTGGCAAAGGGCGACTGGATCTGGTCGCACATGTGGATGGTCGTTCCGATCGTGTTGTGCTCTGTGATTTGGATCCTGATGCTTTCTCTCATTTCTCTGGCCGTGTCGGCGTGGGTCAAGTTGCGAATTGTGGCAACGGGGGTAATCTTCATCTCATTTTTCATCCCTGCGGGGCTCGGTGAGATGTTCAACGCTATTATGGGCACCATTTGGGGCCGACTGCTGAATTTTTCATATTTGTTCCAGATCATTTTGGCGAGAGGATTTCGTGAACCATCCAGGCTGCTGGGTAGTATGGGTTGGAACGAAATCCCCGTTCCCGCGGCATGGGGCGTCCTGATTTTCGTCTGCCTGCTTTCGCTTGTCATTCTCAATGCGCGATTGCGCGCCCGTGAGACGGTGCGCGGATGACCTCAAGCGCCCGACAAATCTTTTTCGAAGATGTCTCCAAGTTTTACGGAGAAGTTCTCGGCGTGAACAAAGTGAGCTTCTCTCTGGAGCCGGGGATTACCAGCCTCGTCGGCCCCAACGGTTCGGGCAAGACCACACTGATGAACTTACTAACTGGCCTGATCAGACCTTCACAAGGCGCAATTTACGTCCTCGGCCTTACCCCGCAACAACCTATCGAGTTCTTCCGGCAAGTCGGATACTGCACGCAGTTTGATTCCTTCCCTCCTGGCACGAATGGCTACGACTTCATTTATTGGCCGCTTCGTCTTCATGGTTTTGGCCGCGACCAGGCAGCGAAGCTCACGAACGAAGCCCTGGAACGCGCCGGCATGGCGCAGGTGGCACGGCGCAAAGTGGCAGGCTACAGCAAAGGGATGCGACAGCGCATTCGCCTGGCGCAGGCCATTGCGCATCATCCGTCCGTGCTGGTTCTCGACGAACCGCTAAACGGCCTTGATCCGATGGCTCGCGCGGAATCGATCGCGCTCTTCGAAGCGATTGCCAAGCAGGGGATGCACGTGATCATTTCCAGCCATATTTTGGAGGAAGTCGATCGAATCTCCGACCGCGTGGTGTTGATGAGCAGCGGCTACGTCGTTGCCGAAGGACAGATTCGCGAGGTTCGCAAGGAGGTCCACGATCATCCCATGCAGATCCTTGTCCGATGCTCGAATGCAGCGCGGTTGGCGGCGGCGGTGTTCGAACTCGATCACGTTGTCGAGGCTAAAATTCTGAATGATGGCCATGGCGTCCTGGTGCGCACGCGCGATGCGGAGCAGTTCTATCTTTTACTGAACAAGATCGTTTCCGGCGGTCTCGTCGAAGTCGATGCGGTTGCGCCCGCCGACGATGACGTCAACTCCATCTATCAATATCTCATCGGATCTGATGGAGGACCGGCGTGAGTGCTCAAGATTTAGTCGCGCGGGCCCAAAGGTGGTCGAAGGAGCAGCCTTGGCGACTCTTTGGAAGCCAGATCTTCATCCTTGTGCGCAACGAAGTTCGCCGGAACCTGTTTACGCGCCGCAGGATTTGGATCTATCTGCTCGCTTTGATTCCCGTGCTCATCATCCTGGCACACGTCATCTTCGATAGAAACGAACCCGCGGGCCCGGCCCAAATAGAGAACGATACACAAGTCCTCGCGGGAATCGTCCAACTCTACTATTTCCGGCTGGGTATCTTCTTCGCTTGCATGGCGATCTTTACGTGGCTATTCCGTGGCGAAATGGTGGAACGCACGCTCCATTATCAATTTCTCGCCCCGGTAAGAAGAGAAGTTCTGGTGGTTGGAAAGTTTCTTGCCGGCGCGGTCGTTGCCATTGCACTGTTCGAAACAGCCGTCCTTGCTTGCGTCTTCCTAATGTATAGCCGTTTTGGTTCAGCGGGCAAATCGTATGTTTTTGATGGGCCGGGCCTCGGCCAGTTGGGGTCCTATCTTCTGGTGACGGCTCTAGCCTGTCTCGGCTATGGCGCCGTGTTTCTCGCTCTCAGCCTTTTATTCAAGAATCCGATCATCCCCGGCGTTGTGATCATGGGATGGGAAACGATCGCGCCAATCTTTCCTGCCTGGGCCCAGAGGCTCAGCGTCACTTTCTATCTGAAGCATATCTGCCCCGTTAGTCTGCCCATCCGTGGCCCCCTGGCCATTTTCACTATCGTGGCCGAACCCGTCTCTCCATTTATTGCCGTCCTCGGCTTGCTCTGTCTTACCATCGCGATTCTTGCTCTATCATGCTTCCTCATTCATCGGATGGAGATCACTTACACGGCAGAGTAGGCACGACCCACGTACAAGTGCCTGATCAATCCGCTAATCGGATTTCATGTGGCCTTCAAGGTTCCGATACAGGCATCTGGGAAGTTTGGGCCGGATCGCCAGCCCTTGGCACGTATTATGCGTAATCGCGGAGACGAATTGGATTTAACCAATTAGCATGGGCGCCTTCGAGTGCCTCGCGTGTATTACGTTTCTATGACAGAGGATGATTCTCGACGGACGCAAGATGAAGTTCGCTTCACGCAAACAATTGAATCAACAGAAGAAGGCTAAAAAACAATTTAATCCAGTCATGCTGGTCCATCTGTCAAAAAAGCAGATGATCGGGGTGAAGCTAGGGGTGAAGAATGATCTCGGTTAACCCTTTGGATTGAATGGGATTCAAGGGAAATGGCGCGCCCGGCCAGACTCGAACTGGCGACCCCCTGCTTAGAAGATACGCAGTGCAAAACTCTAAGTGCTGCTTCTGGTGTCGCTTACAGGGGAACGCGCCATTTATCTCGTTCTTGAGTTGGACCGAAGTTGGACTGAAATGGCTGGGGTGAACCCCTAAGATGGCACAAATTATTTAGCACACCTGCAGCTTTTGGGTTTTTCTTCTCAAACTTCCTCTTCTCCTTCAGGATGACGCTCGGCTGATAAAGCAGAGGCGAGCTCTGCTGGAAAGCAACTCGCCAAGGAATAGCCAGCGGGAGACTCATCGGAACGATGGGCTGGGGGGCGGCTCTCAGGTCGCTCCCCACTACTGTTACAGTCCTGATCGTGTCGTGCACGGTCTTCCAACCTTTGCCGAATGTCGCAACCAAGTTCATGTCGGTCGGACAAACCGGCGCAAGCAGCGGGAGTTTCTCAATCTGGTTTCAGGCTGTGGCCGATCTTCGCTCCGATGCCTGCGCCGATCGCCACGCCCCAGGGGCCAAGAACCACTCCCACGATTCCGCCAATCACGCCGCCCGCGACTGCGTTGGTTGTGCGTACTTCCTTCCTCTTCTCAGGCGAAAGAGGTGCGTGTGTGTTGCCGTGCCAGCTTCGTGCTGTTCGCGTCGTGAGGTCTGACTTTTCCCGGTTGCAGTTGATATGCGCTCCGAAGAGATTATTTACCGCGGTCCGTTCCGCGCTCTGCGCGCGGCACCGAATGCTCTACTTCCCAGGCCCCTCTTGCTCCAAACTTCCCGTAGTTGGTGAAGCTCATCTTCCGCTTGCAAATGTGGCGGCAGCCACTGGTGCGGGAGGGTCTCGGGTTTTTTTCCTTTCCCTTGTCCCTTGCATCCCCACGCCCCCCATCCGCCCCTTCTATCCCCTCGTGTATACTTCCAGGGCTTTCCTGACCAAAGGATGGAGCGGGCACTTAATCGGCCTGCGGAGGTACGGCGTGCGACGAGTGATCGTGCTGACTTTGGCGCTGCTGGCCGGTTTGCCTGCCTTGGCCCAAAAAGCCAAAAACACGGAGAAGCCCCTGGCCTTGATGGTTCGCCGCACGCTCCACGACATGGGCAAGGACGCGCTTATGCCCCCTACGCTTTCCTCCCTCTTGGGCCTGACTCCACACCTGGAGAGCGTGGCGGTGAAGCAGGTTGCCGCTAAAATCAGAGGAACGGATATGATCGGCTTCAATGTTTCCGTGAAAAACCATGGAGACATCGTCATCTTCCGCGAAACCCCCAGCGTCAGAACCTACTTTCTGACTTCCCCGGGAGGAATGTTGCGCAAGGTCATTGAGTCCCGCAAACCGGAGAATGGCGAAGGCGAACTCAAAACCACGGAATTGCGCCCCTCCGCTCTGAAGAAGCGTTTTGACAAAGAAAGACAGTGCTGGATGGATGTGGCGAAGAATACGGCGCTCTCCTCAGACTGCTATTTCGCGGCGAATTAGGGCACGTGGTGCAGGCTATTTCTGAAAAATCTTCCTCTTCGCGCGCTATAAACTGGTTTCGATGGATGGCGCGTTGGCCACGGCTCTCCGCGAATGGAGCAAGTGCCACAGAAAAAGTGCCGGAATCAAGAGAGCCATCGAGCGGAGGATCTCGCTGAAATCAGTTCCGACTATAAGAAAAAATCGGCGAAGCAAGCTGGTGGATTCGGCCAGTGGGAAATACTTGGATTCTCATCGCCGTGTTTTGTCAACAGCCAAAACGAACGACTTGCGGTTGATTCTCTGAGACCCCGATTTGAAAAATGAGTGAATGAGGTTGAGGCAATTAGGAATGGAAATTGGTCAAGGAAAGTCTTTCGTCTATCCGAAACGCCGGAGAACTGGGAAAATGAATGCATCCATACTGCTCAAATTGGCGATCGCGGCTGCGATTTGCCTGAGTCTCGCTCATGACGCGCCGGCACAACGCAAGGAGAATCCTACGGCGGATCTCTTGATCGAGCTCATTCGGGTGGATACCAGCAACTCCCCCGGGAGGGAGGGAAATTTGGCGGAGTTTTTGGCGGGAAAATTTCGCCCGCTCGGCTTCGAAGTTGAAATCATTCCCACCCCGGAACCAGGAAAAGCACATTTCATTGCCCGAATCAAAGGGGACGGGTCAAAGAAGCCCGTATTGCTCGCGGCGCACGCGGACGTCGTGGGAGTGGAACGAGAGAAGTGGAGCGTCGATCCCTTCGCCGGCCAGATGCGGGATAGCTACGTCTATGGGCGCGGAGCGATCGATTTCAAGGGCGGTCTGGCTGTCTTTGCCGAAGCGGTCATGAAGTTGATGAAGAATCATGTCCCGTTGCATCGCGATGTGATTCTTCTTTCCGAAGCGGATGAAGAAGGAGGCCGCTACAACACGAGTTGGCTCGCCGAATCCCATTGGAACCTAATGGACTGCGAATTCGCTTTGAATGAAGGCGGATGGATCATGATGGGTGCGACGGGTAAAGTGCAGTACGTGAGCATCTCCACGGCCGATAAGTTGTCCATTCCTCTGATCGTTACAGCCAAAGGGACGTCGACCCATTCCTCGATGCCCAGACCCGATAACGCCATTTTCACTTTGTCCAAGGCCATGGCGAAGCTCGCGGATTACGAAACGCCGGTGGAGCTGATTCCCAGCACGAGAGAATTTTTCGAAACGCTCGCAAAGACGAGCGAACCCTCTCTGTCCAAGTATTTCCAGAGCCTGCTATCCAGCAAGGACCCGAAATTGATTCGCGAGGCGGATCGAGAAATCAGCAAGAACGCACTACTGCATGCCCTTATGCGGAACACGATCGCGCCCGTATTCCTCAAAGCAGGATTTCGGGGAAACGTGATTCCCGGATCGGCGGAGGCGACCCTTAATCTGAGGATTATTCCGGGAACCGGCCTGCAAAAGGTCATTGCGGACATCCGAGAAGCAACTGGCGACCCGCACGTGGAAGTTTCGCTGCCCTCGGGGGACAGCCCTGAAGGGGCGCGGCTGGAGGGATTTGTGAAAAAGGCTGCGAATTTGCAGCCGTCGAGCAAAAACACAGAACTCTACCGGGCGTTGGAAGTCAGCGCTCGCGCGATTTGGCCCGGGACGCCTGTGACGACCTATCTCTTTCAAGCAGGTACAGACGCGATCGCGTGGCGGAGCAGAGGAGTCCCTGTTTATGGGATTTATCCGTTTCCGATCACAGCGGAAGATTTGACGCGCATGCACGGCAACGATGAGCGCGTGCCGGTCGAGTCGCTGGAACAAGGAACGGAGATGATCTACAAGACGCTTCTTCGGGTTGCGTCGGAATAGGAACCGCCCAGGAGTTTCTGGGAGGCCTGCTGGTTTACAGTTCTTACGCGGTATGCCCTCCTGATTCCCTTCGTGCGTTATCGCCATCCTGGCCCTTACTTAGAGAACTTCGAGTTGCGGCAGAATCTATTGGCGTACAGCACGGTGAACATCCGCTAGACCCCTAAAATACTTGCACCAAGACGTTTCGGTATTTTCGCCCACTGCTTTGTCCGCTACACCAACTTTGCTATGATTCGAAGCGTGATGACTCCCGCCTCCGCCCCCAACGACCGAGGCCTGGTGGTCTTTGGCGAGTTTTTTCTTGATCTGGTGTTCTACGACCTCCCGAGCGTTCCCCGGATGGGCGAAGAGGTTAAGACCGCGAGCTTCGCGCGGTTTCCGGGTGGTGGCCTGGCAACGACCGCATTAGTGGCGGCCAGTTTAGGTACCCCGACCAAAGCCATCACCAGGGTCGGAAGGGATGCACTCGCCAGCCCGGAGTGGCAAGAGCTGATCCAAAGCGGCGTCTCCACCCAGGGCTGTGAATTCGACCCGCACTTACCAACGGCGATGACGGTCTGCGCCGCCTTCGACGGGGATCGCATGATGATTACTCACGACACCATCAATCTAAGGCTGGAAAAACTCTTGGAGCGGAGTGGCGTGCAGAAGCAGCTGAGGACAGCAAGTCATGTGCATATGGCGTGTGCACTGTGGCCTCCCCGGGTGTGGATGCTGGCAATCCATAAGCTGCGCAAGAAAGGCTTGACGGTTTCAGCGGATTTGGGGTGGAACCCCGAGGTACTTGAGTCTCGCCGATTGCCATCCCTGCTTAAGGAATTCGAATTTACGTTTCCAAATGAACCGGAAGTGCAGGCCATGACCGGGGAAAAGACAGTCGAGGCAGCTGCAAGGAAATTGGCTCGCTGGGTGCGAGTGCCAGTAGTCAAGCTTGGTCCAGATGGTTCCTTGGCCGTTCGCAACGGGAAGATCTTGCGAGTGAAATCCATTCGCGTGCGCACGGTGGATGCAACAGGGGCAGGTGATGCCTTCAACGGTGGTTTTCTTCACGGTCATCTCGCGGGGTGGCCGCTTGAGGAGTGCTTGCGATCCGGCAATATATGCGGAGCGCTCGCCACAACGGGCGCCGGAGGAGCCTCTGCAATACCGACGCGGAGGAACCTTAGGAAGCTGATGAAAAATCTCCGCTGAATTGTAGTTGAGGAAGGGGGAAGGCGAATTCCGACCCGCATTGGAATCGCTCACCGTGAAATCGTTCGGGAGGACATAACGCCAACATGAAGATCACTCTCATCGGAGCTGCGGGGGTTAGGACGCCGCTCCTGGTCCACGGCCTGGCCGACCTTGGCGACAACGTACACCTGGACGAGTTGGCGTTTTGGGATCCAGATCTGGAACGCCTGAAGACCATGGGGAGGGTCGCGGAAGCGATGGGCAAGCGGAGAGGAATTCGCGCGCGCCTCAAAGCCTATTCCGATCCTGAGCATGCCCTTGAAGGAGCGGACTACGTCATCACGAGCATTCGCGTGGGCGGTATCAATGCGCGGGTAAAGGACGAAACGATCGCTCTTGCGCACGGGCTCGTCGGCCAGGAAACCGTGGGCGCAGGCGGTTTCGCGTGCGCCATGCGGAATTTGGGGACGATGCTGGAATACGCGCGTCTGATCGAACGCGTGGCTCCACGGGCGACGGTCATCAACTTCACAAATCCGGTCGGAATTATCTCCCAAGGACTTCTGAATCATTCCGAACTCAATCTACTTGGCGTTTGTGATACGCCTCTGGAAACGTTCGAAACGATCGCCCACGCGCTTGACCGCAATCCATTCGGGCTGCATTTCGACTATCTCGGACTGAATCACTTAGGCTGGGTGCGGTCCATCCGCGATGAGCGGGGCACGGAACTGCTGCCCAAAGTGCTGTCTTCTCCCGAGATCATTCAGAAATGCTACCGGCACGGGCTTTTCCCCGCGAAATTCATTCAACAACTCGGGCTGCTGCCCACGGAATACCTCTACTTCTATTACTTCCCGCAGGCGGCGTACGAGAATACGAAACAAAGCGGCCAATCGCGCGGCCAGGCCATTGCGGCCATGAACGCGCAGCTCTTTCAAAAGCTGGCGCAAGCTCCCGAGTCGAAACGAATCGAAATCTATGAAGAGTACCTGCGCGAACGAAACGCCTCTTACTTCAGCATTGAGGCAACGGCGAGCAAACGACGCAAGGAAAATCAGGAACTCTACTCGGAGTTTTCCGGTTACGAGCGGATTGCCCTGCTCGTGCTGCAGGCACTCCATGCAGAAGTGCCCTCATTGATTCCTCTTACGGTTCGCAACGGCAGTGCTCTGGAAGATCTCCATCCCGATGACGCGGTCGAGCTACCCTGCCAAGTCTCTTCGCGCGGCGTTCAAGTGCCTCCCGTGGGGCGCGCGCCGGAAACTGTTCGTCCGTTGCTGCTGCAAGTAAAAGAATATGAGCGCCTTGCGGTGCGTGCTTCGGTAGAACACTCACGCGGGATGGCACTCGCAGCTCTCGAGAAAAATCCCCTGGTCGGCCACCCCGACGTGGCCCAGCAGGTGTTAGCGGAATACCTACAGGCATTTGGACAGCAGATGAAGCTTCAAGCCGCGTAAGCCAGTTCATTCCGTAAGACGGCTGCTCCGGTTCAGCGGGTTACCCCGAATTGGCCTGCGGACTCGAGGTTGGACACCAGGTTTCTCAGATAGCTTAGGGCGGCGCGCATGCTCTCCACAGGCGGAACCATTGTCTTGCCGTAGATCACATCTTGTTCCACGATCGCCCATCCCGAATACCGGCTTTCGGCCAGGAATCGGAAGAAACTCTCGAAATGGATGCACCCACCTCCGACTTGGGAGAACACACCGGCGCCGACCGCTTGTTCAAAGTCAAGCTTTTTGCGCCGAGCCTCGCCCAGCACGCGGGCGTCCACATCTTTAATATGTACGTACTGGAGCAAGGAACGATATTTGTTTGCCTCGTCCACAGGATCTCCCCCGCCGTAAACACAGTGCCCCGTATCCAGGCACAGACCGACCTGCGTGCCGGCAAGTGCGCCGAAAAGACATTCCACTTCCATGGGATTCTCTACAAAAGTGGCGACATGGGGATGAAAAACAACGCGCAGGCCGAATTCCGCAGCAGTGCGCTCGACTTCACGGATGACCGCTCCCACCTGTTTCCATTGAGCCGGACTCAAGGATTTGCTTCCATCCACGGGGACACGACCCGCGATTTCCCGTCGCTGGGGTGTTTGGCAATCAGACAGAACAAGCAACCTGGCGCCCAACGTGGAGAGAAGTGCGCCAACCCTGCGGACATGCTCGATTACCTTTTCGATTCGCGAACGATCGGTGATCGGAACGGGAACGAAAGAGGAAAGCATTGTCAATCCGAGTCGCTGCAAGGTCTTACTCAAAACTCCGGGATCGGGCGGGAAGTAACCGTAGGGACCCAACTCCGTCCCCGTATAGCCCGCGGAAACGATTTCTGCGAGAATTTGTTCATAGGGTTGCTCCCAGGCCGGCCCGGGATCATCCTGCACTCCCCAACTGACGGGGGCTGATGCAAAGCAAATTCGCTCGGAGAATTTATCCATCTTAGAGCTTCCTCACGAGTGCGCCTAAGCGCACCCGCGCCCCTTCCCTGGCGCTCTGATAGCAAGCTTCGATCAATTCGACGACGTTGTGGCCGTCCTCAGCGGTGACAGCCGCGGTTGATTTGCCTTCGAGGGCGTCGACGAAAAGCCGATCTTCTTCGACGTAACCCCATTTCTCGTGCATGGTCGCGAGGGAAAAATCATAAGTCGTGGTGCGGGTTTCCAAGCCATTCGTGAAGGAGATTCTCTCCATTTCGAACGTCTCATAAGTGGAGTGCATTCCGTGAACCTCAAAGCGTTCGAAAGGAAAGTGCCAGCTGGCGTGCGCATAGGTTTTCATCGTTGCGTGCAAGCCGGATTGAAAACTGAGCAAGATGGAAAAATCGTCTAGTTCGTCATGCTCGTGAGCGCGCGCAGCCACTTGCACCCACTCGATTTTTCCGAAGAAAAAAGTCATCAAATCGAACATGTGCACGGGCGTTTCATACAAAAACCCTCCAGTGAGGCTGGCGTTCCACACCCAGGGTGGGTTAACCAGTTCCCCGCGATTCATTTTGGCGTGGACGGAAAGCGGGTGGAGTTCGTTCCTTTCAATTGCGCCTTTAAGAATTTTGTAGACTGGCGCAAAACGGCGGTTGTGGCCCACTTGATAGACAAGACCGGAGCGGACAGCCTGGTTGCGCAGCCTGGTGGCAGACTCCAAATTCAACGCGAAGGGCTTTTCGCAAAAAACGTGCTTGCCGTCTTCGAGAACGTGCATGGCGACTTCTTCATGAGTGGTATTCGGAGTACAAACGTAGACGGCGTCACATTCGTTGAGTAGCTCCTCGATCGACCGGGCGGCCTGAGCCTCAAATCTGCCGGCCATCGCTTGCGCGCGAGCTGCTTCGACGTCAAAAAAGCTCTGAAGCTTGACGCGAGAATCTTTCGCCAGAATAGCGGCGTGTATACCTGCAACACCCCCCGCTCCAACGATTCCGATCTTATGTGGCATTAACGATCTCTCCTTTCCTGGATCCCATCTGCGGGTGAAAAATCCCTGGTGCGCCTCTGCGGCGAAGCACACAGGCGGGTCTCCGACTTCGAACCGCGGGCCCGTGGCATCACAAAGCCCTGACTACGAACTTCGTTCCAACGGCCGGGTGTGAACCAAGGGCACGCGGGGATCACGCTCCAAACCGGTCTTGCGCAGGTGTGCGTAGCGCGGATCATCGCTGGCCGCCATGGAACGTGCGCTGCCCGCCAGCACATTGAGGTAATACACATCATATCCATGCGCGGCGACGACGGGATGGTAGCCATCTCTGATCAGCACCAAATCCCCATCGACGAGAGTTAAGGTGTTGTCGCGCGTTCCAGCCGAGTCGTAGAGGCGCTGGAATGCATATCCTTCGGGTTTGCTGATGCGGTAGTAGTAGGTTTCATCGAGGTCCACTTCGAACGGAGGATTGTGGACGTCATGCTTATGGGGAGGATAACTCGACCAATTTCCGCTGGGTGTATAAACCTCGCAGAGCAAGAGCTTATCGGCAGGAAACTCCGGGCGAATGACATCGACAATCTGACGAGTGCAGTTTCCACCGCCGCGAATCTCCTCGTGGCAATCCGCTGGAGTAATGACTCGAGGACTGAGCCGGGCGGAGGAAGGAGCGCGGCAGTCCGCGAATTCACAAGTCGTGACCGCGGAAATTTCAAAAGGCGTGCGGCTCGGCAGATACAACGCGTGCGGATAGCCGCTGAAAACGTCCTTCCGTCCTCCAACTTCTCGCGGCCCTTCGCCCCAGTCCATAGTCGCTTTTCCTCCGAGGACTACCAGAGTGGCTTCTTCGTCTCGCGTGTTGCTCTGCCAATATTGTCCCGCAATCAGGCGGCGCACGGAAAAGCTGATCGTCTTCCATTTGGCTCGCTCCCGTGTGACAGAAACGAGGACACCGGATTTGTCCTGCGCGAATGAAGCTGGGTGAATCAATACCTCCTGTGCGTAAGAAGTTCCTGCCATGTCTACCTCCCCAAGGAAGTGCGCCTTGTGCACCAGCTCTTGTTACTCCCGACTTGCCGATGGAGGTTTGTTGCCTCCAGGTATCAGAAAAAGTATCGTTCTCGCCTAACGCCTGTTTCGTATGCCCGGCGGGCGCTGCGGACGAGTTCCATTTCCGAGACCTCCGCGACGGGCACATCCCACCAGGATTCATAGCCAGGGACGCGGGCGTTCCGATCCACTTCGATCACGGTTACAGTCGTTCGGGGAGTTGCGCGCGCGGCGACGAGTGCCTGTCTTAATTCATCGAGAGTGCGGACGCGCGATGCTGCTGCGCCGAGACTTGCCGCATTAGCAACGAAATCCACGTTCACGGTGCTTCCTTCCAGCTTTCCGTCTTTCCTGAACCGGTAGTGCGTTCCGAAACCGCAGCTCCCACACGATTCGCTTAGCGCGCCAATGCTGCTGAATCCGTGGTTATCGAGCAGGACGATGTTCAATTTGACTCCTTCTTGAATGGAGGTGTGGATTTCCTGGGCCATCATCAGATAGGAACCGTCGCCGACCATGACGTAAACTTCACGATCCGGCGCGGCCATCTTCACCCCGAGGCCGCCTGCGATTTCATAACCCATGCAGGAGTAACCGTACTCCAGGTGATAACCTTTGGGGTCCCTGACCCGCCATAATTTGTGAAGGTCTCCGGGCAGGCTGCCCCCCGCACAGACAACCACGTCACGCGGCTCCGAAACTGAATTCACTACGCCAATGACTTCGCTCTGGCTGACCGGGAGCCCATGCTGAAGATGAAAAAGCCGGTCTACTTCCTTTTCCCAAACTTCCTGGAAACTGCGGACGCGCTCTCGGTACTCGACAGGTGTGTGATAACCCTCGAGGAGTTGCGCAAGCTCCTCAAGCGCGGCTCGTGCGTCCGCGACCAGAGGCAGCCCTCCGTGTTTCCCCGCGTCGAACTCTGCTACGTTGATGTTGATGAACTTGACTGCCGGATTCTGAAAAGCCGTCTTCGAGGCCGTCGTGAAGTCCGTGTAGCGCGTACCAACTCCGATAATCAGATCGGCGTCGCGGGCCATGAGATTGGCTCCGGGAGTACCGGTTACACCCATGGCCCCCAAGCACAACGGGTGGTCGTAGGAGAGGGATCCCTTTCCGGCTTGCGTCTCGGCGACGGGAATTCCGGTTTGATGAACGAACTTAGCGAGGGCACCGGAAGCTTCTGAATAGAGCACGCCCCCGCCCGCAACGAGCAGCGGCTGCCTCGCTGCACCGACCATGGCGGCGGCGCGTCGAATTGCTGGTGCGTCTCCTCGCGGCCGGGCAATACTCCAAACTCGCTTCTCGAGAAAGGCCGCTGGATATTCCAGTGCTTCTGCCTGCACGTCTTGCGGCAGGCTGAGAATCACTGCTCCGGTCTCCGCAGGGGACGTCATGACCCGCACGGCTTCCGGTAAGGCACTCAGGAGTTGCTCCGGCCGGGAGATACGGTCCCAATAACGGGAGAGCGGCTTGAAGCAATCGTTGACGGAAATGTCTTGTGTCTGCGGAGATTCGAGTTGTTGGAGAACAGGTGCGACGTTGCGGCGCGCGAATATGTCTCCCGGAAGCAGGAGCACAGGAATGCGGTTCACGGTAGCAGTAGCAGCCCCAGTTACCATGTTGGTAGCTCCCGGACCAATCGAAGAAGTGCACGCGAACGCCCGCAGGCGGTTGCTCATTTTCGAGAAGGCCACGGCGGTGTGAACCATAGCTTGTTCGTTGCGGCTCAGGTAATAAGGAAAGTCCTCGTTCTGCTGCAGCGCCTGTCCAATTCCCGCTACATTGCCGTGGCCAAATATCCCGAAGCAGCCTGCGAAAAACGGACGCTCGACTCCGTCCCTTTCGACATACTGATTTTTCAGGAACTTGATCGTGGCCTGTGCCGCCGTAGCTCGACATGTGGACGCCAAACCGCCTCCTTCAAGGACGTCTGACCTCATCCCGTGACTGAATCAAGAACGCGCGGCACATCAGAAGTACAACTTCAGTGCAAACTGGATCTCGCGAGGATCACCAGGTCCCCCAGAATCAGTGCCCAGAATGGGCGCGAGCGTATTGGAGACCTTTCCAAACGAACCTGCTGAGGAAATATCGGCACTTGGGTTACCAAAGTTAGGATGATTGAAGGCGTTGAAAAATTCCGCTCTAAATTGCAGCTGCCATCTTTCGGTAAATTTGAATTGCTTAAACAGGCTCAGGTCGACCATCTGGATCCCAGGGCCATGGAACTTCCGGGGAGCACAGGTCCCGAAGGCTCCGTTAGCGGGTTGCGCAAATGCCGCCGGATTGATGAGAAAACCTGTCGATGTATAGGAATTGTGATCGGTCGTCGCACCAGTAAATGGATTCCCTATGCAGTCGGCGTAAACGGCATGGGTAAAGCCCAGCAAGCCATCATTCGCGGCAACGACAC
>WNFO01006224.1_pt1 | contig 14032 bp, 10 predicted proteins | sample 5400251 | NCBI WGS metagenome assembly WNFO01 (sample SAMN13153354, study PRJNA577476) | soil metagenome | isolation source: 100 cm saprolite under Madrone tree | place: USA:California | collected 2016-06-14 | reverse complement strand
TGATTGACGGGCGCATTGGTGAATCCGGAACCAGTTGCGGGCCAAAAATTCGAAAAGCCTTTCCAATCCTGCTCAATGCCCGTGAGCGGGTCGTAGACTACGCCGTAGCCTCCCCGGACCGCCATCTTAGGAGACACCTCCCAAGCGATGCCCAGACGTGGGCCCCAGTCGTCCCACTCAGGAGCCGGTCCCCAAGACCGACCATAGGGCGAAAGCTGAATCTTGTCGCCGTCAGGAATGCTTCCCAATGTACCGTCGCCGGGGATACAAGGCGAGACCCCAGTCTGGCTGCAGGGCGGAGGCAGTTTGTCCGCACCAATCCACCAATGACCGTCTGAATTCGGGCCGGCGTTGAGCGTCCCAGATGACGGGTCAAACGGACGCCGATGATCGAATCGCAATCCATACGTGACGGTCAGACTTCTGCGTACTTTCCATTGATCCTGGAAATAAGACGCCCAGGTGGAAACGCGGTTATGGATGGATAGTGTGGTTGTATTATTCAACTGTGCAGGAAGTCCGAGCAACGCTGATGCCAGGGATGACCCGGTTGTGCCGACCTGCTTTGGGTCACCCGTAGTAGCGTCAGCGAAATCGTACCCGCCATAAGGAGGGCTGTCGCTGTCATTTCCCTGCTTGAAGTATTCAAAGCCGAATTTGAACTGGTGCCCGCCGTGGGTCCAAGTCAAACCGTGAGAGAAGCTGGTAACCGGGCTTTCGATGGTGTTTGCATTCTGAATCCCAGGCTTTGCAGAAAGTGCTCCGCCCCCAAAGGGGGCCGTGAGACCGATTATGGTTCCACCCGGACTAGCAAATCCCAACGCTAGCATCGGTGCGATGCCATTCGTATCGCTCTGATTGCGCAAAAAGGGCCGCTGCGCGCGTCCAATACGATTGTCCAGCAACAGTGAAGAGCTAAATATGTGGGTCCACCCCACCCCAATATTGAGGGCTGGCACGGAATTGGCAAAAGTCCCCGAAACGTCAAAAGGCCTGACGTCAACCACGTTGACCCGATCGTAGCGGAAGAACACGTTGTCCCTGCTGCCGAGCTGCTCGTCAATGCGGAAGTTATAGTGATCGGAATTATTTACGTGGGGATTCGTGACGATGGCATTGAGCACCCCACCGCCGGCGAGGTTCGGTCGCGCATAATAGGTCTTGATGAAATTCACCATGATCGGATCAAGCCGGTCCGCCGGAATTACGTTTCCGGGAAACGGGTCCCGACTGAACTGACCAGGATTGGCGGGATCAGGTCGCGTCGTGGCCGGGTCAAATATTGGATTCGTCAAGACCGAGTTGGAAAAGTCACCGGCGAGTTCCGCATCGGTGGGCACTGTGTACTTGACCTGAGCCGCCTGACTGAACCGCCAGCCCTCGTATGCAAACGTGAAGAACGTGCGGTTACGTCCGTTATACAGCTTGGGAAGCAACACTGGTCCGCTCACCATTGCGCCAAACTGGTTCTGCCGAAAAGCTGCCGGCGGGGCCGGCGAACCGTCGGGATTGACATCCTTGAAATGGTCGCGCGTGTCAAAGATATTATTGCGGAGGAATTCCCATCCACTGGCATGAAGCTGATTGGTCCCACTGCGAGTTACCACGTTGACGACCCCGCCCAGCACGCTGCCATACTCTGCCTGATCGTTGTGCGATTGCACTTTGAACTCTTGCATAGCGTCAATGATAGGCGGCATGATATATGCGCTGGTAGTCAGCTCCGTGTTAATCACTCCATCCAATAAATATAAGTTGGACCGGTTGAACTGGCCTTGGATTGCCGGTTGGGCGATGCTTGCGGTAGGCACGGCGAGATTGGCGAGATCGTTGACTCCGACGCCCGAACTCTGTGACGTGCTGATGGGCGTGGCGCCGGGCGTCAAGGTCAGCAATTGACTAAAATTGCGTCCACTCAGCGGCAACTCATGGATGGCCTTCTGGGCTATCACCGTGCCAAGGTTCGAGCTGGTAGTCTGGATCACGTCTGCGCCTGATTCGGCGGTCACCGTAACTGACTCTGCCGTGGATCCGACCTGCAACGTGAAATTGCGGGAAAGGTTTTCCTGCACGTTGAGCGTCATACCCGTAACTGATACTGTTCGAAACCCGGTCTTGTTCACGGTCATGACGTAATTGCCTGGGTTCAGCGCCGGCAAGGCGTAAACGCCCTCCCCATTTGTCTTCACCAGGGTGGTGACGCCGGTGTCGGTGTTTTTGATCTGGACTTCGGCATCCAGAACAGCAGCATTGCTCTGGTCGGTGACACGTCCGGATACAGAGGCTTTCTCTGTCTGCGCGATCGCTTGCTGCGAAACCAGTCCAACAATGGAGATCCCAAGAACAACCAGCAGAACAAAATACCCACGCAAGCGAGGACGAAGTTCATTTCCCACGGCATTCCTCCTGTTTGCCAAGTATTCCTGGCGTGTCCGCAATTTGTCCCAATCGAGCAAGAGCATTTGAGAAAGGAACCGATTTCTTTTGCAGAAGTGCGGTAGGAAGAAGCGCATCAGCATGGCGAGGCGGGAACGAACTAGTTTAGGGGTGGTTCGGCTGCCCGCGCAGGTAGGCATACATCAGGCTCGAACCCTCCGGATGCGACGAATCGCCATCCGGACGGCCGAAGGTCACGAAGACGGAATCAATCTCACGCAGAATCTTCGCGTCGTCGCATTTAAAAACCCAACGCCGCTGGGTCTTGTCATCTGAATAGAAAATACCCAGCCTCTGGGCTTGCCGGTTTGGTCCTTCCTTTTTTGCCCAGACCTGATACTGATAGTTGGCCTTCTGCATCTTAGCTTCGTTCAAGTCATACGCGTAGAAGATGAGTGACTTGCCCTCAGTGAAAAATATCCGGCCAAAAGCAGGGCGTGCCTTTCCCCGGCCATCCGTATCTACCACATCCACGATATGAAGATTGCGCGCGCCCATCAGGTCCGTTACGTCATGGCCCAAGCTCAGTAGTTGGCGTTCCTGATCCAACGCGGCCGACTTTTCCTTCAGCCCGGATTCAAGATCATGGAGCTTAACCTGTTCAGCAATCAGCGTCGCCTCCATCTCTACGGCACGCTGGTGTTGCGACATCGCTTCCTGCCCTGTATTCGCGACCAGAGCTTGGGAATTGGCCAGTTCGCGCTGAGTCTGTTCAAGTCGCAGCTCCAATGCGTCGCGGTTCGATGCCAGCGACCGGCGATCCTGGGATGTGGCTTTCAAATCCGTCTCACTCGCAACTAGTCGATCATTCGCTTTGTGCAGCTTATCAATTAAGCGTTCCACCTCGACTTGGAGTTTCAGATTGGCGTCTGCCAGCTCAGCGATACGTAGATCGGCGGCCCTAACCTGAGCTGACGTCTTGAGAACACTAAGTTGTGACTCTGGTAGACTGCGGCTGCGATTGGATGAACCTCTCCAAAAAAAGTACCCACTCGATGCGAATGCGGCGAAGAGTAGGGCGGCCGCGATTGCGGTGGCAGGCATCCGCCACCCAACGCTTCGTGAAAACGCGCTTCGTGAAAACGCGAACGGAATCGCCGGAGGCAGCTTCACTGTTTCTTCCACATCGCGGGAGAACGTGATGCCCTCCCGTTCGGCACGATCCAGGAAGCGGCGGATAAACAGTTCCGAGTCGATGCATTCCTCCATCGCTTTCGGCGAGATCGTCGGGTCCTGCTTTGCCGTTGCGAATTGTTGAGCCGCAACGTTCAAGTAATTGAAATAGGCCTGCTTACAGCGTCCACATTCCGAGGCGTGGTGCTCTAATTCGACGAGCTCCTCGCCTGTGGCTTGCCCAACACTGGCGGCAGCGCAGATTTCCTCGAAATGTTCGTGCATCAACATGTCTTACTTTCCTCAAAGAGCAATGGCTGGTCTCGCCCCTTCTGCCTGCGAGTCATTTTCCAGGTAAGAGCGAAGTCGTTGCAATCCCCTGTAATAATGGTGGCGCACGTTCGAGAACTTCTCATTTCTTCGCCGTGCAATTTCCTTGAAATCCAAACCTTCGAAAAAGAACATTTCGATCGTCTGCCGCTGCGCATTTGGAAGAGACGCGAGTGCTTCAGTTGCAAGCCGGCTGGTCTCCTGAAATTGGAGACGGCCTGGAGACCAAAAAGTTGCCGCTTCATCAATGGCGCTTACCTCAGCCTTGTTGTACAACTGCCGGACCATTAGATAGTTCCGCCGATTGGCGCTGCGGCTATACGCGTATTGGAGAATCCACACTTTAAGAGTCCCTCTCGCAGCGTCGAATTGTCCCGCTTTTCGATAAATCTCAAGGAAAACGGACTGCGTGAGATCCTCCGCTTCCGCGGCATCCCGTAAAATGTGCAAAGCGGTCACGTGAACCAGGCGATGGTACCGTTTAAAAATTACCGCGAACGCATCGGTATTACCCGCTTGAATGTGCCACATTACGCGCTCATCATCGAGCATAAGGAGTTCGGCATACGACGCGCGGTCGTCGCAATCGCCGGATCTAGTTCTTGGCAGATACATGGCTACGTGGCCGCTCGTATATACCACATGAACGGACGAAAGATCACGCATGAAATTATTTTCTTGTGTGGGACAAGATGCCTTTTCAGGCGGTATACAAAAATGGGGTTCGGACGCGATCGCTAGCCGCGCGAGCCTTCCAAAGCGTCTCGAGAAAGTGCCCGGTAATCCGGCTAGAGATGATGCGGCCCAAAATTAGAGCTCGGATGAAGCTTGTGGGGCTAATTGTCGCGCTGGCTTGTTCCGAGCTACTGGCGTCAGAACAGTCGAGTCTGGAGAGGGCTAGAGAACTGGTCTCCGTAGGCTCATTCGATAAAGCGGAGGCGATGTTACGCCAAACTATCGCAGCCGATCCGAACAATATTGAAGCACGAGTATTGCTGGGCACAACGCTGGCCCTGCAAGGGGTTCGGGGCGAAGCGATTGAACAACTGGCTGAGGCAGTGCGACTGAATCCAAGCTCGGCGACTGCACACAATGAATTTGGCATCGTTTTGAGCCGCTTTGTCGAAGTGAAGGCGGCACGCCAGGAATTTGAGAGAGCTCTTGAACTCGACCCAGGCCTGGTGGAGGCTCATGTTAACCTGTCGCTGGTTCTCGCACAGGCTGGCGAGTTGGCCGCAGCCGGTGACCATGTCGACCGTGCCATCGAACTGCAAGGCAACCACCCGAAGGCCGCCTACGCGCATTACCTGAGAGCAAAAATCTGGGCCTCACAGGACCAAATAGACAAGGCGATGGTTGAACTTGAGAGGGCCGTGCACTTGCGGCCTGATTATGCAGAGGCCTGGTCGGATCTAGGCGGAATGAGACGTCTAGCTCTCGATAGTGCAGGAGCGATAGAGGCGTTGCAGAGGGCAGTTGCCCTGAAACCGGACGACGCATTGGCTCAATATCGCCTGGGTCAGTTGTACCTGCAGGACGGACATGCATTGAAGGCCGTCGAGCATTTGAAGCAGGCTTTGTTCTATGCTCCCAACGATCGCGCCACGCTATACAACCTGATGCTTGCCTTACGTAAGGCAGGGCTGGTGGAGGAGACAAAACTCATCGAGAGGCGTATGGCTGAGCTGCAACATCAAAGCGACCGGGCCTCCGAAGTGGGATTTGCCGCATCTGATCTGAACAGCGAAGGAATACAACTTGAAAGATCAGGGGACATCCGGGCAGCACTGGCAAAGTACCGGGCGGCCCTCGATCTGGACCCCACCGGGTTCGGTTTCCGTTTGAACTACGCTCTCGCTCTATGCCGGATCGGCCGGTGGCAAGATGGAATTGTGGAACTACGCGAAGTGCTGCGACTCGACCCAGACAATGCAGACGCGGCTAAGGCTTTGTATATCGCAGTTGACAAGGCAAAGCCGCAGTCTGGAGATGTTCGCAAGCGTCCTTGAATTCCTCGGCTACAACTTAACTCGGCACTCCAAGTTACCTAATCTCAGTTTCTACCCAAATCTGCCCTCGTCGGCAACACAGGCTTAAGAGATCGCGGACTGCAAGAGCTGGCGGATCACTCGCTCAACAACGGCCCGTTGATCGTTCGTCGGGGACCGGCCATGGCTGGGGAACGGCGACAATCTCGGCAGCACTTACGCCATCGCGGTGATGAATACGCCCGTCGGTTAGGTCAATGCTGCGTTGGATAAGCCGCAATGCTTCTGCCGGTAATGGTCGGGCGGCCCATGGGTTATGGATGAGTTCCACAGCGCGAGTCTGAAGATTCGAGGGTGAAAGTTGGTGCGTAACGACGACAGCGCTCACAAGGGTACTGCGTGGGCCGTCACGCCCACGCCAAACTCCGTTCGGAACGCGTGGGCCCCATCTATCCAGCCATTGGCCGTCGGCCTGACGAACAGCAACCAGCCGTTCTTCGCCAAAGAGCGCATTCCATATATCGAGGTCTTCGCAGAAGTCATCTAAGATGTTCACAGCGACCACGAGCGGGAGATCTCCACGTGCCGAATCAAGAGCATCTTTTTCGCGCCCTGGGCAGGAGTGTCCGTGACCTCCGTGCCCGCAAGGGGACCCCACGCTGACAGCGCCAATTCCGCTGCCAGGAGGCTGCTCAAAAACCACTTCTCCAATCGCGATGCGAGGTACAATGATTTTGCCAGGTGAAAACGGCGGCGGGCTCTGCAGGGATGCAACCATGCCGAAGGATAGCTTGGTGTGCTTCATCGAGACGATCACTGCATCTGCGCGAATATCCTCCCGCGCTCATGCCAACCCGCATCGGATCGGTAGACCCGCATGCCTTGAAAACCACCGCCTGAAGGACGGGATCTCACTCCCGGAGAACACTCCTTCTTCACCCTCTAAGGCGGCACATTTGCAGTTGCGCACAGATTCTTGCGCATAGCTGCGCGGGGCGCGAGAAATGAAAGACTGCCTCATGGAAGAAGGTTCCAAAATTCGCAAGATCGCGTTTGTCGGCGACCACTTGCCGCGCAAGTGCGGCATTGCGACGTTCACGACTGACCTGCTTTCCGCAGTGGCAGCTGCGCATCCCCAAAGCCAGTGTTTCTCAGTGTCGGTGAATGACATTCAAGGGGGCTACGAATACCCGGAAGTTGTTCGCTTCGAGATTGAGGAGCAGGATTTGTCGTCGTATCTACGTGCTGCGGATTTCCTCAACATCAGCAACGTGGATGTCGTCTGCTTGCAGCACGAGTTCGGCATTTTCGGCGGGCCGGCCGGCGGCCATATCCTGGCCCTCCTGCGCGAACTGAGAATGCCCGTTGTCACTACCTTGCATACCATTTTACGTGAGCCGAAAGCCGAGCAACGGCGCGTAATGCACGAGCTAGTCGCGCTCTCGACCCGGCTGGTGGTCATGGCTGACCGGGGGCGACAGATGTTGCAGGAGATTTACAAGGCACCGCCGGCCAAGATCGATCTCATTCCGCACGGCATTCCCGACGTAGGTTTTGTCGATCCGACCGATTTCAAGGAGCAGCTCGGTGTAGAAGGCAGGGTGGTGCTGCTTACGTTCGGGCTGCTTTCGCCGAACAAGGGGATCGAACATGTGCTCAACGCCTTGCCGCACATTGTCGCGGAGTTTCCGGACGTTGTTTACATAGTCCTGGGTGCCACCCATCCCAACGAACACCGCGAGCATGGCGAAGCCTACCGGCTCAGCCTCGAAATCCTTGCCAAAAAGAACAAGCTCGAGAAAAATGTCATCTTCTACAACCGGTTCGTAGAACTTGAAAATCTGCAGGAGTTCATTGGCGCCACCGACTTTTACATCACACCTTACCTCAACGAAGCGCAGATCACGTCGGGCACGCTAGCCTATACGTTTGGTGCTGGCAAAGTGGTAGTTTCGACACCATACTGGCACGCGGAAGAATTGTTGGCGGACGACCGCGGCGTGCTGGTGCCGTTCGGCGACGCCGCGGCCATAGCCCGCGAGGTGATTGGCTTGCTGGGCGACGACACCCGCCGGCATACCATTCGCAAGAATGCTTACAAGCTGGGTCGTGAGATGGTCTGGAGCAACGTGGCGAGGCTCTATATGAGCTCATTCGAATTGTCGCGGAGAGAGGGGGCGGCACGATCTCGAAAATCTCTTGCCAGGAAGACGCTCGACCAAAAGCCGCGGGAACTGCCGGAGTTGAAGTTGAGTCATCTCTCACGAATGACCGATTCGACAGGAATCTTCCAACATGCCATTTTTAGCATTCCGAATTTTTCGGAAGGCTACTGTACGGATGACAACGCTCGCGCATTCATCCTCGCCGTACTGCTCAGTGAATTGGGAGAAGAGCCCGAGCGCGTGCGGACCCTGGCCACAACTTACGCTGCTTTTCTTCATCATGCGTTCGATTTCAAAACAAAACGCTTCCACAACCACCTGAGTTTTGACCGCCGCTGGCTCGACGAACAAGGCTCAGAGGATTGTCACGGGCGAGCGCTCTGGGCGCTGGGTGTAGGCGTGGGGCGTTCACCCTATCGGAGCTTCCAGATCATGGCTGGACAACTTTTCGCGCTGGCGTTGCCAGCTCTGACAGAGTTCACTTCGCCACGGGCGTGGGCGTTCGGCCTTATTGGCATCCATGAATACCTGCGCCGGTTGAGCGGTGACAGCCTAGCAAACCAAACCCGTGAGACACTCATTGCTCGGCTCATGGAGCTTTTTGAAAGAACTGCGCAGCGAGACTGGTGCTGGTTTCAAGAGGATCTGACTTACGACAACGCGAAGCTCCCACACGCCTTGATTCTCAGCGGTCGTGCAACCGGACAACCAGCGGTGTTTGAGCGAGGCCTACAGGCCCTGCGCTGGCTGACCGAATTGCAAATCTCCGAGAAGGGTCACTTTCGATCCATCGGCAGCAACGGATTTTATCGCCGCGGCGGCATGCGTGCCAACTTTGACCAGCAGCCCATCGAGGCGCAAGCCATGGTCTCAGCCTGTCTTGAAGCCTATCGCGCCACATCAGATATCTGGTGGTATGAGCAGGCGCAACGCGCCTTCGACTGGTTCATCGGCTGGAACGATCTCGGATTGGAACTCTATTCTCCCAAAACAGGGGGCTGTCGCGATGGCCTTCACGTGGATCGGGTCAACCGGAACCAGGGAGCGGAATCAACTCTGGCCTTCCTGCTTTCCCTGGGGGAGATGCACTTGGCACAAAATATGCTGACTAGTTTTAGAGAACCGATCGCTGTCTAAAGATAAAAACCACCGCTTCCGGTCCTGTTCCTGTGGAATGACCAGTCCATGAGCGACAACTCGATTCACGTCACGCGCACGGCCACGGTCCTCAGGCCCGACCAGTCACGTGTTCTCTTGCGGCCGTTCAGTCAGGGGGATCCGCAGCGGACCGGCAGGATTATCGCCAGGATCATGTCGCTCCCGGAAGACCGAGTCGGCCCTCTCCTGGACGAAGTGTCCGCCGAATTCTCCCAGCGACACCAGCAGATCCACGAATCCTTTCTGGAACGATTCGAACAGGTCCGCGATCTCCTGTTGACCGATGAGAAAATTACCGAACAAAGAAAGCTGTTAATCGGCTCCTACTTCGTTTGCGAATTCTCCTTAGAATCCGCAGCCCTGTTCAATCCGTCCATCATCCCGCACCCTGACCAGTCGGACCTGCCTCCTGGCGCTCTGCGTTTTATCCTCAGCTTGCGCGCCACCGGTGAGGGACACATCTCCTCCATCACTTTTCGGACGGGTATCATCCACGTCGACCATCGGATCGAGGTCCTACCCCCAACCGGCTTCCTCACCGAGCCGCGGCAAGTCCCGAACCCCCGTTACGAGAAGGCGCTCTTCGAGCGGAGACTCTTTGAGCTGGGATTGACGAGCGGATTCACACGCCGGGTTATGGACAAGTTTGGGGAGTCGTTTGCATTGGAAGAACTGCGCTCCAATCTCGAAGCCGAAATGAAACAGTCGCGCTTATCGGATCGAGACGCGATCCGGGGGATTTTGATGCTGGCCCAGTCCAACTACGAGGTTCAGTTCCAGCCCGAACAGCAATTGTCTGAGCGCATCATTTTCCCGGTCACGCCGTCACAACGCAACGGCATCGAAGACGCCCGGTTCGTCTGTTTCCATAACGATGACGGCACCCACGTCTACTACGCCACCTTCACTGCCTTCGATGGCAAGGTGATCTTGCCAGAGCTGGTGGAGACCTCTGACTTCCTCCTGTTTCGGTTCATCACCCTGAACGGTCCGGCCGCGGAAAACAAAGGCATGGCCCTCTTCCCGCGGAAGATCAACGGCCTCTATGCCATGCTCTCCCGCCAGGACAACGAGAACATCTACCTCATGTTTTCCGAGAACGTCCACTTCTGGTATGAACGCAAGGTGCTCCTTAAACCGAGATTCCCGTGGGAACTGGTCCAGCTTGGGAACTGCGGGTCTCCGATTGAGACCGAAGCGGGCTGGCTAGTCCTCAGCCACGGTGTTGGCCCCCTGCGAACGTACTGCATCGGGGCGTTCCTCCTCGATCACGATGATCCCGGCAAAGTGATCGGCCGCCTCCGCGAACCCTTGCTCAGACCCGACCAAAAGGAGCGTGAAGGCTACGTGCCGAACGTCGTTTACACCTGTGGCGCTCTCCTCCACAATGGCGAACTCATCATCCCCTATGGCATGGCCGATCACGCCACCGGCTTCGCTACCGTTCCCCTCGCTGAAGTGCTGGCTGCCATGCACTAGGAAAGTATCGTCGAACAGCATGACAAAGGCCGCCAAAAGAGTGGCTGTCCTGTCGCCGATAGCCTGGCGAACGCCTCCTCGGCAATACGGCGCCTGGGAAACGGTGGCTGGCAACATCGCCGAAGGGCTCGTCGCTCGTGGCTGGGATGTGACGTTGTTCGCCTCCAGGGATTCTGTGACCCGCGCTCACCTGCATGCCGTGGTGGACAAGGGATATGAAGAGGATTCCACTGTCGATCCCAAAGTAGCCGAATACCTTCACATCTCCGAAGCGTTCGAGCGCGCAGCTGAGTTTGACCTTATCCACAGCCACTACGACTTCATGGCGCTGACCTACACTCGTCTGGTCAAGACACCCGTCCTCACTACCATCCACGGATTCTCGTCAGCCAAAATCATGCCTGTCTATCAGAAATATCGTGACGGATATTTTGTTTCCATCAGCGATTCCGATCGAGCCGCAGGGCTGAATTACCTAGCGACGGTCTACAACGGCATCGATCTCTCGTTGTACCCGCTCCAGGAATCGGGCGGTGATGATCTCATTTTCCTCGGTCGGATCCATCCGGATAAAGGTGTTCATCTGGCTATCGAGGTTGCACGTCTGAGCGGATTGCGTTTGATCATCGCTGGTATTATCCAAGATGAGGCCTATTTCCGGGAGCACGTCAAACCTCATCTCGACGATCAAAACATCCTTTATATCGGACCGGTCGGCGTCCCGGGCAAGAACAAACTGTTCGCCCGAGCCCGAGCTCTACTGCACTTGAACACCATCCCGGAGCGATTCGGACTTGTCCTGGTCGAAGCTAATGCAGCCGGCGTGCCCGTCATCGCGATGGATCTCGGTTCTTGCCGTGAGGTGATCAAGGACGGGCAGACGGGTGTTCTGGTTGACAACGTTACTGCAGCAGTTCAGGCGCTTGCACGAATTTCTAAAATCGATCGTCGTGCCTGCCGCAACCGGGTCCAGCAATATTTTTCGATCGATGCCATGGTGGAGGGATACGAACGGGTTTACTCGACGATTTTTGATCTGGAAGCGAAGAGACGATCATGAAGCTAGACATTGTCAGACGGTACCGCCACAACCCCATCCTGACCAAGGCCGAGATCCCCTATCCAGTGGAAACCGTTCACAATGCGGCGGTCGTGAAGCATGAGAACGAATACATCATGCTTTTCCGCTCCCATCTCCGCACCGGACGGTCGATCATTGGTCTGGCACGCAGTCCCGACGGATTCCGCTTCACCGCCGATCCAGAGCCCTTTCTGATTCCTGCGCAGGACAGTACTTTTGCCGCCTATGAAGAGTTCGGCGTGGAGGACCCACGCGTGACCCGGCTGGAAGGGGAGTACATCATCACCTACAGCGCCTACTCGCGAAATGGAGTGCGGATCGCTCTTGCCAAGACGAAGGACTTCAGTCAGGTGGAAAGAGTTTCCTTAATCACCGAGGCCGATTATCGGAATGTGGTGATCTTTTCGGAGAAATTTAATGGGCTTTATGCCCGGCTTGACCGTCCTCATTCGGAAATCGCCCCCTGGTCAATCTGGATTTCCTACTCTCCGGATCTATGCTATTGGGGACAATCACAGCTGATCATGAGGCCTGAGCAATATCACTGGGATGAAATGAAGATCGGGCCCGGCGCGCCGCCGATCAAAACCGACCAGGGATGGCTTTCCATCTATCACGGAGTCTTCCAAACCATGGATGGATCGGTCTATCGTTTGGGAGTTGCTCTTCATGACCTCGGGGACCCGGCAAAGATCATCGGAGTGGGCGACTCGTGGATTTTGCAACCGGAAGATCCCTGGGAAATAACTGGATATGTCCACAACGTGGTCTTCACCTGTGGTGCTGTTTCGGAGTCTGATGGAACCGTGAAAATCTATTGGGGGGGCGCAGACACGGTTATGTGTGTGGGCGAAGCGAATGTCTCGGATCTGGTCGCACTATGCCTGCATCACGGCAGACCGGCAAAGTAAGCGTGACAGTCGTCGGAAATCTGGGAAAGATAGTTCTGACCCCAATTCATACGCCAGAAACTGTGGCCATAGTGGCCCACGCCAGGCGAATAGATCGAGTAAATGATGACCCTCGCGCGCTGCGCTTCTTCAAAGGCGGCGTCCACATAAGGGTTACTGGGTCCGCCACCCCCAAAGCGATCGATGCCGTCGGAAACCATCAGGATCTCGCGGCGAACCGGACCTTCGGGCCAGCGCTTGATCAAGTCGACCACGCAGAAGTAGAGGCTGGCAGACGCGCCCGGGTCTCCCAACGGAAGTCGCAGCGCTTTGGCCGCCTGCGTATGGTCATTGGTGGGATTCTGTAGGACTTCCGCAGTTCCGTTTCGCATATACGCCACACCGATCGCCGTGGTTGAGGGCTGCGCATTAATGAATTGACGTATGTCTTCCAACTGCGAACCGAAGCTGGTGCTTGCAGCGTCATCGATCAGGATGAGCAGTTGAAGTCCTGCGCGCTCTCCTTGCAGTGGAATCCAGTCGGTAACCTTAGCCCGATCGCGACCTTGATATACCGTCACGTCTTCGCGATTAATGACTGGAACGTTGGAACCGTGACGAGGTTCCACCGTCACCACCACATGGACCGGAACCCCAGTAGATGACGCCTCCTGGGCCACCGCTGATCACAGGCCACTTGCGAGTGCGGCCACCGCAAGAAGGGTCGCCTGCAATAAGGTGGGGTTTTCTCATCGAAGCCTCGTTGGGAAATAGCGGCCGAGGATCGAGGCAACGCTACTCCCCGGAGATGAAACCTGTCAACGCGAAGATTCCTGCGAAAAAAAGCTGGAATCGTTGACGAATTGGTGACGAGTTTTCTGCGTGTGCGCGCGGAGCACGATTCTTATTAAAGAACCGAGCAGAGATTGGCGAAGAGTCGACTGCAAGGTGAAGTCAAACTCGTCGATGGTCTTGAAGAAGGGGAAGTGCGCGCTCCGGGTGCAGCGCTGCAGACGGGTTTGCTTTCGTCGCGCCACTTCTTCGGCCAGCAGGAGAACCAGGAACTCCCGATACGACCAGCTTTCCTTCTCGGCTTGAGTGGCCACCGCTTGGTAGATCCGGCGCATGTGCGCCAAGTTCAGGCGCTTGAACAAAGCATCGAGCTGGCCCTCGGAGAGTTCACGACCCTGAGGAGTGGGAAGACCGGCGTTCGCGGTCATCGCTACCCTGGCTAGATCTGAGAAGTATCCCGGTTATGCGCTTCTTCCCAGCGATTGTTTCTTCATTCCGACTGCACTGGTGGGTCGCCTTGATAGTTTCTGCTCTCGGGGTCGCGGCGACATGCATGCGAGCTTTAGAAACTGACGAAGCGCGCGCCAAATCTGCGGAGGG
>WNFO01004352.1_pt1 | contig 14033 bp, 14 predicted proteins | sample 5400251 | NCBI WGS metagenome assembly WNFO01 (sample SAMN13153354, study PRJNA577476) | soil metagenome | isolation source: 100 cm saprolite under Madrone tree | place: USA:California | collected 2016-06-14 | reverse complement strand
GCTCAAGTCCGAGGCCGGGAAGCTCGTGCTCCGCCCGTTCGAGAACGACGAGGCGTAGGAGGCGTGGACCTCGAACGCTACCTGGCGGCGCGCGCGCGCCTGGTCGAGCGCGCGCTCGCGGCGCGCTTCCCGCCCGCCCGCACTCGTCTCCGGCAGGCGATGCGCTACAGCCTGCTCGCCGGCGGCAAGCGCATCCGCCCGGTCCTCGCGCTCGCGGCGGGCGAGGCGTGCGGCGCACCGGCGCGCCGCGTCCTGCCCTTCGCCTGTGCGCTCGAGATGATCCACACCTACTCGCTCGTGCACGACGACCTGCCCGCGATGGACGACGACGACCTCCGGCGCGGCCAGCCGACCAGCCACAAGGTGTGGGGCGAGGGGCTCGCGATCCTGGTCGGCGACGCGCTCCTGACCGAGGCGTTCCGGGTGATGGCCGGCGCGCCCGGCGTGCCCCCGGCGCGCGCGCTCGGCGCGGTCGCCGAGGTGGCGGCTGCGGCGGGCGAGGCTGGCATGGTGGGCGGGCAGGCGCTCGACCTGGCTGCCGAGGGCAGCCGCCCGAGCCTCCGCCGCGTGCAGGACATCCACCGCCGGAAGACGGGCGCGCTCCTCCGCAGCGCGGTGCGCGTGGGCGCGCTGGTCGCCGGCGCCGACGCGCGCACGCTGCGGCGGCTGACGGCGTACGGCGAGCACCTGGGGCTCGCCTTCCAGATCGCCGACGACATCCTCGACGCCGCGGGCGGCCCGGAGGCCGACGGGCGTACCGATCGCGAGCTCGGCAAGGCGACGTACCCGGGCGTGCTCGGGCTCGCCGGCGCCCGTGCGGCGGCGGCGCGCGAACGCGATACGGCGCTCGCGGCGCTGCGCGGCCTCGACCGCGCGGCCGAGCCGCTCCGCGCGCTCGCGGCGTACGTGGTCGCGCGGGCGTCGGAGGCCGGCACCGAGAGGCGCCAAGCTGTGCGCGACGGGAGCCGCGCGGGAGCTCATCTGGGGCGCGCGCCGGCGGCCGCGCGGGCGAATGACCGGAGCGCGGCAAAGCCGGGCGAGCATCGGACGGGCCCCCCGCGCCCTTAGAACCGCGGGGTGGCGCGCGTGCGCATCGACCGCCTGCTCGTCGAGCGCGGGCTCGTCGCGAGCCGCGAGCGCGCGCGGCGCCTCGTCATGGCGGGCGACGTGCTCGTGGGCGACCGTCCCGTCACCAAGCCGGGCGCGGAGGTCCTCGCCGACGCCCTGGTGCGGCTGCGCGGCGCCGACTCCCCCTACGTGAGCCGAGGCGGCGAGAAGCTGGCCGGGGCGCTCGACGCCTTCGGCCTCGAGGTGCGCGACCTGGTCGCGCTCGACGTCGGCGCCTCGACGGGTGGCTTCACCGACTGCCTGCTCCAGCGCGGCGCGCGGCGGGTGATCGCGCTCGACGTCGGCTACGGGCAGCTCGCCTGGAAGCTCCGGCAGGATGCGCGCGTGGTCGTGATCGAGCGCACGAACGCGCGTGCTCTCACGCCGGCCATGCTGCCGGAGGCCCCCGATCTGGCGGTCGTCGACGTCTCCTTCATCTCGCTCGCTACCGTGCTCCCCGTAGTGGCGAGCGTGGTACGGCCGGGCGCCACCATCCTCGCGCTCGTGAAGCCGCAGTTCGAGGTGGGGCGTGGGCGGGTGGGGAAGGGCGGCGTGGTGCGCGACCCGGCGCTGCGCGCCGAGGCGGTCGCCGGCGTGCGCGCGGCGGCGGAGCGGCTCGGGCTCGCGCTGCGTGGCGAGGCGGAGTCGGTGCTGCCGGGGCCGAAGGGGAACCGGGAGGTGTTCCTCGCGCTCGCGCGGCCTCGCGAGAGTCGTCGCGCGCCGCAGATACTCCTCTGGCACGGCATGCTCATCCACGGCGGCGCCTCCGTCACCCGGCGGGGCACCTCGCGCAAATCCATGGTGCTTCACTACTGCGTCCGTGGCGCCGACCGCGCACGGGAGGTCCACGGGCCGTTCAACTGGTAGTCGCTTCGCCGGCCGCCGCGCCCGGTGGGGGCCGGGTCAGTCGATCGACTGGGGGTCGCTGCGCATGATGAGCGCCTCGTAGACCGGCTGCTGGCCCTGGTCCTCCTGCTCGATCCGGCGCAGGAGGGCCGCCATCTCCGGCTCCTCCGGGTCCCAGTGCGCGATCTGCTCGACCAGGCGGCGGCGTTTCGTCTGCGCGGCGTGCAGCGCGGCTACCGCCCGCTCCCACTGGTTGTTGCCGCCGGCCGCCGCCGGCGCCGCCGCCGGCGGCCGGCCGCCGAGGGCGAGGAGGCGCGTGCGCAGCCACTCCGCGTGGCGGTCCTCGATGTCGGCCAGGTCGCGTAGCGCGCTCGCTGCCTGCGGGTAGCGGGCGCGCTCGGCGTGCGCGCGCAGCAGCGCGGCCTGCGCGGCCTCGGCGCGGTAGTCCTCGCTCAGGTCCGCGAGCAGGTCGCGCGCGTCCCCTTCGGTCCCGAGCAGGCGCGACAGGAGCCCCATGCGGGGGAGGCTCGTAGCGGCCCCCCCGCGGCAAGTCAAGCGATTCCCTTCGTGCCGGATTTCCGTTACAAATCGCACGAGGAGGTTCGTCACCGCATGGCACGGATCACGGTCGAGGATTGCCTGGAGCATGTTCCCAACCGCTTCGAGCTGGTGCTGCTCGCGGCCCGCCGGGCGAAGCAGCTGCTCAAGGGCGCGCGCCCCCTGGTCGAGTCGGACAACAAGGAGATCGTCTCCGCGCTGCGCGAGATCGCCGCCGGCAAGGTCCGGCTCCAGTACAGCGGCTGATGCGAGGGCGATGGCGAAGGAGCGGGATCTCTACGCGATTCTCGGTGTCGAGCGGAGCGCGAGCGCCGACCAGATAAAGAAGGCGTACCGCCGGCTCGCCCGCAAGCATCACCCCGACCTGAATCCGGGGGACAAGCAGGCCGAGGAGCGCTTCAAGGAGATCTCGGTCGCGCACGACGTCCTCACGGACCCGGGCAAGCGCAAGCTCTACGACGAGTTCGGCCTGGAGGGCCTGCAGGCCGGGTTCGATCCGGCGCGTGCACGCGAGTACAAGCGCTGGTCCGAGAGCGGGCACGGCTTCTCCTTCCGCCGCGAGGGCCCGTTCGAGGGCTTCGGCTTCGGCGGCTCCGGCGGGCGGAGTCGGCGGCGCGCGGCGGAGGAGGAGGACGAGGAGCGGAGCTTCGCCGACATCATCGAGCAGCTGTTCGGGGCGGGCGCCGCCACCGGCGCCGCGCGGCGCACGGCGCGCGGCGGCGACCTCGAGCACCCGATCGAGGTGGACTTCCTCGACGCCCTGCGGGGTACCAAGACGGCGGTGACCGTCCGCCGGCCGGCGCCCTGCGCGCAGTGCCGCGGCAGCGGCCGGCAGGGGATGCGCGCCTGCACGCGCTGCGGCGGCACCGGCACGGTCGAGCAGCGCGAGCAGCTCACGGTCAAGATTCCCGCCGGGGTGGGCGACGGTGCGCGCGTGCGCGTGAAGGGCAAGGGCGGCGTGGGGCGCGGCGGCGCCGCGGCGGGCGACCTCTACTTCATCGTGAAGGTCCGGCCGCACCCGCTCCTCCGGCGCGACGGCAAGGACCTCACCATCGAGGTGCCGATCACGGTCGGCGAGGCGATCCGGGGCGCGACCATCGCCGTGCCGACGCCGGACGGGACGGTGCGGCTCAAGGTGCCCCCGGGGAGCCAGAGCGGGCAGCGGCTTCGGCTCTCCGGGCGCGGCGTGCCCGATCCGAAGGGCGGCGCGCCGGGCGACCTGTACGTGCGCCTGATGGTGCAGGTGCCGGCCGACGGAGCGGCCGACCGCCTGAAGGACGCGGTCGAGGCGCTCGAGGAGGCGTATGCCGAAAACCCGCGGGCGCACCTTTCAGTCTAGGAAGCGGCCCGCTCGGAGCGTCATGCCGCGCGACGCCCAGACCGACCCCGAGGCGAAGGTCCCGCCGCCCGCGGAGCCCGCGGCGGACGAGACCCGCGCGGTCGAGTCGCGCCGGGGCGGCGCCCTCGTCCCCGCCGACTCGCTCCAGCGCTACCTCGCCGAGATCCGCCGCATCCCCATCCTCTCGCGCGAGGAGGAGCACGAGCTCGCGGTGCGCTGGCACGAGCACGAGGACCGGCAGGCGGCGTGGCGCCTCGTCACGGCCAACCTCCGCCTGGTCGTGATGATCGCGCGCGAGTACCAGCGCGCCTTCCACAACCTGCTCGACCTCGTCCAGGAGGGCAACGTCGGCCTCCTCGAGGCGGTCAAGAACTTCGACCCCTACCGCGGCATCCGCTTCCCGTCCTACGCGGTGTGGTGGATCCGCGCCTACATCATCCGCTACATCATGAACAACTGGCGCCTGGTGAAGGTCGGCACCACGCAGGCGCAGCGCAAGCTCTTCTTCAACCTCGCCAAGGAGCGCGAGCGGCTCGAGCGCGAGGGCTTCGCGCCCAGTCCGAAGCTGATCGCCCAGCGCCTCGACGTGCGCGAGAAGGAGGTGGTCGAGATGGAGCAGCGCCTCGCGGCGCGCGACGTCTCGGTCGACGCGCCCGTCGGGGAGGACGAGGACGCCACGCTCCTTGATTTTCTGCCGAGCCACGAGCAGACTGCCGACGCCGTCGCCGACAAAGAATACCATCGGCTCATCCGCGAGACGGCGAACGAGTTCCAGAAGACCCTCGAGGGGAAGGACCTGGTGATCTACGAGCGACGGCTCGCGCCGCTCATGCGTGACGAGGAGCCCGTGACGCTGCAGGAGATCGGCGACGAGTTCGGCATCACGCGCGAGCGGGTGCGCCAGATCGAGGTGCGCGTGAAGAAGCGGCTCGCCGACTACATGCGCCGGCAGATCCCGGACATCCGGGACATCGAGTTCGGCGCCTAGGAGACGGATGCAGGTCCACGGTGGTCGCGTGGTCGCGCGCGCGCTCAAGCGCGAGGGTGTGTCCTTCGTGTTCACGCTCTGCGGCGGGCACGTCATGTCGATCTACGACGGCTGCCTCGACGAGGGCATCGGCATCGTCGACGTGCGCCACGAGCAGTCCGCGGCGCACGCCGCCGACGGCTGGGCGCGCGTCACCGGACAGCCGGGGGTGGCGATCGTCACCGCCGGCCCGGGGCTGACCGACGCCGTGACCGGCGTGGCGACCGCCTGGCGCGCCAACATCCCGATGGTGGTCATCGGCGGGCAGGCGCCGCGTTTCTTCCAGGACATGGGCGGGCTCCAGGACATGGCGCACGTGGACCTGATGAAGCCGATCACCAAGTGGGCCGTGTCGGTGCCGCACGCCCGCCGGCTCGGCGAGTACGTGGCGAGCGCCTTCCGCGTCGCGACCACCAACGTGCCCGGCCCCGTCTTCCTCGAGATGCCGCTCGACCTCCTCTTCGACAACCTCGAGGAGAGCGAGGTGGTCGTGCCCGAGCGCTCGCGCACCGAGGCCGGCGTCGCGCCCGACCCGCGCTACGTGGAGCGCGCCTTCGACCTCCTGCGCGGGGCGCAGCGTCCGGTCTGCCTGGTCGGGAGCCAGCTCTTCTGGTCGCGCCGGCGCGAGGCGTACTCGGAGTTCGTGCGCACCTTCGGCATGCCGATCTACGTGAACGGCCAGGCGCGCGGCTCGCTCGACCCCGAGGACCCGCACTGGTTCCTGCAGACGCGCAAGGACGCGCTCAAGCGCGCCGACGTGGTCCTCATCTTCGGCACCCCGCTCGACTTCCGGATCGGCTACGGGCGCGGCTCGCACATCAACGAGGCCGCCAAGCTGATCCACGTCGACCTCGACGGCCGCGAGCTCGGCAAGAACCGTGGCTGCGACGTCGGCATCATCGGCGACACCGGGCTGACCATGGAGGCGCTCACCGAGTGCGCGCGCGCCGCCCGCTGGAAGCCCGAGCTGTCGCGCGGCTGGCTCGGCGAGCTGCGCGGGCTCGAGAAGCAGAAGTGGGCGGCGCTCGCGCCGCAGCTCGCCTCCGACGAGACGCCCGTCAACCCGCTCCGCCTGTGCGCCGAGGTGGACCGGCTGCTCACGCCCGACACCATCGTGATCGGCGACGGCGGCGACTTCGTCGGCTCCGCGGCCAACGTGCTCCGCCCGCGCGGCTTCGGCCACTGGCTCGACGCGGGCCCGCTCGGCACGCTCGGCGCCGGCCCCGGCTACGCCATGGCGGCCAAGCTCGCTTCACCCAAGTCGGACGTCATCATCATGTACGGCGACGGGGCCTTCGGCCTCAACATGATGGAGTTCGAGGCCTGCATCCGGCAGAAGATCAACATCGTCGGCGTGATCGGGAACGACGCGGCGTGGACCCAGATCCTGCGCGGCCAGGTGCAGATGTACGGCCCCGACCGCACGCCCGCGTGCAAGCTCGCGCCCAGCCGCTACGACCTGATGATCGAGGCGCTCGGCGGGCACGGCGAGTGGGTCGAGCGGCCGGAGCACATCCGCCCCGCGCTCGAGCGCGCACTCGGCGCCGGCAAGCCGGCGCTCGTCAACGTCCGCATCGGCACGAGCGACTTCCGCAAGGACGCGATCTCGGTGTAGGAGACGTCCGTGGACCGGACCGCGGGCATCATCGTCATCGGCAACGAGATCCTCTCGGGGAAGGTCGTCGACACCAACTCCCCGTTTCTCACCCGCGAGCTGCGGGCGCTCGGCGTCACTGTCCGCCGCATCCTCACCATCCCGGACGAGCTCGACGAGATCGCGGCCGCGGTCGCCCAGTTCCACCGCGACTACGACCTCGTCTTCACCTCGGGCGGCGTCGGCCCCACGCACGACGACGTCACCATGGAGGGCGTCGCCCGTGGACTCGACCGAAGAGTCATCCGCCACCCCGCCATCGCCGACAAGATCCGCGAGTACTTCCGGGACAAGGTGAACGAGGCGCGGCTCAAGATGTCGGAGGTGCCGGAGGGAGCGGAGCTGATCGTCGACGGCCGGCTCGGCTTTCCGACCATCAAGTGCGAGAACATCTACATCCTGCCCGGCATCCCGGAGATCCTGGAGCAGAAGTTCCAAGCCCTGCGTGACCGCTTCGCCGTCTCCCCCTACTTCTTGCGCGTAGTCTACACGCGCGAGGGCGAGGGGGCGATCGCCGAGCACCTGAACGCGACCCTGGCGGCGTTCCCGGAGCTGCTCCTCGGGTCGTACCCGAAGATCGGCGACCCGGACTACGCGGTCAAGCTCACGCTCGAGTCGAAGGACGAGGGGTACGTCGAGCGGGCGCTCGCCCATCTCCTCGGCCTGCTCCCCGAGGAAGCGGTCGTGCGCACGGAGTAGCAACGAGACGGGGGACGCGGTGCTCCCCCGTCCCGCACCTCGTCACTGGACCTGGCCCGCCCCCACGACCCCGTTCACTGCCGCCGAGGTCACACCCGAGCCCGCGCACTGCGTGGGGTCGGCCTGGAAGGCGAGCACGCTCTGGGCCTGGTCCCCGGCGTAGCGCGTGGTGGTGACGGTCACCGTGCCCCCGCCCACCACGGGCAGCGTGACGCTGGGGATGACGGTGCCCTGCAGGTTCACCCCGCCGGTGACCGTCTGCGTCGTGAAGCTCACCACCGTCGTCGTGCCGTCGGCCCATGCGACGATGGCGATGCCCGCGCCATTGCTGGTCGCGCACGACCCGCTGCCGGTTGCCGCCGGCTCCTGTGCAACCACCCCGCCCACGGTGATCCGCTGGCCGACGGTGGCGGTTCCCGCCGCGGGAGCGCTCGGATCGTTCGACTGGCAGCCACTCAGCGCGCCGCTGAACGAGCCCCGACGGCGTGCGCCCTCGGGGATGAGATGAATTGACGGGCTTGCGAGCGCCGCGCGCTCCGGGGGCGGCGCCCTCGATGCCTCCTCGACCGCCGCCAAAGCCGGGCTCATGCCACAGCGAAGCGAATAGCGGGGCAGTCCTTCCGTCAATACCAGCGCCCCGAGCGTTCCCCGCCACCAGTGACGACGCGCCCACGCTACCGCCCGTCCCCCGATGAGCAACCATGGCGCCCGCGCGCGGACCAGCGGGAGAGCGCTCGGCCACCGGGCCGCTGCCGGATGAAGGCAACATCTCTCACGTACACAGGGGAGTGCGTGGCCCACGTCGCCGTGGCTATAGTTCTAAAGGCCAAGGGGGATGATATGTCGGCGCTCCGGAGGGGCGAAACGCGCGCGTCACCGCGCTCGCGACGTGCCTCGATTCTGGGAGGAGGGGACCGCGAGATGGCAGGGACGGTAACGCAAACACATCCGGCCGAGACCGCGCGCGTGCCGAAGAGGGCTGACGGCAGCTCGCGCGAGGCGCTCGACGCCAACATCATCATCGCCAACGCGCCGGATCCGGTGTTCGTCTCCGACCTCGAGGGTCGCATCCTGCAGGCCAACGAGGCGGTGTCGGAGCTTCTCGGCTTCCGCCCCGACGAGCTGCTCGAGCAGTCGCTCTCGCGCTTCATCAGCCCGGAGGAGACGCGCGAGTTCATGGACGCGCTGGACGAGGTGGTGGAGCGTGGCGTCACGCGAAACGCGCGCCTCAACTCCCGGAGCGCCAGCGGCGAGGTCATTCCCACGAGCCTGAACGCCTCGGCCCTGCGTGGCCCGGACGGCAAGGTGATCGGGGCGATCGGCATCCTGCGCGACATGCGCGAGCTCGACGAGGCGCGGCGGTACGCCGAGAGCCTGATCAAGAACGCCCCCGACCCGGTCTTCGTCTCCGACCTCGAGGGCAAGATCCTCCAGGCCAACGACGCCGTCTCCGAGCTCCTCGGCTTCCGCGAGGACGAGCTGGTCGAGCAGTCGCTCTCGCGCTTCATCAGCCCGGAGGAGAGGCGCGAGTTCACGGCCGCGCTGCGCGAGGTGGTGGAGCGCGGCGTGACGCGGAACGCGATGCTCCACCCGCGCTCGGCGTCGGGCGAGGTGATTCCGACGAGCCTGAACGCCTCCGCGCTGCGCGACGCCGAGGGCAGGGTGATCGGCGCCATCGGCATCCTGCGCGACATGCGCGAGCTCGACAAGGCGCGGGCCTATGCCGAGAGCCTGATCAAGAACGCCCCCGACCCGGTGTTCGTCTCCGATCTGGAGGGCCGCATCCTGCAGGCCAACGATGCGGTGTCCCAGCTGCTCGGCTTCCGGCCCGACGAGCTGCTCGAGCAGTCGCTCTCGCGCTTCATCAGCCCGGAGGAGACGCGCGAGTTCACGGCCGCCCTGCGCGAGGTCGTGGCGCGCGGCGTGACCCGGAACGCGCGCTTGAATCCGCGCAGCGCCTCCGGAGAAATCATCCCGACGACGCTCAACGCCTCGGCGCTGCGGGACCTCGACGGCAAGGTGATCGGCGCCGTCGGCATCCTGCGCGACATGCGTGCCTACGAGCGCGTCGTGCGCGACCTCCGGGCCTCGCAGGGGGAGCTGCAGGAGAAGATCCTCGACCTCGAGAAGTTCGAGGAGGTGGTCGTGGGTCGCGAGCTCAAGATGATCGCCTTGGAGAAGGAGGTCGAGTCTCTCCGCCAGCAGAACGAGCGGATGAAGGCGGAGAGGAACCCGGCGTGACCGCCCCCGAGTTCGCGGACGACGCCGAGGGAGGGCCGCCGCAGGAGGCGAGCATCGAACGTCTCCTCGAGGCCGAGCCCCGCCTGCGGGAGCACGTGGAGCGGCTCGAGGCCCACCTCCGCAGGGTCGAGGAGCGCCGTCGGGCGCTGCTCCACATCATGGGCGACATGAACGAGCTCAACAAGCGGTTCGGCCAGCGGCGCAAGGCCATGCTGCACATCCTCGTCGACTACGAGCAGGATCGCCGCCGGGTCGCCCGGCAGGCCGAGCGGCTGGACAACTCGCGGCGGGCCCTGCTGCACATCCTCCAGGACGTGCACCGATCCAACGAGCGCCTGGCGGATGGGCGTAAGGCCATGATCCACATCATGGGCGACCTGCGCGAGACCACTGAGGATGTCCAGCACCGTGAGCAGGAGCTGCGCGACAAGCAGGAGCAGCTCGTGCAGGCGGGCAAGCTCGCCACGCTGGGCGAGCTGACGACCGGGATCGCCCACGAGCTGAACAACCCGCTCAACAACATCGGCCTGTTCGTGGGGAACGCGATCGACCACGTCGAGCTCGGCATCGCCGACCGGGACCGCCTCCTCGAGGAGCTACGCCAAGCGCTGCAGGAGGTGCGCCGGGCCACCGCGATCATCTCGCACCTCCGCACCTTCGGGCGGGCTGCGCCGGTCAGCCGCGAGCCGGTGCGGATCAACGGCGTGGTTCGGCGCTCCTTCTCGCTGCTCCACGAGCAGCTCCGCCTGCGCGAGATCGAGGTGCAACTGGATCTCTGCGAGGAAGATCCGGTCGTCATCGGCAACGCGATCCAGCTCGAGCAGGTGGTCATCAACCTCCTGACCAACGCGCGCGACGCCCTGGCGGACGCGCCGCGGAAGCTCATCCACATCGAGTCCGCGGTCAGGGAAGGCATGGTCGATCTGCTCGTCCGCGACACCGGCCCGGGCATCGACGAGGGGCTGGAGCAGCGCATCTTCGACCCGTTCTTCACCACCAAGGAGGTGGGAGCCGGCACCGGGCTCGGTCTCTCCATCGCCTACGGCATCGTCAAGGAACACGGGGGCACGATCTCGGTCGTGAAGGACACCGGGGGGGAGGGCGCCACCTTCCTGGTGCAGCTGCCCCTGCCGGCGGAGCCGCCCGACGCGGCGAGGTGACCATGGCCCGCATACTCATCGTCGACGACGACACCTCCCTGCTGAAGGCCCTCCCCGAGGCCCTGCGGCTGCGGCTGCAGGGCGTGCGGGTGGACACGTGCGACTCGGCGCAGGATGCGCTCGGTCGGATCCGCGTGACCGACTACGACGCGATCGTCGCCGACATCAAGATGCCCGGGATGGACGGCCTCGCCCTGCTCGCCGAGATCCGGACGCTGCGGCCGGACACGCCGACGGTGCTCATCACGGGGCACGGTAACGACGACCTCGCGGTGCTCGCCCTGCGCGGTGGGGCCTACGATTTCGTCCAGAAGCCGATCGACCGGGAGTACATCGTCGCCTCGCTGACCCGGGCCATCGAGGAGCGCGAGCGGCGGCGCCGGGTCGAGGAGCAGCAGGCGTTCCTCGAGCAGCACGCCGAGCTCCTCGAGAAGATCGTCGAGGAGCGCACGCGCGAGCTGCGCGAGGCCAACCGGCTCAAGGACCAGTTCATGGCGGTGCTGTCGCACGAGCTGCGCTCGCCGCTCGGCGCGATTCGCATGTGGGCGAGCCTGCTGCGCGGCGGCAAGCTCGACGCGGAGCGGACCGCGCGCGCGATCGAGGCGATCGAGCGGAGCGCGATCACGCAGGCGCACCTGGTCGAGGAGCTCTTGGACATGTCTCGCATCACGGCCGGGAAGCTCGTCCTCGATGCCCGGCCGGTCGATCTCGCGGCCGTCGCCGAGGCGGCGCTCGACGCGGTAGGTGCCGACGCCGAGGCGAAGGAGGTCCGGGTGGAGCGCGTCTTCGAGCTCGGAGCGGAGCCGGTCCAGGGCGATCCGACTCGCCTCCAGCAGATCATGTGGAACCTCCTCTCGAACGCCGTCAAGTTCTCCCCCCGGGGCGGCCGCGTCCTCCTGCGGCTCGCGCGCGCCGACGGCCAGGCCATCATCTCCGTCCGCGACGAGGGCGAGGGGATCGAGCCGCAGTTCCTGCCGCACATCTTCGAGCCCTTCCAGCAGGCCGACACGAGGAGCATGCGAGCGCATGGTGGCCTGGGTCTCGGGCTCGCGATCGTCCACGACCTGGTCGAGCTGCACCGCGGCACGATCGAGGTCGAGAGCAAGGGCAAGGGGCAGGGGGCGACGTTCACGGTCAAGCTGCCGGGGTCGGACGCGGCGCGCGGGGTCGCGCCGCAGCCGGCGCTCACCGGCGGGGAGTTCCACCCGAGCCCCAGCCTGCGGGGCGTACGGGTGCTCCTCGTGGACGACGACGCGGGCGCCCGCGAGTCCGTCGCGGCGGTGCTCGAGCAGTCCGGGGCGAGCGTGCGCGCCGTGGAGTCGGCGGCGGAGGCAGTCGAGACCCTGGAGCACGAGCCACCCGACGTGCTGCTCAGCGACATCGCCATGCCGGGAGCGGACGGCTACGCGCTCCTCGGCCAGGCGCGCGCGCGGCTACACGGCGCGCCCCTTCCCGCCGCCGCGCTGACCGCGCACGCCGCCACGACGGATCGCGCTCGCACCCTGGCCGCCGGCTTCCAGGCCCATCTCGCCAAGCCGGTCGACCCGGCGGAGCTGGTCGCGGTGGTGGCGCAGCTCGTGTGCGCGGCCCGCGAGCCGGTGACGTCAGAGCGGGTAGAGAATGACGGCGTGAGGGGCGCTGACGCCGCGGCAGCAATCACCTCCCTCGCCACTAGTGGCATCGGGTCGCGCGATGGGGTAAGAGGCACGATGGATCCACGGGGTCCAGAGGAGGAGGGGTCATGAAGGGGTGGAGAATCCCGATCGGAGCGCTGGTGCTGGTCGCGGCGCTTGCCGCCGCACGGCCGGTCCGAGCCGGCTACCTCGAGGACGCGGGGTGGGGCTCGCTCACCGTGCTCACCAACGTCGTCTACATGCCGGCGAAGCTCTGCTACGCGACGCTCGGTGGCCTGACCGGCGGCTTCGCGTTCGCGCTGACGGGCGGCGACCTGCAGACGGCGGAGACGGTGTGGGTGACCAGCATGGGCGGCACCTACGTCATCACACCGTCCATGCTCCAGGGCCAGGAGCCGATCGCCTTCACCGGCACGCCGTCGGGGAGCAACACCACGGCGGACACGCGCTCGGTCGAGGAGCATCCGCTCGGCGGAACCTGAGCCGCGTTGACCCTGGCGCGGCGGGCGTGAAATAGTCCGCCCGGTCCGTGTTCAGTCGCGCGGCGGTGATCACCGGCTACGGAGCGGTTTCGCCGCTCGGTGTCGGCGTGTGCGCGCTCTGGGAGGGCCTGCTCGCCGGCCGCACGGCCATCGCGCCGATCACCGGCTTTCCCGCGGACGATCTCGCCCCGCGCACGGCGGCCGAGGTGCACCACGTCGCCCGCACCGACTCCGACCGGGCGGGCGCCTTCGCGCTCGGGGCCGCCACCGAAGCGCTGGCCGACGCTGCCCTCGACCCGCGCGCGCTCGATGCCGGTCGGGTGGGCGTCGCGCTCGGGACCACTCTCGGGGGCATGCAGCTCTTCGAGCGCTGGATGGCGGGCGGCGAGGTGCTCCCGGCGGGGATCGGGGCGATCCCGTACTACGGACCCGCCGTGCGCCTGGCACGCACGCTCGGCTGCCTTGGGCCGGTCGCCACGGCGCAGCTCGCGTGCGCATCCGGGACGCACGCGATCGCGCTCGCCGCGGACTGGGTGCGCGCCGGGCGCGCCGACGTCGTGCTGGCGGGCGGGACGGACCTCCTCTGTCGCTTCGTCGTCTCGGGCTTCAACTGCCTCAGGGCGACCGCCGACGTGGCGCGGCCCTTCGACGCCGCCCGGCGCGGCCTCGTCCTCGGCGAGGGCGCGGCGATCGTGCTGGTGGAGGAGGCGGGGCACGCCGCCCGGCGCGGCGCGCGAGTCTGCGCCCGCGTGCTGGGCGTCGGCGCCGCGGGCGACGCCACGCACATGACCGCGCCCGACCGCGAGGGCGGGGGCGCGGCGCGCGCGCTACGGGCGGCGCTGGCCCAGGCCGCGCGGCCGCCTGGTGCCGTCGGCTTCGTCTCGGCGCACGGCACCGGCACCCTTTACAACGATGCCATGGAGGCGGTCGCCATCACGCGCGTCTTCGGCCGCCGCGCGGTGCCCGTCAACTCGATCAAGGGCGCCATCGGCCACACCCTCGGTGCCGCGGGGGCCTTCGAGGCGATCCTCTGCGCGCGGGTGCTGGCGGAGGGCAGGATCCCACCCACCGCCGGGCTCGACACGCCCGATCCCGCGTGCGACGGCCTGGACCTCGTCATGGGGACGGCGCGCGCGCAGGCGGTCGAGGTCGCCGTCTCGAGCTCCTCCGGCTTTGCGGGCACCAACGCCGCGCTCGTGCTCGGCCGCGCATGAGGGAGGCGGTCGCGATCAGCGGCGCGGGCGCGGTGACGTCGCTGGACGTGACCCTTGCGTCGCTCCCCGAGG
>WNFO01019685.1_pt1 | contig 14035 bp, 9 predicted proteins | sample 5400251 | NCBI WGS metagenome assembly WNFO01 (sample SAMN13153354, study PRJNA577476) | soil metagenome | isolation source: 100 cm saprolite under Madrone tree | place: USA:California | collected 2016-06-14 | reverse complement strand
TGGCTGAGTTTATTTGTCGATTAGGAACGCCGGCGGGCGAGGTAGTGACGCGAACGGTGGAAGCGCCCGGCGTCCATGAAGCACGCGCGCGCCTCGAACGCGAAGGCTTCAGAGTGTTCAATGTGACACCGCCGAAAACAAGCGGTGTGACTGCGCTAACACGACTTGGCGGGCGCGGTGGGCAGTCGAAAGTAAAAGCAAACGACTTTTTATTATTCAACCAGCAATTGGCGGCGCTGGTCCGCGCCGGCATCCCAATTCTTCAGGCTATCGCCATGCTCCGCAAGCGCGCTGCGTCGGCGCGATTGCGCGCAGTGCTGGGCGATGTTGAAGAACAGATTCGCGGTGGCGCAGCGCTGTCGCAGGCGTTTGCAGCGCAGGGCAGTATCTTTCCCAGAATCTATACCGCATCGATTCTCGCTGGGGAACGGTCCGGCGCGCTTGATGAAGTGCTGAAGCGTTACGTTACCTACATGCGGCGCAACGTCGGGCTGCGACGCAAGATTCGCGGCGCGCTGGCCTATCCACTCTTTTTGTTATTTGCGTCCGGCGGCATGGTTACTTTTCTCGCCACCTACGTGGTGCCGCGTATGTCTGATCTGTTTGCCGGCTTCGGCACCGAACTGCCGACGGTGACGCAGATCGTGCTGGGCTTTTCAAAATTACTTGCGGGCAACATTATCTGGTTGGGACCACTCGTTATTGGCGCCGCGATCGTTCTGTTCCTTTGGTCGCGGACTGAGCCAGGTCGGATCACCATCGACGGCTTCCTCATAAGGATACCGCTCGCCGGTAACTTGATTATCCAATTGTCGGTAGCCCAGGCCACCCGTTCTTTGGCGACTTTGCTCGCCGGCGGCATCACGCTGGTTGAGTCGTGGGAGATCGCCGCTGAATCGATCACGAATCGAGCGCTGCGCCGGCGCAGTTCTGCTATCCTGCCGATGATTCGCGAGGGACGATCGTTTACAGAGAGTCTGGAATCTGCCGATTGGATGCCGTTGCTGGCCATCGACATGGTGGGAATTGGCGAGCGTTCAGGCAGTTTGCGCGAGATGCTCGACGAAGTGGCGGTCTTTTACGATGCTGAGTCGGAAGTGAGACTTGAGCAGTTGACGACCACGCTTGAGCCTGCGATTCTGTTGATTATGGGTGGGATCGTTGTCACTATTTTGCTGGCCATTTACCTGCCCATCATTCAGTCTATCTCCAGCGGAGCGGGCGCGGCCGGTCATCACTAATTTCGGGATAGTTTTCACAGCAAGCATTGATTTCTCATGAAGCAGTTTACTGAAGATCCTCCGGTAACTCAGCCGCAACAAACCGTAGGCCACAACCTTTCCAAGGGCGGTGACAACCACGAGCCGCCGGAAGTGCGCGCTGCGAAAGAACTGGCTACTCGCCACCGGCTGCCGTTTGTCGACCTATTGCCGGCTGAGGAAGATTCGCCGATCGACTACACGATCTTCAATGAGATTCCAGTTGACTTGATGGTGCGTTACCAGTTTCTGCCGCTGCGGCGCGACGAAAAGGGTCTGCACGTTGCGTTGGCGGACCCGACTGATCTTGAACGCATCGACGAAATCGCCGGCGCCTTGCGCGCTCGCATAGTTCCGTATGTGGCCACCGCCGGCAGCATTGAACTGATCCTCCGCCGCGGCGACGCAACCCAGCGCGTGTTGCAGGAAGCGGCCTCCGGCTTTCGTATTTCTCTGGTCAGAGAAACTGAACATGGCGAAGAAGTGCTGGATCTGGATCGGCTGGCGACGGATTCCGAGATGTCGCCGATCATCAAGCTGGTCGATACGATAATCTATAACGCGATGGAGTCGCGCGCGTCCGACATTCACATCGAAACACGCGACACCGAAGTGCAGGTCAAGTACCGCATCGATGGCGCGCTCTATGCCAAAGTGGATCCGATTGATCTTGCTTATCATCAGACGCTGATCTCGCGCATCAAGGTCATGTCCGAACTGGATATTGCCGAGCGCCGCGTGCCCCAGGACGGTCGGTTCCGCGTGCGCTACAAAGGTCGCAACGTCGATTTCCGCGTGTCGATCATGCCGACCATTCACGGCGAGGACGCTGTGATTCGTATTCTCGACAAGGAACAGATCAACGAGGAGTTCAAAAACCTCAACCTCGATGTAGTTGGTTTTGCGGAAGAGGACTTAAGAAAGTTTCGCCATTACATTGCCGAGCCTTACGGCATGGTGCTGGTTACTGGTCCAACCGGTTCCGGTAAGACGACCACGCTTTATGCCGCACTTAACGAGATCCGAAATGAAGAAGACAAGATCGTTACCATCGAAGACCCGGTTGAGTACCAGTTGCACGGCATTACCCAGATTCCGGTGAACGAGAAAAAAGGACTCACCTTTGATCGTGGTTTGCGTTCTATCCTGCGTCACGATCCTGACAAGATAATGGTGGGAGAAATTCGCGACACTGAGACTGCCCAGATCGCTATTCAGTCAGCGCTGACAGGGCACCTGGTTTTCACCACCGTGCACGCAAATAACGTTATCGATGTGATCGGCCGCTTCCTCAATATGGGCGTGGAGCCCTACAACTTTGTGTCCTGTTTGAACTGTGTGCTGGCTCAGCGCTTGATTCGCATGTTGTGCCCATATTGCAAACGGCAGTACCACGCCAAGGACGACGAACTGCTTGAGTCGGGACTGAGGCCCGAGGATCATCGCGAGACCGCGCTCTTCATGAACGTCGGTTGCGATGCCTGCAATCACACCGGCTATCGTGGCCGAACAGCAATCCACGAGCTGCTGGATCTTTCTGATAACATTCGCGAAATGATTGTTGAGCGCCGGCCTGGTTCTGAAGTGCGGCGCGCCGCCGAGGCGGAAGGGTTGACCAGCCTGCGCGAATCGGCGTTGAAAAAGGTGTTTGCCGGCGTCTCTACGCTGCATGAGATAAATCGAGTCACATTTGTTGAGGAATATAGCGCCGAGCATTAAAAGTTTAACGTTCAGCCTATTGGCTGTTTATGCAACCTAGGGGGGTTGTACTTTACTGGCCCGTTTTGGGAACTGAATTTTTTCGCTGGCGTGTAAGAAAACGGGTCCGAAAAGCTTGCATCCTGGCCTTTCCAGCGGCATTATTAGCCCACATCGGACCGCCATCCTCCCTGAAGAGAGACTAAAAATGAGAAAAAATACCGAAGCCCGCGTCCTGGTTTCACTTCTTGTTACCTTTTGTTTGTTGCTTTTACCGGCAACTGCATTGGCCAAGAAGGGCGACCGTAACTTCAAGCAAGGCATGCAATATGAAAATGACCAGCAGTGGGAAAAGGCTGCTCAGGAATTTACGCTGGCGGTTGCTGCCGACCCTTCCAACCTGGAGTACCAGCTCCATTTCCGGCGAGCGAGTTTCAATGCTTCCCAGACCTATATGCAGCAGGGTCGCGCGCTTGCGGAGCAACGTGATTTCGTTGGGGCCTATAACGCGTTTCGGCAGGCATATGGTTACGATCCGGTAAATCAACTCGCCGTGTCTGAGATGGAGCGGATGCTACAGCTCCAGGGAGTAAAAGAAGGCACCAGCAACGGAAACGGGTTGCGCCCCGGGGAAACGGTGGACGCAGCCCAAGTCGCTACAGCGACGGACGCGCCGCTGCCTTCCGCGCGCACCGAACAGTTGCGGGTCATAAGTTATAGCGGCGATCTGAAAGCTTTCATTCGCAGTCTTGCTGAGCAGCTTAACCTCAATGTCATTTTCGATCGGCAGTCGTTTGTGCAACCGCGCCAGATCGATATTAATCTGCGTGACGTCAGCACTTCCCAGGCGCTCGACTATGTCTTTTTGCAGGAAGGACTGTTTTTTCAAAAGTTGAGTCGCCGCACTATCGTCGTTGCCGACCAGACACGTCGTCCTCAATATCAACAACTTGTGCTGCGGACTTTCTATCTGGCCAACAGCGATCCGGAAAAAGTAAAAGGCCTGGTCCAACAGGCAATACCGCCGTCTGTCGGGCGTCCACAAACGATCGTTGTTTCTGATCCGGCCACCAACAGCTTGACGGTCCGAGATACAGCCGAAAACGTCCGCTTGATCGGCGAGCTTATACAGAGTATCGACAAAGATCGCGCTGAAGTGGTGATGGATGTAAACATCTATGAGGTTTCGAAAAGCGATCTGCTGCAATTAGGCAATCAAATCGGTTCTGCGTCGTCGGATAACCGAATCACTCTTGGAGGCTCGCCCGGCCTGGCTCTTCCAACTGCCAATGGCGCGCTCAACTCGACGCAAACGGGCGTGAATCTGGCGAGCATTATCGGGGGCGCCCCCACTGCCGCAGCGGCGGCCCTGCTGATTCCGCCTTCAGTGTTTACGGCGTTTCAAGCTAAAGACAACACGAAGCTTATCGCTTCAACTCAGGTACACGCCTTCAATGGTGAAGAGTCGAGCGCACGCATCGGCCAACGCGTTCCGGTGCAAACGGCGCAGGCCTATCCTTTTGGAATCCAAACCGGTACTTCAACTTCAAACAACGGATTTCCCACCGGCGGCTTTCCGGTAATCAACTACGAGCCGACGGGTTTGACGCTTAAGTTTACACCCCAGGTTTTTCCCAATCAGGACGTTCAGGTGAAGATGTCGATTGAATCCAAAGACGTGCTCGGCGCCCGTACGCTGACGCCGACCTTCACTGAGCGAACCATAACCGGAACTGCTCGAGTGCAAAATAATCGCACCATGATGCTCGCCAGCGTCGCTCAGGATGTGCAGAGCAGCGGGCGCGCAGGACTGCCGTTATTGGGATTAATTCCGGTGCTGGGCCGCTTGTTTACTTCACCGACTCGTGAGAACCGCCGCGTAGACATTGTCATTGCCGTCACGCCGCGCGTGTTGCGCGCGCCGGCAGTAACACCGCGTGACGAAGAAATGCGTCCCAGTGGCACCCTGCAATCGCCGACAACCGGTTCGCTCGAAGCGATGCTGCGCGAGGCCGATCAGGAAGACCAAATAGCAGCCGCGCGCCAGCAACAGCGAAACGCAAGGGTTCGTCCGAATGCTTCATTCGAGCCGGCAACTATCGCGCCAGTAACTAACAATGGTGCAGCAACAGCAGCTGCGAACACGACTACCATTACGCCTCTGGCTACGAATGTCACTACAAGTACAGTGGCCACAAATAACACGCCAAAAGATGCCGTCGCAGCACAACCAGCGCCTGCTAATAGTTCTCAAGTCGCAAAAACGCAGGCCGCGGCGGAAGAGCTGCCGGCCTTCGTGCCTGCGCCGAAGTCGTTGGTAAGCAGTTCGGAAGCGTCGCAGGTTGCGGCGGTGAATACAAATCTCAATACAAATGCGCAGGCGGTACTTACCAGCATGCCCAAACCGATTGAGACGGCATTAACTTCGATGAGCGCCAACACCAGGTCAGCACAGTTGATATTGGCGCCGTCTGATGCGGTGATGAAGGTTGGCGAGACGCGACGCTTCGCTCTGGAGCTGAAATCCGATGCTTCATTAGCAATCGCGATTCTTGCTTTGCGTTTTGATCCAAAGGTGATCAGGATCAAGGGTCTGGTGGCTGGTACTGCGTTGGCCGCCGATAATGGCAACAAGGAAAACGCGCCGGGCATGACCCAGTCGATCGATGCGAGCGGCATGTGCCTGATCTCGCTTGCAAATCTTCGCAGCGCCGCATCGTTGAAAAATTCGGGCCTGTGGCTCTTCATCGATGTACAAGCCTTGTCCGCCGGAGATGCGGGCCTGGTTTTCGACGCGAGTGCTACCTACTTAATGGCGATCGATGCAGCCAACGTCACGCTTGACTTGTCACCGATCCACGCAATAGTCAAATAGTAAGAAACGTGAGTTGATGCACGCAGTGCAAGGTGTTAGCAATTCAACACGCGGCGACGAGATGAAGGCAGTTCAGCTTTCCGGTCGCCGCGTAGTCATGTCGGTTTCAAATTCGATGCTGAAAAAGCGCCAGTGCGGTTTCACTTTGATTGAGCTCGTCATCACGATTACGGTGCTGACGATAATGACCATGGGCGTTGTGCCGCTGCTGAAACTTTCCGTCAAACGCCAAAAGGAACAACGGCTCCACGACGCCCTGCGCGAGATGCGCACCTCCATCGATGAGTTTCATCGCGATACTGTGGGTATGAACTGCACGGGAACGGGAACGGGGACGACGGGTACAGGCACTGGCACCGGCGTGACTGGCACGGGCGGTTCAACTTACGTCGATTTGGATACATTGGTTAGCGGCGTAAACGTGGTGCCGCGCGGCGCTGCCAATGTCGGTGGACGAGGATTAGAAAGCACCGGCACGTCGAGTGGTAACAGCGATAGCGTGTTGGGCAGCCAGCTCTCCACCAAGAAGAAGGTTTATCTGCGCAGCATCCCAATCGATCCAATCACCGGTAAAGCAGAATGGGACCTGCGCTCGTGCTATGACAGCGCTGATTCAGGTTCATGGGGCGGGGAAAATATTTTTGACGTGCGCTCAAAGTCGAAAGATACGGCACTGAACGGAGAGAAGTACAGTGACTGGTGAGCCAATTTCGGATTTCGGATTTCGGATTTCGGATTCAAAGCAGAATCCACGCACTCCGAAATCCCCAATCTGCAATCCGCACTCGAGGGGCTTTACCCTGCTCGAGTTGATGGTCGTAATCACGGTGATCATCATTCTTGCGGCCATTGTCTTGCCGCAATATCAGAAGACAATACTGGCCACGCGCGAAGCAGTCTTGCGCGACGATCTTTCCAAATTACGCAGTCTGATTGACCAATACGCCGCCGACAAACAAAAGCTTCCGCAATCACTCGACGATCTGGTTAGCGGTGGGTACATGCGCGAGTTACCCAAGGACCCGATTACCGGACAAGCGGACTGGACCGTAACGACCGGGGACGATCCGAACGCGAGTTCCGGCGAGCAGGGGGTAACCGACGTGCACAGCGCATCAAGTGACGTTTCGTCGGAAGGGACGCAGTACTCAGAATGGTGATGTCATTGCCGATTTCGGATTGCCAATTTCCGGTTGGCGCATGAGGAAACTTGCGACGATAGCAGCAGGCAAAATCGGCAATCGGCATTCGGCAATCGGAAATGATCAATGGCTAACCCGCTTTCAAAACTAATCCATCCCTGGTATCCGTCAAACGCGATCGGGTTTGAAAAGGGCCTGCTCACTATGGTCCAACTCGAGCGCGGCAAGGGCGCGAGCACTCTGAAGCGCGCGGCTACAGTCTCGCTGCCGGAATCCCTGATTCGTCCCAGCTTTGATGAACCAAACATTTCCGATTTGTCCGAACTGGCCGCGGTGCTCACCGACCTGGCGACTAGCGCCGGTCTGTTGCAGCGCAAGCGTTGGTCAGCAAGCTTGCCCGACGCCTCCAGTCGCAGCCTGATCATGACTTTGGAGTCGAATCCGGGTTCGCGCGCAGAGCTCGAGGAAGTGCTCACCTGGAAAGTTGAGCGCGGTTTCGGTGTGCCGTCGGAAGAACTGTCGCTATCTCGCGAGCGCTTGCCGCCTGACGCACAGGGGAGAGATCGTTATCTGATGGTAGCCACGCGCGCAGCCGTTCTCGCTGAGTATGAAAACGTCCTGGATATGCTTGGCTGGCGCGCCGGTTTGGTGCTGCCGCGCCACGTGGCTGAAGGCCGCTGGCTCACGTTAGATGGCTCAAGAGATGACGCGCTATTGCTCAGTTCGTCCGACACCGGTTTTACGGCGGTAGTTTTTCGCGGCAAGCAGCCGTTGATAATTCGCACTGTAATTTGTGAGCCTGATGAATGTGAAGATGAGTTGTATCGCTTGCTTCTTTTCTATCGTGACAAGCGGGCCGGAGATGGCGAACAAACGGCGAGCCTGCTTAGTCGGCTATTGGTGGTTGGCGACGCAATGAGCAAGGAACGCATTAGCAGCATCTTGCGCGACACGCTCGGCATAGATCTGCGACCGCTGGAAGCCGAGGACCTTGGTTTACAGCTTGCCACCCGCCAGCTAAGCTTTGACTCCATCGCCGCTCCCGCCGGGCTGGCCACCTTGTCGTGGCAGTGAGCTTTAGTCGGCTTGAAACATCTGCGATTTCTTAAACGTAATACCCTCGCATAATGAGTATGCCAGCATCTCCTAATGTTTATAGTTTCAGCAGTGCTGCCGATCGCGAGTTGGTTGCAACTGCGGCGCAGGGTCTTGAAGGCGGTTTCGAAGAACTGGTCCGGCGTTATCAGCGACCGATCTCTGCTTATGTCTACCGCATGGTTGGAGACTACGACTGCGCGCTCGATCTGACTCAGGAAATCTTCATCAAGATCTATGCATCGCTGTCGCGTTACCGGCCGGAGTTCAAGTTTTCTACCTGGATCTACAAGATTGCGCATAATGCCGCTATCGATCATCTGCGCCGCAATGCCGGCCGCGAACGATCCCTTAGCAACGGAACTGAAAGCGAGCCGCAGCAACTTACCATTGAAAGTAAGGGCCTTAGCCCGGAACAACAAAGTGAGCGCGCAGAGCGCCGGTTGGAGATCGAGTCAGTCGTTCATCTCTTGCCGACGGCCTATCGCGAGCTCATCGTCTTGCGCCATTCGCAGGATCTTACTTATGAGGAGATCGTCGAAGTGACTGGCTTGCCACTTGGCACGGTCAAGAATCGACTCTTTCGCGCGCGCGAAATGATGCGTCAGCAGTTTTTGCTGCGTGGCATTACCGGAGTTTAGTTTTCGAGTTCAATGACTAACGACAATAACAATTGTCAGAGCGACCAGATCGCCGCGTTCGTTGACGACGAACTAAAGCCCGTCGATCGATTAGCGGTTGAACAGCATGTGCTGATCTGTGATCGTTGCGCGACCGAGTTGCGCGCCCATCGCACCTTCATGCGTGAGCTGGATACGGCGCTGGCCGGTCGTTTTGATTTGGAAGTGCCGCCGGACTTTGCAAAAGTTGTGGCCGTGCACGCCGAGAATGATATGCGCGGCGTGCGCGATCGCTCGGAACACCGCAGAGCTTTGCGCTACTGCATAGTTCTGGGGTTGGTTGCATTTGCTTTGTTGGGAGTCGCGTCGAGTCGCACCGTTTTTGCCAGTGTGCAATCATTTTTTAAGGCGACATTTGGAATAATAGGGCTCTTCGGAAAGACGATTTACGATGCAATGGCTGGGTTTGCGGTGCTCGCGCGCGTGTTTCGGCGCGGGCTTATTGGCGATGCGAGCCGGGCGGATTTACTTGCGCTACTGCTATTTGCCTTTGCTATTGGCCTCCTTACGCTCCTGATATCACGCTACCACCGAACTCGCGTGCTCGACTAAGCGCAGTTCGCATGTACCTATTCAAATCATCGATGGGGATTGTGTCGCTTTCCTGGCGCTGCTTCAATCCTTCCCGCTTGAGAATGGTTTTGCAGTCCTGTTTATTGCTAGTCGTGCTTGGCTGCATGCAATACGGAACTCAGGCGCAAAATCCGCCAGTGCCCCAGCCGACCGATTCTCCCTACATTATGGAGGGGGTATCGGACACGGATGTTTATGCATTAGGACATTCATTGCAAATAAACGGCACTGTAAAAAAGGGAGCGATTGCTTTGGGTGGCGATGTAATTGTTCGCGGTGTGGTCGAAGAAGACGTGGCGGCTATCGGCGGGTCCGTGATCCAACTTGAAGGTGCGCGCATCGGTGGTGACGTGATGGTGGTCGGCGGCGCCTACCACCACGTCGATCAGATCCCGAATCGTAATCCTCAGGCGATGACACTCATGTATGCCGGCTACGAACAAGAACTGCGAAACATAATGCGCAATCCCAAAGATTTGCTGGCGCCGAAGTGGTCGGCGGCATATATTGGTTTCCGCCTGTTAGCAGTGTTGTTCTGGTTCATTGTGTCGCTGGCTTTAACAGCCGCCATGCCGGGAACAATCAGTCGCGGGATCGCGCGCCTTCAACTAACCAGTTTGCGAGTAGCCGTGATTGGTTTCGTTGGCGCGGTCGTAATCAGCATCGGCGTGCCAACCGCGCTCCATTATCTGCCTGCCCCGATCAGCATTTTGCTCGGGCTGATGGCCCTGCTGTTGATATTGATTGCAGCGCTTTTTGGACGAGTCATGATTTATGCTGCCACCGGTCGTTGGCTGCAACGAAAGTTTCTAAAGGTTGGTAGAAATTCCGAAGCAGTCGCGCTGCTTACTGGTACCGTCTTCTGGATCACTCTCTCATCATTGCCTTACATTTGGCCGTTCGTAGTTGCCTTGATTTTGGTAACCAGCCTGGGTTTGGCCCTCACCGCACGTTACAAGGTTGGCTGGCGACGATCGCAGGAAGCTAGCTGAATTTTCATCGAATACAGGGAAAAAATATCAACGAATCAGAGGTCTCGCGCATCAAAAGCTTTCCCCATGGCCGAAGTGTGGGATTTGTGCAACTTTTTCGAACACGGGGCGTGACCATCGTGGACTAACATGCCTGATCGAGCGAGAAGCGCAACTACTTAGGTAGAACAATCATCCGGTTCTATGCGTAACACCTGAGGACAAGCGCAAGTTTCAGTCGCCGGTCCTCGGCGTTCTATTCGATTCGAAATAGTTAACTGCGTTGTTCTCATAGCAAAGTTTGGAGGGGTAATGAAGGCGCTTTTTCTTGCATTCGCGCTTATTCAGGTTTTTCTAATCGCTGGTCCCGCTGCTAACGCCCAGACCAGCCCGACCGCCGCTGCCCAGCGGCCGGGCGATCCCGGCATAACAGCCAACGGGGCTATTGGTGAAGTCAAGGTTATTGACGCCGCCGGCCGGCAGTTGATCGTCAAGACTGACGCCGGTTCGTTGGTGACAGTCGCGCTCGGCGACAAGACCGTTTATATGCGACTGGCGCCCGGCGAAAAGACCCTGACCAACGCAACGAAAATTACTCTTGGCGATGTTGGCGAAGGCGATCGTGTGTGGGCTCGCGGCAAAGTGGCTGACGATCACAAGTCGGTTCCGGCCGTTGCCCTGATCGTTATGAACAAGGCGGACCTCGCCAAGAAACAGGAAGCCGAACGCGCTGAATGGAAACGTCGCGGCATACTCGGCATCATCACTGCGTTGAAACCTGAGTCCAAAGAGATAACTATCTCGAGCCGATCGTTGATGGGCCAACAGGCAGTCACGATTCCGGTTAGCGACAAAGTGGAAATGCGTCGTTACGCTCCCGACTCGATCAAGTTTGCTGATGCTAAGCCGGCGGATTTTGCGGAACTCAAGGTTGGCGATCAACTGCGCGCGCTGGGGGAACGCAGCGCTGACGGGCTGTCTTTCACACCTGAGAAAGTTGTCACGGGCGCCTTTCGAAATGTGGCAGGCACAGTTACTGCCGTTGATAAGGCGACCGGCGAAGTGAAAATCAATGATCTACAAACGAAGCAGCTCCTGACGATTGTTGTTAAGCAGGACGCAGTATTGCGCCGTTTTCCTTCCGCCGCAGAGATGGGTGGCATGATGTCGATGATGGGGCGCGGTGGACAAGGCGCCAACGGCGGTGGTCAGGCTCCGGCGGGTCAGGGTGGTAACCGGCCAAATGGCGGACAAGGTGGTCCACCACGGGGCGGCGGACCAGGCGGGGGCGGCGGTCGCATGGGCGGCGGCGGCATGAACATCCAGGACATGCATCAGCGTTATTTCCGGCGCCGATACGTTGCTCAACATGATGGCAGCACGACAGCAGACAGCCGGGCAAGCAGCGCCAAATCCTTCCGCGGGTCTGGGCAGTGGCATTCAGTTTGGAATTGGCTTGCCTTAATAAATATTCAAGTGAGAGGTTTGCGACCCAGGTCCTAATTATGAACGTCTCCAGGAATTTTCTACGACAGAGTTTTGGCGCGGTGCTAATTGTTGTTTTGTCAGCGGCGATTGCACTTGGCCAACAAACGCGCGGCACGTTGCGGGGTGTAGTTTCGGATGAATTCGGCGCCGCGATTGTCGGCGCAACTGTAACCGTTACGGACGCCGCTGGTGTTCAAAAGACAGTGGTCACCAACGGAGAAGGTGTCTACACGATTAGCGGTCTTGCGCCGGGTAAGTATGTCGTGAAGGCGTCGGCGCAGGGTTTTGCTATTTCCGACGACACCTCCGTCGATATTAGCGCAGGGCAACGTCAGTCCGTAGATCTTACTTTGAAAGTTACGATTGAAGAGCAAAAGGTGACGATCGCAGCCGAGACACCGCTGAGCACCGAATCAACCAATAACGCCAATCAAACTTTAATTACCGGGAAAGATCTTGATGCGCTGCCCGATGATCCGGACGAACTGGCGGCGGCCTTGCAGGCACTCGCGGGACCATCAGTTGGACCAAATGGCGGGCAGATTTTCGTTGACGGTTTTTCGGGCGGGCGGCTGCCGCCGAAAGAATCGATTCGCGAGATTCGCATCAATCAGAATCCCTTCGCTGCGGAGAACGATCAGCCGTCGGGACGCATCGACATTCTCACGCGGCCCGGCACCGACAAGCTGCGTGGCAGCATGTTCTTGAACTTTCAGGACGAGAGTCTTAACTCGCGGAATCCTTTCGCCGCCAAGCGCTCGCCTTATCAAGTCCGGCAGTATGGCGGCAACCTCGGTGGTCCATTAGTTAAGAAGAAGGCTTCGTACTTCTTTGATTTCGAGCGGCGCGAGACTGATGACAACGAGTTGGTTACGGCGACTGTTCTGGACGCAAATCTGAATCCGCTGCAGCTTGGTTTTGGTGTTGTCGTGCCGCGGCGAACTATTACCTTCAGCCCGCGCGTGGATTATCAGCTCAATACCAATAACACGCTGATTATGCGCTACAGCTTCAATCATTCGAGCATCGACAATAATGGCGTCGGTGGTTTCTCCTTGCCCGAGCGGGCCTATACGTCGTCTTCGACGCAGCAGAACATTCAGCTTACGGAAACCGCCGTCCTGAATGCCTCGATTATTGACGAAACGCGATTTCAGTTTACGCGCCAGCGTTCTGAAAGCAGTGGTGATATAACGCGACCAACAATCAACGTCAGCAGCTCGTTTATCAGCGGCGGGTCTCAGGTAGGTATGGTCACGAATACAGACCAGCGTTGGGAAATACAGAATTTTCTTGCCTGGCAGCGCGGTACGCACGCTTTGAAATTTGGCGGGCGTGTGCGCGGGGTTTCGATCACCGATAGCAATCCCAATAATTTTGGCGGTTCGTTTACTTTTACGGGCGGGTTGGTGCCCGCATTGGATGCGAACAACAATCCTATTTTCACCCAACCGGTTTTTGCTGACAGTCTTGAACGGTATCGCCGCACAATACTGTTCAGCAGTGCGCCCTTCAATCTGTCGCCGTTGGAAGTGCGCCGCCGAGGCGGCGGCGCTTCGCAGTTCAACATCGCCAGCGGTAATCCGCAGGCAAGCGTTTCACAGGTGGACTTTGGCGTGTACGCTCAGGACGACTGGCGGGTGCGGCCGAATCTGACGTTCAGCTACGGCTTGCGTTACGAAAACCAGACAAACATCAAAAGCAACTTCAACTTTGCACCGCGCCTCGCCATGGCCTGGTCGCCCGGCGCGGCAAATAGTACCAAGCCACCGAAGATGGTGATACGTGCGGGTGGTGGCGTCTTCTATAACCGGTTCGGCGAAGGCAACACGCTGCAAGCAAATCGCTTCAATGGCGTAAACCAGCAGCAGTTCTTCGTCAGTGAAGCGCCACTCTATAACGCCAGTGGACAGTTTGTTGACCCTTCGGCGTCGCCGTTGGATACATTCCCCAACGTGCCGCCGTCGAGCAGCCTCAGTGCGATAACGCGGCAGATTACCTGGCGCGTGGCAGACGATCTGCGCGCCCCGGTTCTTTACCTCGGCGGCACACAGGTTGAACGTCAATTGCCTTATCACTTCACGCTTTTCGCGGGCGTCTTCAGCATTCACATTCAGCACGTTATTCGCGCGCGTGATATCAACGCCCCCATTCCGGGAACAAACGGCGTGCGTCCGTTTGGAAACATCGGCGACATCTATCAGTATGAGTCGAGCGGTCGCTTTAATCAGAACCAGTTGTTTATTGGCTTCAA
>WNFO01007065.1_pt1 | contig 14040 bp, 10 predicted proteins | sample 5400251 | NCBI WGS metagenome assembly WNFO01 (sample SAMN13153354, study PRJNA577476) | soil metagenome | isolation source: 100 cm saprolite under Madrone tree | place: USA:California | collected 2016-06-14 | reverse complement strand
CTCAGTGTCCGCGGCAATGACAATGGCCGGGCCAACAGCCCGAGCGGCGACGAGCTCGGCTTTGGCGTTGGACAGCCGCTGCACAAGTTGCTGGGCGGATTCATTAGGGAAAGGCGTTTCGTCGACCGCGGAAGAGAGCACGACGAAGGAAAAGCCCGCGTCGCGGAGAATCTCGGCGCGGCGTGTCGAAGCGGAGGCGAGAATCAGCTTCATACCCGTGTAATTCGGGGAAGAATACTACAGCGTGAGCGCGGATACAGCCTGTGCTTTGGTCCAGCCGAAGAGGCGGGTGCAGATTTAACTTAGGGTGCCTTTGGACTTCGATGGCGCATCCGATATATAGGAATCGCGAGAATCAACACTACAGCAGCAATGGAAATCGCCACCTCATGGCGCAACCGGGATTCTTCTTCGGCCTTATCTTGAAAAGCCTTTAGTGTCGCTGGCGAAGGGTATCGGAGATACTCCTTGTACTCCCTCATCGCGTAATCCTGTATCGGAACAACGAGAACTAAGAATAAGAGCGCGACAAGCACGATCTCTATAAACCAAAGAACTTGGTGCCTCATCGGGTTTGCCAAATCCTCCCGTAGATTCAGATGACCACAGACTCTTGGTATTCGCCGAAGACGCGGCGGAGGGCGTCGGAGATTTCGCCGACAGTGGCGTAGGCTTCGACGGCGGCAAGAATGGCAGGAAGGAGATTATCGGTGGTGGCGGCGCGGCGCTGGAGTTCGGCGAGAGCCGCTTTCGCGCGGGCAGAGTCGCGCTTTGCTCGCAGGGCGTTGAGGCGCGCGACTTGGGAGCGCTCGATCTCGGCGTCGATGCGCAGCGTGGGAATGGCTCGTTTGTCTTTTCCATCTGAGGGCGCGATGAAGTCGTTCACGCCAACGACGATTTGATCTTTGCGCTCGACGGCGCGCTGGTATTCAAATGCCGCTTTCTGGATTTCGCCCTGCACGAAGCCGCTTTCGATGGCTTTCAACATGCCGCCCATGGCGTCGATTTTTTCGATGTATTCGCGCGCGCCGGTTTCGATTTCGTTGGTGAGATGCTCGATGGCGTAGGAGCCGGCGACAGGATCGATGGTGTTCGTCACGCCGGTTTCGTGGGCGATGACCTGCTGGGTGCGCAGCGCAATGAGCGCGGCGTCTTCAGTGGGAAGGGCGAGCGCTTCGTCCAACGAGTTTGTATGCAAGGATTGGCAGCCGCCGAGCACGGCGGCGAGCGCTTGAATCGCGACGCGGACGATGTTGTTTTCCGGCTGCTGGGCGGTGAGGGAAGAGCCAGCAGTCTGCGCGTGAAAGCGGAGCAAGAGCGAGCGCGGGTCGCTCGCGCGGAAACGCTCGCGCATGATCTGAGCCCAGAGGCGGCGCGCGGCGCGGTACTTGGCGATTTCTTCGAGTAGGTCGCTGTGCGCGTTGAAGAAAAAAGAAAGTTGCGGCGCGAAGTCCTCGACGCCGAGACCGGCGTCGAGGGCGGCTTGAACGTAAGCGATGCCGTCGGCGAGCGTGAAGGCGACTTCCTGAACGGCGGTCGAGCCGGCTTCGCGAATGTGATAGCCGGAGATAGAGATAGTGTTCCACTTGGGAAGCTCGTCGCGGCACCACGCGAAAATATCCGTGACGATACGCATCGCGGGACGCACGGGGTAGATATAGGTTCCGCGGGCGATATATTCCTTGAGGATGTCGTTCTGCACTGTGCCGGAAAGCTTCGCGAGGCTGGCGCCCTGTTTCTTGGCGACAGCGACATACAGGCAGAGCAGAATCGCAGCCGTGGAATTGATGGTCATCGAAGTGGAAACTTTTTCGAGCGGGATGCCATCGAAAAGCGTTTCCATGTCTTCGAGCGAATCGATGGCCACGCCGACTTTGCCAACTTCGCCCTGCGCAAGAGGGTGATCGGAGTCCATGCCGATCTGAGTAGGCAGATCGAAAGCCACGGAGAGGCCGGCCTGGCCCTTGCTCAAAAGATAGCGGTAACGCTGGTTCGATTCGATAGCGGTGCCGAAGCCGGCGTACTGGCGCATGGTCCAGAAGCGGCCGCGGTACATCGTGGGGTAGATACCGCGGGTGTAGGGAAATTCGCCGGGGTAGCCCAGGGCTTCTTCGGGATTCCAGCCGGGGAGGGTATCTTCTGTGTAGAGACGATCGATGGGCAGGCCGGAAAGAGTGGTGAAACGCTCTTTGCGTTCGGTGACGGCGTCCGGTTTGGTTTTTGTGTCGGACATTGGAAGCGGAAAATCGAAATTAGAAATACGAAATTGAAACACGAAATGCGAAACTCGCTCCATGGCCAGTCGCCGTGGCCGAACTGAAATCCGCGCCTACAGATGCAACTACACTTTCCGTGCGCGGCGGAACGCGGTAAGAGCGAAAAACAAAAACAAGAGCGCGACAGCAACGGCAATGGCGATAAGCCAATGCGCGACGTCGCGCGTCCACGAGCGGAAAGCGAGGTTCAGCCAGGCGAGCCCGAGAACTCCAAAGATGGCTCCGGTGACTTCGTGAAAAAGCTGCTTCAGTGCGCGCCAAAAACGACGAAATCCAGCAGGTTGCGCTGCCACCGTGGCCGAGCCCGTTGCCGTGGACATAAAAGCATCTTAGCGCAAAACCGCAGGCGAAATCCGGCGCTGAGAGATGCGGCGGGCGCTCTGGGGCCGAATGGCCACCTGAACGGACGGCCTGTGAACCTATTGGAGACAACGCCCGAGGAGGTCACTTGTTTCCGGCCAAACGCAGGCCTAGAATGACAAATGTATTGAGGGAGACCGCCCTTGCAACTCGACGATCACCTGAAAAACCTGCTCCGCGAGCTGGGACACGCAATCAACGACACGGTGTCAGAATCCGACCGCATTACCGGCGCAATCGCCGGCGTGCGCGCACATGGCTATGACATTGTGCTGAAACTCGATGCGACGATTGGCCTTGCCAAACGGGATGCCGCGGCCGCAGAATCTTCCAAGCTGACCACGCAGGATCGCCGCTTCCTCGAATCGCTGCGCATTCAGGTGGATCAGGAATCTTTTGATCAAGATCCGGACAAGAAACCCGCGCCGCGGTTGACTATGACCCCGCAGGATGTGCGTTTCCTGAAATCCCTGCGGATCGCGACGGACGACATCGAATGAGGTTTTCTTCCAAATCGGGAGGGATGAAATCAGCCGGGCTTCTGGCGTTAGGCGCGCTGTGGTGCGCGCCTGCGATGGCTCAAGATCCGGTGGTGACGCCGATCATCGTGGATACCGCCGTGCCCATCGTTGTGAACGCTATCAAGCCGAAGCCCAAGCCGACGGGGCTGGCGAAGTTCGAAGGATTCATACTGCATTCGAACACCGCGCAGATCACCGCCCGCGCCAAGGGAGACGATATGTCCATCCAGACATTCTCCCTTTCCCAGGAAGCTTCGGTGAAAATGCAGCAGATCGTCGACAAAGGCGGCTTCCAGTATGGCGACAAAGTGACCGTCTATTATGACCCCGGGACGATGAAAGCGGCCAAGTTCAAAGGGAAACCTTCCAAGCCGATCTGATTTGCGGAGCGGTTTCATGCTTCGCCTGCCCGCTGTATCCGGACGCTTCTATCCTTCCAATGCCGCTGAGTTGACCGCGCTTGTTCGGCAATACACCAAGAAAGAGAAAGACGCCGCACCGGCCCGCCCGAAGGCGTGCCTGGTGCCGCATGCAGGTTACGTCTATTCGGGGCCAGTGGCTGGCGCCGTGTTTTCGCGAATTGCACTTCCGAATAGAATCCTGATTCTCGGCGTGCGGCATTACCCGCGGGGGGAGCCGGCGGCGATTCTTTCCAGCGGAGCGTGGCGGACGCCGCTCGGAGACGCACAGATCGACGCGTCCTTAGGGGCAGCGCTGCTTGAGGCCTGTGCGCTGCTACGAGAGGACAGCGTCGCGCACAGCTCGGAACATTCGCTGGAGGTGCAACTTCCGTTCCTCCAGGTGCTCCAGCCGGGATTCACGTTTGTGCCGGTGGCGCTGGGCACGGTCCGCTTTGAAGATTTGGTTAGCATTGGCGAAGCAATCGGGCGAGTCCTGAAGGCTTGTGGGGAGGAAATTCTCCTGGTAACGCTCACAGCCCTGCGCGAGCTGGATGCGAGCGGGCCGGAACTTGTGCGCTACGCGACCTCGGCGGACGTTTCCGGCGATTTCGACGCCGTGGTTGGGTATGCCGGGATGATTTTCTCTTGAGCAGCTGAACATCGATGCAGATGTCAGGATCTCTGATGAAAGAAAAATGGCTCCGGCACACGGAGCCATTTCTGTTATGAGCGATCTTTGTTGAGCGCCTCAGTGAGGGCGTCCGGTAGAAGGCGCGGAGTGCGAACCTGCTGACGAAGGCGCCGAGGACCGTCCGGAATCGCCCCCGCGCGAGCCACCCCCGCCCGCTGCACTGCCGCCGGAAGAACCTCGGCTGCTTCCACTTGCTCCCGGGAATCCGCCCGCCCGCTCTCCACCTGACGCCCGAGGCGCCGGCGGCGGCACCATGGCGCGAGGGGGCGGTGGATGAGTCGCCGTGCGCGCGGAACCCGGCGCGACCGGAACCCGCGCAGGCGCGCTCGGCGGCGTGGAGTTCCCCGTTCGTTCCACGAGGTGATCATTCCTGGCTGCACCGGAAGCCGCCTTTTCCGATCGAGCCTCAGAACCAACCGGCGCGGCAGGTGCCGCGGGATTTGTGCTCACGAACCGGTGTTCGCCCGGATCATAAACGATCGACGAACCTCGACCTGGTGATCCCCCGGGCGCGCCGGCATTGCCGGCAAACGCGCTCCGCGAAACTCTCAAAGGCGCAGTCGTGCTAACCAGATTACCGCTGAGCACCGCGCGCGAAGGCGATCTTACGATTTTCCAATTCTCGCCAGGCTCAACAGAGGTGCGCCCGGCAAGAGTGCCGCCTCTTACCGGGAAAACGCCCTGCGTGAGGTTGATGGGTGTCTTGCCACGCACATCGAGGGGGTGCACAGGAACAACCCCGAGCGAGCCTCCTCTGCCGCGAACGAAGACGCCGGTCGACGGCCTCCAGTTGCGGAAGCCACCGTTCCCAAATCCTCCGGGCAGCCAGACCCAGCCAAAACCGGGCTCGAAGAGCCATCCTCCGAAATGGAAAGGCAGCCACCCCCACGGCTGGAAGCCGCAGAAAGTCCAGCCAAAGACCGGATCGAAGAACCAACCGCCATTGTCGAAGGGCGACCAGCCGAATCCGGCGCCGTATGGACGCCAGCCATAACCGAAACCGCTGACGGGGAACCACGAGCCATAAGTGTAGAGATCAGCAAAACCCGAGGTGTAGTACGGCGAACTGGTGTATCGCATGGCCGCGCTGGTTGCGGTGACCACGCTGTCAATGCGGCCGGAAACCCAGCGGTCAAAGTCGTCGTCGATCGGAATACGCCCTATGTCTACGGCACTTTCCCCCGCCTTCATCGATAGCGACTGGCCTTTGCCGAGCGCGGTCGTCTCGCTCTTGTGAACCACAGAGATGCGCCCCGTCAGCACGCTGACCTTGCTGCCGTCGTCAAAATTATCAATTCGGAAAGTGGCGCGTCCCATGGCCTCCGCGGTGAAGTCGCCGCCCGTCACGCTGAAATAATCGCCGCTGGCGGGATTGACATAAACGGAAGCGGTGCCTTGGCGAAGAACCAGGCGCGTGGTGCGCGCGCCTTCTGCCATCGAAAGGTCGAAAAACTCCAGCACGGTGTTCTCATTGAGAAAAACCATGGCCCCATTTTCGAATTCCACCTCGGCCCGGCCGTTGTCGGTGGCCAAAACGTAGCCCTGGCGGATGGGCAGATTCAGTTCCGCGGTCTCCCAAACGGTTTTCTGGTCGGCGAACGGATCGCCGTGTGCTTGTCGGGTGAAGCGCACATCGCCTTGAACGAGACTCAGGCGGATGATCCTGGCGTGGCTAGAATCGGCCGCAGCGGAGGGTACGCCGGCGAAGAGCGGGAACAATAGCGATGCCAGGATCCAGCGGAGCAGAGTTCGGGAAGTCATGTGTCACCCCCTAGTGGGGACGTGGCCGGTAGCCTATTGTGTGAGACGGCTGAAGACCGAGCCGGGTTGCGTTCCCGTAGACACCTCCAATGGTCTCGCCCGCCACTGCAGGCGTCAAGTGCCCGACAGGAGTGTGTCTGCCGCGCCCGGAATAAGCGTCAATGCGCGCCCAGTGTGTCCTGCCGCTGAAATGCACCTGCCTGCAGCACCGCTTCCGGCGCCAAAATGATAGGATTCTGCGGGCGACCATGCGGCCAATTGCATCCAGAATTTCTCAGTTGAACGGCGAGGGCGCCCTGGCGGTTTATGCGCGGGCGAAAGAACTCGAGCGCCAGGGCCGGTCGATTATTCACCTGGAGCTCGGCGAACCGGACTTTCATCCGGCGGCTCCGGTCGTAGATGCGGTGCGCGACGCGGTGGCGGCGGGGCGCGATCGCTATGTTTCGCCACGCGGCATCCCGGCGCTCCGCGAAGCGATTGCCGATTATCTAAAACGCACGCGCCGCCTGGAGGTGGCCGCGGAGCAGGTGCTGGTCGCGCCGGGATGCAAGATGGCGCTGTGCCTTGCGATGATGGCCTTGATCGAGCCAGGAGACGAAGTCCTTTACCCCGACCCGGGGTTTCCCATCTACCCATCTTTCACGCGGGGCCTCGGCGCGAAGGCCGTGCCTTTCGGGCTCGAAGAAAAGAACAGATTCCAGCCCGATCTCGATGAGATCGCCGCAAAGATTGCACCGCGAACGAGCGTGCTTATCTTCAATTCTCCAAACAATCCGACAGGAACCGTCTTCCAAGATGCGGCGCTCCGCCAAATCGCGCGGCTTGCGCAGAAACACGATCTCTGGATTCTCGCGGACGAGGTCTATGCGCGGATTTTATTTACCGGGGAATACCAGTCGATTTGGGCGCTGCCCGGAATGGCGGAGCGCACCGTCATCGTCGACGGCTTTTCAAAGAGTTTTGCCATGACAGGCTGGCGGCTGGGATACGCCGTCGCACCGCGACCGCTCATTGACGCCATGGACCTCTTGGTGTTGAACACTTTCACGTGCGCCGCGGAATTCACGCAAGTGGCGGCCATCGAAGCGCTGCGCGATTCTACAAATGCCGTGGACGCGATGGTCTCCGAATACCGCAAGCGGCGCGACCTCTTCCTCGCCGGACTCAATCGGATCCCCGGTTTCCGCTGCCTGGCGCCCGGCGGAGCCTTCTACGCCTGGGTGAATATCGAAGAGACCGGCCTGCCCGCGGAAGATTTGGCCGCGCTTCTCCTCGAAGAAGCCGGAGTCGCTGGAATCGCGGGTGCGGCGTTCGGTCCGGGCGGCAGGAATTATTTGCGTTTTTCTCTCGTCAGCGCGCGCCATCTTCTTGAAGAAGCGCTGGAGCGCATGCAGAGAGTCTCAACCCGCTGGCGTGCCGCGGTCGCGCGATGAGAGACGGCGCCGACGAGCACGAGGTCTGGCCGGAGCAGGGAAACATGAAATTTTCTATGCGGCTCGGTATGACGATGTTTCTGGCGCTGGCGGCTGCGGCATCCACAAGAGCCCAGGCATCACCTCTCGCGGGCGCCGACCTTCATCAGGTCTACGAAAAGCTTCTTAAGCAGATCGACCAGATTCCGATCTACGACAACCACTCGCACGCGACGTTTGCCGATGATCCTGACGTCGACGCGATGGCCTCGCCGTCGGACGCGAGTTCGGTGCTTCGTTTGCGCGACACGAATCCCGAGTTTGTTGCCGCGGCCAAGGCGCTCTTCGGCTATCCCTACGACGACTTCAAGTCCGAGCACGCCAAATGGCTCATCGACAGGAAAAAAGCCGCCGAAGCTGGGGGCGGCACAGCGTACTGGAACGCCATCCTGGACAAGATGAATATCGAGACGTGCCTCGCGAACCGCGTCGCGCTGGCCCCCTATCTTGACCCCAAGCGGTTTCACTGGGTTTTCTTCGTCGATTCGTTCTTGTTTCCTTTCGACAACCACGACCAGATCGCCAAGAACGGCGATATGGCTGTCTACATTCCCCTTCAGGAAAAAGTGCTGCAGCGCTATTTGACGCAAGAAGCGAAGAAAGCCATTCCTTCCGATCTCGCGGCATACGAGGCCTTTGTGCGGCAGACGCTGGCTGACAATCAGAAAAAGGGCGGAGTTGCCATGAAGTTCGAAGCCGCCTATTTCCGCTCGCTCTATTTCCGCGATCCGCCCCGCGGCAAAGTCGAAGCCATCTATGCCAAGTATGTTTTGGGCGGCGCGCCTTCCGAAGAAGACTACCGCACCTTTCAGGACTACATCTTCCGGGTCTTGCTCGACGAAGCAGGCAAGCTGAATTTGCCCGTGCATTTTCACAGCGCCGCCGGCATCGGCGATTACTTCAGCCTTCGCAACGGCCACCCGCTCAACCTCGAAAATGTCCTCCGCGACCCGCGGTACAAAAACGTAAAATTCGTCCTCATCCACGGCGGCTATCCCTACACCCTTGACATGATCTGGCTCACCGCGGCCAAGAACGTCTACACCGATTCGTCGCTTGTGGGCTACTACGTCTACCCCTCGGAGTTGAAAAACATCCTGAAACAGTGGATTTCTCTGTATCCGGAAAAAATCATGTTCGGCTCCGACGCATTTCCGTTCAACGATGCCGTCGGCGCGGAAGAAACTTTCTGGCTCGCGGTCCGCTCCGCGCGCACCGCCGTTTCCGCGGCGCTGGCCGAGCTCGTTTCCGAAGGCGCGGTCAGCGAAGCCAGGGCCCTCGAACTCGCGCGAATGTATCTGCACGACAATGCTGCAAAACTGTACGGAGGCAAGCCATGAGCACGCCCGCGGAGCCCAAATACATCTCCTGGAAAAATGTTGAGCGCGAGCGGCTGAATCCGCTCATCGACCGCGAAATGCTTGTCGGCGACAAGATCATGCTGGCGCGCGTGCTCCTGAAAAAGGGCGCGCACGTGCCTCTTCACAACCATCACAATGAGCAGGTCACCTACATCCTGGAAGGGGCGTTGAAATTCGCCATCGACGGCAAAGAAATTGTCGTGCGCTCTGGCGAAGTGCTGTGCATTCCCCCGCACATGCCTCACGAGGCCTGGGCGCTCGAGGACACTGTCGATTTGGACGTCTTCAACCCGCCCCGCGAAGACTGGCTCAACAAGACGGACGACTATCTCCGCGGCGGTCGCTAGTGCCGTTCCAAACTTATTGGCGAGAATCCTCTCGCAACGAGTGCCTCCACTTTTTCAAGCGAGGCCTCGATCTCCTTTTGGGTCTAAGTAGTTGGAACGGCACGAGGCGCTGGATCCGGCTCTCGCCTTTGCCAAAAGCGTCGTTGCAATCCCGTTACCCCCCGTTTTTCTTTGTACTCATCCCCCGATCGGGGAGTGGACATGGCCAAAGTCCTTGTTTACCGTGGATTAGTGGCTGATTCCAGGCGTGGGGTCAACCCTCTGAGAGGTCCATGATGAAGAGGTTGCTTGTACTGCCTTTAGCTGTCCTTGCGGCATCCTGTTTGGCGCGTGCGCAAGAGGCGCTGCCCAGCGACCCGGCGGCCAACCCTCCTGTAGCGGTGGGTTTCGGAGGGACGTCCACCAACAATGTAATGCGGACTGCGCGCCTCACTTTAGACGCTCTCTCGACACCGCCGCGAATTGTATCCAGTGCCACCCTCGCGTCTTCTTTGGCCCCGGTTTCCCCCGATGCTTCGCCCGCTCCGGCGCCCGAGCCGAAATTTGTTTATGGAGGGCGCGACGATTACCGCTTGCAACTCGGGTTCAGCGTCGCATGGTACAGATTTCGGTCGTCGATCTTCAACGCCAGCGCTGTTGGTATAAAAACTTCTCTGACGTACTTCACCAATGAGTGGTTCGGAATCGAGGGAAACATTACCCCAGTCTTTGCGCCGCAAATTTTTGATAGAGAACACGTCAAGTTGCTTGTTTATGGCGCCGGGCCAAAGATTGGCAGGAGGCAGCACAATTGGGAGCCCTGGCTTCATGCCATTGTTGGCGGAAGTCACGAACAGCCACAGGTGGCGGGCGGTTTTTCAAGGAACTCGTTTGCCGTCGAGGCTGGAGGCGGAGCAGATTACCGTTTCAACCCCCGTCTCTCCGGGCGTCTGGAAGGCAACTGGGTGCACACCAGCTTTTTCGCCCAAACGCAGAACAATTTTGAGTTGAACGGAGGCGTCGTATATCACTTTTAGCGAGGCCGCAATGCGCGCGTTCTCGTCATCCAGGAGCGCTCACCAGATTTTGCAAGCCTGCTCCCGCACCATCGCGTCGCCCTTCTTACACCCGAAGGCCTTGGCGAACTCCGCCATGTTCGATAGCGGCCCGTTTGCGCGGAACCGCGGAAGCGGGTGCGGGTTGGTGTTGGCCAGCAGGCGCGCGTACTCCAGCCGTTCGTTCGCGCCCCACACTTGCGTCCAGCCCAGGAAAAAGCGCTGCTCGGGAGTGAAGCCGTCTTTGTCCACCGGACGTGGCTTGCCCGCAATCGATTTCTCGTACGCCGCGTAGGCAATCGTCAGGCCGCCGAGGTCCGCAATGCTTTCTCCGAGCACCAGCTTGCCGTTCTGGTGCAAGTCGCCATCCACGACGTAGCCGTCAAACTGCGTCTTCACGCAATTCGCGCGCCCGTTGAAATTCTTCAGGTCTTCCGGCGACCACCAATCCTTCAAGTTGCCGTGTCCGTCGAACTTGCTTCCATGGTCGTCAAACCCGTGCGTGATTTCGTGTCCGATGACCGCGCCCATCCCTCCGTAGTTCACGGCATCGTCCGCTTTTGGATCGTAGAACGGCGGCTGCAGTATCCCCGCCGGGAACACGATCTCATTCATGCTGCTGTTGTTGTAGGCGTTGACCGTCGGCGGCGTCATGCCCCATTCAGAGCGGTCCACCGGCTTGCCGATCTTGTTGAGCCTCCGCAGGAACTCGAATTCCGCGCCGCGGTTCAGGTTTGCCAGGTACGACGCGCGCTCGATCCTCAGCGTCGAGTAATCGCGCCATTTGTCCGTGTAGCCGATCTTGATGGCGAACGACTGCAGCTTGGCCGTGGCTTGGGCGCGCGTATCCCCTCCCATCCACGGAAGCGTCTGCAAATCGTCGCGCAGCGCCGCGATCAGGTTGTTCACCATCACCACGGCGTGAGCCTTGGCCTCCGGCGGGAAATATTTCTGCACGTAGACCTGCCCGAGCGCTTCGCCGAGCGCCCGGTCGGTAGCTTGCACGCACCGCTTCCACCGCGGCTGGACCTCCTTCGCCCCGGTCAGCGTCTTCCCGCGAAAGTCAAAATCCTCACTGACAAACTTTTCCGGCAACGCACGCGCGGCGGAATTCACCAGGTGCCAGCGGAAATAGGTCTTCCAGTCCTCGAGCGGCGTCGCCGTCAGTTGTGCGTCCAGCGCCTTGAAAAAATCCGGCTGTCCGATGTTGATCTCATTCAATTCCGGTTGGCCCAGGGCCTTGAAGTAGCCTTCCCAGGAAAAATTCGGGGTCAGCGCCTGCAAATCCGCCAGCTTCATCTTGTGATAGGTCTTCTCGGGATCGCGCAGGTCGGTGTTCTTCATCGAAGCATTCGCCAGCGAGGTTTCGATAGTCATCACCGTCGCCGCTTCCGCCGGCGCTTTGTCTGCCGGGTCGCCCAGCAGTTCGAACATTTTCGCCACATGCTTCACGTAGTCTTCGCGCAGCTTTTTGGGCTTCTCGTCTTGCTTCAAGTAATACTCGCGCTCCGGCAGCCCCAGCCCGCCCTGGAACGCGCCGCCGATCACCTGCGTGCTGTCTTTCGCGTCCTGGTTCGAGCCGAACCGGAACAGCACGCCCACGCCTTCCCTGTGCAGCCGCGCGGCTTCCCCTTGCACTTCAGTTGCATTCTTCATGGCCGCGATCCGCGCCAGCTCAGGTTCAATGGGTTTGGTTCCCGCGGCCTCGATAGCCGTGGTGTCCATGCAGCTCGCGTAGAAATCGCCGATCTTTTGTTCGTTCGATCCTGGCGCCGCCTTTGCCTGTGCGGCGGCGTCGAGGATCTGCCGCAAGTTCTGTTGGTTCTTGTCCGCAAGCTGTGTGAACGAGCCCCAGCTTGGATACTCCGGCGGAATCGGGTTGGCCTTCTTCCACCCGCCCATCGCGAATTGATAGAAGTCGTCGCAGGGCTTGCAGGTCGTGTCGAGATTCGCCGTATCGAACCCCCAATACTCCGTGCTGCTCGCGCTTGCGCCAGAAGCCCGCATCCCTGAGCTCGCTAGCGCGAGCCCCAGCACCAGCACCGCTACCACAATCATCCCCATCGGATATCTGCGATTCCGCATGTTTCCCCCTGCGCTTCAGAGTTTGCGAAGTTATACCACGAAGTCGCCAGTGCGCCGCCCCACTCGAGCCGGCCCGCCAGCTTTGAGAAAGACGACGCTGCGCCCGCCGCGGTTTCACCGCAACGTGGTGCCATAAAACACATCGAGCCCGCGGCGCAGGTCTCTGCCGTAAGAGAGAACCACGGTTACGCTTCCCAGAACCCGGACCTTGCACTGCGCACCTATGTCCCAAAGCCAGCGCTGCGAGCCAAACAGACCGGAGGAGTCTGCCACCGCCCCGGTGTCCAAAAACGGCCCAAGCTTCACGGTGAAGAACGCATTCCGATAAACATTCTTGTCCATCTCCCAATTCGCCAGAAAATAGCGCCGTCCGAGTGGAGCGGCTCCTTTGCGGCCACCCGTCGTGCCCGCGTGACCGCGCAGCCACAGATCGTTGTCACGCTCGATGCCAAGTTGGAAGAGTTCATCGAGCGGCACCTTCCCGGCAGTCCCTCCCGCGCGAAGCTGCGCCTGCATTTCATAGTCGTCGCCAATCGCGCGAGGAAGCCAGCGCGCTCGCAGCGATCCGCGCAGTGTGGCGAAAGAACCCACCGCGTCCGCAAAGTCGCGGCCCGCGAGCGCTTCCGCCGATGAATCCATCGTGAAGCGGCGTTCGGGGATGCGCACAAGAGATCGCTCCGCGCCCAGCCAGTAAGCAACTGAGGTGCTATCCGTGAAGAACGGCTGCTCTGATGCGGCAGTATGGCCCGCAAGATTCCGGAAGGACCGGTTTGCAACCTCGAAGCCGGTGCTCCAGTTCCACCGGCCGCTCACAACTGACCGAAGATCTACTCCGCCCACAACCCGCCGCATATTCAAATCAGCCAGCGGTTCACCCGGAGCGAAAAATGTCTCCGAGAGGTTCCAGTTTTCATTTCGCGCGTCGAAATAGACCCGCAGGCGCAAGGCAGGATCGTGAAAGAGCGGCGCCGAAAGGGAAGCAGCAAAGCGGCGTTTCTCGGAATCCCAGCGCGCGAGCGACGTGAAATTCACCGCTGCGCGGCCGATGTTGTAATACTCGGGATAAACGGTCGCGTACGGCAGCCCGCTCAGAAGGGAAATCACTCCTTCGAGCTTGGAATCTCCCCACCGGTTGCGCTCAATCAGGTGCAGCGTGGTGTCGTAATCACCTGAGCTCGAGGCCGCGAGTTCAATCCGCTCGCGCGGAAAAATGCCGAGATTCTCCAGCCGCGCCTCGGTAGTGAGAAGCGCATCGCGAGTCAGGATCTGCGGAGCGTTGAAGCCCACCGCGCGCGTCAGAATTCTTGGCTGCAGTTTTGGCGCAGGCACAACCTCTACCGATCGCAGCCGCGGCTTGTCCACCGCGTTCCAGTATTTCAGCGCCGCTTCAAAATTGCCTTCGAGAAAATACAGCGTGCCGAGAAATTCGCGCGCGTAGGCGTCTTTCGGTGCCAGCCGAAGTGCCTCGCTCAAGGCGCGCTTCGCTGCTCGAAAGTTTTTCTGTTTGTAGGCGACGCCGGCAGACTCTACCAGGAACCGCGAATCTCTTGGCGCTTTGCGGTGGCCTGCCTCGAATGCATCTCTGGCGTCATCCCAGCGTCCGAGTCGCGCCAGCGCGAGCCCGGCAAGAAAGTCCAAATCTGCGGATTGGTTGACAGGGCCGCTCGCGAGCTTTGCGGCTTCTTCCCATCGCCCCGCGTCGAGCGCTCTTTGTGCCGCCGCGATGCGCTC
>WNFO01003065.1_pt1 | contig 14041 bp, 11 predicted proteins | sample 5400251 | NCBI WGS metagenome assembly WNFO01 (sample SAMN13153354, study PRJNA577476) | soil metagenome | isolation source: 100 cm saprolite under Madrone tree | place: USA:California | collected 2016-06-14 | reverse complement strand
TCGGCGGAGCATCTTACCGCACGCTCTGCGGTTCCCTTGCCAGCGGCAGGCCGTTTCGACCCGGTCATCGTCCCAAGATGCATCGAACCACCGGCAACGAGGCTTACCGAGAAGAAGCGTTGGAATTTGTCCGCGCCTATCAGAAGGTATTTCCTTATTGGCCATGGACGTATTCCCTGGACGCCCTCTTGGAAAAGGACGCCGCTACGCGATCGCTGGCCGCCTGCCGTGCTCGCTATCTTGATCCAGGGGTCCGTTTTCCTGAAGCTCGCTGGCCAGACGCCCACGGTGGATTCTTCTGCCTGCAAAGGCGCGCTTTGGAAGTGAATCAGGTGACCGCGGCGCTGGACCGTTAGTTCACAGCATCGGCCGATCGATCTCACCGCTGTTGGGCCGCATGCGGATCAAAACGTCATCGCGGTCCTGGTCGACGACGATTTCAGCGCGATCCACGAGCTCGTATCCTCTTGCGCCGGGCGAAAGCCTGACGACACCCTTGGGGAGACCTTTGAATTCGAAATGACCGTCGCGGGACACATCGCCTACTTGCGAGTCAAACCCGTCGTTGCCGAGAAGCGTCAAGTGCACGTCCGGCGGCAGCGGTTTGCCGTCGCTGACGATGATCCTTCCCCGCACGCGGTGGGCCGGGCGCAAACGAACCTCTCCGACATCCAGGGTTTGGCCGTCCTCCCGTGGCTCGATTGGCACCAGTTCGCGCGCCAGCTGCCTCGGCGCCAACGACTCCATCGTCGGAAAGAGCGCCCAGACGCGTCCCGGCGGCACGTTCGAGAACGAGAACGTTCCATCCTCTCGCGTTCCGATGCGAATGGTTCCGATCGATCTGCCGCTATTAGGACCGTACGGCTCCAACGCGATCTCGGCATTAGCAACCGGCTTACCACCTGGATCGACGAGACGACCAACCACGGTCGTGCCCTCCGTTACTGTGATCGTCTTTCGATCGCTGCCGGTGGATTCGTCGATAAGCCTTTCTGCCATGCCGCGCGGACTGATCTTGAGGATCATTCTTTGGGCGGGCTTGTCGTAAGCGATTTCAAACTCGCCTTGTCGGTTCGTGACCGCCATTGGATCGCTTGCTAGCCCGGAACCGAACATCCAGCCCCGCCCCCATCGCTGTTCGGCGAAGACTCCGTGCGGTTCGACAACGGCATCCCGCACGGGATCACTGAAGCGGTCGACCACCCGCCCTCGTACGACACGAGCAAAATCCTCGACCGCGGGGCGCGTCTTCAAGTTAACCGTCGGCGCAGGTCCATTCGATGGATCCACGTTCTCGACGAACGCCGCCGAATAACCGCTCTTCAAGGCCAGCAGCTTGAATTTCAGACCCGCCCGCAGATCGTCTATCTGGAACCGTCCGCTCGCGTCGGTCAGAACGTGTTTGCCGCAGTCCGCCCAGCAGGTCGGGCAAAACGGGCTGTAACCCTTGCTGACGCGCGCTTCATAGACGAGAACCGTCGCTCGGTCGAGCGGCTTGCCCGTCGAGTCAAGAACAAGTCCCGTAGCCTTTGCTCGCTCACCCGAGACCCCCTCTGCGCCGGCGTCGTCAATCAATATTGCGATGAGCGTACAAGCCAGGATGGAGCTAAGCCACCCTCCGGTAAGACCAATGCGCCTCATATCGGTCTCCGTCCGTTGCAAAACCCCCAATATAAATTTTAGCGCGAACGTAATGGATCGACGATCGCCGGTCCGGACGTATCCGAGGTCATCACCATCTGTGATCGGCTCGTGGTGGGCTATTTTCGGCAAGGAAAACCTTCGGCGATCGCGAACGCGATGACCATCCCGGCAGAGTTATCCGCAGCCTGCGGATGTCGCGTGAGGTAATCTGAAAATATCCGACGAGCCTTCGTCACGTCGATAGCTTGATCCATTGGCATGCAAGGAGTCTTCGAAGAGGACGCAAACAACTGCATCATGTACATCCCATCGGTCAGCCCGAGGATATAGGCGCTGCAGGCGTCGCTGGCCGCCTGCGTGTCGGCCTTCGACTGATTCGGGATAGGTTCGCAAATTGAAATGAGACTTCTTGCCGTGAAGCCCCGTGCAATCGCTGGTTGAATTGCTAATACCAGGAGTGCGGTAAGAAGACATCTCACGTCGGTTCTCCGGTGCGCGATCCCGAAGCCTGCCACGATCTCGGATGCCTCGGCAACGCCATGAAGCCGACACAGGATCGACGCTCGCCAGTCCGGAGGCACCCGAGGTCATTCCGGAGTGTGATCGGCGTGTGGTGGGGGCATCAGCGATCGTGATCAGGTTTCCTCGTGCATACCTGATCACGTATGGGTCAGGATTCCGGCACAAATCGACGCAAGCGCCACGTGCGCCGGTCGAGTGGACACGCTGAAATCCGCTCCTACAATGAGATTCTCACAGTGGGCCGTTCCGCCCGCAGGGAGCCAATCTGCCATGGCGAAATACAACAACGCGTTTCAAGGTCCCAAATACATTGAAGAAACCATCCTCGACGGTGAGAAAAACGTGATCGGGAGAATACGGATCAAGCCCTCAAGCGTGCTTTGGAAACCGACCAACGCCAGAAAGTTCTATTCGATCCAGTTGAAGAAGTTCAGTGACTGGATACAGCACCCGGACACGAGAGCGACCAAGACCATCCGGTAGGCCCTCAGATCGACGCCAGCGCCACGCGCGCCGGGTGCGACACATCCGAGGTCATCCCGCAGTGTGATCACCCCGGAGCTTTTGTTTGCGGTAGGGATGCGCATTGCTGCGCACCCCCCGCACAGATCCGAGCGAGCCCGATTCAGGCACTCCCACCTTGGGTGGCGAACGTCGAAGCGTTGCTCTGGCCAAAGGTGCTTAATGCGCGGTCGCGGGAGCCAAGCAGCGGCGTACTTCCGAAACCGGTCCCACGGGAGCAGGCCTCTCTGGCTGCGCCGTGATAGGGAGCGTCGCCAAAGGTGCATGACATTGCAGTGGAACGCCCGCAGCGCCCGGGAGTTGGTGGGCACCGCGTGGTAGGCGAAGAAGCCGGTCAGCACTTGCCCCAGCCACCGCCCCTGTTCCGGGATCGGCCAATGCATTCGCCGTCGCAGCTCGTCCTTCACCCGCCGGAGCGTCGCTCGCATGCGGTCGCCGCGGGTCTTCCGATGAATCAGGAACCGCCCTTGGCGTGATTTGCCGCTAATGAGAGTGAATCCCAGAAAGGTAAAGGTCTCCGGCCTGCCAAGACCTTGCCGCTCGCGATTGGCCGCCGCGTGGCGGCCAAATTCGATCAGCCGGGTCTTGTCCGGATGCAACGACAGTGAGAACTCCGCAAACCGCGCGCGCAAATCCTCCAGAAACCGCCTGGCCTCAGCCTCATGCTCGAATCCCAGCACCGCATCATCAGCATAACGAACGATGATCACGTCGCCGGTGGCGTGGCGCTTGCGCCACTGGTGCGCCCAGAGATCGAAGACGTAGTGTAGGTAGGCGTTGGCCAACAAGGGTGAAACGGTTGCCCCTTGAGGCGTGCCAACCTCGCCTTCCGTCACGACTCCTTCTTCAAGCACACCGGCCTTCAGCCATTTGCGAATCAACCGGAGAATGCGCTGATCCCCGATCCGGTGTTCCAGGAAACGGATCAGCCATTCGTGGCTGACGGTCCCGAAGAAGTCCCGGACGTCGAGATCTAGCACCCAGTTCACCCTCTTCCGCTTAATACCGACGATCAGCGCGTCCAGTGCATCATGCGCGCTGCGCTTCGGCCGGAAACCGTACGAGAAGCCGAGAAACTCCTGCTCGTAGACGACGTTGAGCACCGCCACCACAGCTCTCTGGACGATCTTGTCCTCCAGAGCGGCGATACCCAACGGCCGCTGCCGCCCATCCGGCTTGGGTATGTACTTGCGCCGGCTGGGCTGCGCCCGGTACGCGCCCCGGTGGACTCGCGAATGCAGGTCCTGCAGATTGCTCTGCAGGTCTGCCTCGTAGTCATCCCACGTCACCCCGTCCACTCCCGGTGCCGCGTTCCGCTTGAGGGCGTAGAACGACAACTGGAGCAGATCCGGGTTGACGTGGTGGAGCAGCGCAGTGAACCGTTCCTTCTTCCTGACCTTGGCTGCTTGACGTACGCGCTCCAGCGCCTGGGACACGCGAGTCCGCATCTGCGTGCGGTGCGTGCTTTGCTGAATCGCGTTCCCCTCGGTCCCCGCCCTTTGCTCTGCCATCTCCGCCGCCGCATCACTGCCGGCCTTGTTCGACGGCTTCATCGCTCGTATGGCGAGGTCAGACTTCTTGGACTCGTGCATCACCGGCTACGGCTCCTCGCCTTCCCGGTGCGGACCGACGGTGCTTCGTCGGTCAAGCCCAAGATCTCCCGGTTCCCGTACAAGGAGCATCCGCACATGCCAGGGTCTTCGACCGCGCCGAGTCCACCGAAACACTCGCGTTGGCGTGCTGGTGATGTTGCCTTCCACGACTTGAAACGTGTCGGCACTCGGGACAACACTGCTATCGCGGCTCCATGGCTGGCCTATGCGCTCCCCTGTCAACGCTTCGCCCGCAGCCTCACGGATACGTGCGCATGACTCGGGGCCACTGTGGTTCGCTACACCTTCAGTGCAATGGACTTACACCATCTACTCCTCGCCGGTTTTACCGGCGCACTCAAGAACCGCGCTACACGCCCGTAGGCGACCTTGGTGTGTCGGTAATGCAGGCCCTCAGGCGGTACCACTGGTCTGATTGCGCCGTGAGGCCGCCGCCCGCGCCGCCTTCCGTGTATCGCCCCGCCTCGCAGGTTCAGGCACGGGCGCGGTCCGCGCCGATAGCGCGGCTGCAGCTGGTACGACCCTTGGATGCCGACGCGCGCCCTCAATCGACACGCGAGCGGCGCCGGTCGCTTCCAGTGGAACGGTATAAGCCTTTCCTCTGCCCGCCTTGACGTCGCGCGCGGCTTGCAGCAAATCGGCGACGATATCGCGTTTGGAATCGCGCGCGCGATGGCACTCTAGCGGTAGCGGAGTTATTGCCTTAGCGGCGACGTATCTACGTCTCTACGTCGACGGGCCGCTCGTGACGAACTGCACTGACAAGCTTCCGAGAGGTCCGAAGTCCGCGCGCAAGGTGTCGCCCTTCTGCGCCCACACCGGGCGCGTGAACGACCCAGAAAGCATCACGCGGCCCGGCTCTAGCGTGGTGCCGAAAGGCCCTACCTTGTTCGCGAGCCAAGCGATCGCGACCGCGGGGTGCCCGAGCACTCCGGCAGCGACACCGGATTCCTCGATGTCAGCGTTGCGGTAAAGAAGCGCGCTCACCCAGCGCAGATCGACTTCCATGGGGCCGACCGGACGGCCGCCAAGGACCAGCCCTGCGGCCGCGCCGTTGTCCGCGACTGTGTCAAAGATCTTGCGTGGGTTCTGCACGCGCGCGTCGATAATCTCGATTGCCGGTACTACGTACTCAGTCGCGCGCAGGACATCGAGTAAGCCGACTCCCGGGCCCTTCAGCGGCTTGCCGAGGACGAAGACGAGCTCCGGCTCGACGCGTGGGACGATAAAGCGTTCGAAGGGTACTTTGGCGCCATCCTCGATCATCATGTAGTCGTGCAGCACGCCGAAGTCGGGCTCGTTGATCTGCGAGGATTGCTGCATCGCCTTGGAGGTAAGCCCGATCTTGTTGCCGATGATCCGCGAGCCCCTCGCGACCTTCGAGTCGTTCACCAGCGCCTGGATCGCGTAAGCGTCTTCCAGGGTGATGGCCGGCCAGGTTTTCGAGAGCTGGACCACGGGCTTTCGCTCCTGCTCGGCCTGGATCAAGGATTGCGCGGCCTGCGCGCGAATCGTGTCACTAAGCATTCTTGGCTCTCTCCCCTCAGAGCTTGATGCAGATATTCCGCTGTTCCGTGTAAAACTCGAGCGAATGCACCCCGCCCTCGCGTCCAATTCCGGACGCCTTGGAGCCACCAAATGGGGTGCGCAGGTCGCGCAGGAACCACGAGTTGACCCAAACGAGGCCGACTTCCATGCGGGCCGAAACGCGATGTGCCCGTGCGAGGTCGCGTGTCCAGATCGTCGCGGCGAGGCCGTAGGGCGTGTCGTTGGCCAGCCGAACCGCCTCGTCCTCGGCATCGAACGGACGCAGGTGGCAGCACGGGCCGAAGATCTCTTCGCGGATCACCGCCGAAGTTTCCGGCAGCCCGGTCCAGATAGTGGGCTCGATCCAAGCGCCGTCGGCGAGTTCAGCCGGCATGCTGGGCACGCCGCCTCCCGTCACCACGGTCGCGCCTTCCTCCACGGCTTTTCCGTAATAGTAGAGCACTTTCTCGCGGTGCTCCCGGCTGATGAGAGGGCCGATGCCGGTCTGCGGATTCTCCGGGCGGCCGGGTTTCAGGCCCTCGGCCTTGCGCTTGAGCGCTTCCACAAACCGCTCGAAGAGCGGCCGCTCGACGTAGACACGCTCGGTGCCCAGACACACCTGGCCGCAGTTGGCGAACGCGGCGCGTGCGACACCCTCGACCGCGGCATCGAAATCGCAGTCAGCAAACACGATTCCGGCATTCTTGCCGCCGAGTTCAAACGAGACGGCACGGGTGCCGGCGGCTGCTGCCTTCATGATCGCAGCGCCGGTTCTCGTCTCCCCGGTAAATGTGATCGCGTTGACGTCGGGGTGGCGTGTGAGGTATTCGCCGGCCGAGCCGGGCCCGAAACCATGAACCACGTTGTAGACGCCCATGGGCACGCCAACGGTATTCATCACCTCGCCAAGCAAGGTCGCAGTGCTCGGCGTCTCTTCGGACGGCTTCACGACAACCGTGTTTCCGCAGGCGAGCGCCGGCCCGACCTTCCAAGTCATGAGCAGGAGCGGAAGGTTCCACGGGCAGATCACGGCGACCACGCCTTTGGGCACTCGGATCGCATAGTTGAGGGCGCCATTGCCATCCGGTGTTTGCATCTGAAACGCCTCAGTGGCGACGTTCCTTACCGTGTCAGCAAACACCTTGAAGTTCTCCGCTCCCCTCGGAATATCGAGGGAGCGGGCAAGCGCCACGGGCTTCCCTGTGTCGGCCACCTCCGCCTCGAGAAACTCGTCGAAGCGCCGATGGATCTCGTCCGCGACGGCGTAGAGAAGCTCGGCACGCTTCGCCACCCCCATCCGCCCCCAATCGCCGCGAAGCGCAGCGCGCGCCGCCTGCACAGCGGCGTCGACTTCAACCTTGCCCGCCTCGGCTACCCGGGCAATAAGGCGGCCGTCGACAGGCGAGCGCTTGTCGAAGGTTCGGTCGCCTTCAGCCGGCACGAAGCGGCTGCCGATGAAGTTCAGCAGCGTACAACAGTCCATTCAGATTTCGCGGGCCCGGTTGCTGATCACGGTAGCAGTGTAGGGCTGGCATTCCGAGGGGGTCGAATGAAATATGAAAATGCCGTTCATTGAAGTGCGAAATACGTTGGGCGGCAAGCTGCTAAGACGAGCCCGCATTCCATTCACGTCAGAGCGGCGATGCCAGCGTTGCAGACCTGCTCGTCCTCGTGCGACTGCATACCGGACACGCCCACCGCCCCCGCGCATTCGCCTTGCACGATGATCGGCACGCCGCCCTGCACCGGCAACACCGGCATCTTGAGCAGCGCGATACGACCGGCGGCAATGCGGTCCTCGTTCACCTTGGTCGAGCGGCGCGCGATGGCGGCGCTGCGGCCCTTTTCCGTCGCGATCTCCGCAGTCACCGGCGCCGCGCCGTCCATGCGAGTCAAGAGCAACACGTGACCGCCGTCATCAACAATGACGATGGTCACGTTCCAGTTGTTCCTCTTCGCCTCGGCTTCGCACGCGGCAGTGATGTTCCTGCAGTCTTCCAAGGTCAGGCTCGGCTTGGTGCGCATTACACGGTGGTCCTGATGTTCAGTTCTCCAAGGTCACCCACCTCGGCTGCGTCATCCATCGAGAATCGGTCGCCGAAGTCGAACAGGTCTTCGTTCTGGAAGCCGGGGTAGTACTGGATCTCCCACCAGTTATGATCCAGGTCCTCGATGTAGAACGAGTACACGCCGTGCTGGTCTATGGGTTTGGTTATCTGGCCGATCTTGTATTTGCCCTTGAACTTGAGCGCGTTCTCGTAGGCGGTGTCCACCTCTTCCTTGGAGCCAACGTCTACACCCCAGTGGTTGAGCAGGTTGACCGGTTTCAAGGCGTCGCCGACTTCGACTGACACGATATGGAACTTGAGCCCGCAGCGCACCACCATCGAGGGTTTCGCGTGGCGGACGCACTCAAGGCCGAGGAACTCCTCGTAGAACTTGCGCGACTCCTTGAGGCTGTAGCACTCCATCGTGCCGTGTGACATCACGTAGGGCTTGACGATCGAATTCTCCGTCCTTGCGTCGGCGATGCCGTCTTGGATCATTTGTCGGGTTTTGGTGGTCATAGGACATCTCCTGGAGATAAATCAGGAAGCGGCTACGACCGCGGTGGCCTTGTCCGCTTCGGTCAGGAAAGAATCGGCGAACAACTCGTCTGCCGGCAGGCCACGCTGCGAGCTGAAGTCGCGTCGCGCGCTATCGACCATCACCGGCGCACCGCAAGCGTAGACCTGCACGCCCGACATGTCCGGAAAGTCTTCCATCACAGCGCGGTGGACGAAGCCGATTCGCCCGCCCCACTGGCATTCCAAAGTCGGATCGGACAGCACCGGGATGAACCTGAATCCCGGGTGCTGCCAGCTCAGCGGGATGTCGAGCATGTAGAGGTCGCGCTTGGTCCGACAACCCCAGTACAGCGTGATCGGTCGCTGCAGTTTCCTTTGGAAGGCGTGCTCGCACATCGCCTTGATCGGCGCGAACCCCGTGCCGCTCGCCAGCATCACGATCGGCTTGTCGGAGTCTTCCCGCAGGAAGAAGCTTCCCAGCGGCCCCTCGAAGCGCAAGAGATCCCTTATCTTGAGTTTGGTGAAGACATGGTCGGTGAACAGGCCACCCGGCGTATGCCGTGCGTGGAGTTCGAGCGCCGTAACGCCGCCTGGATCGGGCCTCGTGGCAAGCGAATAGCTGCGTCGCCTCCCGTCCTTCAGCAGGATGTCGATGTACTGGCCCGCCAAGAAGCGGAAGTTCTCGTTCATTGGAAGTCGCAGGCCAATTACCGCGACGTCGGGCGCGGGCTTCTCCAGCCGCTCGACGCGGCAGGGAACCGTGCGCGAAGGCACGCTCTCGACCTCGCGCACCTGAATGACGAGGTCTGACAGCGGCTTGGCCTGGCAAAGAAGCGCGTACCCCTTGGCCCTATCGCTGTCGGGCAGAGAGTTGGGGTGCACCATGCCGTAGTCGACCTTCCCTTCCAGCACGGTGCCGCGGCACGTGGTGCAGATGCCCGAGCGGCAGCTGTAAGCCATCATGAATCCGGCGTCGAGCCCCGCCTGCAGGACGGTCCGTTCCTCCTGCACTTCGTAGCTATGGCCGCTCGGTTTGAGCGTTACGCGATGCGTCATTCCGGTTCCAAGGTCATGGCCGAGGCTTCGCGGCCTTCTCTTCGACCATGCGCCGAACGGCGGAAAGCGTCGAAGACACCGCGTTGAGGTACATCTGCTCCATCGGTGCGAAATGCTGCTTCTCCGCCTCGGGCTTGCCTTCCAGGCCCTTGCGCGTCAAGGCGAACGAGAACGTCAGGGTCAGATTGCCATGCTCGTCTTCACCCAGGATGTTCTCGATGCAACCGGGCTCGTTACCCGCAACGCGCTCGAAGATGACGCGCTGCTCCGGCTCAAATGTCACCTTCTCTCGCAACGGCTCCTCCCCCAATAGAATGTCGCGAAGCAGCCAACCGGCTCCCCGCTCCACCACTTCGCATTTCTTCATCTGCGGCACATAGGGTAATGCGTTGTTGGCTTTCATGATCAGTCCGTCCCACACGTCGTGGCGGCTCAAAACGGGCTTGCCTGGTTCGTTGACGCGAACTGTTCTGGTGAGTTCGTACATGAGACATCTCCTAAGGTTGCGGGGCCGACAACGATATCGACCCGAGGTTTTCGCTCGTACGCAGCACTCCCGCCAGGCGAGTCTGGCCGAATTCCGGATGATGGACGCCCAGTGAGTACTTCTCTCCGGTACCCTGAAGCCCATCGATCTTGAAATCGCCGAAACGATCGGTCAGGGCGCTGCGGGAGTCTTTCTCTCCTTCGATCGACAGCTCCACACGAGCGCCGGCAACGTTTTCCTCCCGGCCATCCGCGGTTGTGCGGCACACATTGCCTCCCAGGAAGCAACGCGTAGCTCGCTGCAGGTTGCGATAGAAGACTCGCGGTTTGGTGTCCAGCTCGGGTCGAAGGACCTCAAGGCCCTCGTTCGTCGCGATCTGGTGCAACGCGGCGTCCGAATCGTGAACAGCTTCCAGGGCGCCGGTCGGACAGACCTGAACGCATCGTGGCTTCGTCCAGCCGCTATCGAGCAGATGGGCGTCGAAAAACCAGCTCTGAGGAACCTGGGCTTCCTCGTTCCATGCGATTGCACCGTACGGGCAAGCCGCGACCAGATCCTTGCGTCCGCGCGCCTTGACAGGATCGATGATGACGATGCCGTCAGGTCTCTTGTATATCGAACCGTCGCCCGCCGCCTTGATGCACGGTGCATTGTCGCAGTGGTTGCACATCCGAGGAACGTACGAAACATCCACCATGGACCCGCTGCCACGCGTGCGACGCTCGATCGAGATCCATTCGTGTCCGTGTGCGGGCTGTCGGACAGCATATCCTGGGAAATCATTGCCGACATGCTCATCTTTCGTAGCGAGCACGCAATTGTTGCAACCGGTGCACTTGGCTACATCGACGATCAAGGCACGTTTTTTCATGCGGCCTTTTCCCTTACACGGCCCCATTTCCGCACCTCGACCAGACAGGAATTCGGGGAAATCCCGTCGGCTGTCTTGCACATCGTGCGCGCGGGAGTGAGCAGATTGAGGCACCCGCCGCGGTCCACCAGTCCTTCTGGGGTGCTGATCAGATCGAACTCGGCGCACGACTCGTTTGCCCGGACCACGCCGGGCATGGTGGTCGCGGTAATGTCCGCTGCACAGATAACCGCACCCCGCCCGTTGTATACCTTGACCAGGTCATGCTGGCGGATTCCGCGCGTCTCGGCGTCGTGAGCATTGATGCGCAGGATCCAGTATCGGAAACCTTCCACCAGGATGCGATGCTCGCTCAGGTCGCTGATGGAGGAGTCTTTGCCGTCCCCATAGGTGTGAAAGCTGTATCTTGGATGCACCGTGATCAGCTGCAGCGGAAACTGCCGCGCGAGGTCCTGCGTATTCGGCCCCTCCCAGCTTGTCATGTAGCGGTTCAGGGCGGGACGCTCCGGATCGTCCTTTTCGATCCTGTGCAACGAGTTTGCAACGAACTCGAACTTCCCCGATTGAGTTGGCAGTCCCTTTAAGAACTCCTGCCCGTACTGCCCCGGCAACGGCAAAGGTTCAGGGGTGTCCTTGGGATGGCCTTCGGCAAACCACCGCATGTCGACCGGGGTTCGGACGGCATCCGGCCCCGGACCAATTACGTAGTAGCCTTTCTTCAGAAATTCCTTCCAGCTCACGACCTTCGGCAAATCGGTTGAATCGAAGATGCGCTTGCACCAATCGAGCTCGCTGCAGCCGCCTTCCGAGAACATGGCTCCGAGCCCCAGGCGCGTGAGAATGTCCAGAAATATCTGGTAATCCGATTTCGATTCACCCAACGGCTCGATGCACTTGTGCTGCAGGACCGCCATTCGGTGGTTGACCTGATTCTGTCCGTGATGGAGGAACCCCCCGCAGTTGGCCCATTCCGAGATGTCCCAACGCTCGAGCGAGGTGCAAGCCGGGAGGATGACGTCCGCGAACTGGCCTTCGTTTTCCAACCAGATCGATTGATTGACCACGAATTCAAGCGACAGGTGGCGATACGCCTCGATCAGGCGCGCGGAATTGGGAATGGTTCCGAGCGATGAAGACCCGTAGCGATACAGCATGTGCACCCGGGAATGTCCGGGCGCGGGATACTCGAAGCGCGAAAACTGGCCTTCGAGCGAGAAGCCGTCCCAGCAATAGCCACTGGCGATTCCGTCGACGATCGCATCCGCAAGCCGCTGCCGCGGGATGGTCTGCTTTACCGGGTTCAGCGTCAGCACGTGCGGCATCCGAACGTAATTGTGCGGGGCGCTGCCGGTGTTGGTGAGGTCGCCGGAAATGCCGCCCTCGGCATAGCCCGGGAAGTAAAAATTCATATCCATGGGCACGCCGAGTTGCAGGTTGCCGAAATTGATGCCGGGTTTGCCCCATCCCTGCATCGCCATCATGAGAACCATGCAGCGCGCCCACTGAGCGCCGGTTGCCGTGCGACAGGCGCCCCCGAGTCCGGCTCCCAGTCCGCCGGCGGCAAGATACGTCTTGCGACTTCCCCAGGTCTTGGCGAGGCTGCGCACATCCTTGGCCGGAACTCCCGTCTCGGATTCCTGCCACTCCGGGGTCTTCGGTATGCCATCCGTCGCGCCCAGCAAGTAATCGCGCCACTCGTCGAAGCCGGTTGTCCTGTCTGCGACGTAGTCCTTGTCGTAAGTCCCGTTGACGACCCACTCGTGCATGACGGCCGTGGCAAGCGCGGCGTCGGTGCCGGGCCGGACGGGAATCCACTTGCCACCGATAAGCTGGGCCGTGTGATTGAGGCAAGGGTCGATGTGGATGAACTCGATGCCCAGCTCCTTGGCCCAAAGTCGCCGCTGTGCACCTTCGAATCCCGCATACAGCCCTCCGGTGGACTCGGGATCGCTCGACCAGAAGACGATCTGCTCCGCTTCCTTGAGGCAGTCCTCCACGGTTCCGTAGAAGCTCGGAATCCCGAGGCGCATGTTGTTGCCGTAGTGGTGCATCGCGCCCCAATACCATCCCTCCCAGCTGATCGGACTGAACGCGACTTTCGTGTGACCGATCAGATTGCCGAAGCGGTACAGGGCGCTCAGCCAATAGTTGATATTTCCCCACTGATGATGCGCGGGCTGCGCGATGGCGATCGCACCGGGGCCGTGCTCGCGCTTCATGCGCTGGATCTCGCCGGCGACGGTGTCCAGCGCCTCGTCCCAGCTGATCCTCACGTAGCTCGAGACGCCGCGGTTTTGAACATTCCGCTCGCCGGCCGGATCGAAATCGACGCGCTTCATCGGATACAGCACACGCTTAGGCGAATAGACCATCGACTTGAGCGCCAGCGCATGGGGACTGACCGTGGCGGTACGCCGTGGCGAGAAGGTTCGACCCCGCGCGCGGATCGTCCAGCTCGGCGCATCGGTTTCATCGAGCTCGATCGGCGTGGTGCGCACGATTCGACCGTCGCGCACATAGACATGAATCGGGCCGCCATTGGTCAGGTTCGTATATCGAACGGCGCCATCCCGCAAGGGCGTGCCATAGGCCCAGCCGGCAGAGCCCACAAGGTGCATGAGCTGTCCGAACCAGACCGTGCAGCTGTCCAGCCCACCGGCTGAGGCTTTGAAGTTTTTCAGCGCGTCGACGATGACGGCCTGGTCCGGATCGGGTCGCATCATTGCAAGCGCAGTGTCTGCGCTCGCAAAGACCATCTCGGTATCAGGTCGAGAATGCACGCCCCAAAACGCGCTGATCCTGCCGTTCTTGAAAACATAGTGCCGCGCGATACTCCCATCGCGCAGGCGAAGCTGCACGATGCAGTCACGTGACCGAAGTTTTTCTCTGACTGATCTGTGCTTCTTCGCCGCGCCCCGAATGATGGTGGGCAGCGCGAGCATAACGGCGCGCAACGCAAGCTTTTTCAGCCTTTTGCCGGGCCGCATGATTTCCCTTCCAGGTCAGGCGCATGTCTACTGCAACGGTACTGCGTGTAGTTGGTCATCGCCAATCAGAATCCTACATGCTGAGTATTTTGCGTCCGAATGATGAGATCCGGTAGCCGTCGTCCCGAATGTCCGCATTTCGATTTGTGATTCGACCCTGCTGGCCGTGCAATCTATATTGCATTGCCGCAGCCTGATGACGTCGGGCTGCGCCTCTATCGAGGCGATTTTCCAAGAAATTCTTC
>WNFO01003064.1_pt1 | contig 14047 bp, 19 predicted proteins | sample 5400251 | NCBI WGS metagenome assembly WNFO01 (sample SAMN13153354, study PRJNA577476) | soil metagenome | isolation source: 100 cm saprolite under Madrone tree | place: USA:California | collected 2016-06-14 | reverse complement strand
GCGCCACCACCCACGTCTTGGCCTCGACTGTGATCGTCGGCTCCTTGCCCGGGCGGGGACGGTCATCGAGCGCCGCTATCGCTCCATCGGTCTTTGCTCGCTCGATGTAGCGTCGGACCTTCTGATGATGCATTCCCAAGGCTTGACCCACCGCATAGAAAGACGGCTCTTGCCGATAGGCCAGCAGCACCCGCGCCCGCTCGACACGACCCGCAGCTTCCGTGCGAGAGCGCGCAATCGACTCCAGATCCCGCAACTCCGTTCTCTTGATCGACAACTCAATCAATCGCCGAGTTCCCGCCATGACCTTCGCCTCGTTCAACGAATCAAAGATCAGCCTACAAGGCCTCGTCGCCAGGATGAATCCCGCTCATAGGCCCAATTTCATGGAATCGATGGTCTAGTTCATTCCCTTTAGATTTTTGCTTCAGCAGCGAAGCGTCGTTTTCGCGACTACGCTCGATCTGCGAGATCGACACTGCTTTGGATTCCCACTTCGGTCGTCGCGCATCGTGAACGGCCGAAGACGGCGTCATGTTTCATGCCCGCCGTCTTCTCCATCCGATCCCCCTGGAGCACCCGATCGAGATACGTTGGAAGAATGCTCTAAATTACTTCTTTGCCGCGCAGGGATTGCCTTTCGCCGCGCACGGGTTGGCGGCTTTCTTGGCCTTCGGCGCGCAGGGATTGGACGACTTGGACTTGGCAGCGCAGGGGTTGGCGCCCTGAGCCGCTGCCGGGACCGGCGTCGCCGCGATCATACCGCTGACGGCGGCGATCGTTCCCAGAGTCCGCAGCGATTTCTTTAGCGTAGTCATTCATCATCTCCTTGGGTTGAAAAAATCGACGGGCTTCATAACCGCGTCGTCACGGTCACCAGCCAGTCCGGCATGGCGCGCGTCAGGGAAGCCTCGACAACCTTGTCGAGACCGGTGAGCACGAAAACTCCAATGCCGACAAAAGCGGCGCCCATCAAAGGTTTGCCGATGCGTGACGCGCGCGCCATCCAATCGCGTCGCGCCAGGATCGCCTGTCTCGATCCGTAGGCGAGCGCGAGTATCGGCGTTGCCGCGCCGAGCGCGAACGCAGCCATGGTCGCGGCCGCAGTGGCGACGTTGTTGCCTTGTGCCGCGAGACCGACCGCCGCCCCGAGTGTGGGCCCCGAGCAAGGTGACCAGACGACTCCGAGTACGGCGCCGAGAGCGAACTGGCCCCAGATGCCCGACGGCCGAAGCCGATCGAGCAGGATCTGGCCCCGGTTGGCGACCGGCGAGGCCATGGATGCCAGTCTGCCTTGAAGCGCGGGCACCAGGAGAACCACTCCGGCGGCGCCCAACAAGGCCGCCACCACAAGTCGCAAAACGGAGGGATCGATCCCGACGCTGAAGCCGACAGACGCGAGAGCGATGCCCACCCCGGCGAACGAGGCGGCCAATCCTGCGGCCAACGCCGCCGGTCCCCACGCATGCCGCTCAATCGCTCCGAACAACACGATCGGAAGAATCGGAAGCACGCAGGGTGACAGCGTCGACAGCACGCCGGCCGCGTAGCCAAGCGCCAGGGTGGCCGACACTTCAGAAAGCCTTCGCGACGAGCGAACGGATCGGAGCCGGATCGGTGTCGCCCGTCGACCGCGCGACCTCCTTCGAACCCTTGAAGACGATCAAAGTGCTCTGATACTGCACGCGGAATTTCTTCAGCACATCCTTGGCGGAGTCGAAATCGACCTCATACACGACTAGATCCGGATGTTCCTTCTCAATCTCCTGCACGATCGGCCGTTGCTGCTTGCAGGTCGGGCACCACGGCGCTGTGACGTCGACGAGAATGGATTTTCCCGCCGCCTGCGAGGCTTGGAAGGCCTTGGCATCGAACGGCTCGCCGGCACGTGCCAGGGACGGCAGTGCCACGATCGCGGCGATCAAAAGCGCTTTATGGAATTTCGAGAACATGACCGGTATCTCTCCGTCGGATGCTGAAACTGCGTCTCGACGTTGCGGTTCGCTCGGGCGGCTGAAAGGTTACGCGGTCGTTCGAAAATTGGTTTCGGCTCGGCAAGTCGTGCTTTAGGTAAGGCTAATTGTCGCGGAGGTATCTGATCAGGTCGTCTGCCTCAGGGGTCGACCAATCCGCTGCGCCGGGCATGTACCCAACGGCCGATCCCGAGCTCGATATGAGATAGGTGATCGGCATTCCGTACAGGGCAAATGGAGCGTCTTTGCCGTTGCCGCTGTTCGAAGAGGCTACGTATCCGTTGGGATCCAGGAAGATCGGAAGCGTCCTCAGATCGAGCGCCTTCACGAAGCGGGCGACGGTCTCGCGATCGCCTCTGTCTTCCGATACGGCTGCCACGTGCAGGCTGTCCCGCCACACTTTTTGGTATTGCTTTTCGAGAATAGGCAGTTCCGTCTTGCAGGCGGCGCACCACGACGCCCAAAAGTTCAGAAGAATCGGCTTACCGCGAAGTGCGGTCAGTTCGATCGTGCCACCCTCAAGTCGGAAGAGCCTGACCGGCGGCAGTTCTAGCTGTGGCCGGATGACCGTGAACTGATATCTTCCGGATTCGAAGGTCGGGACGTCATCCTCTTGCAGGGTTGCCCGCGCGGACTTGGCGATTGAGGCCGCCGTTCCGACCAGAGCCGACAGCAGGACGTTTCGCCGTGACCACAATCTTGCTCCTGCGCTATCCGGTGTAGGGCGTGTCAAAGAGAAAGCCATGGTGTCTTTCGCGGTTGTCAGCCGGTCGTCTCTTGCACCAGCAGGGCCGGCGACGATTGAGGGACGGCCGGCCGAAATGCGATAAACGGGAACAGTGGGTTGGGCAGCCAGTACATCCACCCGACCGACGACTCGCACGTCCCATCAGGAAGACGCAGGTCCAGCCAAACGTAGAGAAACTTGTAGACGCAGAGACCCGGTATCCAATTGGGCTTGAAGCCGGACGTCTTTAGACATTTCCGGCTGATGTAGAAGTTTCCTTCGAACGAAGTGATGCCCCAAAAGCCAAGCGGTCCCTCGGCAATGACCTCGCCGCTCGATCGATGCGTGATCCGGATGAAGGCTGGGGTCTTGAGTTGCATTGCTGATCTACCGGCTCCCGTGCAGACGGGATCAAGGATGAAGGTTGGGCCAAGCTCGGCATTCAAGCCGGGAGCCGCCTCACCCGGTAGTTCGCTCCTCGCTCGGAAAGGTTACCAATCCGCCGTCGGAACGATTCCAGATCGCGTAAATCCACGAAATCCGACGTTCGTAACTCATGTTCGTTGGTAACCTTCACGCTTACTCAGTCGAACTGCTCAGAGAGCACCCGTCGAGACAATTCCCAAGGAGTTCCTCCGCGCTGCTCCGTGCGGTGAGCGCGTACGGATCACTGGTTGTCCGCGACGAACCCCGCGGCGACGAAACAAACGAGGAGATATTAATGACTTCAAGCAACTGGCTAAAGGGAATGGTAGCGGGCTTCGCCGCCACGGTCGTCCTTTCCGCGCTCATGCTGGTCAAGGCTATGATGGGAGTGATGCCGGAATTGAACCCGGTCAAGATGATCAGCGACATGCTCGGCGCGACGCCGGCGATAGGCTGGGTAATGCATTTCATGATCGGCACTGTGCTGTGGGGCACGCTATTCACTGGGCTCTCTCAAAGACTGCCGTTTGAAGGACGTTTGCTGAATGGCATTTTGTTCGCAATCGGAGCGTGGCTCGTCATGATGATCGTCATGATGCCGATGGTGGGCGCCGGCTTCTTCGGATCCCATCTCGGAATGATGGCTCCGGTCATGACGCTGATGTTGCACGTCGTTTACGGCCTTGTATTGGGCGGTATCTACGCCCTCGAACGGCCGGACCCGACGCGTGAATTCCAGGGATCGCACACCTGAGCCGGCGATCGAGGCGAGGCCCAAAACGGGGCCAGGCGCCTCCCGAAGCGAACTCATGTCCCGCGGTCAGTGATCGATAGGCGCGTGGCCCACATCGATGTGATCGCGGCAAATCCATTCAAAGCAACAAGAGAGCATGATGATGTCGAAGAGAGTAGAAGCCGGCTCGGAGATGCCGAAATTTTCTCTGCCACGTGCCGGAGGTGGTACGGTAAAAGTCGGCCAATCGACTAACTGGCAGGTCCTCGTCGTGTACAGGGGCAAGCATTGTCCGATCTGCCGAAACTATCTCAAGACCCTGGACGGGTTGTTCGAGCAGTTCAAATCTGCCGGCGCCGAGGTTATGGCGATGTCTGCGGATCCGAAAGAAAAGGCGGAATTGCAAGTCGCCGATGAAAAATGGCGATTCCCCGTCGGATACGACCTGACAACGGACCAGATGCGACAGCTAGGCCTCTACATATCCGAGCCGCGCTCGCCTCAGGAGACGGATCGACCGTTTGCCGAGCCAGGACTTTTTGTCATCAATCCGCAAGGCAAGATTCAGGTCGTCGATATCTCAAATGCACCGTTCGCCCGCCCCGAGCTTGGCGGCGTTTTGAAAGGGCTTAAGTTCATCCAGGAAAAGCAGTATCCTGTTCGAGGTACGCTGGCCTGATAAGGTATCCGCTGGTGCCCAAGGCTGGACAGCCGACAGGTCGACGGAGGTGAGGTCATGGCTGCGAACTCGTCGAGTACCGTGCGGGCTTGTGTGTTCGACGCGTACGGTACGTTATTCGACTTTGCGTCCGCAGCACGCCGCTGCCGGGACGTGCTTGGCGATAGCTTCGACAAGTTGACTGCCCTTTGGCGCGAAAAGCAGCTCCAATATACCTGGCTCCGTGCCGCACAAGGACGGCATGCCGATTTCTGGCAGGTCACTGGCGATACCTTGGACTTCTCGCTGGAAACGCTGATGCTCAATCGGCCCGGCCTCCGCGATCGCTTGATGGAGCTCTATTTGACTCTCGACACCTTCCCGGAGGTGCCCGACGTCCTCAGGCAGTTGAAAGCCGCGGGCATAAAGACCGCGATCCTGTCGAACGGAACGCCTGCGATGCTCGACTCGGCTGTAAAGAATGCCCGGATCGATGGTTTGCTCGATATCGTATTGTCGGTCGAGGAGGTTGGCGTCTTCAAACCGGATCCTCGAGTCTATCAGCTCGCGGTCGATCGACTTGCCATTCCTGCTTCACAAATTGCTTTTCAGTCTTCAAACGCCTGGGATGCTTACGCCGCGTCAGCCTTTGGGATGAAAGTGGTTTGGTGCAATCGCTATCGACAGCGCAAGGAGCGTCTGCCGGGTACGCCCGATTACGAAATCGAAACGCTGGCCGAATTACCGAGAATGGTAGGGGCGGTTCGAGACGCATGAACGCGCTTGGGAAACACATGTTGACATTGAGGCTCGCGTGCCGGTGCGCACTCTCTGATGACGTGCCTCGCCGTTCGTTTTTTGTCGCCCTTGTTGTTGGGACGGTGTTGAACCTTATCAATCAGGGCGATGCGCTGTTTGGAGCGATGCCGATCAATTGGCTCAAGGTTATTCTGACTTACTTCGTGCCACATGCGGTTTGCACCTATGGCGCGGTTTCGTTTCAGCTCCGCAAAATGCGTACCTAGATACGCACCACGACAGCTTGATGCCATGGCTTCAACCATCCGGCATGGACAGCGGCCCGTACATTGGTACGGAGTCAATAACCGATCGATGATTTGAGCGTGTGACCGGCAATGCGCAGACGAGTGCTCACCCGGCACAGCACGACAGTTTCGCCACCTCCTTGTCGAAGGACAATGCCGCAAGCTTCAGACCCTCCACGGTGGTCAGATAGGGGAAGATGGTGTCGGCAAGCTGTTGAACCGTCAGGCTATGGGTGATCGCCAGCGCCGCCGTCTGGATACTGTCGGCCCCTTCCGGCGCAAGGATATGCGCGCCGAGCAGCCGGCCGCTGCCGGCGTCGGCCACGAGCTTGATGAGCCCACGGGTGTCACGAGCGGCGAGTGCGCGCGGCACCTGATCGAGACCGATCGTCGAGACGCGAACCGCATATCCGGCGGCGCGTGCGCCGGCCTCGGTCAGCCCGACGCTCGCCACCTGTGGGTCGGTGAACACGATGCCGGGCATGGCGCTGTTATCATAGCGCAGGCTGTCGCCATTGAGGGCATTCTTCGCCGCGATCTTGGCGCCATAGGCGGCCATGTAGACGAATTGGTCGCGGCCGGTGACGTCGCCCGCGGCATAGACGCCGGTGCGGCTCGTGCGCATGCGGTCGTCGACGACGATGCCTCCCTTCGGCGAGACCGCGACGCCATGATCGATAAGCCCAAGACCTTCGATGTTGGGCGTCCGACCCGTGGCGATAAGCACCTGATCGGCGTCGATGGTCGTGTCCTGGCCCTCGCGGGAAACGTCAAGGGCAATCCCGGTTTCGGTTTTGTGGATCGCCCGGTAGGTCACGCCGGCCACCACAGCGATCCCTTCGTCCTGGAAATATTCGGTCAACGCCGCGCCGATCTCGGGCTCGGCTTCGGGGAGCAGGCGGGACCGGCACACCAGCGTTACCTTGACGCCGGCACGGGCGAACATTTGAGCGAGCTCCGCCCCGACATAGCCGCCACCGACAACCAGCAGCGATCGCGGCAGCACTTCAAGGTCGAGCGCGGACGTGCTGGTCAGATAGGGTACGGTTTCGATGCCAGGGATAGCGGGCGCCGCAGGCCGCGCGCCGGTCGCAATGATGATCTTGCCGGCGGATATATGAGCGTCACCCACCTCGACGCCACCGTCCACAAGGCGCGCCGGGCCTTCGCGATAGGCGATACCGTTATAGGCCGGAAGCAGGTCGATATATTTGGCCTGACGCAGCTCGGAAACGAGGGCGTCTTTCTGACGAACGGTTCTTCGCCAATCGGTCAGCTTGGCCTCGGCCGCGATGCCGGCGAAACGTGCCGCCACGCGGGCGTGGTGCAGCGTCTCGGCGGCGCGGATCAGGGTCTTTGACGGCACGCAGCCGATATTGACGCAGGTGCCGCCGATGGTGCCGCTGCCGATAAGCGCCACCTGCGCGCCCTGCCCGGCGGCAGTGATAGAAGCCGAGAAGCCGGCCGAGCCGGCGCCGATCACGACAAGATCGTAGGCGTCGCCATTGCGGCCGTTCGTGCGATAGCGGTGATCCGCCACTCCGATGGCTTCCGACGTGGCGCCGGCCGAGGACCCGGGCGTCTTATCGAGGCCGGCAAGGCTCGGGCCGAAAACCGCACGGCCAGCCTCCAGCCCCTCCTCCATCGACAGCCGAAATCCGGCCTCGTCCGCGGCACGCTCACGACGCCAGGCGGAGAGATGGTCGTCCGAGCAGAAGAAGACTGTCGTCGCGCACAGCGAGTTCGCGGCACAGCCGCCTTCATAGCGAACGTCCTGCCACACGACCGCCGTCGACGGCTCGACCTTGGCCAGGGTCCGCCCCTGGTTCTGTGTGGTGATCCGGATCGGCAAGCCGCAATGGAGGCAGCGCGAGGTTATCGCTATGTCGCGACCGGTCATGACGCCGATGCCGAGCGCGTCGACGGCGCACATGGCGTTGAGGACACGCCCGTCCAGCGTCACCCGGTGCCCGGTGTCCCGGTCGGCGAAGGGATAGGCGCCGATGATCCGCGCGCCGTCGAGCACGACCAGATCACGACGGCGGAGTTCTTCGAGCAGGGGCCGGATGGCCGTCCGGCTCAACCCTGTGCGCTCCGCGAGTGCGCTTGCGGCCGGGGCTCGCCCGCCTTCGAGGTAGAGTTGGAGTAATGCAACGCGGACGCGGTCGATGCCGGGATCGTAGCCGCTCCAGCAAGCAAACACGGGGGCGATGGCGAGCAGGGCGTCCCGGACCGTCGGCGACGTCACCACCGACCAGTCCGGAAACGTCACGCCCGGTCGCACGGCGTAGCTTGGCAGTTTCGTGGATGTGGTGTTTCGAGGCGAGGAGGCTGCACAGCAATCGGTCATGGCTTCAATCCTTTCAAGGCGCGCGGCCGCTCATCTCAACTGCCCCGTTGCACCCGATGCGCCGGATAGCCCGCGTTCATGCTGGCGGCTGCGATGGCGTCCGGATTCGTCTTGGCGTCGTCGAAGGTGACGGTCGCGGTCTTGGCCTGGAGCGAGACGGCGACTTTCGCGACGCCGGGGACCGCCGCCATCGAGCTCTTCACGATGTAGGGACACGCCTCACAGGTCATGTTGTCGACGGCGAAGGTGATCGTGCGCTCGCCGGCGAATGCAGTCGCCGCTGTCATCACTGATGCGATCAGGGCGAGAGCGCTCAAATATCTGTTCATCGGACAGGTCTCCTTTTGGTGTCAGGCGCCAAGCAGCAGCGGGGCGGCGTAGTTGAAAGCGAACGCGGCGATCACGAGCGCGGTCGCGATCCAGAGCGCGAGCCGGACAAAGCGGTTGGGGATCGGGCGCGCGCAGGCGGTTCCCTCAGCGCAGGCTTGGCGCGGCTTCCAATAGACGAGGTAAAAGCCGTAACCGAGAAGGCCCGCCGTACCGGCGACGAAGAGCGGCTGGTAGGGAGCGAGCGCCGTCAGATTGCCGATCCAGGCGCCGCCGATGCCGAGGGTGAACAGGACCAGCGGAACGATGCAGCAGGACGATGCGGCGAGCGCGCCGAGAATGCCGCCAACGGCGATCAGACGTTGCCGTCCGGCCTCGCCTTGCTCAGATGTTGGCAAGTCCGCCAGGGCCGGTTTAGCCGTGGTTCCAGATCGCGATGCAACCATGTCCGATCTCTCTTTCACTTGCCAAAATCTCAAGTGAACCGTAGCATGCAGTCTGTAGTAACTACAGGGTCAAGAAGGATTTGGCGATGCGCGATCACGCCGTGGTGAAGGGCCTGCAGCGGGCCGAGCTCGCCCAGCGGACGGGCTGCAACCTTGAGACCGTGCGCTATTACGAGAAGGTCGGCCTTCTGCCCGAGCCGCCGCGTACGACAAGCGGTTACCGCAGCTACGACAACTCGCATGAGCGGCGCCTTCGCTTCGTGTTGCGGGCGCGCGAGCTCGGCTTCTCCCTCGATGAAATCCGCGAGCTATTGCGTCTCGTCGACGAGCGCGACCGGCCCTGTGCCGAGGCGCGCGCCGTCGCTACCGCTCATCTCGATGACGTCCGGGCGAAGATCGCCGATCTGAAACGGATGGAGCGGGTGCTGAAGGACGTGGTCGCGCAATGCGCCGACGGGACGCTGCCGGAATGCCCGCTGATCGAGTCGCTGTTCCGGGAGGCTGCGGTCGACTGATCGGATTGAGGGGCGCCTGCGTGGCGCCCGGACGCCGTGCCGGTGAGCACTGGCCCGCTGCGGTGTATCCAGTCGATGGAGTTCTCAGCTGATCGCGCAACCCATGCCTAACGCATCATGTTGCGCATCATCGCCGGCATGCCTTCGGCGACGAAACCGGTGATCTTGCGGGCATGCGCCCTGGCATCTGTCGCGGTCTCGGTGATCGCGACTCCCTTTGGCGTGATCTCCAACTGCCGATGATATCGACGGATGTTCCTCAAGAGGACCGGGACTGTTCGGCTCATCGGCTCGACAGCACGATGCAAATACTCAATGCGCGGCGCCGTCGGATTTCACCGCCTCGATGATCTTCACGACATCGAGATACGCATTCTCGACGCGACGCAGGCGGAAACCCGCCTCTTGCACGTTTCCGTCCGTGTTGCGATTGAGGTCGGAACCGAACCGGCGAGACAGCGGAGTCAAGAGACCCATCATGACGCCGAGTGGTCCGAACGCGCTGCGCACATGTTCCATCATGAGGAGTTGCCCGCTCGACTTCAGCACACGATGGAGCTCTCGCAATCCGACGATGGGTCGCGGTACCGAGCAGAAAGTGAAGACGGTGACGATCGTATCGAACGTCGAATCCGGAACATCGAGGTCACACACGTCCTTGACGGCGAGATCGATCCGGCCCGAGTAGAGAGCCGCCTTCCGCCGCGCGCGCTCGATCATCTGCTCGCTGATGTCGGTCGCGATGAGCTGCATGCCGGGAGGAAAAAACTTGAAATCGTTGCCGGTGCCGGCCGCGACCAGCAGCGTCTTACCAAGAGCTTTGCTGAATAGTCTCTGCTTGTGAGGACCAAGGCGGCGGTCCTCGCCAAACGTGAAAAAGTCGAAAAGGCGGGCAAGGCTAACATCACGCTCGATGTGCAGGGCGTCGGCGCGCAAGGCCCGGCGGGCGCCGGCAATCTGGGCGGCAGCCACATGGATATGAAGATGCGCGACCACTCCGGCACGAAAATGTAAGGAATGATCTGGCAGCCGGGTCTGCGTATCCGTTCGAGCCGTGCTCGGCACACGGCTGAATGCATCTCAGCATGTCGTCTGCTGCGACCGACGTAAGGCGTTGGGTGTCGCAGCCAATCGACCGACGCGTGGCCGCTATCAGCAAGCAGCAATCCGCTCGCGACGAAAATAGAACTCTGTTGCGATCTGCATCGCGGAATGTCGTAGAAAATCGCGGTATATCGTAGTTTGGTGCCCAGGGAGGGAATCATACGCAACCACCGACACGACGAACCGCTGTTTGTCCTTAGTATGGTGGCGTGAGCGTTCGACATGGTAGCGGAGATCCGCTACATCGCGAAACCCACTATCGCGGACGCCCTATTTTCTTATCGGCGGGCAGCCTTGCTCGCTAGGCAGCATCTTCATAGCCTGCCGAAAGCCGCCGTTTGTGCGAGATCCTCGTAAGCCCAAACTGTCCCTGGCTAGGTTCAAATCTCGGGCACGCAACACCCGACTCTTGGGGTTGATTGAACAGGAAATTCCGAAACTTGTCGCATAAATGGGGTTCCCGCCGAGCCACGGACTAAGAGACACTGCGCACTTCGGAACAAGACATCAAGATCGATCGGGAATACGCACCCAGGCAACCGCGAACAGGATCATCCAGAAGGCATCGATTGCGCCACCAAGCAGCGGGGCGCCCGGAGCCAGCCGACCCGTCAGGAAGAGTACGAGGCAGGTGCCGAAAAATAGAAGCTTCTCCAGGATACTCAGCGCAACCAGCGGCCGGAATCGGATCGGATCAGTCACGATGAGGAGGAATGAGATCTGCCACACCATCGCAACTCCGCAAAAGCCGTAGTAAAATTCCGGATGAGTGATCGCCGGCGGGGTCGTGACGGCAAGTCTGGCCTCAAGAAAGAAGCCCGGAACAATGGCAACAACACCGTATGCCCCGCCAGCAAGAAAGGTCCAACGCGCGAAACGCGTGGCACGGTCGCTCCTTCGTTCCATCGCGCATCTTCCTTCTCAACTGTCGGCGCGATCCCGGCTTCAAAGGCCCATCGGCGCTGAATCCGCAAAGCGAGGCTGACGATTCTCGAGATTGGCTCTTACAGCCTCTACTTGATTGGCTGAGCCGATGAGGCGCTTCTGCTCAGCCGTTTCCGCCGCAAGCAGCGCCGCAGCATCGATCGCAGTCCCGAGATTGAGGAGACGCTTTGCCGCCCGGATCGCGTCGGGGCTGCGGGACGCGATCTCGCGAGCGGTCGCCATCGCAACGGCGTGCGGATCCTCAATCAGGCGCGTGACGAAGCCAAAGCCAAGGGCCTCCTCGGCGGAGAATACCCGCGCTGTGTAGGTGAGCTCGCGCACCACATCCTCTCGCGCCAAACACCGCATCAGATACGTGCCTGCCATGTCAGGTACGAGGCCCCAGTTCGCCTCAAGGACAGAAAAGCGCGTCCCGGGCGCGGCAAAGCGCACATCGGCTCCTAGAGCAAGCTGGAAACCACCTCCGAAGGCAAAGCCATGCACGGCTGCGATCACCGGGACCTGAAGTTCGCGCCATTGCCAGACGATGTGCTGCACGAAATTGGCAAGGCCGTGCGTGCGTTTGGTCAAATCCGCAAATGGAAGCAGCGGTTCGCCATTGATGATTGCCGTCATCCGCTCCATATCGAGGCCGGCGCAAAAGCCTCGGCCCTCGCCCGACAGCACGACGGCGCGCACGCTCTTGTTCTGGTTTAGCTGGGCGCCAGCCTCGGCGATAGCCTTGAACATCGCCGGGTCGAGGGCGTTCAGCTTGGTGGGACGCGCCAGCCTGACGTCGGCTATTCCATCATTGATTGCGAGTTGAATGCGATCTTCCATCTGGGACCTCCGTTATCCGTCGTGCCACGGACGGCTTCATGTCGCCCAATACCAAGCGCCCTTTGGGTTGCGCTGAAGGATGGTCGCGTGCAATCCAAACGGCTCAGGCGTAACGCCGCGAATCCAGAGTTCCATCCGCTCGATTCGGACTTCGATAAAGCCAGCATTCGCTCGATCTTTCTCGGTGGGGAAGTAGCGAGCGTGGGCGTCTTCCTTCCAAAGCGCTCGGACCTCTGACACATCCTCAATGAGCCGGGCGGCACCTGTAAGGCTTGCAAAGGCGTCGCCACGATCGTTTTGGAAAATGAGTCCGACGGTGGAAGTGTGCCGCAGATTGGCAATCTTGCGCGACCGGCGGTCCGTCAAAAACCGAATGACCCAGTCATCATTGTTTTCGCTCGAAAGCAGGCGTCCCATGGGCCGCGCGCGAACGTTTTCATCGCCCCGGCTGACCAGCCAGCAATATTGTACGCTGGCGACAATCTTCTGCGCACCCGCCAACATCCGGTCGACGTCCCTGGCCTCTTTTCCGTCCTCAGCACTCAATATATCCACCCTCGCCTGTTCAACGGTGCCTTGAGTCATAACAGTTGTTGACCTTCTGGTCTAGACTGCTTAGTCTACAAACATGGGGCGACCGCTTTTTGACGAAGCCGGCTTCCTGGAAGCCGCACGAATCCTGGCCAGCGAGCATGGACCGGGTGCCGTTACCGTCGACTCCATCATACAGCGCATGAAGGCGCCAAAGGGCTCGTTCTATCATCGCTTCTCGTCCCGAGACGTGCTGCTCGGGCGATTGTGGCTGAAACTGGTGCTTGCCTATCAGGAGGGATTTGTCGCTGCGATCGAGGCTGGCGCCGGCCTTGAAGCGGCGTTGCACATGCCGCGCTGGGCGCGAGCGCATCTGGGCGATGCGCGCATACTCCTGCTCTATAGTCGACACGATTTCGTGCAGGGCGACTGGCCCGCGGAGCTAAGGCGCGGCGTCCGCGACCAAGCGGATCGCTTCCAGGAATGTCTGACCAGGTTTGCGCGCGATACTTTCGGCCGGGCAGGTCCTCATCAGATACGATGCGCCCGTTTTGTTCTGGCGGAAGTTCCAGGAGCTGCAATCAAGGGTCATCTCGAACGGGGCGAAGTGCCGCCGCCCATCGTCGATGAACTGATTACTAAGACCTATTACGCGATCGTCGAAAGCGGACGTTAAAACCGTTTCCCATGATTGGTTGAGCGGGCCACTCCGATGGCACCCCCACCACCCCCGCTCGCTCACGCCGTCCTTGCAAGGCACGGGTTCCGCACCTGTAGCCAGGAAAGACGTACCGGCTGCGGCTCAGGCAGCCGCGCCTCCGCCACAGGCTGCCTCACCCAGCGGCGTGCGCTGATGTAACCGCCGGACATCAGCCTTCACCAGACTTCGATCCGGATCACGTCGAGAGCATGATCGTCGATCTAATCGAGCCACCGCAACCATGGCTCCGTGGACCAAGGGCGCTGGATTTCGGGATAGGTGCTGGTCCGCGAAACGAAGAGGGATTGAACCAGTAATTCATTTACATTCGAAGAAGCGTGGTCGCTCATGACCCGCTATGGGGCGTAAGAATTGATGCGTCCACGACAGGAAGAACGCGACGGCGACGGACCTGCAGGCCAGCCCCACCGCACAAAATCGTAGTCTAGCGCACAAAAGCGTAGCCTGGTGCCAGGGGCGGAATCATACGCAACCACCGACAAGACGAGCCGCTGTTTGTCCTTAGTATGGTGGCGTGAGCGCTCGGCATAGTGGTGGAGGTTCGCTACGTTGCGTTCGACTTCGAGCGACTTGAGCCCCGCCCGCCATGTGTCCTTCATCGCGAAATCCGTCCTCCGACCCCACGCTCAGAAGCTACGGTTTACGAGGTGACCAAGGGTAACATCGCGAAACAAGCTGCAACGGCCCTTGTCGCCCTACTCATTGTTTTGCTGTCGGTTCGAACGA
>WNFO01005178.1_pt1 | contig 14051 bp, 19 predicted proteins | sample 5400251 | NCBI WGS metagenome assembly WNFO01 (sample SAMN13153354, study PRJNA577476) | soil metagenome | isolation source: 100 cm saprolite under Madrone tree | place: USA:California | collected 2016-06-14 | reverse complement strand
CTCTTTATTTCGTCCGCAAAGTCCATCGGCACAGTTCGCATCGTTCAAATGGAGAGGGGCAGGGACGAAATGCTTGGTGTATGAGTTGATGATGCGTGGCGCAAGCCAGTAAAGGGAAAACAAAAAAACAAAAAATGGAGCCCTGGCAGGTGGGAAATTCTCCTTGGAACTATGTGGAAAAACACTCTGCACGCTGAAATTCCGGTCAGGCCGTTACGAGGCGGGAACCGAAATTGATCGCTAACACTACCGTAGGTTACCCCCATCTGCAAACCAGCCGAGGGGACTTTTTCTTTATGGAACCGTCCAGGACCAGTTTGGACCTAAATCGCTGGGAATATATTCAAGAGTTTCGGGTTGAGAGGGAAAGAAAAAAAAAGGTATCCCCATCCCCATCGTACCGTATTTCCGAGTCCGTGCTGACAAGTGTCCGGATTGACATACAGTAGGCCAAGACCCAACTTGAACTACGGTAATGATCGGGCCGCAGTTTCGGATGATCGTCAACCCCAGGGTAAAAATGCCCGCAGTGAGAGCACGTGATACTTTCCGGCCCGTCTGCTCCCTCGAGGCTCCCTCTCATACTGTATTGTACATACTGTACAAACCCGGCGGGGGTTTTTTTTAAATAAAAAAAAGGAAGACTGTCGCGCTGTATCGTATCGCACACCGTACCAAACACGGCCCGGAGCCCAGGAAGACGCCAAGAAATATATGAACTCTGATGGCGCAGAACCGGCGGCCCTGATCAAGTTCCGCAAGTTCCGCATCCGCAGTGCTGAAACCCAATGCCAGAGTTCGGGCCGTCGGGCCGTCTACTTGCCAAAAACTACCACTTGTAATTTACAAGGTTACAACTAACATTCTGTGCAGTGTGCGGTGCAAGTGCGCCGTTGGATCCGGTCTGTCTGTCACCTCATACGCACGAGCCTGAGAGAGAGAGAGAGAGAGAGAACCTTTCTCAGCCGGCCCTACAACAGCCCTCTTCAGCGCGGATGTGCAGGTGCACCGGCTGGCCTCCACAAGTTCAACTGCAGTCCACATTTCCCGAAACCGAAATGTTTTTGTCCCCAAAAGGGTAAACCGGTACCGGGACCCACTGGCCATGTTCAGAATTCCAAGGCCATATTCAGGACCCAGGATCCAGAACTTTTTCCTTGACCGCCGCCGCGATGTTCGGATCTGCCCATACGAATGTAGTATACAAGGGAAGGCTCCAAGAGGCAAAGCTCCAAACTCTGTTTTTTACGGCCCATTTAACGTCTGACTGACAGGCGAGGCGTTCCGAGTCTATTAATAGTACCGTATCATTTTTTTCTACCGCTTATGGATATACTTAGCCTAACTTACTACCGTATAAACGGCAATAAAGGCAAGTCACGTAAAGAAACGCGAGATACGTGCACCAGTCGCAATGGGTCGCAAATCAAAGGGCGTAATAGCAGGCAACATGATGTGCCACTAAGTCCGAGTCGTCGATAATGATTTGCCAGTGCGCCGGGCCAGTGTAAATGCATTTATTGTGAATCACGTCAACTTGTAATCTCGAAGTCCCGTAATTTATTAGAATCACGACAAACGTTCGTCTTGAAATTTCGAGCATGAGGAACACTTGGGCTGGACCTTCGGCCCGCAGTTTCGCGCATATATTCTCGCCACAGACGTCATGTAGTATTCCCCATGCCCGCTTTACCCCATACGATGTCTGAACTCTCAACGCCTTTCTGAAGCACTTTCCTTATCGAAAGCAGCCATAAACCCATTGATATCATCACGTATTGTATTTCTGTTGGAATCATCTAATGTAGTTTTTTTTTTCTCGTCAACGATACCGTAATTGTACTTCTCTACGTTCGGAATCATTCCCTCATTACTGGGCTCTGCCCTAGTTTCATTACCAATCGCTCCGCACATCTTCTACCTCAACCCAACATACCCTCGCCATCTGACATCGCGGCCGAGCTATATGGGCTGGACAATTCATTGTGCCTGGCGACACGCAAACGTTGTGATGGAGGGACCGCCTTGTCTTCGAGGCCATGTGGTGCACCACCATGGAGAATACCCACCCGCATCATGGAGAGTAGCTGTATGCCAGGTTATCAGGGGGAAAAAATAGCCAATAAAGCACAGAGGCGTACGTTGTGGGCAGCATTCGAATGATCATACACACCGCCGAAAAACGCGGTGGAGGCATCTTTACCGATGTTTTTCACCAGCAGATGACGGCCACCAGGATGTTCCTCAATGAACGTGGATACGTCATGAATATATCCAGCTACCAGTATTAATGGTCGCTTCTCCGATTGTTCCTGGACTGGAGAATCAATTAGTCAAGGTCGAGTGTCAGCCATTGGGTCGGGCTCACAGCTTTGCCACGAGATGACAGGAAGGTCACTACTCTCCTGAGGCCAAATAAGTCCCTCCTGCGTCTCACGCAGTCGTTTGAGTTGCATCGTGAGTTGGCCTTTCCTCACTTCGTTGTCAGGGAAGGTCTGAAAAGAACATAAGCCTAATATACGAGAGGCTAGGAACAAAGAGAACCTGCCTTCAGATGAGACGCGAGACCAAGCCAATAACAGATGGCAATGAACCATTTCGTAGGGTCGTACTGGTACCACCGAATGGCATTTCTGAAGTCCGAGGGGAACTGATGATGGAAATTATGGTAGCCTTCACCAAGTGTGACAACGGGGAACGCCAAAACCCATGAGGAGGATGAGCCAGACATACCAACGGTGTTGCCACCGGACCACCTCATTCTTGCTGAGGTCAGAGACGTCTGCTACACCGGGTTTACGCCGAGGCTTCACGATCATCCAGCCAATGTGGGACCACAAGAGACCGCGATGGGCATTGTAGGGATCAAGTTCGGTATCGGTGTACCGGTGGTGCGCGCGGTGTCCACGAGACCACCACTTGATAGAGCCCTCCACAGCACCAGCACCGGCAGCAGCAAGGAAGTATTGCAGAGGCTTGGACGCATTGTATGAACGGTGGGCCCACAAACGGTGGTAACCAGCGGTGATGCCTATAATAAACAATGAGACATCATAAAAAGGATCAAAAGTTAAGACCTTTAGGCAGAGACAGAAAGTTTAAAGGCTTAGTCACTAACCCAAGCCAGTGGCGAAGTAGTAGAATGTTGCGAAACTGGCGGTTTCCCAACGAAGTTTGGTAGTGAATGCGCCATAAAGTGCGATGGATGGTGTAATGGTGAGGATGGCAAGGGAGAGATAATCGAGTTCCTTCCACCAATTGTTCCAAGTAACGGGGGGGAGTGGCTTGGTATTTTTGAGCGTGTAGTCTACATAATTGTCTGGAAGGTTGAGATCAGCTGGAAGCTCGGCAGCTCGAAGGTCTTTGTCAAGCCTGGCCGCGACAGAGGACATGAGGGAATGATGGAGCCGAAGAGGAGGGAGAAAGGATACAGTACCGCCCGTTTTACCGCCCGTTTGAACGCCAGATGAGGCTTATGTACCCCATCACAATCGTTGGGGTGGTTCGACTGCTCCATCGGGCTTTTGGCCTTTTTACTCGTGCACAGTGCTTGCACTATACTCTCGCTCTGGTTTTATTCTCCTCATGGTTACACCCCAGAGACGCACATATTCTGTCAGAGATACCCGAAATCACTCAAGTGGAGAGCCTCTCTTTCACGGTTACGGAGCGCTAGCAAGGCACCCCCTTTCGGTTGGGGCAATAAAATCACGTGAGCGCGATTCGTTGGGGTTTTTGCCCGTGCCAGAGCCGCACATATATGCGCTTACGATTATGATCCGTGGCTATATAACTGGCTCACATTCGTGCAATTCCATGCGTGTATGATGAATTCCGATGTGATGCATTTCATGTGGGAGCGAGCACATGCGCCTTACAAGGTGTACAGTATAGGAGCGCGTGCATATAGGTAGCCGTGTAGCTAGCACGAGGCCTTCCTGCCTAATTTGGTACCTACGCACTTTACCTAATGCTCGACCTCGAGGTATTCAGAAACGACAGCACACAGTCCAACATTCAGTCCAACATTCTACAACGGATCCATGTGTAACCCGGCCACGGAGGTCGATTTGCTTATGAGCTTCGAGAGTCGTAAATGGTGGTGTCCGATGCGTGCCAACCGGAGTATAGTCCCTACAGCCATTTTCCGAGTCGCCAAGCTGACAAAATGAAGGGATTCGTAGGAGTATTGAGGATCCTGGTAAATCGGGGGCCGAATATCTGTGATTATGAAAATACCATACTGTACTAGCACCTATGGGCTTATTGTGCAGACGCGCATGCGCATACGTACTGTACAAATCTGACTTGTTCGCTAGCACGTGTTTCGCTCAACCGGCATATGATATCCCCCGGCGTATGATATCCCGGCATCCGGATTCGTTCACTCGCCCAAGGGTGGTACCACTATATTGGCGCAGTATTGGCGCGGTGAGTACTAATCAATGCATAGCCAGACCCCGGTGATTTTGCAGGCTATAGAGCCAATTCAAGATCCGAGGCGTCATGAAAGCGAAAACATCAAAAAAACATGCTCGAGAGTATGTGGTTGCCAGCTGGCATGGGAAAACAACAAGTTACTGTACACTGACTCGGGAGGCTGTTCCAGAACCATCGGGCAGCTTACTGTCTATGTCTGTTTAGACGCCCGAAAAAATGGTTTCATGACCGTCCACGGGCACGGCGCACCGACTGGCTGGGTAATGAAGGCGGTGTCTGGGAAACAAAGGCAGGCACTAGTCATGTATCGTCTACTGAGCCGACTTGAACGGGATAACGAGTTTGTCGAGCTGATTGGCGCAACTGAGCAACGATGAGCCCACATACTGTATGCGTGATTGGTCGTCGATGCATACCAGGTAGCAGGGGACGGTCGTGATCGCTGATCGATGATCTGCGGTGCGGTGATACGTATGGTGTCTCGCCTGTGGAAGGTCCGGCCGTGAAGTTGGGGTTTTGGTGATGGACAGCAGAACTTCGGTAATGCGGGTCAGTGATGCGGGTTGTGACGACGAGGATAAGGACAAAAGAAAGTGTGATCCGGAGCGTACGAGTAAGTATATACGAGTGGTCGAGTCGTTCGAGACTGGAACACCCGATGAACGAGGAGCTGACTTGAGAACGAGCGGCTACGGGACGCCACGGTACACGTCGATCAGGATCTGAAGATACGATCTCTGCTGAGGAAAAGGCACGTTAACAGGTCCGCATGCGACCGCTCAGCCGCTCCTGCGTCCCGTGCTGGTCGGTCACCCATCGTTGCTTCCCCACAAAGCGTTGTACGTACTTATATAAATCCTCCCTTGCCGACCACTACATCCCCCAACCATGCAGCCCTCATCCTCGTCCTCCTCATCCCTCTGGTCCGTCCTCCCCGTCGAGATACAGCTCGCAATCACCCACCATCTTGACATCAACGCCCTTATCTCCCTCTCCCTCGTCTCCCGCCACAACTATGCCCTCTGTCTCCCCGCCCTATACAACGTACGTTGCCCCGTGGTCTACCACCAGTTATCATGCTGATCGCTCGTCTCCCAGTCAGTCACCCTAACGTCCCTGGCGAGGCTCCAGCACTTCCTAGATCACGTGCCTGTCGACCACGCGCTACACATCCGCGCACTCGACGTCAGCACCGCCGGCGACAGCCCAACACAGGCGGCGTGTTCAGACGCACTCGCTCGTATACTTGCCCTCACCCCCAGCCTTCGATCCCTCTCTCTCCATCTTTCGACCGACCTCTCACGACGAGCAGTATCCTCTTTCTCTCGATTGAAACAGCTGACAGATCTCGCCGTGGAGCCTTGCCGAGATGAGATCCATTCCACACTGTAAGTATCTCCTCGTGCGTCATCCCCTCTTCCATTTCTCATACACTCAAATCAGGAGCGAGCCGACCATCGTGGGTCTTGCCCGCGCCCTACCGAATCTAAAATCTCTCTCCATTTCACGCGTTGCTCGCGCCTTGCCACCCCCTCCCATAGACACATGGTACGACTCGCGGTCACGTACGACGACCGACCCCGACTCGGACCCGGACGACAGTCCCTGTCCGGCCACGGCGACGATGCCCAGCCTCTTATCCATCCCCTCCCTCCGTCACCTTGCCATCCACAACACTTTCCTCGGAAGCCCCCTATTCGCATCTCCAGATCTCTCAGTGCGGTGCCAGCTCGAGTCGATAGAGATCGGCGCGTTCGAGAACGCATCTCCGATGGAGAATGCAAGATGGGCCACTCACATTCTTCAGCGGACCGGATCTCATCTCCGCAGCGTGGTGCTCAGCTCCGGCGTAGTCAGCTCCCCGGAACGTCTCTCCCTCCCGTCTCTGGAACGCGTCCGCCTCACCCCGATATTCTCGCCCTCCCACCTCCCATCCACCTTGCGCATGTTGGCGGTCGCCAGCGCGTCTTTACGTCATATTCACGTACAGTGCCTCACGGTGGATCTCGAAGACGTATGCGAGGAGCTTTCCGAGTGCGTCGAACACGTCAACGGTGGCCCTTACAACCTCAAATTACGCGTCTTCCCATCACTGGAAGGTGACATCTTGGCTGAACATCCGGTCTCTTCGGACTGCACGCCCGTCCACTCATTGGACAAAAACGCGCAAGATGCCCTTTCTCGCTTGGAAGATGCCTTCACTTCCGCTGGAACCCCTATTTCAGTCATGGGCAGCAACGTGCAACAGGAGGACGAGGAGCAAGACTGGGACGATTTGACAGTGGTCGATGAGACTGCCGTAAGCATGGAAATGAAGGGCACTGTTGTAGTGGAAGAACCGTGGGCACAAGTGGGAATTTGGTGATTCCTTATTGGGCCAGTCACCACCTCCGTGCACCGGTACCGCCTGTAACTGGCCATAACAAGCCGTCATCTCAGGTTTAGGCCATCACGAACCCTTTTTTTAATTGTTGTAGAGACAAAAGTACTATTATACCCATGTACATTATCTGCAAAGGAGGTGATACTGATACAAATGATCGTTGCGCACAACTTGCCGTAAGGACAAGACGCGGAAAATGCTTTCGAAGGGTGGCCGCAGACATTCCGAAGCAGGTCCGTCCACCTAAATCACACGCCATTATTACTGTCTACGGTGGGTACGGAGGTCAAGGGGTTGACATAGCTTCCAGCGCTTACATCAGGATTCGCAGCAGTAGGCCGAAACACGCCTACGCCTATCGCGGAGAGTTGGGCGGTTGCTGTAGGGACACGTGAGAGTCAGAAACATAAGCGCACAACTTCTCAAAGCCTCACGCTCACGCTCGATTTCTTCGGGACGAGGATCTCCGGGCTCATCTGGGGCTCGGACCATGACACACTATCCTCCCCATCGGAAACGGTCGTCCTATCACACAACCCTTCTTCTGCGTCACTAGATGTGAGTATAAAGGGTGAGATACCGAACACGCGCGAGGAGCCTTTGGCCAGTCGCGACCGAGGGGTGGAAAAAGCCGGGATCGTGCTGAGATCGGGCATGCTCCGGCGCGTACTGAGGAAGTGCATCAAGTTGGCGAAACCTAAAGATGGACGGCCGTCAGCCGTCAAATGCGGGGCAGGGGAAATGACAGTATGGTGGGTGAAGACAACAACCGACCTCCGAGCGCGAATATCACGTCGGCCACAAAGGTAACGGCAAGTGGGACGCGGGCACCGGCCCAGTTTGCGAAGCGCGCAATCGAGATTGGGACGATGAGCACGGTGTATATCACCTAAATCGAACCCGCCGGTAAAACCGAATTCCAGTGGCTTAAAATATTAACACCTACAGGATACCTGGAAACGGCGTAATCGCGTCAACGACGGCGATGAGGGTCACACGGATCAGGCGTACCATACGATGATTGCGGCCATCTTGACGAGGCACGAGTCAAGGTAATCTCTTGCGAACGCAAGCTGCCAGCTTTCACTACGAGAGACCCATCGAAGGGACCACCCTCCCGCGGTTTCCTGGATAAGGTTTCCGCGGACGCGAAGAAGGACCGCAACGTAAAGTATGAAGCTGAAGGAAGCGGCCATCCATTCCTGAATACAAGCAGGGCACCCCGTTAAGATGGAGAAAGGATGCGCGTCTGTCTCTCTTGGAACCAAACACTTACCAGCATGTATTCCAGGCATATCTGAGAGGCACGGTAGTCCTGTGTAATCCAGCACCTTTAACAGGAATTGGCAGAGCGCTTGGATAGACGATATGTGGCATACCAGAACCCCGCGGGGCCAAAGTAGGGACCCAGGGTTTTCTTCTGGATTGCCAGAGGGCCAATGGCGACAACGAAGCCGATGAAGGACCATCCAAGGGTAAGTATTAGCCACTTGCTTAGCTTCGATACACGTATTCGCAAGAACAAAAGGCGGAAGGCGTGCAGAGCGAGCATGAATGTCCTGGCAACAAGCTCAATTGATGCTAGTGAGGACACAGGTGAATATCTAACCACACGGCTGTTCCAACGTTGCCAGCTTGCTTGAGGCTGCCTAAGGCGATAGACAGCCGTCAATCTATCGAGATATGCGCAGGCCAAGTTGGGATGGACAGACCTTGAAGACTGCACAACGCCCCGGGAGAAAGCATGCCACGATACACCCAACGGGCATTTATTATGGTGCCTATGGATTGCAAAAGATTGGACACAAGTAGCGAACCAAAAAGGACTGGAATGTGGGTATGATCTCCGAGGTGTGAACGTGAACGTGTAAAACTGATCTGGGGGTGGCGTCGGTCAAGGGTCCAATCGAAATATAATGGCTCCTCACAAAAAGCAATGTTATCACAGAGATGGCCGAAAGGAGGGCTGCCCCAACAATTGCCTATAAGCGGAGGGAGATATGTCGACTACTAAGCAAATGTGCAGAACAGACTTCGAAAACTCACAGATATAAAGTGTTCTTCAAGACTTGTGTAGGGCGTAACGGAAGGAACATAGATTTGGCTAGAGTTGGTAAACATGGTATTACTATGAGGCAGATGTTGCGACGCATTATACCCTGCTGCCGCGATGCCCATAGGTCATCGAGAGAGAAAACCGACCAGTCGTTTCTCTCTGGGGGAAAAAGCGGAAAAATGAAACGCATCACGGTAGGACAGAGACCATATATAGAGAGAAATCTGTATGAGCGCAGAGCGCAGCCACATACGGGACCAAATTTCCAACCTTGATCCCCCCACAACAGACGTTCCGAATCTGCAATTCCACCGCCTCGAGGATGTTGCTGTCAGGCTTGCACCGCCCAGGACGAATCAATTGCATATTACTTGTGATGTGGCCCTTGTCCCTCGTAAGCACGCCTCTTGGTGAGCTGGCACATTGCCGCCGCCTCGATACATTCTGGCTTCAAAGACTAGTCATGCCACCATCATCTCATTCGAGCCGATGAACGTCATTACAACTGCGAGAAAGTTATAGATAGTGCGGCAATCTTATGATGTACTAACTTATTGTTGGCGTTAGTAGCAGTTATATTTTTTACCCATGCTGTGGGTAACCATGGGGCCTCCACTGATTGGGTAGCTAATTTTTTTTCCCGTTCGACTAGCAAACAAAAACCAGTTCTGCCAAATTTCCCTGCCGGTGTGTCCAATCATTGATAAAGGTTCGGAATCGTCAGGTTTATGAGTAGTAGGAGGATCCGTCAGAATAGAATAGGAGGTCTGGCTTTGGGTAACCTTGACGCCCCCCTTTTCAAGAAGCGTGGGTTTGATGTCGAGCTTTGCATTCAGCTCCTTGTTGGCTTTCACCACTTGACGCCGACGCCGACGCCGACATTCGATCGTCGCGGTACGGTATTACTTACGACAGAGAGGAAGACGACAAGAACTCCCTCCCTTGACAACGTGGTGCTGTGCCCCGGAGGTTTTGTCTGAATCGAGGACGACTCGGAGGTGAGAAAGAATTGTGAAACGAGGCACATACCATTTCGAATGATTCAATGCTATAGCAATGGTACTTGTTATACAACAGCAGGAACGACGTGTAACTTGATTACCACCACAAGAGACGGACACCGGTCCTCGGTGTGGTAACTGAACTGAATAGAAGGTGTAGTAACCAGGCAACCGCCGCAACAAGAAGATTATGTAATCATGTGGTCTCCAGGTGATACAATGTTGCTCTCTCCGCGGACCCCCTACTCTAAGAGTTGTAAGTTAGTTTTTACGACTACATTGTATATTCAAAGTTTTGAAGTTTCACGTAGCGTTGGCGTCAACAGGCTGGCGTGGGCTAGAGAAGCCTCGGACTCAGCCTTCGACAACTCCAGCTGGCGCTTCCAGACATCATGATAGTGCTGGATCATACCATGGCTATCGATTTTTTTGGAGCTCGCAAGGGGATTTGTCTCATGGGCAGCTGAGGCTGATTCGGAGGCCTGAGGTCCCACCGCCATTCACTCGGTCTCACTGTTCAAGCTACGTTCAAGTTGTGTGGTACAAAGCTTCGTGGGATGATGTCAATTCTCGTATCCCATTGGAAAGAAGGTACGGGGTAGGTTACCAATTTAACCATTACCGTAACTCACTGCCACGGATGGATGACTCGGGCGAGCGAGGACCAACACTTTGTCGTTTCTTTGGATTCTTTCTATTCCTTCCAAGGCAGAGAGACAGCGAGCGATTCCAACCCTCGTTTTTTTTTCTTCTAATCCCCTACACTGAAACGCCATACCGCTCTGTCTCCGGACAACCCCGACCTCCCGCGGGCGGTACTACCAGTGGGACGGGATCGTACGACCCGACCCAGTGATCGTGACGCACTTTAGCTGCTTCTACCTGGAACCGCGGGCGAGATGACGCGTCGTCCTGCGTCCGTCTACCGGGGCGAACGTCGTATTGTAACGAGTGGGGCCAAAAGGGCTTCATGGGAATTCGTAAGGAGCGCCTAGATCGGGTGATGCCATGATCCAACGCTTGGTCGGAAGGAAGGTTAGGTATCGCGCGCGGGCTCCCCCAGTAAAGTAACCCCTTCTCGCCCGTGTGATGCGGCGTGCAGCGCGCCGGGTCATATATAGAGCGAGCGAGTGCACACCCCACTGCGTCGGAAGCCAAACACCGAAATGGTGGACGTGCCGCCAAAGTCACACCCCTGCGCCCCTGGTCCCTGCCGGTGGGGGCAGACAAACTACATGCGAAAGGGCCGCACGAAAGTTTCACAGAATTTGTCAACGAAAGAGATATCATGATCCGTTGCGTTTTGAACTAAGAGACTTGCGATCGTCCAGGCAGTGCTCGAGGTTAACTAATGCGCGCGAGATTGCCTTGCAGCCCGAGGTCGTTCATGATTGGCGGTAGGATATGAAATATATGAAATCCCAGCTTTTCTCTATGGGGGTAACGGGAGCCAATCCGAGTGGATCCATAAGTTGAAGCTTAAGGGACCACGTGACCTCTGAATGTTTTTCCTGAACGGGGGGACGTTGGACTAACGACACGCTCTCGCGACACCCCTCTGACCTTTGGCCGAAGCTCTGCTCATCATCGTTGCCGGTGTGCGGGAGTGCGAGTAGTTCCTGGGGTGGGAGACCAGCATTAGCGGTACTATTTTTGGCTGTCAGGTTAAACCCTACGCCGCTCTATTACCCCTCTTCTACTGTTGGCACTGCAATGCAGCGTCCCTATCAAGAGATAGACTTTTATTGGCTGTGTAATATCATCAGTCTGTGTCAACAAGTATCACTCCAACCCCGTCCACGTGTGTTCATGTGGAGCGTATTATGCGACCGAGGGAGTTAAGCGTGGCATTATCAAACAAAGTGCTACCCTACACCAGTGTGTACATCCGGATGTGGCGTGTCCGGAAACATCTTCTCTCATGACCTATTCTATAAAGCCCCGTTGATGTCGTGCGTACTGTCGTGCCATTCTTTCGGAAGCGCAAACCACGGCCTCGGAACGGCTTCACAACCACTGGCAGACTTAGTTCAGTGATCACATCTGCTTACTCACGTTCACTTAGCTAGTCGTATTCACAGCTGACACGCTAGCGCTGAGTGGGGAATGCACACCCGATTACGGAGACCACCTTTCGGAACCTTCGGGTTTCCACTCATCACTCGCGACAGGACAATTGGCTGAGCATAGATCGCTTCGGGTTCTTTGGGTGATGTGTAAGGGTTACTCGGAAGGCTCTCAATCAGGGCACCAGGGTGACATCCTTGCGTTTGTCACTGTCCCAGGGCCCCTGAGTATCCCTTTCCTGCTCATGTATGGATAAAAACCCTACAGGGACATCGGAGGGCTTACCTGAGAGCTTGTCCTTAATCGGGCGGGGCTCAGAAGCATGAGAAGTCAGGACGTGGGAGAGGACTTAACAAACGAAACACAATGCCCTTTGCTTCTGGATACGTGGCACGTCAACAGCCAACTATTTTTATCCACCTGATGGTAGCGAGTGACTTTATGGTTCAAGAAGTTCTGATGCGGGCGCCCAAGCTAGATGATGATGCGGGGCCGATAAATACGAAGAAGTCGGCGCTGCGGGTAGTACGAGCAACATTTAAGAAGTGGCGTATTAGGAAAATCGCAGCTAAATTGTAGCAGGCTATCCCGGGGATTACGGGGATCGCGCGAGATGACGGTGGCGAAAACGTAGTGCTATGTTCCCAGAGTAATGGAACCGTGGGCATCGGAAAAGGAAAAATTATAGATTATAGTTGAGAGTGTTTCATTGGACGACACCTCATTGGACAAGATCAAAGTGTGCGAGGCGGGGACTGGAATGTGTGATACATGGTCCTGGATCCCAAACAGTTCCCACCAGGAGGACTCGAAGCTACGATGAAAACCGGGGGATATTATCACATCGCGGTGCCAAGTGCCAACGCAATCGATACTGCGGGCTTTGAAAGGGGGTGAATTTTGCGGCGAGCACGATCGTATCAAGTGTTAGCAATGCGCCCGCCTTGCTACTGTAAGAAGATCATCAGGAAAAGATTTCAGCTTACGGTAAGGTAGTTGCACCAGTAAGCCTCGCTCGGCATGGGTGTTTGCAAAAAGGGCCTATTTAGGTAACATTTGCACGGCTTTGATTGACGCCATTGGCACGAACTAACGTACCAACGTAAGCTAGAGCTAGATCGAGGTCATCAGGGGCGTTGGCAGTTGGCACGGTCTAGGTGCCCCAGAATGGCACGAGTATGGCACGCTGCCCGGTAAAGAAAGGGGACTCCGAGGTTGTGGGATGTTGACAATACAGGTTGAGGGTCTAGAAGGTGTCAAGCCTGCCCGAGCGTAAAAAAAATCAAAAAGTTGGCACTCCGATCTGTGTGCCACTGGCAATGGCACGAGAAGCGAGGGGCGAGTTGTGCCATCTCATATCCGCCCAGGTGAATGGGGGATGGCACGTTCACTTCCTGGTGCCCGTGCCCATGGCACAAATGACCCGATCGCATGTTGCGCACCTGGTGATAGGGCCCAGAACAGAACAACAATAGTATAAGTAGTCGCCTCTACCTGACAAGTGCCAGTAACCAGCCATGGCAGCGCCATCCCGACCCGTTTCAGGCAGACCAGGGAGACCCCACGTGGGCCCCAAATTAGGCAAGGACAAGCTGTTCTTGCCTTGAAGCTGCAGCGAGGCTCGACTCAACTTGGACCACCATCTCTTCACATCGTCCATACAACACTCCCCCCAGCTTAAATGGCCTCGAGCAAGCAATCGGGTGGACCATTCTCTCCCACTGCCACACCCAAGTACGTCCTCCTTCCTCAGCGATCACTCGCAAATTTAATTTAGGAAAATTGATTTCCTCCCTCTCCATCTTACAGATATTTGAATGACTTTAGCAAAGCACTCGCGAGCGAAGTTCGTATCCTCCTTCAGGAGGTAGGAAAACTACGAGATGAGCGACGTGCACTGCAACAGTAAGTCCAAAACTCCATTTTCACCCATCAAACACATCTAATCAAATCCCGTCCTTTTCCCCCGAACCTGTCGTCTCTAGCGAGATCGCCGAACTAATGGCGGTCAAAGCCAAGCACAGTGCAGGCGGCGAGTACTCCCCAGACTGGCGGCCCAAGGTGATTAGGCCTCTACCCTTACCCTACCCTGATTATCAACCCC
>WNFO01007038.1_pt1 | contig 14052 bp, 10 predicted proteins | sample 5400251 | NCBI WGS metagenome assembly WNFO01 (sample SAMN13153354, study PRJNA577476) | soil metagenome | isolation source: 100 cm saprolite under Madrone tree | place: USA:California | collected 2016-06-14 | reverse complement strand
CGCGTGAAGATGCGGTCGATGATGGGCAGCTTGGCTTGCCGCGCGGGTACGAAGCAGCCGATCTGCGCCATTAAAACGATGAGTGCCGCTTGCCGAAGATAAGTGGACTTGCCGCCCATGTTGGGGCCGGTGATGAGCAGAAGCTGCTGGCGGCCGGGTTCGAAACACAAATCGTTGGGGACGAAGCGCTCGCCGCGCTGGCGGAGGAGCTCTTCGATGACCGGATGGCGGCCGGCGACGATCAGCAGCTCGCCCGCGGAGGTAAACTCCGGGCGCGAGTAGCCGCGGTCGGCAGCGAGCTTCGCGAACGCGGCAAGGACGTCGAGTTGCGCGATGGCGCCGGCGGTTTTGCGCAGCCGCGGGGCTTGGGCGGCGACGCTGGAGCGAACTTCCATAAAGAGCTGGCGCTCGATTTCGAGGATGCGCTCGTCCGCAGCGAGGATTTTGCGTTCGTACTCTTTCAACTCTGTCGAAGTGAAGCGTTCGGCGTTGACGAGGGTTTGTTTGCGTTCGTAATCCGCGGGAGCAAGGTGCAGGTTGGATTTGGATATCTCGATATAGTAGCCAAAGACGTGATTGAAGCGAATCTTAAGCGAGGCAATGTTGGTGCGCTTGCGCTCGCGCTCTTCCATGGAAGCGATGATCTGCTTGCTGTGCTGGCTGAGATTGCGCAGTTCGTCGAGCTCGACGTGGAAGCCGCTGCGGATGATGCCAGGATCGGTGGCCAGCGCCGGCGGTTCGTCGGAGATAGCGCGTTCCAAGCGGTCGCGGACTTCGGCGAGTTCGTCAATTTCTACGTGGAGGCGGCGAAGTAGTTCGCTGCCGCCCGCGGGCGGAGGCATCACAAAATTCTTCAGCACCGGAAGCTGCACTAGCGATTTGCGCAGCGCCAGCAGCTCGCGGGGCGTAGCCAGGCCCAGCGTGATGCGGCTGGTGAGCCGTTCCAGGTCGAGAATGCCGCGCAATTCCTTGCGGATTTCGCCGCGCACCACCGTTTGCTGCAGGAGATGCGCGACGCCGCTGAGGCGTGCTTCGATGGCGTCGCGATCGAGCAGCGGTCGCAGAATCCAGGAACGCAGCAGGCGCGCGCCCATACCGGTGACGGTGACGTCGAGCGAAGCGATGAGCGTAGTGGGGCCGCTTCGAGCGGACTCTTCGGTAAAAATGGGTTGGATTAACTCGAGGTTGCGCACCGAGACGGGATCGAGCACTAAAGCGTCGTGCTGCTCGTAGTAGCGCACGCCATCGAGATGGCGCAGCGCGTCCAGGGCGGCAGCGCCGTCGCCGTTGGCGGAGCCGGCGGCGGGCTCGCCCAGGCGAGCAGGTTCTCCGCGGCGCGCGGCATTCTCGCGCAGGTAGTGAACGATAGCGCCGGCAGCGGCAATGGCTTGCGGATGGCCATCGAGGCCAAAACCGGTCAGCTCCGCGACGCCGAATTGCTCGCGAACGACGCGCTCCGCGTAGTCGTACTGAAAGACCCACTCTTCAAGCCGCGACTCCACGCCGCCGGTGCCATCGAGCAGAGACGTCTTCGCGGTTTCGAAAAGCTGCTGCGGCCGCGGGAGAAGCGTTTCGCGCGGGTGGAGAAGCTGCAACTCGTCGCGAAGGTCTTCGTCGGCGCGAGGACCGGAAAATTCCGTGGCCTGAAATTCGCCGGTGGACAGATCGACGTACGCGAGGCCGACCGGCGAGCCGGAGGGATGCTTGGCCACGGCGGCGAGGAAATTATTTTCGCGAGCGTCGAGCACGGCTACGTCGGTGGCCGTGCCGGGGGTGATGACGCGCACGACTTCGCGGCGCACGATTTTTTTGCCGGGGCCGGGCTGCTCCATCTGGTCGCAGATGGCGATTTTGAATCCGGCGCGGATGAGGCGCGCAACGTAACCGTCGGCGGCGTGATAGGGAACGCCGCACATGGGAATGGGCTGGCCCTTTTCGCGATTGCGCGAAGTCAGCGTGATTTGCAGCTCGCGCGAGGCCAGCAGGGCGTCTTCGTAGAAAAGTTCGTAGAAATCACCGAGGCGGAAAAGCAGCAGCGCGTGAGGGTAGCGCGATTTGATCGCGTGGTATTGCTGCATCAGCGGTGTGGTGGGTTCGCTCATCGATTAGGACGCGTGCATTTCATTCGCAAATTCCCAGTTGTGTTAGCAGGAAAGCGTAATCCAGCGCGATTTCGCGGAGGTAATCGTAGCGGCCGGAGGCTCCGCCGTGGCCCGCGCCCATGTTGGTTTTCAGCAGCAGGGGATTGGTGTCCATTTTTAGCGTGCGCAATTTGGCTACATATTTTGCCGGCTCCCAATACATGACCTGGCTATCGTTCAGCGAAGTTTTTACCAGCATCGTGGGATAGGTTTTGCGTTCGAGATTCGTGTAAGGGCAATAGCTCTTTATGTAGAAGTAATCGTCGGGGATTTGCGGGTTGCCCCATTCTTCGTACTCGCCGACGGTGAGAGGCAGCGAGGCGTCGAGCATGGTGTTGAGGACGTCGACGAAGGGAACGTGGCTGATGATGATGCGAAAAAGATCGGGGCGCAGGTTGGCTACGGCGCCCATCAGCAACCCACCAGCGCTGCCGCCTTCAATGATCAAGCTATCGGACGAGGTGTAACGGAGCTCGATCAAGCGTTCGGCAGCAGCAATGAAATCCGTGAAGGAGTTGCGCTTTTTGTGCATGCGGCCGGCGACGTGCCAGGGCTTGCCGAGCTCACCGCCGCCGCGCACGTGCGCGATGGCGTAGATCACGCCGCGGTCGAGCAGGCTCAGGCGATTGGAGTTGAAGGTGACCGGGACAGAAATGCCGTAGCTGCCATAGGCGTAGAGCAGCAAAGGCGCGCGGCCATCGCGCGGCGTGTCGCGGCGATAGACGATGGAGATGGGGATGCGCGTGCTGTCCGCAGCTTCGGCGTAAAGGCGTTCGCTGGCGTATTGCGACGGATCGTAGCCACCGAGGACCGGCTGCTGCTTGCGCAGGATTTGTTCGCCGGTGCGCAGGTCGTAATCGAAAACGGAGCGCGGGGTGATGAACGACTCGTACTGAAAGCGAAGGTGATCGGTGACGAACTCGGGATTGGCACCGAGCGAGGCGTTGTACACAGCTTCGCGGAACTCGATGCGGTGCGAAACCGCCAGCGGATCGGACGGATTCACGCCCAGCGGAACGACGCGCAAATACGGCAGCCCATTCTCCCGCTCGTAAACGGCAAGATGCGAGGCGAATGCTTGCACTGAGGCGAGCATGACCTCCGGGCGATTGGGGAAGAATTCGCGCCAGGAATCGCGTTGCGGGTCGTTGACCGGCGCAGTAGCTAGCCGAAACGTGCGCCCGCCGGAATTGGTGCGGATATAGAAGACGCCGCCGGAGGTGTCGCCGTGTGCCCCTAGGTGGTGATCCACGTAATATTCGTGGTTATCTTCGCGCGGAGCGATCAAGCGAAATTCAGCGGTGGGCTGCTGCGCCGAGAGAAAGCGCACTTCGCTGGTGGTATGGCTGGCGATGGTGAGCAGCAGAAACGCGCCGCTGCGCGTGCGCTCGACTTCGAGCCGGAAACGTTCGTCAGCTTCTTCGTAAATCAGCGCGTCAGGGCCAATCGCACCGAGGACGTGGCGATAGAGCCGGTAGGAGCGCTTGGTGGTTTCGTCTTCGACGCTGTAGAACAGCGTGCGATTATCCGCGGCCCAGGCGGCGCTGGTTACCCGCTCGATTCGAACGGGTAGCGTTTCGCTAGTGCGCAGATCCTTGATTTGCAGCGTGAACTGGCGGAAGCCGGTAGTATCCAGCGAATAGGCGAGGAGCTGATTGTCATCGCTGACGGCGAACGCGCCGAGGCTGAGGAAAGAATGGCCCTGCGCCAGCGCGTTCAGATCGAGCAGCAATTCCTCCGGCGCGCCTTCGGAATTACGGCGGCGGCAGTGGACTGGGTACTGCTTGCCTTCTTCGGTGCGCGTGAAATAAAGATAGCCGCGGAGGCGGTAGGGAACCGAAAGATCCGTCTGCAAAATCCGCCCCAGCATTTCCTGGTACAGCTTTTCCTGAAACTGTGCGGTGTCATGGAGGACGGCGTCGGTGTAGGTGTTTTCCGCGTTCAAGTAGGCGATGACTTCGGGATTTTCCTTTTCGCGGAGCCAGGCATAAGGGTCGATGCGGCGGTCGCCATGGAGCACATGCTCGACGGGCTGGCGGCGTGCGAACGGGGGCTGCGGGACGGCCGATTGCGGTGCTTCGGACATAAGGCTCGGCGTAGCAACTTTGGCGTCAAGGTTCATGCGTCTGCTGGTTCGGTGCGCGCGGCGAGGCCGGACGGCGCGAAATGAATGTCTCGCCGCTATACTAGCGGAAGTTGGCGATGGGAGAAAGCGCGGTCGGCACCGGCCAAAGACGCGGTTGCGAGAAAATGCCAAAAGAAACGGAAATCAAGCTGCGCGTCGAGAATGTGCCTGCATTGCGGAGCGTCTTGAAGAGGCTGCGGGCGCAAAGGGTCGCCGGACCCGTGCACGAGCACAACACCATCTTTGACACCCCGGAATTCGATTTAGCCAAGCAGGAGCTCTTGCTGCGTATTCGAATCGAGAGCCCGGCGCGTTCCGGCAGCAAGCCCGGCGGCCGTGCAACGCGCGCGCTGGTCACCTTCAAGCGCCCGCTTACCGCGGCCGGAGCCAACCGAAAAGGCCAGCGGCACAAAGTGCGCGAAGAGATAGAGCTGGAGGCCTCCGATCAGCGCGCGCTAGGGGAAATTTTTGAGGGCCTGGGGCTGCAGCCGTGGTTTCAATATGAAAAGTTTCGCACCACGTTTCGGCTGCCGCGCTCGCAGGCCTGGGCCAAGCGGCTGCTGATCGAGCTGGACGACACGCCCATCGGCGTTTTTCTGGAGCTGGAAGGTCCCCCGAGCGCGATTGATCGAGCAGCAAAGGCACTCAGCTTCCCAAAGAGCGACTACATTCTCGCGAACTATATGGTTCTTTACCGGGAATATTGCCAGCGCCGCGGAGAACAACCGACCGATATGCTGTTCGCCAATAAAAAGCAGGGTGCACGCCCCTCGAAACGCAAGAATTTTTCGTGAATCTTCATTCTTTTCTTGACATTGCCCCGCGCCAGGCTTTATCACTGCACACGGTATGAGAGTTGTGCCGATGTTTGTGGCTGGGAGTGAAGTGAACTCTGGGTCCGGTCGATGGAGGAGCAACCCGGCGCGCGCGCAAGCTTCCGGTGCGCGGAGGGTGTGGCGGCGGGCGGGTTCGGCGCCGTACGCGGTCGGGTGGGGAGAGTCCACCGGCGGCTAGAGGTAAGTCCATTTGTATCAGGCGCTTACCCGCGGCCGAGCTTTACGGTACGCGGGTTTTTTGTTGGTCGGGAGCGGGCCAAGGACAGCGGGGAGCGGCTGTTGCACGCAGAAATAGCTCCGCGAGGTTTGCCATGCAACTTTACGCCACGGAATTGATGGGCTCGGAAGCTTATGACGCCCAAGGACACTTTGTCGGACGCGTGCGCGAATTCTTCATCGAGCCAGCCGACCAGCCCAATCGCGTCTCGCATTTTCTGCTTTCGCGCGGCCGATTTCAGCCCCTGGTGGCGCGCCACAACCAGGTGAGCGCCATCGCCCCGGGCACCCTGCGCTTGAATTGCAGCGAGCGGGAGCTGGCGGTGTACACCCCGAACGAGGGCTGGCTGGCGGTGCGCAAGGATTTGCTGGATCAACAAATCATCGACACCAAGGGGCGCAAAGTGGTGCGCGTCAACGACGTGGATCTAACCGAGCACCGCACCAACGGCAATGTCGAGCTGCGGCTGACCCAGGTGGACGTCGGGCTGCCGGGGGCGGTACGGCGTTTGCTGCAAGGGGTTGTGGCGCCGGGGGTGATTCGTAAGCTGCAAAATCCGCTGCCGCAAAGCACTATCCGCTGGGAATTCGTGAACCTGATCGAGCCGGATCCGTTACGGCGGGTGAAACTGCGTATTACGCACGAAAAACTGGAGGATCTGCACCCGGCGGATTTGGCGGAAATGATGGAGGAGCTCTCGGCCGCGGAACGCCAGGGCATCATCGCCTCGCTGGACGAAGAGACCGCGGCGGCGGTGTTGGCGGAATTGGACGAGCGGCTGACTTCGCAGATCGTGGAGAAACTCGATCCCGAAAAGGCCGCAGATATCTTGGAAGAGATGGCCCCCGACGCCGCAGCGGACGTGTTGGCGGACCTGCCAAAGAAAACTTCCGACGAATTGCTGGAGGAAATGCCAGGACAGGAGGCCGACGAAGTGCGCGGGCTGCTGGCGTTCGACGCATCGACGGCGGGCGGAATGATGAACCCGGAATTTGTCTTTGTGGGCGAGACAGCGACCCGCGAAGAAGTGCTGCAGTGGATGCGCTCGCAAGAGCTGAACCTGGACCAGTTGGACACCATCGTGTTGCTGGATGCGGAAGCGAAATTCTCCGGGACCGTATCGGTCGCGCGATTGTTGTTGGCTGCGCCGGAACAGGTGATGGCCGAGCTGAAGACCGAGCCGCTGCTCGCGGTGCCCGGAGATGCCGATGAGCGGGACGTCTTCGAACTATTCGACAAGTACAACCTGCGCATGCTGACGGTGATTAACGGCGAGAACCGCCCGATCGGCACCATCACCGTGGACGATGTGGTGTCAAGACTGGTGAAGAGGTAAGAGGAAATCGAGAAGCGAGGTAAAGAAGTAAGGAAGCAAGCAAAGACGGAAGAAGCGAAACGCATGAATTGGGAAGCCATTACGACGTGGGTGGATGCCGTGAAGGCGCGGGGAGGCGATTTGCAGAAGCGCCTGCGCGCCTTGCGGCACCGTTTAACGCTGCTGCTCGCGGTGGTCGGGCCGGGACTGATTACCTCCAACGTCGACAACGATGCCGGCGGGATCTCCGTGTACACGCAAGCCGGCGCGCAGTACGGCTATGTGCTGCTGTGGTCGCTGATTCCCATGACCATTGCCCTGTACGTGACCGAAGAGATGTGCGCGCGCATGGGGGTCATCACCGGCAAGGGATTGTCGGACCTGATTCGCGAGGAGTTCGGCTTTCGGCCCACTTTTTTCGTGATGGTCACGGGATTTTTCGTGGACCTGGCGAACGTGGTGGCGGAGTTTGCCGGGGTGGCGGCGTCCATGCAGATTTTCGGGGTCAGCAAATATATCGCGGTGCCGATCGCGGCGGCCGTGGTCTGGATGCTGGTGTTGAAGGGGACATACCACCAAGTCGAGGTGATTTTCCTGTTCGCGTGTATCTTATACCTGTCGTACCTGTTTTCCGCGCTCTTCGCCCACCCGGATTGGCTGGAGGCCGCGCGGCACACGGTCATTCCCACCATTCATTTTAATTCCAGTTATCTGGTGATGCTGATGGGGTTGATCGGCACCACGATCGCGCCGTGGCAGTTTTTCTATTTACAAGCCAGCTTCGTGGAGAAGAAAGTCGGTCCACGCCAATATCCGCAGGCGCGCGCGGATGTGCTGGTCGGCAGCGTGAGCTGCATGGTGATCGTGTTCTTCATCATCGTGTGCACGGCCGCCACGCTGTACGCGTCCGGGCACCGCGACATCACCGATGCGGCGCAAGCGGCGCAGGCGCTGATCCCGCTGGCCGGGCGCGGCGCGGGCATATTGTTCGCGTTCGGCTTGTTGAATGCTTCGTTGTTCGCGGCGTCCATCCTGCCGCTTTCCACGGCGCATGTGATTTGCGAAGGGTTGGGTTTTGAAGCGGGAATCGATCGCAAGTTCAAGGAAGCGCCGATTTTTTATTGGCTGTACACCATTTTGATCGTGGTGGGCGCGGGCATCGTGTTATTGCCAAATGCGCCGCTGTGGAAGATTCTGATTTTTTCGCAGGTGGGGAACGGGATTTGGCTGCCGGTGGTGATCATTTTCATTTTGCTGCTGGTCAACCGGCGCGACTTGATGGGCGAATACGTGAACAGCGCAGCGTTCAACGGTGTGGCCTGGTTCACGGCCATCGCCATGATTCTGCTGACGTTGGTGCTTTCCTACACGGCGATCTTTCCGCGCGGCAGCCCGCCGCACTGATATACGTCACGGCACTACGCCATTGCGTGGGCGTGAGGCGTGTGCTAACTTTGCGCCGTAAAGGGGAACCCGCAAGAAAGTTGCGTTGTCGATGAAATCGCATGCCACACATCCCATTCCGGACCCCAGCGTCTTGGGGCCGGTCACTCCGGAAGAGGCGCAATTGCTGGCGAAAGTGGATCTCGCGCGGCTGCCGCGGCATGTCGCGGTGATCATGGACGGCAACGGGCGCTGGGCGCAGCGCAAACATCTCCCGCGAGTGGCGGGGCACCGTTCCGGAACGCAGACGGCTCGCTCCACGATTGAAACCTGCGCGCGTCTGAAAATCGAAGCGCTGACGCTGTACGCCTTTTCCGTGGAAAATTGGCGCCGGCCGAAGACGGAAACTGATTTTCTGATGCAGCTTCTCCGCGAATACCTGCGGCAAGAAATGCCGCTGATCCAGCGAAACAATATCCGCATGCGCTTCTTAGGCCGCTCCAGCGAGTTGCCCGCCGGCGTGCAGCACGACATGCGCGAGGCCGTGGAAAAGACGGCAAAGAATAGCGGCATGGTCTTGTGCCTGGCGCTGAATTATGGAGGCCGGGCGGAGATTGTGGACGCGTTGAACGCCATCCTGGCGCAGCGCAATGCCGAGCGGTTGCGGGCTCCCATCACCGAAGACGAAGTGTCGCAGCATTTGTACACCACGGGACTGCCGGACCCGGATTTGCTGATTCGCTCCAGCGGAGAGATGCGCGTCAGCAATTTCTTGCTGTGGCAGATCGCCTACGCGGAAATTTTCGTAACCGAAACGCTGTGGCCGGATTTTAATCGTGCGCGTTTGCTGGAGTCGTTTGTGGAGTTTCAAAAACGCGAGCGCCGCTACGGCGGCATTCACGAGGGCGGACCCGATTCCGAAGTTCCCGCGCGGGTCGCCCAACGATAGATTTCCCGCCTCGCTGTTTTTCATTTCAACTTTGAACCTTCGACTGTTAACCTTCCGTGCGATGTGACGGGGGGATTCCTTCGCGATGACCTGGAAGCGCGTGGCGACCGCCGTGGTTTTGATTCCGTTCGTGGTCGGGCTGGTGTTGTGGGCGTCAACGGCTTGGGTGGCCCTGGCGCTGGCGCTGATCATCGCGCTGGCGCTGTTTGAATATTTTGCCCTGGGCGATGCCATCGGCCACCGCGCCTATCGCTTCTGGACCGCGACCTGCGCCTTCCTGCTGGTTTATGTGCAGTGGCTCGCCGCCGTTGAGCCCATCTATCAATTGGCGGGCGGGCTGACGCTGCATCGCGAAGTCGCGCGCTTTGGCGCGGGCCTGCTGGATGTCGGGGAGGCTTTTTTTGTTTTTGTGCTGGGTGTAGCCATCCTGACGCTGTGCACCAAGCGGCCGCTCGTGGAAGGACTGCCCTCGGCGGGCATCAGCTCCAGCGGGTTGCTGCTGGTCGCGTTTCCACTGAGCTTTGCCGTGCGCTTGCACGGCTTGAGCGAGCAGGGGCCGCGCCTGCTGCTGTTTGCGCTGGTGATGACCTGGGCAGGCGACACCGCCGCGTATTTCGTGGGCCGCGCGATGGGCAAGCATCCGCTCGCGGCGCATCTAAGTCCCCAAAAAACTTGGGAGGGCTCGGCGGCTAGCTTCCTGGGATCCTTGCTGGTGGCAGTGATCTTCACGCGATGGCTGAATGCGCCGCTGCCGCACCTGCTGGCCATGGCCGCGGCGGGAAACGTTTGCCGGGGCATGGTGGCGTTTTGGACCGCATCGATGCGTTGATCCTGACGATTCCGGTTGTCTGGTATTATTGGACGTTGATCTACTCGCCCGGGATGTAGGTCGGACGCCGCTCCGGCCTGTTCATCAGAGAAAGAAAGTTTCGTGACGCAATCTTTCACCAAATTGGCCATTCTCGGTTCCACCGGCTCGATCGGGCGGCAGTGCTTGAGCGTGGTGGAGTCGCTGCCGGGACGATTTGCGGTCGTCGCGCTGGCTGCGGGCGGAAATTTGGATGAGCTGGTGGGACAAGTCGCTATGCATCGCCCGGAGATCGTGTCGGTCAGCGATGCTGCGAAGGCCGATGAACTTGCGACGCAACTGAGGGCCAAGGGCCTCGCGCCGCTGCCGGCGATTCATCACGGGCCCGAAGGCATGCTGGCGGTCGCAACTCACGCTGCGGCAGACATGGTGGTGTCCGCGGCGGTAGGAGTCGTTGGGCTCGAAGCCACCTATGAAGCCATCAAGCTGGGGAAAACGGTGGCGCTTTCGAACAAGGAAGTGCTGGTGGCGGCGGGCGAGTTGGTGATGGCCGCGGTAAAGAATTCGGGGCACGAATTGCTTCCGGTCGATAGCGAACACAACGCCGTGCATCAGTGTTTGCGCGGTGGAGCGCGCGGAGAAGTACGGCGGCTGGTGCTGACCGCCTCCGGCGGGCCGTTTCGCAAAACGCCGCTGGCGGCACTCGCAAGCGTGACGCCGGAGCAAGCGCTAGCGCATCCGAATTGGCGCATGGGCAATCGCATTACGATCGATTCCGCGACGATGATGAACAAGGGTTTTGAGGTGATCGAGGCGCGCTGGCTGTTCGGCGTGGAACCTAAGCAAATCGATGTGGTGATCCATCCGCAGTCGACCATTCACTCCATGGTGGAATTTGTGGATGGTTCTGTTCTCGCACAACTTGGCCCAACAGATATGCGCATGCCGATTCAATATGCGTTAACCTATCCAGAGCGGGTGGCATCTAATCAGCTAGCCTTGGATTGGTCGAAGCTGCGGCGTCTCGATTTTGCGAAGGTGTCCACGCGCCGCTTTCCGTGCTTGCGGCTGGCGAGGGAAGCGATGAAGAAGGGCGGGGCCTTGCCGTGCGCTTTGAACGCCGCGGACGAAGTCGCCGTGGCGGCTTTCCTGGAGAGAAAGCTGCCGTTCCTGGGAATTCCCGAAGTAATCGAGAGAGTGCTGGGCAGGACGCCGCGGACGCGATTTGAGAGAATGGACGATGTGCTCACTGCGGACAGGGAAGCACGTCGAATGGCCAAGGAAGAAGTAGACCGGTTGGCGGTGACGGCCGCGGCCGCTTCGTAGTCAGAGAAGGGAAACGCAATCACATGGATTTATTACTGGGCGTAGCGCTCGTGCTGGGAGTGATGATACTGGTGCACGAATGGGGACACTTCATCGCCGCGCGGATTTTCGGGGTGCGCGTGGACGTTTTCTCCATCGGATTCGGGCCGCGGCTGTTTGGCTGGAAGCGCGGGGCCACCGATTATCGCGTGAGCGCGCTGCCGCTGGGCGGTTATGTGCGCATGGCCGGGCAGGATCCCTCGGAAATCGATTCCGCACACAGCACGTCGATCCCGCGGACAGACAAAGATAAGCTGGGACTCCACGTGGGCGCGGAAGCTGTAGGAGTTTCCGAAATTACCTTCAAGACCGCGGAGGCGCGTCGGGCGGAGCAATTGCTGCGGAGCGGCACTGGCGCTCCTGATGAATTGATGAACAAACCGCGCTGGCAGCGCGCGATCATTTCGTTTGCAGGCCCGCTGGTGAACCTGATTTTTCCGATTCTGCTGCTGACCGTTTATTTCGTGGCGATCGGAATTCCGTACCCCTCGTATCAGGACAAGCCGGTACAGGTTACGGCCGTGTCGCCGAATTCTCCGGCCGCCGCCGCGGGTCTACGTGCGGGCGATAAAATCGTCGCGCTGGATGGCGAGCAGAATCCGAATTGGGAGCAAGCGGAGAAAGTCGTCGCGAAGCTCACACCCGGCAACAAACTTTCGATGGAAGTGGAAGAGTCGGGCGCGCGGCGCTCGGTCAGCATTCCGGTAGAGCAGAAGGAAACTGAGCAACCTGAGCGGCTGCTGGAGCGATTGCTGGGCTACGCACCCATTCGGCCGATTCTGGAGGATGTGGCGCCCGGGCTGCCGGCGCAGCGCGCGGGTTTGCGCGAGAACGATCTGATCGTAGGCGTCGACGGGCAAAAGATTCAATGGTGGGGCGAGTTCACGGAACGCGTCCGGGGATCGAGCGGCAAGCCCGTTGCTTTGGACGTGGACCGCAAAGGTCAACTGTTGCACTTGACGGTAACGCCGCAACCCGCGACGAACGAGCGCGGGGAATCCATTTATCAGATCGGCGTGCAAGTCCATGAGGATACCGGCTACAGGCGAGTGGCGTTCCCCGAAGGCGCACGCTATGCAAGCCTGGTGACCGTTGAAAAAATCAAAGAGACCGCGGGCATCGTGGGGAAATTGTTCAGCGGGCGCGTTTCCTTGAAGCAACTGCAAGGCCCGGTCGGGATTTCGCGCGCGGCAGGGCAAGCGGCGCGCAAAGGGCCGCTGGCAATCATTTCGTTGATGGTGCTGATCAGCGTGAACCTCGGGATTCTGAACCTGCTGCCGATTCCCATCCTGGACGGCGGACACATCCTGCTGCTGGCCATTGAAGGCGCGCTGCGCCGCGACCTGAGCCTAGCGTTCAAGGAGCGCTTCGTGCAAGTAGGGCTGGTGTTCCTGTTGGTGGTCTTCGCCATCGTTATGTACAATGACGTGGTGCGGTTGCTGCCCATTCATTCCTAGCCGCAGGCCCCAGTTCCGCGCGCCGCACGTTCGGAGACAGCATGCCGGCATCACCGCAGCACCGGGCGTCCACCGGTGAGCGACTTAATACCGCGGAAACCACGGGAAGATTGCAACAGGCGCTGGGGAAGCGGCGCATCCGTTTGACGCGGCAGCGGCGGGTGATCCTGCAGGTGATGGACGACGCCGAGCAGCACCTGGACGTGGATCAGATCCTGGAGCGCGCGCAGAAGATTGATTCCGGCGTGCACCTGGTCACCGTTTACCGCACCATCGATCTCCTCAAAAAACACGGCTTGATTGATGAGCTGGACTTGCTGCATTTGCGCGGCGACCGGCACTACTACGAAACCCACGGCCCGAGGGATCACATCCATGTGGCGTGCCTGGGCTGCGGGAAAGTGCGCGAGTTCGAGAGCCGCCTGTACGAACAGTTGAAGCAGCAGATCGCGCGAGACTTCCACATGAAGGTGACGGTGTCGCGCACGGAAGTCGGCGGGTATTGCGCCGACTGCCTCGAAAAGTCGAGCTCATAGCAGCGAGTTAAGCCTGCCGAACTCCTACGAATAAGAAGTTGTAACAGGTCAAAATTCAAACTGACCCACTACTGATTTTGTGCTTGACGAGTCCATTCGCCTGACGCCCGCCGAACTCGACGGACGCCTTCGCGCCTTGAAAGACCTCGCCGCGGGCAAGCTCCGCCCTGTGCTCCCGTAGGGTCCGCCTTCTGACATAAAGGCCGCCGCACCCACCATTATCATTCCGAATCGTCGCGCCAATGGAAATATCCTATGACATATGACATCCTATGGGATGTCACAATGCGCCGGGTCGTCCTTGACACTTCGGTCGTTGTCGCGGGGCTTCGCTCTAGTCTGGGCGCTGCCAACGCGATCCTCCGCTTAGTCGCCCAGCGTCACCTCATACTTCTTGCAACTCCGCCCCTCTTTTTGGAGTATGAGGATGTCCTGAAAAGACCGGAGCATCGGCTGGTTCACGGGCTTGCTCCAGAGCAAATCGATGACTTGCTAGCGGAACTCGCCGCCTTGGTTGAACCCGTGGAGTTGCACTTCCGATGGAGGCCGCAGGTGGGCGATCCCGGCGACGAGATGGTGCTCGAAGCTGCGATCAACGGTGACGCCGACGCCCTGGTGACGTACAACGTTTCGGATTTTGCCGTTGCGGCTGAACGCTTTGGCGTCTCAGTCCTTCGGCCAATCGATGTTTTGAAGAGGATGAAACCATGAGTAGAGCTACGTATCCATTGAAGCTTCCGAACTCCGTCAAGAAGGCCGCCCAGCGCCTCGCGAAAGAGGACGGCGTGTCCCTGAACCAGTGGATCGCTGCCGCCGTCGCGGAAAAAGTTGGTGTCATTGAAACGGCTGCTGACTTTTTCAAGAAGCGTGCGGGAAAAGCCAAGGGCGACGGCCTCATGAAATTCCTTCGCAACGCACCT